>Ga0190271_10001320_pt1 | contig 13994 bp, 15 predicted proteins | sample Popmic356T_FD_133747 | JGI IMG/M metagenome (GOLD analysis project Ga0190271, IMG submission 133747) | Populus adjacent soil microbial communities from riparian zone of Weber River, Utah, USA - 356 T | ecosystem: Environmental > Terrestrial > Soil > Riparian zone | place: USA: Utah | collected...
CACGTCCACGCGAGCCACCTGGCCAGGCGTCACGTCGACGCCGGTACGAACGAAGCGACTGAATCCCGGGACCGACACCTCCACGCGGTAGGGGCCGGCGGGGAGCCGCTCGAATCGAAAAGCTCCGCCGGCATCGGTGACCGCAACTTGTGGCGAACCCTCCGGCGCGCGCTCCGAACGGAGTGTGACCCTGATTCCGGCCACCACCGCCCCGGCTGGATCGCGGACGACGCCGGCAACGGACCCGGTGGCAGGGACCCCTCCGCGGGACGGCGCCTGCGCGCCGGCCGCCTGGGGATCGCTGGCCAAGGCCAGCCCAGCTAGCAGGACGAACGCAAGGAGAACGGCATGGTTCCGCATTGCTGACGCCTCTCAGCTAATAAACGCCGCCTCGCAGGGAACCGAACGCCACCCGCGCTAGTGGGTGCCCGCCGCCTCGGCCGTCGGCAGCGGCCCCTTGATGGTGCGGTGCGAGAGGTGCTGCCACTGCCCGTTGCGTTTCGCGTACACCCGCTCGAACCAGACGTGCTGATGATTGGCGGCGGTTTGATTGGCGACGCGGGGCTGATAGAAATAGCGGCCGACGGTGATCGCGACGTCGCCGTGCAGTTCCACCTGCACGTGGTCCAGATCCCGGTACCAGTACGGCGCCGGCTGCCGCTTCACCCACTCGATCCAGGTGGCCTTGCTGTCGACCTTCAGTGGCGCGCCTCCGGTCACCCAGCCGTCCCCGTGCGTGAAGACGAAGGTCGGAGCCAGGACGCGCTCCAGGAACGCGACGTCCTGTCGGACCACCGCGGCTTCCATCGCCTGTTCGACCGCAAGGACGTCGGCGATGGCCGCGGCGTCTGCCGCGCTGGGCGCGGCGATGCCCGGCGGCACCGAACTCGGCGCCGGGCTGGCTTTGGGTCGCCAGGAGATGGCTGGTCCGGGCGCTTGCGCCAGGGCCAGCCCGGTGGCCAGGATCATCAGCGACGAGACGGCGAATCCCCTTCGCATGGCCTACCGCGTCCCCTGGTTCTTGGCGTCGAACGACAGGTGCTGCGAGAAGAAGGGCAGCACGTGCTCCTCGAGCCGCTGCGGAATCCTGTTCCCGTGGTCGCCCTCGTAGGTCTGGTAGGTGTGGGGCACGCCGTAGCGCTTCAGCCCGTCGACGAACACCTGGTTGCTGGTGATCAGGTTGTCCTGGAGGCCGATGTCGAGCGCAATGGCCTTGTACTTCTTCAGGTTCACGACGTACTGATCGAGCATCGCCACCGGCGAATTGGCCGCCCACTTCACGGCCACGCCCGGCTGCACGTCGCCGTTCCTGGTCGGCAGGTCCAGATAGAGGGGCGGGTTCGCCGGGTTGGGCGCCCACGCCGCGGCGCGAGCCAATGTGCCCTGCGCGGCGCGGTTGCCGCGCGCCTCTTCGACCGTCTTCACCGTTTCGGCGGCCGACGGTGCGCCATCGCGCGGTGCGCGCACGGTGCCTTCGTTCAGGCAGCAGGAACTGAGCGCGTAGATCGCGCCGAACACGTCCGGCCGCTTCATCGCGATGCGCAGCGTGCCGTAGCCGCCCATCGAGTGGCCCGCCAGGCCGCGACTGGCGCGCGTGGGCAGCGTGCGGTAGTGGCTGTCCATGTAGGCCACGAGATCCTCGGCGATGTAGCCTTCCCAGTCGCCGGCCGTGACCGAGTTGGAGTACATGCACCCGCCGTACGCGTTCATGCAGTTGGGCATGACGAGGATCATTTCCCTGCCGGTGCCGGCGGCGAACACGCGCTCGGCGATGACGTGCAATTGCCGCCCGTCAGGGCCGAAGTAGCCGAGGTCGGAATTGGTGTAGCCGTGCAGGAGGTACACGACGGGATAGCGCCGTGCCCGCTCCCGGTTGTAGCTCGGCGGCAGGTAGATCGAGACCTCGGGCTCGGCCGATTCCTTCATCAGGTTGCCCTCGAGCGACTTGCCGCGCACCTTGATGCGCTCGAGTGTGCCCTTCAGGGCCGCCGGCGCGGCCGCGGCGGGCGTTTGGCCGCCGCCGGCCGGCGCTTGCGCCCACAGAGAGACGGACATCAATGCCGAGGCGGATCCGACAACAAGGGTGATGAGCAGGCGCAGGCGTGGACGTGCCATGGCGGTCCCTCCAGAGACGGGGGCAGTCTACCTGAAGGAGGTCGGGTAGCGGCTCGGAGTATTCGCCGTCATCGACGGCGTCGGTCGTCGAGCACCACGGCGAGGCTGTCGGTCTTCGCGGCCGGAGGTGCCGGCGTGCTGGCCGATCGCTCCAGGTGCAGGAGGCGCCGCTTCCGCCACAACCCGCCGCCGTAGCCGCCCAGTTCGCCGTTCTTGTTCACCACGCGGTGGCAAGGGATGACGATGGCGATCCGGTTGAGCCCGTTGGCGCGACCTACCGCACGGACGGCCGCCGGGCTGTTCACCGCCACCGCCACGTCTGCGTAGGCTCGCGTTTCGCCGAACGGAATCCGGCACAGGGCCTCCCATACCCGCATCTCGAACGGGGTGCCGGGCGCATCGATCGGCACGGTGAAATCGCGCCGCGTGCCGGCGAAGTATTCCGTCAGCTCGCGCCGCAGCGTCCGCAGGTGCGCGTGATCCGCCGGGACCAGGGCGGCTCCCAAGCGTTTCCGCACGGTGGCGAGTTGCGCCTCCATCATTCGCCGGTCCGTGAACTCCAACAGGCACAGCCCGGCATCCGTGGCTCCGGCAATCATCGGCCCGATGGGTGTTTCCACCCACGTCAGACAGACCTGCTTGGCGTCCGTGGCGTGGCCGGGGGTCTGGCCAAATGCCTTCCGGAAGGCGTCGCGGAACCCGCTGTGCGACTCGTACCCGGTGTCGAACACGGTTTCATCCAACGGTTGACCGTCGCGGATGCGCTCGAAGGCCCGCGACAGCCGTCGCGCGCGGCAGTAGGCCTGGAACGTCAGGCCGTAGCGGGACTCGAAGTACCGGCGCACGCGTGCCGGCTCCACGCCCATCTGGCGCAGATCGTTCTCGCGGATGCGTTCGGTGGGGCGCCGCTCGAGGCGTTCGAGCAAGGTCTTGACCCAGGGTGGGGCCAGCTCGTCTTCGAGCGGTTTGCACCGAAGGCAGGCACGATAGCCCGCGAACACTGCGTCCTTCGGAATGGCGAAGAACTCCACGTTCTCTGGCTTTGGCTTGCGCGCCGAGCACGACGGCCGGCAGAAGATGCCCGTCGTGCGGACGCCGAGGTAGAAGACCCCGTCGTAGGAGGCATCGGAGCGCTGGTATGCGCGTTCCATCTCCTCGCGGGCGGGTAGTGGCCACAAGGGCAGGGTGGCCGCGGTCACAGTGGACATGTCGGTGGCGATGATCATGCGCGGATCATGCCGCGCGCGCAACCGCGGCCGCGACCGCTAAAACGACATCGAATTCCGTGCTGGCCCGTCCGTTGCAATTTACCTGGAGGAGGGCCGATGCCATAATGGCCGGCAACCGCCACACGGAGGTGCTTCGTGGACTTTCAGCCGATGTCTTTCGAGCAGATGCAGCGGGCGATGCAATTCGTGCTCGATCAACAGGCGCAGTTCGCGGCAGATCTTGCGGCCAGCCAGGCGCGGTTCGACGCCGGGCAGGCGCGGTTCGACGCGCGGATGGAGGGGCTGTTGGCCAAGACCGACCGGGTGGCCGACGGGCTCATTGGTCTCACGACGATCGTCGGACACGTCGTGGACAGCGTGTCGCAGATCGCTGTCGCGCAGATGCGCACCGACGAACAGCTGAAGCGGACCGACGAACAGTTGAGGCGAACTGACTCACGCGTGGATCGCCTGGTCGACGTGTTCGAGCGGCACCTCAGCGAAGGCCACGGCCATCGCCCATCGTAGTGTGCCGGCCGCTGCCGACAGCGCGAAGGTAGACGGGTCGCATCAGCGGGGGACCGACGGCGCATCCGGGCGGAACCGCTGATTCTCGTTGCAGACGAACTCGATGAGCTGGGCTTCCGGATACAGCCGCCAGTTCACGCGAACGGTGAATGGCTGCGTGTAGGCCTTCGGGTCCTCGATGGTGACGTCGATCTCCAGCCGCCCGTAGGTGACGCGCCGGAAGCGCTCGGTGACCTTCGTCGAGTTGCCGAAGGGGCTCCCGTTCACGTCCAGCCACCCGCCGTCGCGGTAGCCCATGGAGTCCACCACCAGCGTGTCCCCATCCCAGCGGCCCACGGAGTAGCCGTCCCAGAACGGGTTCGCGTCGGAAGGCGGCAGCGAACGCCCGTCCGTCAGGATCTGTCGCTGTCCAGCGTTCGCCTCATACAGGATCACGAGGTCGTCCTTGGTGTGGACGACCTTGCGAGGCTGCGAGTGCGTGTGGAGCTGCATGAAGCCCAACGGCAGGCAATTGGCGTCGGGGTTGTCCCTGGAACTGGCGGCCATACGCTGCTTGCGCAGCTCCGCCGCCCACGCCGTGTAGGGCAGCCCGCCCTTCAAGTTGCGGCCCACGTCCACGAACGTGGCCAGCGGTGGCGCTTCGCCGATGGAGGGCACGGCGGGTCCCCCCAGCCGGCCACTGGGCGGAATCCGGCTTTCCCACACGCCCGACAGGTCCGGCCTGCCGTTGGCCAGCCGCGGCGGGGGCGCGTCCAGATCCGGCTGGCCGGTTGCCGTCCGCGGCACGTCGGCGCGTACGAAGCTCGGCCACTGTGCCAGAAGCGTGGCAGGTCCTGCTACGAGACAGACGGCGCCCCAGGCCAGCAGCGCGGAAACCTTCATCCGGAGACTCTACCAAACAGCCTTCTGTTCGGTGCACAGACGTGTCTTGCGACACCGAAGCAGAATGTGCCGTCGGTCGCGGAATGGACCATAATCGCTGACGTTCAGCGCCTCCGCTGGCGTGCCCGAATCCGTCTTTCCTTCACCGAGGCTGTCGATGACTCGAGTTCTCTCGTTCGTGCTCGTCTCGTTCCTGCTCTTGCCAGCGGCGCCGGCGTCGGCGCAGTTGGTGGCCGCCAAGGACGGGCCCATCGTTTACGGCCATCACCACGTCAACGCGTCCAACGTGGACGAGCACAAGAAGTTCTGGATCGACGCGCTCGGCGGCTCCCTGGTCATCGTGGGCCCGGAGAAACGCGAAGTCATCAAGTTCCACAACGCGTTGCTGCTCCTGCGGGCGCAGAAGCCAACGGGCGGCACCAAGGGCACCACGTTCGACCACGTCGGGTTCTCGGTGCCCAACCTGCGTCAAGTGGTCAACCGCATCAAGGCCGGTGGGTTCCGTATGGTCACGTCCACCGAAGCGCCGCCCAACGTCAAGGTGGTGGACGACATCGGCGTGGTGGAGGGCGGGCCGGTCAGCGGCATCTCCTACGCCATGGGACCGGACGACGTGAAGGTGGAGATCCTGGAGATGAAGGCGCAAACCGTGCCGATCTCCTCCCACCACCTGCACTTCTTCGGTCCGAACAAGGAAATGCAGGCGTGGTACATCAAGACGTTTGGCGCTGCGGCCACTGTGTCCGGCAATCCGGCCGCCTTCGTCAGCGCGGGCCTGCCTGGCCTGGGCATGAACTTTTCGCCGGCGACCACTCCGGTCGTCGGCACGCAGGGCCGCGTCGTGGACCACATTGGCTTCGAGGTGAAGAACCTCGAGGCGTTCACCAAGCAGCTCGAAGCGCAGGGCATCAAGCTGACCTCGCCGTATCGGCCCGCGCCGGCGCTTGGCCTCAACATCGCCTTCATCACTGATCCGTGGGGCACCTATATCGAGCTGACCGAGGGCCTCGACAAGATCAACTAGCGACGTCGGCGCTCCGAATCATCATCGAAAAGCTCTCGCCGCCGACATCGCTAGTTGATGCTGGTCTTCTGGCCCCGCTTCGCGGGGCTGGACATCTTCAAGGGAGTGAGATCTTGCCCGAACTGTCACGACCGGAACCCTTGAAGATGTCGGCATGGAGAACACTGATGAAGTCACATCTGTTGTGCGGGTTCACGCCGGCCCTGGCGGCTGTGGGAATTGCGACCCTGTTGTGCGCGGGCCTGTCGGCGCCGGTTACGGCGCAGGGCCCCGTCGCGCCGGTGCCGACGTTCCAGGCCGACACCGCGTGGCCGTCGCTGCCGCCGAACTGGGTGCTGGGGGAAGTGACCTCGATCGCCGTGGATGCGCGCGACCACACGTGGGTGCTGCACAGGCCCCGGTCGATCCCGGAGGGCCGTCGCGCACAGGCCGCCCCGCCAGTGCTGGAATTCGACCCGGCAGGAACGCTGGTCGGCAGTTGGGGCGGGCCCGGCGATGGACTCGATTGGCCGGAGCGGGAGCACGGCATCTTCGTGGACGCGCGCGGCTTCGTGTGGATCACGGGCAACGGCGGGTGGCCCAAGCCCACCGGCGCGGGCAGCGGCGACGACATGATCCTGAAGTTCACGCCGGCGGGGAAGCTGGTGTTGCAGATCGGCGGCCGCGGCAAGAGCACGGGCAACGCCGACACCATGAACGTGCACCAGCCGGCCGATGCCTTTGTGGATGCGCGCACCAACGAACTGTATGTGGCCGACGGATACGGCAACCAGCGCGTGGTGGTCTTCGACGCGACGACCGGCACATACAAGCGTTCGTGGGGCGCGTATGGCAACGCCCCGCCGGCCGCCATGGCGCCCAATCCTCCGACGCCTGCGCAGGATCAGGTGGCGGCGGAGAAGCGTGAGCAGTTCGGCCTCGTGCACGCCGTGAAGGTGTCGCAGGACGGCGTCGTGTACGTGGCCGACCGCACGCACAACCGGATCCAGACCTTCACCACGCAGGGCAAGTTCTTGCGCCAGGTCCGCATCACACCTGAAGGCTCCACCACGCCCGTGCCCGCCGGATTCGCGTTTTCTCCCGACGCGGCGCAGCAGTATTTGTACGTGGTGGACTCGGGGCCGATGCGCATCGTCATCTTCGATCGCGCGGCGATGACGCAGGTCGGCACGGTGGGGAGCCGAGGCGCCAAGCCGGGCGAGTTCGACATCGTCCATCACATGGCGGCGGACTCGAAGGGCAACCTGTACGCGGCGGAGATCGTGACGAACCGGCGCGCGCAGCGACTCCTGGTCCAACAGCCACAGTAGTTTCCGCCGATTCGTTGGCGGCGGGACGTGGCAGGAAACACCGCCAGTCCCTCGTCTCCAACCACAGTCTCCGGGACTCCACCCGAGATTCCCAGCGATCTCTTCGCTCCGCAGTCCGTGTCGTCCTGGCACGTGCTTTGGTTCCTTGGTGGTCGATGGCGCGTGCAGGCCATGCCGGTCTGAACGGCGGTCATCAAGGAGGCTCTCATGGTGAACGTGATGTCGAGAATGGTGGCGAGTCAGGTGCTCCGTCGCGGTGCGGCGGCCCTGGTTCTGGCGGCGGCCCCGCTGCTCTACGCGTTGCCCGTCGGCCCGATGTCCTACATGTTGGGATGGGTAACGTTGACCGACCAGCAGCAGGCGGCCATCGTGCTGGCTGCCGGGATGCAGTACGCGTGCTACTTCATTCCCCTGGCGCCTCCGGTCTGCATCGGGCTGACGGCCCTGTAGAGCCAAGAATGGCCGTCCTCGTGGCGACGTCTGCAATCGGAAAGGTCCGAAGAGGTCTCGCGTTCGTGTGGGGCCTGACGTGGCGGCCCGTCGTGTTCTTCAAAGGCCACGTGGGACGGCCCCCCTGCTGGTACCTGGCCCTCGGTGGGCCCCTCCTGTGCTCGTGCCTGACCGTGGTCGGGTACGTCGGTTTCACCTCTCACGTCACCCCTCTCGTCGCCCTTGCCGTGTCCGCGTCCCACATCCCGGCATCCTTCGTGAACTCCATGCGGCACATGGGCGTGGTCAGCGCGGCATCCGTCTGTGTCGTGGTGTGGCTCGTGGCCTCCGCCGTGATGATGGCTTTCGAGGTGCTTCGTGCGGAATCAGTGGCCGTCGTCCGCCTCCTGGAACTCAACGCACTTGCGTTCTACTCCCAGGTCCCGTGGTTGCTCGCGTTCGTGTACGTGGCGTGGACCTACCAATCACCGCTCGAGGCGGTGGGGCCAGACGTCGTGGCAGCCGGGGCGAGCGTCGATCGGCTCATGAGGCTCATGCAGGCAGACCCGGCATTGGTGGTCGTGCGAAGCGTCGGCGAGTGCTCCACGCTCTGGCTGCATGGCCTCTTCGGAGCCGGGTACCGAGCGTTGTCTGGTGTCCCGCTGGTCCGAGCCCAACTGCTTGCCTTGGCGATCTATGGTCTCCCTCACCTGGTCCGTGGCGTGTGGTGACGTGGTGCTCCCGATGTGCATCGCGACCATGCGGCCGTCGTTCCCGGGTGTTGCAGGCTTCTACGGCACGGCGCTCATCGTCGTCGTTGGATGCGGCGCCGTGGCGGGATGCTTCTGGGAGCCTCGCGTGGAAGCGAACCAGCTTTCGCGAATCGGGATCGCCCCCGTCGAAGCGTTTCGTGTCATCGCCCTGGAAAACGGTCGCCTGTGGGTCTACATGTGCGCCGGCATTGCGTCCTTCGGGGCCGCTGGATTCGTGGTGCTGGTCGGAAACGGGCTTCGGTTTGGCTTGGATGCCACGGCTCTGGCACGTGGCGCGCCTGAAGACCTGGGCTTCCTCCTGCCGCACGCCAGCCTCGAGTTCCTGGCGTTCACCCTGGCTGCGGCTGCCTGCCAGTACCTTGGCTGGCTTCTGTTCGACCTGCTGGTGTTCGATCGGCGAAGGGCGCCGGTGGGCCCGGGAATAAGGGGCCTCACGTGGTCCTTCGCGTTGATGCTCCTGGCCGCGCTCGTCGAGGCTGTGTCGCAGATGGCGAGAGTATCTGGTGGATGGACCTAGGAGAGTGGAGATGGGAAACGGAGGGCTGGTCGTTGCAGGTCTGGAGAAGAACTACGGGGAGTTCACGCTCGGTCCGGTGTCCTTCGAACTGACGCGCGGCCGGGCGATGGGCCTGCTGGGATCCAACGGTGCGGGCAAATCGACACTCCTGGCCGGCGTGGCCGGTCAATTGACGTTGAGCCGAGGGTCCGTGGCCTGGAACGCCGAGGGAATCGCCCGACCTGCGTGGCGGCACAGGGAGTACGTCAGCTATGTACGGGACGTACCGGTCCTCTATTCGGAGCTGACAGTCGGTCAGACGGTGGCCTTTGTCTCCCGGCTTCGGCCCACATGGCGACAGGACCGCGCCAACGAGCTGCTCGACGTATTTCGTCTCGATCTCCGCAAGCCTGTGAACGCTCTGTCGCGCGGCATGAAGGCCAAGTTGGGCCTGCTGCTCGCCGCATCGCACGACGTCCAGCTGCTGCTGCTCGACGAGGTCACCGCAGGCGTCGATCCCGACACGCGAGACGACATCCAGCGGTTTCTGCGCGGCCTCGTGGTGAATCACGGTGTGACGGTCATCGTGTCGTCCCACATCTTCGAGGACGTCGAGCAGGTCACCGACGACGTCCTGATCTTGCGCCGCGGCGCGCCTGTGTTCGCCGGAACGCTGACGCAGGTCCAGGACCTCGTGACGGTCACGCTGCCGGACCACGTGCCGCCAGCCCTTCGCCTTTCTCCCTTGATCGTCGGGTCGTGGGCCGGGCCGGACGGAACAACCCTTGTCATGCCTCCTGCGCTCAGCGCAGAGCAGGAGGAATCGTTGCGGGCCGCTGGTGCCGTCCGACGTCCCGCATCCGTGAGGGACCTGTATTTCGCCTACAGGGAGCGATCGTGAACCAGATTCTCACTCTCGTCTGGAAAGACCTGCTGATCCATTGGCGCATGGCCGGCGCCCTCGTCGTGGGCTGGCCGATTGGTCTGCGCCTCCTGATGCTCATGAGCCCCGAGGACTCGTCAGCGGCGAGGCCTCTGGCGGGCGTCACGGCCATGCTGAGCGTGGGCACCGTGACACCGATTGGCATGGCGATGGCGAGCTGGCTGGTGGAGCAGGAGCGGACCAAAGAGACTTTCGCGTGGCTGCGGGCACTGCCCCTCTCCGACGCGCACATCGTGCTCTCCAAGTTCGCAATCGTCCTCGCGTTCTACGTGCTGGGTGGGGTAGCGTGGCTCCTGGCCCTGGGAAACGTCGGGCCCGCGATGAGCGCCCCGCAGTTCCTGTCAGCCTGGGCCGTCGCGTTTGTGCTGGCCAGCCTCGCGCTGCTCTTCCAGTTCATCTCGACCAGCCGCTTCGGCACCACTACGCCGGCGCTGTTCGTCTTCCTCGTCTTCCTGGCGGCGCTGCCAGTCTCGCGGTCGCCCGACGCGGTTGCAACCGTCGCTCGCTGGTGGGGCGATCCCTGGAGCCACGCCTGGATCTGGTCGGGCTGCCTCGCCACGGAGGTCGTCGTCGTGTGGATATCGTGGTTCCGCTTTCGTTCACAGGACGCGGCCCGCGTTGTGGCATGAGTCGTGGGAGTCGGCGCCAAGACCGGCTTGGTGATAGCAGCTGTCGTCGGGACGGTGCTGGCTGCCCGGCTCAGCCTGGAGCGCAAGCAGCAGTCCAGACCAAGAGTCTGGACTGAGCTCGTCGCGCAGCAGGACGTGGTGGAAGCGTTTGTGGGGTACGGGACGGTTGTCGGCGCACCGTCCGTGACCGTATCGGCGGAGGTCGGTGGGCGAGTCAGGGCTGTCACGGCACGTGCTGGGCAGCGGGTGGCGGCCCGCCACCCCCTTCTAGCCCTGGACTCGAACCCGTTCGCATGGAAGGTCGAACGCGCACGCGCAGCCGTGGCAGCGAGAGATGCCGACCGGGAGCGCGCGGTCCTCGCGGTCGAGCAGGCAAGGAGGCGAGCACAATGGGCCGAGAAGGAAGGCGCGCGGGTCGAAGATCTCTTCGCGTCTGGCGTGCAGTCGGACGAGGCTGCTGCGCAGGCCAGGCACCGCTCGTGGATTGCCGCCCTCGAAGTGGCCGTGCAACTCCAGCGCGTCGAGGTTGCGTCGGCCGAGGCCCTGGCCGCCGAGTCGGAACTGGCCGATGCGCTTCAGGAGGCAGCCCGCTCGATCGTTCGGGCGCCCATCGCCGGCGAAATCATGGAGATTGGTGTCCAGCGGGGCGAGTGGGTCCAGGCGGGGGCAGTAGGAGTAGCGCCGACCAGGCTGTTCACCATTGCGCCCGACGGGGCGTTGGACGTGGAGGTGAACGTCCAGCAGCGGCAGGCGGCTCGAGTGCAGCTGGGTCAGATTGCGTCGGTCACACTGCCAACGCTGGCGTCCCGTCCGTTGCGGGCGCGGGTGGTCTCGAAGCTGGCAGCGGCGCCCGGGCCAATCGACGGGACCGCGCTGATGAGGCTGCGGCTCGAAGAGCTGGCGCCAGGCGTGAGGGTTGGGTTCACCGGGACAGTCCGCATCCCGATCGAGGAGCGGTCCAGGGTGCCAGCCATCCCCAATCACGCGCTGCATTCGGCTCCTCGTCGTTACGGTCCCCGCAGACCGAGGCCAGGCGCCCGATCCACCCGGACCGAGAGGGCCTGGGTGATCCGTGACGGCCTCGTGGCGGAGCGAACGCTCGTCGCCGGCTTTCGAGGAGATACCCACACCGAGATCCTTGCGGGCATCTCCCTGGGAGAGGCCGTCATCACCGGGCCGTATGCGTTGGTGCGCTCGATCGGAGTCGGCGATGCGGTGATCCCGATCCGTGCGCCGCTGGCCGGCCGGTAGGCAACGGGCGGCCCTTCGCAGGCGCAGGGTCAGAGGATCACAGCTGTTCGTTCCGCGACGGTCGCGGTACCATGTGACGCCAGTGACAAGCGTGAGCCGCGGTGATTGCGACCGCCGAGTGCGGCAGTGACCATCCTCGTGACGGGCGGGGCGGGCTACATCGGCAGCCACGCCGCCAAGGCGCTCCGCCGGGCCGGGCACACCGTGGTGGTCTACGACAACCTGTCGGCCGGGCACCGGGAAGCCACCCTTGGAGCGCCGCTCATCGAAGGGGATATCGCGGATGTCCACGCGGTGCGGAGGGCGATTCGCGACTCCGGGGCGTCGACGGTGGTGCATTTCGCCGCGTGGCTGGTCGTGGCCGACTCGGTGCGCGATCCCGTAGGCTACTACCGCAACAACGTCGGCGGTGCGATGGCGACGCTGGAGGCCATGGCGCTCGAAGGTTGTCGCGCGTTCGTCTTCTCCTCCACCTGTGCCATCTACGGCGAGCCGGTCACCACGCCGATGGGCGAAGACCATCCGACGCGGCCGGTCAACGCCTACGGTCAGACCAAGCTGGCCATCGAGCAGGCCCTGCCGCACGTCGAGCGCGCGTACGGCATCCGCTCGGTGTGCCTGCGCTATTTCAATGCCGCCGGGGCCGATCCCGAGGGTGAGCTGGGGGAGGTCCACAGCCCCGAGGTTCACCTGATTCCGCGTGCGATCCACGCGGCGACGGGGGGAGAGCCGCTGGAGGTCTTCGGCACGGACTATCCCACGCCGGACGGCACGTGCCTGCGCGACTATGTGCACGTGACGGACCTGGCGACCGCCCACGTAGGCGCCGTGGAGCACCTGATTGCCGGCGGGGCGTCCACCGCCTACAACGTCGGGACGGGGACGCCTTCCTCCGTCCGCGAGGTGATTGCGATGGTCGAGCACGTAACCGGGCGGCCGGTGCCGACGCGCTTCGCGGCACGCCGGGCGGGAGACCCGGCCATCTTGTACGCATCCGCCGACCGCATCCAGCGGGAGCTGCAGTGGCGCCCGACGCGCCCGACGCTCGAGGCCATCGTGGCCGACGCCTGGCGCTGGCACCAGGCGCACCCGGTGGGGTTCTGAGGGCTCAATGCCCAATGCTCAATGCCCAATGCCCAAGACCTTCGATTGACACCGGTGAAGGCGCTGGTCTTAGATCCGGGCGCGACGGGCCCGATCGGGTCCCCAAGGAGTGCCGCATGGCCGTGAGCCGCATGACGATGACCGACGAGCAGCGGAAGTCCGTTGCGCTCGAATACCTGAAGGCGTTCGACAACCAGGGCGTGACCTCGAATGGAGGCAGCATCCTGGACCTCTTCGCCGACGACGCGCAGGTGTTCTTTCCGAAATGGGGTCTGGCGACCGGCAAGACGCAGATCGGACAGCTCTTCACCGACTTCTCCGCGCTCTTGCGAGACATCCTGCACGACTACTCCGCGTTCAACTTCATCATGACCGGCACCGACGTCTTCGCGTGCGAAGGGACGAGTGCCGGGACGCACCAGGACGGCCCGTGGCGCGCGGGCGTGACCCACGCGGGGCGGTGGTGCGACGTGTTCGAGGTGCGCGACTTCCTGATCCAGCGCTGCTTCATCTACCTGGATCCGGACTACGCCGGGCTGGATACGGCGCGGTATCCGTGGCTCTCGGCCAATGGGCGCAACCCATCAAAACCCATGGGGTGATCGCCCCTTCGCTTGCTGCCGTGCTATAAACAGAGGTTCACCCCACCTCGAGACACGCAATGGTTGTGCAGAAATTCGGCGGCACGTCGGTCGCCGACCCCGAAGCTATCCGACGCTTGATGGAGATCGTCCGCACGGCGCGCACCCGAGACGGTGTCGGGCCCGCCGTTGTCGTCTCGGCGATGAGCGGCGTCACGGACGCCTTGCTGCGCGTCGCCGCCGACGCGGCGGCCGGCCGCGCGGGCGACGCCCACGCGGGCGTGGCCAAGATCCGGGAGCGGCATCTGGCCGCGGCCGCGGATCTGGCGCCCGGCGATGCGGATCTGGTGGCTCATCTCACCGAGCAGTGCCAGCAGCTCGACACCGTGGTCGGAACCTTGACCACGGTGCGCGAGGTGACGCCGCGCATGTCGGACGTCGTCGCCGCAACGGGAGAGCTCCTCAGCTCGCGCCTGGTGGCCGCCGCCTTGACCCACGCCGGGCTGCACGGGGAGTGGGTGGACTCGCGGCGCGCGATCGTGACCAACGACGAGCACATGCAGGCGGTGCCGCTGGCCAACGAAACCAACGCCGCCCTGCGCGCATCGGTGGGCTCGAGCATCGAGGCTGGACGCGTGCCGGTGCTGGGTGGCTTCGTGGCCGCCACGGTGGATGGCCACACCACCACGCTTGGCCGCGGCGGGTCCGACTACTCGGGGGC
>Ga0190271_10001321_pt1 | contig 13994 bp, 11 predicted proteins | sample Popmic356T_FD_133747 | JGI IMG/M metagenome (GOLD analysis project Ga0190271, IMG submission 133747) | Populus adjacent soil microbial communities from riparian zone of Weber River, Utah, USA - 356 T | ecosystem: Environmental > Terrestrial > Soil > Riparian zone | place: USA: Utah | collected...
CCGGACGCTTCGCCCGGGTGTTCGTCGGTGAGACGCCGGGCTGGATCGCCCCCGAGGAGTCCGACGTCTTGCCCGAGGAGCTCGCGGTCCGCATCGACGAGATCCGCGCGCTCGACGGCTTTGCGGTGCCGGCCGACATCTACGACGAGGTGCGCTTCATAGCCTCGTCGCTTGGACTGGTGGAGGCGCGGTGAGCGCATCCACCGCCCGCTCGCTCGACGACGAGCTCGCGCTCGTGTTCGCGTCCGACCCGGCGACGATGGCGGACCCGCATCCACTCTGGCGCCGCCTGCGCGAGCAGCACCGCGTCTACCGGCACGAGCACACCGTGCTGCTCACGCGCTACGCCGACATCAGGGAGCTCCACCGGGACGGCGTTCGCGGCAGCCGCCGAGGCTTCTTCGAGGGGACCCGCGCGGAGGCGATCCGCAGCTCGCTGCCGCCCGACGCGCAGGAAGCGTTCGACCGCGTGGCGGCCTTCCAGGGCCTCCAGGTCAGCCGCACCGAGGGCGACGACCACGAGCGCCTGCGCCGCATCGCACATCGCGCCTTCACACCACGCCGGATCGCCGACATGCGGGCGATGATCCAGCGCCACTGCGACACCCTGCTCGACCCGCTCGCGGGCTCGCACGAGTGCGACCTCATGCCATTCGCGTATCGCTTCCCGCTCGCGGTGATCGCGGACATCCTCAGCGTTCCCGACGAGGAGGGCCGCGACGAGATCCGCAGCTGGGGCAACCGCATCGCGCGCCACTTCGGCTCGTCGGACCCGGCGCTCGTGATCGACGCCCATCGGGCGATCGAGGAGTTCCGGGCGTACGTGGGCGGCGTGATCGCGCGCCATCGCGCCGACCCCGGCGCCGGCTCGGAGCTGGTCGCGGCGCTGCTCGGCGCGGAGGGCGAGGAGCAGCTGAGCGAGGACGAGCTGGCCGCGATGTTCGTGGTGTTGCTGTTCGCGGGCCACGAGACCACGACCAACCTGATCAGCATCGGCCTGGTCGAGCTGCTCCGCGAGCGCGACCAGTGGGAGCTGCTCTGCCGCGAGCCTGACCTTGTCCCGGGCGCGGTCGAGGAGCTGCTGCGCTGGGTCACGCCGGTGCAGTGGGAGCAGCGGCTCGTCGTCGAGGACGTCGAGCTCGGCGGCGCGCTGCTCGAGCGCGGGCAGACCGTCTTCACGATGCTGGCGGGCGCCAACCGCGACCCCGAGGTGTTCGAGCGGGCGGACGAGCTCGACATCAGGCGTGAGGACGCCCGCAAGCATCTGAGCTTCGGACATGGGCCTCACTTCTGCCTCGGCGCGTCGCTCGCGCGGCTCGAGGGCGAGATCGCCTTCACGGAGCTGACGCGGCGCTTTCCGGACATCGAGCTCGCCGTCGACCCGGGCGAGCTCGTCTTCCAGGGTGCGGCGATGATGCGCCAGCTGCGCGCGCTGCCCGTGCGACTGAGTCCGGCCGCATGATCCCGCTCGCCGAGCTGGTCTCGCTCGACGGCCGCGCAGCAGTGATCACGGGCGGAGCGCGCGGGCTCGGCTACGCGATCGCCCAGCGCTTCGCAGAGGCCGGCGCGAGCCTGCTGCTCGCGGATCTGGACGACGCCTCGGCACAGCAGGCGGCCGGCCGGCTTGCCGCCGAGCACGGCGTGACGGCCCTGGGCATGGGCGCCGACGTGCGCGACTCGGCGCAGGTCGAGGCGATCGCCGACCGCGCGCTCGCCGAGCTCGGCGCGATCGACATCTGGGTCAACAACGCCGGCGTCTTCCCGCGCAGCCCGGCCGTGGAGATGACCGACGAGCAATGGGACTTCGTGCTCGACCTCAACCTGCGCGCCACCTTCTACGGCTGTCGCGCGGCCGGGCGGCGCATGGTCGAACGCGGGGCCGGTGGTGTGATCCTCAACATGGCGTCCACGGCCGGGCACCGCGGCTACGGCCCCGGGCTGTCCCACTACGTCAGCTCGAAGCACGGGGTGCGCGGCCTTACGAAGAGCTTCGCTGTCGAGCTCGGGCCACACCGCGTGCGCGTGCTGTCGCTCTCCCCCAGCTCCTTCCCGACGGAGGGGCTCGCCGAGGCGCGCGCCGAGATCGGCGCGGAGGTCAGCTCAAGCGAGGCACCGGACTTCCACCCGCTGGCGGGCCGGCGCGAGCCCGACCAGCTCGCGCGCGTGGCGCTGTTCTGCGCGAGCGACCTCGCCGAGGTGTGCACGGGCAGCGACATCGCCGTCGACGCCGGCGTGCTGGCGGCCGGCCTGCAGGACCGGCGCTACGACTGACGATGGGCGCCGAGGACTTCGATCGGCTCTGGGCCGTCCACGAGATCCGGCAGCTCGCCTACCGCTACGCCTTCGCACAGGACTCGCGCGACATGGAGCTCCTGCTGTCGCTCTGGGCGGAGACAAACGAGCCGGCCGAGCCGCCGGTGATCGACATCCACGCGGTACGGAAGAACGCCGAGCGCTGGTTCAGCAAGGGCGCGACGATCCACTTCGTCGGCAACCACATCGTCGAGCTGGCGGGCCCCGGCGAGGCGAGCGGCTCGGTCTACTGCTGGGCCGCGCTCGACTTCGGCGAGGAGTTCGTCGACCAGCTGATCCTCTACCAGGACCGCTACGTCCACAGGGACGGGCGCTGGCTCTTCCTCGACCGCCGCCACCTCCTCTGGTACGGCGCCGAGCGCGAGCGCAACCCGATGCGGCAGGACCCGGCCGGCTGGCCGCACGGCTACACCGGGCGTGGGCCGCTGCCGGACGAGCTGCCGAGCTACCGTGCCTGGCGAGAGCGGGAAGGCCGTCCGAGGGGCCGCGATGACGCGACGAACTGACCAAACGATCGTTCGTCTGATGGGCTAGGCTGGTCGCCGTGAGCGCCGAGGCTCCCAGCAAGGTGGCCGGCCTCGACCGGGTTCTGCGGCCGAGGTCCGTGGCCGTGCTCGGCGCCTCCTCGCGCCCGGGCGCCCTCTCCAGCCGCTTCATAAGCGGCCTCCAGCGCCACGGCTTCGCCGGGCGGATCGTGCCGGTCAATCCCGCACGCGACGTGATCGACGGGCTGCCCTGCGCGCCGAGCATCGAGGCGGCTGCGGCGGACGAGCCGATCGATCTCGCCGTCGTCTCGCTGCCGCAGAGCAAGGTCCTGACCGGCGTCGAGGAATGTGCCGCGGCCGGCGTCGGCGGAGCGGTGATCTTCTCGTCGGGCTTCTCGGAGGTCGGCGAGGAGGGCGCCGCGGAGGAGCGCCGCATCACCGAGGTGGCGCGCCGCACGGGCCTGCGCGTCGTCGGCCCCAACAGCCCCGGGCTGATCAACCGGGCGGATTCCACCTGCGTGATCGCGTCGGGGGTCGGCTTCAGGCCGTCCTTCGCGAGCGGCGGCATCTCGCTGCTCGCGCAATCGGGGGGCGTGGCGGGCCTTCTGGTCGAGCGCTCTCAGGACGCCGGTGCGGGCCTCAGCGTGGCGGTCTGCACGGGCAACGAGGCCGACCTGAAGGTGGGCGAGCTGCTCTGGTGGCTGGCCGAGCACGAGCCCACGAAGGTGGTCGGGATCTTCCTCGAGGGCATCCGCGACCCGGACACGTTCGCGGGCGGGCTCGACGCGCTGCGCTCGGCCGGCAAGCCGGTCGTGGTGCTCAAGGCCGGCGCCACCGCCGCGGCGGCGCGCGCCAGCGCGGCGCACACGGGCGCGCTCGCGACGGCCGACGACGTGGTCGACGCCTTCCTCGCCCGCCACGGGGCGGTCCGCGTCTACAGCTTCGACGACCTGATCGACACCTGTGTGGCGCTCGAGCGGCTGGGCCCGGCCTCGACGCGCGGCGTCGGGATCCTCACGACGTCGGGCGGCGCCGGCGTGATCGCCACCGAGGCCGCCGAGCGCGCGGGCCTCGAGCTCCCCGACCTGCGCCCGGAGACGCGCGAGCGGCTCGCCGCCGTCGTGCCGGACTTCGCCGCGCTCTCCAACCCCGTGGACATGAGCGGGATGTTCTCGGAGAAGCCCGAGATCTTCCATGAGTCGCTGCGGGCGTTCACCGAGGCGGACGAGTTCGGCACCGCCGTCCTCGTCCTGACCGTGCACAGGCCGGAGGACTCCGAGCGGCTCGCCGATCTCGTGCTGGGCGCCGACGCCGCCAACCTGGCGGTGCTCTGGTCCGCCGGCGAGATGAGCCTGGCGTCGCGCCGGCGCCTCAGCGAGGCCGGCGTCGCCGTGTTCGAGGACGCGGCGCGATGCATGCGGGCGCTCGCGGCGCGCGCAGTGGTGGGCTCTGCTTTGCCCGCCGAGGTCGAGCCGGCACCACTTGCGCTCGAGCTGCCGGCCGAGCGGGAGTCGACGGAGGCCGAGGCGCTCGCCCTGCTCGGCGCCGCGGGCGTGCCGACTGCCCCGACGGTGCTCTGCCGCAGCGCCGAGGAGGCGCGCGCTGCCGCGGGCCAGCTCGGCGACGTAGCGCTCGTCGTCAAGGCCTCGGCCCGCGACCTGCTGCACAAGAGCGACGCCGGCGCGGTCGTCGTGGGCGTGTCGGGCGCCGATGCCGTGGCGGACGCGCACGAGCGCGTCGTCGAGGCGGCCGGCGCCGCCGGCGCCCACCCGGAGGGGTCGATCGTGCAGGCGATGGCGCCGGAGGGCATCGAGCTGATCGTCGGCGCCCGCCGCGATGAGCTGCTGGGGCCGGTGATCGTGGTGGGGGCAGGCGGACTGCTCGCCGAGCTACTGCCCGAGGTGTCGCGGCGCATGCTGCCGCTGCGCGCGGGCGAGGCGCGCGCGATGCTCGACGAGCTGCCCGTGACTCCGCTGCTCGAGGGCTACCGCGGCGCGCCCGCGGCCGATCTCGAGGCCGCGGTGACGGCGATCGAGGGCGTCGCGGCCGTGGCGCTCGCGGCGGGCGGCCGGCTCGACGCGATCGAGGTCAACCCCCTGCTCGTGCATCCGCGCGGCCAGGGCGCGACGGCCGTCGACGCGCTGCTGCTTCAGGCCGACATCGGCCAGTAGAAGTCGCCCTGCGGGTTTGCCATGTGGCCCCAGATCGGCGGCAGCTCGACCTCGAGCATGTCGTCGACCATGCGGTCCGCGGTGCCCTTGCAGGCGTCCATCAGCCGCTGCGCCGCGTCGTCTCCGAGCCCTGCGGCGTCGAGGAACGGCTTGAGGTGGTTGGCGAACATCGGCGCGCCGTACTCGATCTTGTAGCGGTCGTCCCACTCGACGGCCTTGAGGAACAGCTCCTCCTGCGCGTCGGCCGCCGCCTCCTGCACGCCGGTGACCTCGTCGATGCCGAGCTCGCGCAGCGAGCCGCCCTCGTTCGTGAGCACGACGACCCTCTCGAGCCGGTCGTCGATCTCGTGCGGATGAACCGTCATCGAGCCGAACATGTCGCAGCTGACCTCGACGTCGCGCGCCACCTGGATGACCACCACGTTCGGGAACGGGACGCGGGTGCGCGTCTCGGCCCACGGCATGTAGTCGTTGCGCAGGTCGTTGAACTCCTTGCACATGAGGACGGCGCCACCGCCGAGGTCGTAAGGCCCGTGCCCGAAGATGCCGTCGCGCTGCTCGCCGTGGAGGACGAAGTTGAGGAGCTCGAGCGTGGCCGCCATCCGCCGGATCGCCGTGCGGTCGTCCTCGGAGGCGGGCCGGGCGCGCTCGTCGAGCTCGCCGACGAGCGCCTCGTCGAGGATCGGCAGGCTGCCGCCGGCCTGGCGCGGCAGCAGGGCATCGTCGGAGCGGTAGGCGCTCATCATGCGCGCCCAGAAGTCCATGATGAAGGTGAGGTTCTCGGGGCGCTCCTCCGGAAACGGGTCACCCTGCGAGAGCCCGAGCTCGAGCATCCGCATCTGACGCGCGCCCAGGTAGCTGCACACGAAGATGAACGGCTGCAGCGCGTACGGGCGCGAGCCGACCGTGCGCATGCCGGCGCCGATCTCCTCCGCCGTCGCGTGCTCGGACGCCTCTCGCAGGAACGCGGGCGCGTGCTCGTAGAGACACTGCCAGCCGAGCGGCGAGCGGCGCGGAAGGTCGAATAGGACAGAGCGCATCGCCTCGCGCCGCTCGACGCGCATGTCGGCGTACTGGTGCTCGCCGAACAGCTTGATCAGCTCGTTGGTGCGCTCGACGTCCACCGTCGCAGCCACGCTCACGCCACCGATTCGAAGGGCTCGATCGCCTCGACGTACATCTCGCGCAGCCAGGGTAGGACGTCGTCCGCAATCGGTATCGCCACGAACTTGGTCGCCCCGGCGGCGCGAAAGCGGTGGAGCAACACGCGCAGCTCGTCAGTCCCGTACGTGATGTGGTCCGCGCGGGCCAGCTCGGCCCGGCGCCCCAGGAGCCGGCGCGCGGCGGCCGGCAGCTGGTCCTCGCTCGGCGCGGCGAAGATCGTCGTGCCGTAGTGGTCCTCGTCGATCGAGCGGCCCGCCTCGGCAGCGCTCGCGCGGATCACGTCCGTCATGCCGGCGAACTCGTCCGGCCCCACGAACGAGGCGAGCCAGCCGTCGGCGATCCGCCCCACCCTACGCAGCGCGGCGGGTGCCGAGCCGCCGAGCCAGAACTCGAGCCTGCGGCGCACCGGCCGCGGCTCGAGCCGCACGTCGCTGAGCGACCAGAAGCGCCCGCTCATCGTGACCGGCTCGCCGGGCCAGAGCGCCTTGACGATCTGGACGGACTCCTCGAGCCTGCCGACGCGCTCCTCGCGCCGGACCCCCATCGCCTCGAGCTCGGCGGGGATGTTGATGCCAAGGCCGCCGGCCGGCAGCAGCCGGCCGCCCGAGATCACGTCGACGGTGGCGAGCTCGCGCGCGAGCAGCACCGGGTTGCGCGGCGGCAGCACGAGCACGCCGATCCCGAGCTTCAGGCGCTCGGTGCGCGCCGCGACCGCTGCGAGCATCGGCAGCGGTGCCGCACCGGGCAGCGCGGCGGTATCGGCCAGCCAGACCGAGTCGTAGCCGAGCTCCTCCATCGCCTCGACCGCCTCCCAAAAGCGCCCGTCGGCCAGGCCGTCCCCCGCGAAGGGGTTCCAGCCGACGCCCACCCGCACGCTGAGCCGCGCGGCGGGCGCCGCCTGATCCGCCGTGGTGCCGGGGCTATCCACCGGTTGTCGCCACCGGCTTGAACGCAGGGATCACCTCGCGGCCGAAGCGGCGCACGCACTCGAGCTCCTCCTCGAAGCTCGGGCCCAGGGCCACACGGAAGGACAGCACCAGGTAGTCGGGGTCGAGGACCTCCTGGAACTTGCGGATCTTCTCGATGCAGTCCTCGGGGCTGCCGACGATCAGGCGGTCGATGTGGTGCTGCTCGAACTTGAAGTCGTCCTCCGACTTGATGTCGGCGATGAACGGCTCGCGGTCCGCCACCCAGCGCGGCACGCGCTCGAAGTAGAACCAGTGCTCGCTGCGGATGCACGGCCACCAGACCTTCTCGACCTCATCCAGCGAGTCCGCGACCCAGCCGTCGCGCAGCAGCACCACGCCGAGCTTGTCGGAGGTCCCGTACTCGATGCCGGCCTCTCGGTAGAGGTCGGCCCAGTACTTCATGACGTCGAGGTTGTGCAGCGGGTCGGTCGGCCAGCGGACGCCGAAGCGCGCGGCGCGGCGCACACCGGGCTCGGACATCGCGCCGATCCAGAGCTCCGCTCCAACGGGCTTGGGCGTGATGCGGCCTTTGACCTTGAAGTGCTTGCCCTCGAAGTCGAGCTGCTCCCCGGCCCAGGCGCGCTGCACGATCTCGATGCCTTCCTCGAAGCGCGAGACCTGACGCTTGTGCTCTAGCCCGAACAGGTCGAACTCCTCGGGGAAGTTCGCCATGCCCACGCCGAGCCGCAGCCTGCCGTTCGACAGGACGTCCACCATCGCGCCGTGCTCGGCGGTGTGGATCGGGTGCTCGAAGGGCAGCAGGTGGACGGTCGTGCCGATCTCGAGCCGCTCGGTGATCGCGGCGAGTGCGCCCAGCACCGGCCACTGCGAGGGCAGATAGGCGTCCGGCATCATGTGGTGCTCGGGCAGGAAGACCCCGTCGAAGCCGGACTCCTCCGCCACCTTCGCCGTCTCGAGCGCCTCCTGCCAGCGGCCGACGATGTTCTCGGCGTTCGGCGGATCCTGGACGCGGAACAGCAGACCGAATTTCATGCACCTCTCCTCAGGTCGCAGTGGGCGCCAGTCTAAGGCAAACGGTTGGTCGGTTGGTACTGCGCAAAGGCGGGCGTGAGGCCGACCTGAGCGCGCGCCAGGGGGAAGGTCGCGACCAGCGCCGCGACGCCTCCGATCGCCGCCACGACGAATGCGATCACGAAGCCCTTCTCCGCGCGCACGCCGTCTGAGAGCAGGAAGCCGGCGGTGATCACGGCGCTCGCCTGCGCGGCCACCGCTCCTCCGACGGTGCGCATCAGCGTGTTGATCCCGCCCGCGATGCCCGTCTGGTCCGCGCGCACCGCCTCGACCGCCAGCCGCCCGAGCACGGCGAGCGTCACGCCCGTGCCGATGCCGAGCAGGCCGAGCCACGCGTAGAGGAGCCAGCGATCGTCGTGAACGAAGGCGATGAGGGTCAGCGAGACCGCCAGCGCGACGATGCCGAACCGGAGGACGTTGATCGGCGAGATGTTCCGCGCGCCGCCGGCCGGCGGCCCGCTCAGCAGCATCGCCACGGCCACCGGCAGCAGGAACACCCCGATCTCGATCGGCGAGGCGCTGAACCCGTAGCCGGTCTCGGCGGGATTCGCGGAGACGAAGGCCGGCATGATCGAGTACACGGCGAACATCGCGTAGCCGATCAGGAACGTGCAGACGCTCAGCAGCGCGATCGCAGGGCGGCCGAACACGTCCAGATCGACCATCGGATCGCGGATGCGCCGCTCGGCGGCCGTCCAGAGCGCGAGGATCGCCAGCCCGCCCGCGAACAGGCCGAGCACGGCCGGGCTCGTCCAGCCCCACTCCTTGCCCTCAGTCAGGCCCACGAGCAGGGCCAGCAGTCCGAGCGACAGCAGCAGCCCGCCGAGCCAGTCGGGCCGGCCCGGTGCCAGCTCGCGGGACTCCGGCAGTCGCGGCACGAGCACGATCGCGATCGCGACCGGGATGAGCGCGAACACGAACAGCCAGCGCCAGCTGAGCAGCTCGAGGACGACTCCGCTGGCGACGTAGCCGAATCCGCTGCCGATGCCGAAGATCGCGCTCACAACGCCGATCCCGAAGCCCACCCGCTCCGTCGGCAGCTGGTCGCGCACGATCCCGAAGGACAGCGGGAAGACCGAGCCCGCCACGCCCTGCAGGACCCTGAAGAAGATCAGGACCTCCAGGCTCGGCGCCAGCGCCGCCCCCACGGTCGCGACCGCGAGCACGATCAGCACGATCGTCAGCACCCGCACCTTGCCGAACGAGTCGCCGAGCCGGCCGAAGATCGGGATGTTGATCGACGAGGAGAGGAAGAAGCCCGAGACGATCCACGCCGCCGCGGTCGGCGACGCATCGAGCTCGCGCTCGAAGACGGGCAGCGCCGGCAGCACCAGCGTCTGCATGAACGAGTAGGCGAGCGCCGCGCTCGCGACCGTCGCGAGGATGGCCCGAGGCGGCGGCCCGGGGCGGACGACCGGGCCGGTCACCGCCGCGATAATAGACCAAACGTTGGGTTGACGAGCGAGGCGAACCCGGTTACTTTGGCGCGTCGGGAGAGAGCTTCGACAGGAAGGACGCGATGGCCTCGCAGGCGCCAGAGGTGAACTTCTTCGAACCCGCTGTCAACGACTGCCCGTACCACGCGTATGAGCAGCTGCGGGAGGAGGCGCCGGTCTGGAAGGACCCGGCGACCGGGATGTACGTGCTCACGCGCTACGAGGACGTGCGCATGGCGCTCCTCGACACGAAGCGCTTCTCGAACGGCGTCGGCAACGCCGCCGGCGACACCGTCAAGGCCATCAAGCCCGAGAACGACGAGCAGGCCCGCCAGCTCGCCGAGGCGGCGCGCACGGCGGAGCGCCTGCAGAAGCTCTATGAGGAGAAGGGCTGGCCCCCCGTCCCGACGCTCGACGCCCACGACGAGCCGCGCCACATGCAGCTGCGGCGCCTCTTCAACCACGCCTTCCGCCCGGACCGCATCAAGGAGCTCGACCCCTTCCTCGAGGCGCTCGTCGCGCGCCTGATCGACGACTTCATCGACGTCGGGCGCTGCGAGTTCGTGCGCGCCTTCGCGGTGCCGCTGCCGCTGATCGCGATCGGGCGCCAGGTCGGCGTGCCCGAGGAGGACATGCCGAAGATCAAGAAGTGGACGGATGCCTGGATCCGCCGCCTGGGGCTCTCCCTCAACGAGGAGGAGCAGGTGTGGTCGGCCGAGCTCGAGATCGAGGCCCAGCACTACTTCCAGCCGGTCATTGAGCGGCTGCGCGAGGAGCCGGACGACACGCTCCTGAGCGACCTCGTCAACAACGAGATCCCCGAGTGGGGACGCACGCTGACCGATCAGGAGCTGCACTCGGAGCTGATGGCGGACCTGTTCGTCGGCGGCTCGGAGACGACCACCAACGCCCTCTCGGCGGGGGTCATGCTGCTGATCCAACACCCTGAGATCTGGGAGCGGCTGAAGGCAGACCCGGACTCCTACCTCGACCGCTTCATCGAGGAGGTGCTGCGCATCGAGTCGCCCGTCCAGGGCCTGCTGCGCGAGGCCGCGGTCGACATCGAGCTGCACGGCGTGACGATCCCGGCCGGCTCGGTCATCAACGTGCGCTTCGCGTCCGCCAACCGCGACGACCGCCGCTTCGAGTGCCCCGCCGACATCGACCTGGGCCGCGAGCGGCCCAAGACCCACCTCGCCTTCGGGGTCGGCACCCACCACTGCCTCGGCGCACCGCTGGCGCGGCGCGAGCTGTACTTCGGCTTCAAGGGCATAGTCGAGCGCATCGACGAGATGTGGTTCATCGACGACGCCAACGACTTCACCTACGAGCCGAGCTACTTCCTGCGCGCGCTCAAGGAGCTGCACATCGGCTTCAAGCCGAAGACGGGGTGACGCCCGGCCCCACTCGGGTGCTGATCGCCGGCGCGGGCGCGCTCGGCAGCGTCTACGGCGCCCACCTCGCCCGCGGCGGCGCCGACGTCCAGCTGCTCGCCAGGCGGCCGCACGCCGAGGCAATTCGGGACGCGGGCGCCGTGGAGATCGACGGGCCCGAGGGCCGCTTCCCGGCGCGCCTGCGGGCCGACTGGCGGCCGGAGCGGATCGAGCCGGTCGACACGCTGGTCCTACTGACGAAGTCGCACGACACGCGCGCCGTGCTCGCGGGGCTCGGCCATCTGCTCGACGGGCTGGAGCTGGCGGTGTCGCTGCAGAACGGCGTCGAGAAGGACGAGCTCCTCGGCGCCTGGTGCGGCGCGCAGCGGGTGATCGGCGGGATGAGCATGGTCGGCGCGACGCAGGAGCACCCGGGCCTCGTGCGCCACACGCTCGCGGGCCGCACCTACCTCGGTGAGCTCGACGGCGGCGTGAGCCCGCGCGTGGAGGCGCTCGCCGGCCTGCTCGAGGCCGGCGGGATGCCCGTGGTCGCCACCGCCCGCATCGTTCCGGCGGAGTGGTCGAAGCTCGTCCACGCATCGCCCGTGATGTCGCTCTGCGCGCTGTCGCGCCAGCCCTTCCACCGCGTGCTGCTCGACGAGCGGCTGTCCGAGCTGTACGTGCGGCTCGTCGAGGAGGGCGCGGCGGTGGCGGCGGCCGCCGGCGTCGAGCTCGACGACCTGCCCGGCATGTTCCCGGTGCGGACGCTCGCGGCCGGGCCGCGTGCCGAGGCCGTCGAGCTCGTGCGCGAGCGCGGCCGCGCGATGGTTGAGGCGGGGGCCACCGACGTCCGCATCTCGATGCTGACCGACATCGAGCGCGGCCGGCGCCTCGAGCTCGACGCGGTGCAGGGATTCCTCGTCGCGGAGGCCGAGCGGCGGGGCGTCACCGTCCCGCTCAGCGAGGTCTGCCTCGAGCTGCTGGGCGCGATCGACGCCATGCGAACGGCGGCGGCATGAGCTTCGTGGTCCCCGAACGCGAGCGCTGGGCGCTCCCGCCGCTCCTCAGGGAGCGCGCCGCCGAGCTCGGCGAGCGGCCCTTCCTGTCCTTCGGCGTCGACGACGCCACGGCGACGTACGCGGAGATGGACGAGCGCACGGACAGGCTCGCCGCCGGGCTCGCGGCGCTCGGCGTGCGGCGCGGCGAGGGCGTGCTGCTGATGCTCGGCAACCGGCTCGAATTCGTGCTCAGCTGGTTCGCGCTCAGCAAGCTGGGCGCCCCGCACGTGCCCGTCAACATCGACTACCGGGGCGAGTTCCTCGAGCACCTGGCCAACACTGCGCAGGCGAGGGTCATGGTGCTGGAGGACCGCTTGCTCGAGACGGTGGCGGCCTCGCTCCCGCGCCTTCCGCAGCTGCGCACCCTGATCGTCGTGGGAGCGGCCCCGCCGCCGCTGCCGGGCGTGGACGTGCGCGCCTTCGCGGACGTCCCGCTCGACGCCGAGCCGCCGGCCGAGGAGATCGGCCCGGCCGACATCGGCTCGATCATGTTCACGTCCGGCACCACCGGGCGCTCCAAGGGGGCCCTTATGCCGCACGCAAGCCTCCACCTGCTCTGCGAGCGCAACGGCGAGCTCCTCGGGATGGGACGCGACTCGGTCTACGGGAGCGAGCTGCCGCTCTTCCACATCAACGCCCAGATGACCGTCTACGGGGCGCTCATCAGCGGCGCGCGCGCCCGGCTCGAGGAGCGCTTCTCGGCGTCGCGCTGGCTCGAGCGAGTCCGGGCGAGCGGCACGACGCACACATCGATGCTCGGCGTGATGCTCGAGTTCGTGCTCGCGCAGCCGCCATCCGCGGGCGACCATGACCACGGGCTGCGCTCGGTTTGGACCGTCCCCTGCGTGCCTCGGACCGTCGACCGCTTTCGCGAGCGCTTCGGCATCGAGCGGCTTGTGACCTCGTACGGCACCACCGAGGTCGGCATGGTCGCGAACCGCGTGGTCGAGCCTGGCGCGCCGGCGTCCGCCGGGGCGGTCGGGCACGACTTCTACGAAGTGGCTGTGGCGGACCCGGAGACCGACGAGCCCGTCTCCGCGGGGGAGGCGGGCGAGATCCTCGTGCGCCCACGGCTCCCCTGGACGACGACGCGCGGCTACTTCGGAATGCCCGACCGCACCGCGCTCGCGATGCGCAACCTCTGGTTCCACACCGGCGACCTGGGGCGCTTCGACGAGCACGGCGACCTGTGCTTCCTCGACCGGCTCCAGGACCGCATCAGGCGCCGCGGAGAGAACGTGGCGTCGGCGGACGTCGAGCAGGTCCTGAGCACACACGCCGCCGTGGCCGAGGCCGCCGTGGTCGCGGTCGCAGCCGACGAGGGCGGCGAGGACGAGATCAAGGCGTGCGTCGTGCTCGCCGCGGACGTGAGCGAGCTGGACGTGGCGGGCTTCTGGGCCTGGTGCGACGAGCGGCTCCCCTACTTCGCAGTCCCGCGCTACCTGCAGGTGCTCGACGCGCTGCCGAAGACCCCGACGGAGAAGGTCATCAAGCATGAGCTGCGCGAGCGGGCGGGCGCGACGGTCTTCGACCGTGGTCCCGGCGGGCGGGCACGCCGATGAGGATCGCCATCGTCGGCGCGGGCGCAGTCGGCTCCGTGTACGGGGCGCTGCTGTCTCGCAGCGGACACGACGTCACCCTCGTCGACGTCGCGGCCGAGCAGGTGGACGCGATCAACCGCGGCGGGATCGTGCTCGCGGGCGCCGCCGGCGACGAGCCGGCCGTGCCGGCGGCCGCCTCGACGGATGCCGCCGCGGCGCGCGGCGCCGAGGCGGTGCTCGTGCTGGTCAAGTCGCACGCAACCGCCGCCGCGGCGCGCTCGCTCGCGCCGCACCTGGGCGAGCACGCCATCGCCGTGACCCTCCAGAACGGGCTCGGCAACGATCGCGCGCTGGCCGCCGTCCTCGGCCCCGACCGGGTAGTGGCCGGCGCGACGACCGTGGGCGCCGAGCTCCTCGGCCCGGGGCGGGTCGCGGCGTCGCCGTCGGCGCTCG
>Ga0190271_10001322_pt1 | contig 13988 bp, 10 predicted proteins | sample Popmic356T_FD_133747 | JGI IMG/M metagenome (GOLD analysis project Ga0190271, IMG submission 133747) | Populus adjacent soil microbial communities from riparian zone of Weber River, Utah, USA - 356 T | ecosystem: Environmental > Terrestrial > Soil > Riparian zone | place: USA: Utah | collected...
CACGCGGTGTGGGCTCCGCTTCGTCACACGGATCTTCTCCGTGACGACCCGAAGACCAAGATCGACCCCCGCGTGCTGCTGTACGGGCCTTACGGCACCGGCAAGTCGGAGTGCGGTCGCATGACCGCAAAGTTCGCGGTGGACAACGGCTGGACGTTCATCTCGTACGACTCCGGCAAGGGCACCCAGGAGGACCTGCGTAAGGCTCTCCAGACGGCGAAGCTGTTCGCGCCGTCCGTGGTGTTCGTCGAGGACATCGACATCTACGCGGAAGCGGCTGACTCCGGTCACTCGCGTTCGCGTCTGCTGGAGATGTTCGATGGCATCTCTTCCAAGGGACACGAGGTCATGGTGGTGATGACTTCCAACAAGGAGGAGAAGCTCGACAAGGGCATGATGCGGCCTGGTCGCATCGACTCGATGATCGGGATCGGCAACCTGGACCGCAAGGCCACAGCGGAGCTGTTCCACAAGATCAACGATGACGTCCTTGCCGACGACATCGACATCGAGAAGATCCTGGACAAGGTGGCTGGCTTCGAGCCCGCCTTCCTCCGTTCCTGCTTCTCGACTGCTCGTCAGCGCGGACTCGTCCGGAATGCTGATGAGCTCAAGGCCGCTGGTAAGTACCTGCCCCGCAAGGCGTACGACTTCCAGCTGACCACGGAGGACTTCATCGAGGCTGCGGACATCCTGATGGACCAGCACGAGAAGCACTCCAACGCGAAGGACGAGTCGAAGAAGCTCACCATCGATGACCTGATCTCTGAGCAGGTCGCGGTGGCACTCACGACGCGTCTGGACCTTGAGGACGGCAACGGGGAGACCATCTCCGTCACCTACCTCGACAAGACGGAGTCGCGCACGCTCAACGCGTAGCGTCTCCCGCCCAGGGCGGTCCTCTCACAAGGGGGGCCGTCCTGGGCTTCTTACTTCCTAAGGAGAACAATGGAAGTCTGTAAGGCTGCCCTGGTGGTGTTGGGGATCGTCGCGGTACCCACCACTGCCTTCCTCTTGAGGATGCTCCTGGGTGACACCAGGAACCCCGACGAGGAGCTGATCGCCAAGGTCGTACGAGACATGTACGACAGGATGTCACCGAAGAAGGAGACCGCATGAGTAAGAGCATGGAGATTGTCTTCCCCGAGCGGGAAGAGCTATTGCAATTGGCCGAGGACATGTTCACGTCTTCCGTCAACCTCACACAGGCGGCGGTTGTTAAGCCAAGTGGAATGATCCTCAGCGTTGGCTCTGGCCCGGTGCAGTACATGACCGGGACTGGAGGCGTGCTGGAAGCCAAGGTGGGTCCCGCGTGGATGGTCCGTCAGGCGCTGTATCAGGACGAGATCACCCGCAACGCGCTGGCGTTCATCTCCGGTGCGGTGTACGGGTACTACAAGGACGCCGACATGGTCTACACGATGTGGCTCCAGGAGTTCAGTGTCGAGGCGTTCTACGGCCTGGACATCGAGGTCATCAACGCTGCTGCCGAGCGCATCATGTCGGTCACTGAAGGACGAGTGCAGGACGACGATGACTCCGAGAGCATGGCCTGCTGGCTGACCGGCTGTATGGTCGGCGACTACACGCTCACGACAGGCAAGATGATGGAGGAGATGCAATGAGCGAACCTGTGCTGCCGCTCGCGCTGCACACAGCTCATGCACGGTTGAGGGCGGAGCACATCCGGGCCCATTTGGATGGCAACACCCAGAAGTTCCTGGAGGAGCTACAGCCCTTCGTGAACCACCTGATGCATGAGGCTCATGAGATCAACGACGGTAGGCGTACCAACCCCTATGCCGAGATGACGGATGATCCTGACTACGTGGAGACTCTTCACGTCCTGGCAGGCGTCTTCTTGGTAGGTCGTGCATTCGAGGAGCTCACGCTCATCGAGCACGGTCTCGACGGAGAGCTCAACCATCTGTGCACCGTCTGTGGTGGCGATAAGAGCAAGATCAAGCCCCCACCTCGTAAGAGGAAGACCTAGACGGCTACGGCCCCCTGCCTTCGGGCGGGGGGCCATGGTCGCCCTTTTTTTGTGCCCAAAATCAGGTAGTCTCAAAGAGCAAGACGTGTCACTCCTCCAATGCCCCCCTCCTTCGGGAGGGGGGTTTTTGGTTCTTTTTTTGTGCCCTAATCCAGGCTGACAGCAAGCACAGCAGCGCCGAAGGCGTACTGGGAGCCAGCTACCGCGCGCACGGGGCTAGGCAGGGCGATGGAGAAGCGCATGTTGCCGTTGACCTGATCAGTCCATCCACACACGTGCGTGATGGTGACCACAGGAAGGCCGTTGAAGACCACCGGGGCTGAGTTCCACACCGCACGGTCGTTGGGCTGGTACATGACCGCCTGTACGCGGTGATAGCCACCACCGAAGATCTCGGAGTTGTACTCACCTGCGATGTCGGGGTTGTCGAAGTGGAGGGCCATCCACGTGCCCTCGATGAACTCTGTGAGCCACTGCTCTGTCTGCCAGCTGGTGATCCTGCCTGCCATGGTCTCCTACTTTCCCGCCGCTTCAGCGCGCCACAGACGTCCGAGGAAGTACACGTCTTCATCCTGGTCATCGCAGTAGATCATGACGTACAGCATCCCTGAGTTGGTCATGTTGGCGGTGTTCTCTGCGCTGTATGGATCGAAGTCCGTGGTGTTGGTGGTGTCGTAGGACCACGTCGTTTCGTCTACAAGCTGACCTGTCCAGCTCTCACGCCCAGAGATGGACATCAGTCCAGGCGAGTAGCCTGCCCGCTCGTAGTAGTTGCCCCAGGCCATGATCTGGTTGGCACCATCAGCCAGCAGGTACACCGGCTCGCTCTGCAGCTCTCCTGATCCCTTGAACCTCTCGAAGGCGTCCTTGAAGAACGGGTAGCGCTGACCAGCAAGGTAGCCGAGGTCGCGGGCGCGCTTGGCCTCGGGGTCTGTAGGCGAGTCCAGCCATGCCTGTGGAATGGCAGGCATGGAGACGATAGAGATGCCCTTGGAACCGTAGATCCCGACATGGAAAGACACAGGCTTCACGTTGCCCAGCTTGTCGTAGGCAGCGATCTGAGTGAGACGGATGGACCCTGCCTGGCTCATCTTCACGGGGATGCCGTACACGCCGTCGTCCCTGTTCACCAGCGCCCAGTTCTTGTCAGCGTTGTCACGCCGCGCTGGCACGCGGACGTAGAACTCTGGGTAGTCCCTGGGCGGGAACTTGGTCGTGTAGTCCGTCCAGGGGAAGCGTGCGTCAGAGCCCATGTACTTGGTGAACAGCGGGGTGGCGTCTGCTGTACCGCCTGAGGGGATGACACCAGAGCCTTCGGAGTACGACCAGGGCTTCACCATGTCCTGGACAGTGACGGAGAAGCGCCCTGCCTGGAGCTGACGTACAGGGTCCAGGGCGTCGCGCGTGCGCGCCATGACCTCGCTGACGGTGAGGGTGTCGCGGAACTTGGAGTCCACAGTGAGGCTCACGCTGCCGTCCTTGGCGTTTATCGTCGCCTGAGACACGTGGAAGAGCACGTCGGTACCCATCAACCCTCGGGCCAAGATCGTGTCTCCTGCCCTTATCAGGAAGCGTGTGGAGGCCACTCCACGTCGCATGGGGTCTACCTGAAGTTCAATGCTCCCTGTGAATCCTGGGTCCACGTGCTTGCGCACCTGTGTGGCGGCGATGTCACGTGCAGCGATGGCGTCCACGCCTTGAGGAAGCTGGAGGAGAGACTCCTTGCGCATCATGTGGGGGATCAGGCGTGCGTTCGTGTCGGTGGCGGGGTAGACGGTAGGCAAGGCTGCGAACGGCTCGTAGAACGTTGTCGAGCCGTCGTTGGCTACCTGCTGGCCTGAGAACTGGGTCCCGGCCAGGTCCTGCCCCTGTGCGTACACCACGTTGACTGACTGGGAGAAGTCACGCGAAGCGCTGATCTTGACGCCGTGAGCGCCGACGTCGACCACATAGGTGTCGTCTGTGGGATAGCGCAGTGCCTTACGGACCAGAAGGGTCGGCTGACGGCCCCTCTTGTGGCGGATAGTCCACTGTCCCCCGTCAGCGGTGAACATCACGCTCAGGAGCGTCTGAACGAAGCCAGTGAGCTTGGGCTCCCAGGAACCCGTAGAACGGCTTGTGATGCCCGTCCAGCGCTGTCCTGCGGCCACTCCCCAGGGCTTGAGGTACCACGGGGTGTCCTTGTTGAACCGGGGGACCACTTCGGTCCACCCTTCAGGGAACGTGGTGGTCAGTGCACGCGTGCGAAGAGAGGGGTTCCCAGCAGGGTCGAAGGCATCTTGAATCAGCAGCTCGTAGGGGATGGGCTGCTGTGGGTACTGAGGCGCAGCGAGGAAGTTGTCGAGCTGGAAGAACGCGCCCTTGCAGGTGATCGCTCGTCCCTCCTCCGTGATGTCCTCGGAGATGATGTACCCCTCCCAAGCCCAGTCGGCGTACTCACCGGTGTTGAGATCGAAGTACAGGACGTCCACATCAGAGTTGGGCACCAGCCACTTCATGTCACCGGTGCCAGCACGCTCCTTCTGGGTGATGGAGGGGAACGTGAACTGTGCTGTCGTAGGCCCGAAGGGATCAGCGAACGTCAGCGTGCCGATGTCAGTGGGTGCTCCACGGAAGAAGGTGACGTCAATGGACGCGCCACCAGGCGGGGTGATGAACAGCGCGAAGTACCCGCCAGCTCCGTAGCGGGAGGTGATGTCAGCGCCAGTCATTGCCCACTCCGTACATCGCGTAGTAGTCGCTGTGCAGTGCGAGGACCTCGTTGTTGTCTAGTGCGCGCGACCACAGGTTTATCTCGTACAGGTTAAAGTCCGCATAACTGTCCTCGTCGAGCTCGGTGTATGTCCCGCCGACCTGGAAGCGCATCCACTGAGTGGTGGACTCGACCTTGGACTTGATGACGCTGCTCATGTTGTGCTTGGGGCTGTAGCCGATGTACGTGCGGCACATGCCAGCGTCCACCACAGAGGTGATGACAAGAGGACGCGTCTTGCCCAGGGAGACCAGCTGATCAACAGACCCGCCCATGTCCCCGTAGTAGAAGTCCAGCTTGTCCGTGATCCACCATGCGAATCGCTCGCCCGTAGCAGGCTCTTCGTCGTCGTGCCAGTAGTCCAGAACGGGGTAGGCGTTGATGGTGGGGTTGGGCGCGATGACCATGGACAGGGTGAAGGAGTTCAGCGAGTCCAGTCCATCTCCAAACAGCCCATGGAACTTCGACCCTCCACTGATGCGGAACGAGTTACGAGTGATGACCTCGTTGCCGCTAGACGTGGTCGTGGTCACTAGCAACGGCGGGTTGCTGGAAGTAGCAGCGCGCAGTCGGTACTGGAAGTCGTTGTTGATCGCCGTCCAGGTTCCAGAGATGGGGTCCCAGAAGTCAGGATCAGCGACCCAGCGTTGCTGAGAGTCGATGTTCACTGCCGCTGGAACGGGGCGCGTGTTGCTGACAACGTCCCCGGAGGAGTTCAGTACTGGCCTGCAGCGCACCCACAACGGTGACACCGTTGGGTAGCCCAGCAACAGTGGCGCGTCCTCAGCTTGGATGGACACCACATCGAAGGGACGAAGCGTGGTCACATCTGGGTAGCGTGGCAGCTGGGAGATCAGCCCGCCGTCGTTGGAGATGTAGATGTCCCTGGAGTGGACCTGTTGCTGAAGAGCCAGCATGGACGCCTCGATGTCATTCATGCGCTCACGCATGAAGATGGTCTCCCACAAGACGTCGATCTTCTTCAGGAGCTCCTCGATGAGCTTCTTCTGCTCGTCGTCACGGGTGCTCTTGGAAGTGCTCTGGACTAGTCCACGCATGTTCCAGAAGACGGTGGCCGCCTGGTTGGCAGAGGCTGCCTTGTAGCGCGTCTTGTACACGTTGCTCAGCGACGTGGCGTCAGCCTTCCACATCTGAGTAAAGGCCGGGGCATAGTTCTTGCAAAGCTCTGCGAGCGCATGGTTAAAGGGTGGGTAATAGACCGCTGAGTAGATGCCTTGGATGTTGGACAGCAGGTCGTTCGTCGCACCGATGTTGACGGTCCCGTACTCGTCGAAGTACTGCTGCGCCTTGGCCCCCGCGTACTTGCGCGTGTTAATGGTGCTCTTCTTGTACTTCTCCACGAGCTTGGTGATCTCGTCTCGGTACTCCTTGAGCTTCCACTCCTCGTTGACGATGGTCTCTTGCGCCTTGGGGAAGACGCTGTTCTCCGCGTAGATGAGGGTGTGGACCCTGGCCTTGAGCTCTTCCTGTGTCTCGCGGGTCTCCTTGATCGCGTACTTCTTCAGCGGGTCAACGATGGGAGACGGTCGCTTGAGCGTGGCTACCACGTAGGCGGTCCCCTGGATCTTGCCTACGACACCGGACTTGATGACCGCCATCAGATCGCACTGACTCGTGACATGTAGGACGCCGTGCGGATGATGATGGTGCCAGGCGGCATCTCAATGACGTCACCCTCGCGCGGAGTAATGGGAGCGTCTAGCGTCCCGGCCCACAGCAGGTTCCCGCCGAACTCCGCGTCCAGCAGCCCCCAGTGGCGGATGGTAGGCCACACCACGTTGCCAGAGATCGGTGGCGTCTCTACCGTGATGGTGTTGCTCATCTGACCAGCACGCTCAGACCAGTTACCTGACTGGTTGAGGTACGGGATGCGCGCGTACTCGGTGACGTCTGGCTCGTCGATCTCTGCACCCGTGGAGAACTTGGTCGGCTCGTTGTTGGCGATGAGAGCCAGCCACAGCGTCTCAGGCGGCTGCACGCCACGGCAGATGAGCTCCAGGAGGAAGTTCTCGCCGGTGGTGGTGATGAAGCCCGACATGCCTATTCCATGACCTCTCGTGTGACCTTGGGGAACCGTGGGACGTTGAAGGTGAGCGTTGCCCTACGGTTGTGGATCTCGATGTGACCACGCTTGTAGGCGTACTCAGCCGGGAAGCAGCGCCAGATCTCGATGTCGTTGCCGAAGGTACGACGCACCAAGAAGGTCGACTGGGTGAAGGCTTCTACGAGCTTGTTGACGTTGTCCCCGATGTGCACGTGATCAGCCCCCAGAACGTACACCTGAACCGTCTCTGTGACGTTGCCCTTGGTGGTGTGCACGATGAAGTCCCCGTCATACATCGACGAGGACACGGTGTGGTTGCGGAGCGACTGCTGCGTCTGAGCGAGCGTCTCAGATCCCAGGATGAAGTTGTAGTGGTCGTTCAGCGACACCCACCTCACGCCGTCGAAGACCTCAACATCAACGTAGGACGGCTTCCTGCTGCTAACCGGTGGGAAGCTCGAACCAAAGGCGGTCTCGGTCATCGCGTCACCAGTCTCTGTAGGCGGGCCTTCTCCTCAAGTTTACGAGCCATCTCGTTCGGGTCATCGGCCTTCACCTCGACAGGACCACTGAAGTTGATAGAGGCATCGTAGTTCTGCTCGTAGTTGTTCGTGGTGGAGGCGGCCACGTGGTCGATGCCCTGAGGACGGGTGTCCACGCGCTGGGCGAGCTTCGCCATGGTGTCAGCCAGGTAGTCAGCGCCATGAGCATCCAGCGGCAGCAGGAGCTCGGAGCCACGCTCACCAACGCCGTAGGCGCTCGCGCGGTTGAAGATCGTGCCCTTGCCCAGGTAGCCCATGCTGTTCAGGCCCATGTGCGTGGAGGCGATGGTGCCCGCTGTGAGCGTCCCTGGCGGCAGCTCCTTGGTCAGGAGGTTGTGTAGCGCCGTCAGGTCTTCCACAGGCTTCATCGTGGAGGTGACGAAGCTGTCCCAGTTCTTGATGTTCTGGTCAGACATGTACGCACCAGCACGGCCAGAGCTACCCATATCCCCGGTGATCCCCAGCCACTTGAGCGGGTCCATGGACTGACCCCACTGGCCCCCCTTGCGAACCTCGAAGTGGAGGTGAGCGCCACGTGAGGCCGAGCCCGTGTTGCCTACGGAGCCGATCCTCTCGCCCTGGTCTACGCGCTCTCCGTTGCGGATGGCGTAGGAGGACTGGTGGAGGTAGTTGGTCCAGAAGCCGTTGCCGTGATCGATGGACGTCATGTTGCCGCCCGTGGGGGACCACTTGGTCTGCGCGATACCAGGCATCGCTGCGTAGATGGCGGTACCGGTGGGTGCGGGGAAGTCAGAGCCTTCGTGCTTGCGGCCACCAGCGCGCGCTGCGCCGTACATCTGGAGCGGGTTGGTGCCAGCCTTCACGCTGCCAGGAACAGGCGATCCGGGCCCAGAGGTGAGGAACGACGGGTCAGAGCCACCGGATGCCCAGGTGTCCTCTTCGCCATAGCCAGAGTCGGTGTCAACCTTGCCACCACCGACGTACTTGCCGATGTACGGCGCGTACTTCTGGTTGGAGTACGGGTTGATGAAGCCCTTGGTGAAGGCGTCAGACATGCGCTTGGCTTGCAGGTCAGCCTCGAAGGTGAGGTCGTTGCCCAGCCCCTTGAAGGAGTCGAAGATCGCCTTGGTCTGCTCAAGAGCACCATCACCCAGGTATCCAAGAGCCTCGGTCTGGAGGTCGTTGAGATCACCAGTGATGGCCTCGAACTGCTGGTTGAACAGGATGCGCGAACGACCAAGCTGCTTGTTGTAGTCGTCCAACATGTTGTCGCCAGCGCGCTCGAAGTCAGCCTCCTGCTGCTTCATCATCTTGTCGTAGTCCTCGGCCATGTACTTCATGGACAAGTTGAAGGCCTCGTGGCCCCGCTTAGCCATCTTCTCGAAGTCTTCGGTGGCGTGCTCAGCAGCGAGGTCGAAGGACCTCTTCATCTCGATCCACTGCTCGTTGTCCTCGTCGAAGGCGAACTGAGCTCCGAGGTCCAGCCTCTCCGTAGCGGCGGCGTTGAACTCTCCCACAAGGTCAGGCATGGTCTGGAGGTCCTGCACCATGCGCGCGACCTGCTGCGCGTTACGCGGGTCGTTGAGCCCGAGCATCTTGATGGTGTCGGCCGAGACACCCATGGTGCGCAGCTTCTTGAGGTTCTCAATCTGCTGGGAGAACATGTTGGCCTGATCCTTGGCGTTCATCACCAGGTTCTGGGCATCCCACGTCTGCTGCACGTTGACGCGGGAGTAGATGTCCGCCATGCTCTTGGCGGTCTGCCGAGCCATCAGCTCTTTGGCGTGGTTGAACTCCACCTCCTGACGCATCCGCGAGGTGTTGAAGTCCTCTTCGGCGTTCTTGCGCGAGAGGTTGTAGGCGTCTAGGGAACGCTTGCGCGACTTCTCGTAGTTCGAGTCCGAGCGCTCCTTAGAGATCCTGTGCTCTTCCTCACCGCGAGCGACGGAAAGATCGTAGTCCTCCTGGTTCCAGTCGCGCCCTTGCTCGAACTGCCTACCAGCCTTGACGATGTTCTGAGCCATGTTGGTGGCTTCGGAGTACCGGGCCACCACAGCGTCGTGGGCCTTCTCGTAGTTGGCCTCGTACTCCTCGGTGGTAGGAGCGTTGGTGGCTCCACGGAGGGCACGGATGTCGTTCTGGAAGCCAGCAGCCGGAGCAGCGCCGATCATCTGCTGTGCCTGGAGCTTGAGCGCGAACTCCTGTGCAGCGGTGGCGGCTAGCGAGATGGGGCTGGAGAGGTCGCCTACGTTGCCCTTGAGCTTCTGGAGCTCATCGCTGGCACCAGCGGCAGATCCCGTGGCCCTGATGAGCGACTCAGCCCACTCGCGCGAGGCAGCGATGTTGGCGTTGGCGTTGCCCTCTTGGAAGGCACCAGCCTGGAGACCAGCGCCTGCTGCACCAGTACCCCAGAACATCTGACCAGCCATGGTGCCGCGCTGCTTGAGCGCGTCGGGAGCGTTGCGTCGTTCCTCAGGCGTCCCCACCCTGTACACAGTCGACTGCTGCTCAGCCGCCGTGAGCATCTCGTAGTTCTCGGCTGAGTAGCGGTCGTTGGCGATGAGGAACTGCTTCGCCATCTCCGCGCGAGCCTTCTCCTTGTTCTCACCGAAGAGAGCACCCACCTCATCGGTGTTGAACTTCAGCGCAGAAAAGTCAGCGGTCTCAGGGTCAAGGCCCAGGGCATCAGCGAGCGCCAGCTTGTGTGGGTGCTCCTCAGCCTTGCCACCAGCGTCCAAGATGTCGCCCACGCGAGCGTTGACAGCGGCGATGGTGAGCTTGGTGAGCTCCTCGTCGCTCGCGCCACGCTTGGACATCTCACTGCGCATGACGTCCAAGGTGTCCGTGGTCGCAGCCGACTGCTGGATGGTCTTGGCGTTGGTCTCCCAAGGCTTCCACTGCAGACCCTGTGACTTAGTCATCGAGTCGAAGTTGATCTGCCCAGTCTTGGCACTAGACCAGATCGTCTGCGCGGTGTCTTCGCCGTAGATCAGCTGAAGGTCGCGCTGTATCGCCTGAAGCACACGGGGATCGCCGTTGGAGTTCGCCATCGCGCTAGCGACATATGACGCCGCGCCCGTGTTGGTCATGCCCTTCAGGTTTTGGTTGATCACCTTTGAACCGGTGAGGTCGTTGATGGAAGACGTCTTCCACTTCATTGCCTCATCGGTGGTCATCATGACGGTAGACGTGCTCTTGAGCAGAGAGTCAGCGAACGACTGCGCGGCTTGACCAGCCAGGCCTAGAGAGGTGGAGTAGGCGTTGTACGCAGCGTTGATGCCATCATCGGCCTTCAACGAGTCACGGATCTTGGCGTCATTCTCCTTGCCAGCGCTGTACATCGCTGTGCCAACACCGATGCCAATAGACGCCCATCCGAGCGGTCCCAGGCCAGCCGCTAGGTTCTTGGCACCGGTACCGATGCGCGCGAACGCTCCAGGCCCCTTATCCACCGGAGGACGCATGGGGCCGATGAACCCCGGTGCCTGCTCATACCTCTTGCTCGCCATCGACTGCTTGATGGCGGCGCGTCCTGCCTCAGTGCCTAGAGCGGCGATACCCCTTGTGGCACTGAACACGGTCGAACCGAAGGTCTTGAACCCTCCTGTGGCCGCACCAATGGCTGCCCTGAAGCTCGCTCCCTCGCCAGTGAGGCCTGCTCGACCAGCGGCTCCTGCACCGGCCATGTAGCCAACGGTTCCGCGCTTGGTGATGTCGCGTACGTTCTCGTGACGAAGGGGGTCAAGGCTAGAGGCAGCAAGACCGAAGCCGCCAGAGACTACGGAGCCGCCGAACATCGCCATGCGGCGCGCAGCATCCCCGAAGCTGCGAGGCATCGCCATCTGCATACGAGGAGTACCTGTGGGAGGCCTCGCCTGCTGCAGGCGCTCCATGGGGTCGCCCTGTGGCATCCTCCCTGTGAATCCAGAGACGGCCATACGCGCTTGCTGTGCGAACTCCGAGCTCCTCGCGCGGGCAATCCAGCCACCTGGTGTGACGTAGCCAGCGCCCTGTCCAGCCCTGAACGCTGCCACCTGGCGAGGAGTCATCTCCCTTCCGCCAAAGGCTCTGCGGATGTCGTCTTCGCCCTTACCGGCACGACCCATTCCGAAGGCCACGCCAGCGCGCGTCATCATGCCGACCTTGGCATTGGGGTCGGCAAGGTTCGCTGCTGCGCGCCTGGACCAGCCTGCTGCTCCCTCGGTGCCGCGTGCGATCCTGCCACCAAGGCCCATGGAGTTGCGGTAGATCATGAAGGCGGCTGCTGCCGTCGCCATCACGCCAAGCGAGCTGATGAGCCCACTGAGGGCTTGTGTCACGGCAGCGACGCCTACAGCTACCTTGCCGATGATCTGCTGGAAGGGGTCAAGAGCGTTGGCAAGCATCTTGATCACGTTGGCTGTGGTCTTGATCACTTCCGTGAACACCGGAAGGAACGTCGAACCGAAGGCCTGGGTGAGCGAGACGACGTTGTTCTTCAGCAGGGTGATGGAGTCGTTGAGCCCGCCGAACGCTGCCTCAGCGGACGTGTCTAGCGTGGTCCCGTTCTGCTGTCTGGGATCACGCGCGATGCCCAAGGCCTTGTTGATGCCACCGGTCTGCACGGTGCCCTGGATGACCTTGAGGCTACGAGCGCCCTCGAAGCCCATCCGCTCAAGGGTCTTGATGGAGTCCGCACCACCACGGTTGAGGGCCTCGAAGATGCCAGCCACCTGGTTCGAGGAGCCCATGGACTTGAACTCGTCCACCGTCTTACCGACGATGGCGGCGTACATGCTGAGGTCCTTGGTGCCGTACCTCGTCGCGGTGGAGATGTCGGACAGCATCTTCGTGAAGATGTTGGAGGCCAGCAGGCCATCCTGACCGGCCTTGGAGAACGCGGACGAGAAGCCCATGATCTCTTGCTGGGTCATGTTGAGGGTACGACCGATGGGCGCGATGGCGTTGGAGAACTGGAGCACGCTGGAGGCGGCGGTGCCCATCTTGGAGGACAGGTTCAGCAAGAGGTCTGAGTACTGCTTGATCCCCTGCGATCCTGTGCCCATAGAACGCTGCAGGGAGATCATCCCGTCAGCCAGCTGCCCCAGGTCCTCGCCAGTCGCTCCTGAGAGCTTCATGAGCGTCTCAGCGACGTTGCGCAACTGGGATGGGTTGGTGCCTAGCTTCTGGAGAGCGCCAGCAAGCTGTATGACCTGTTCGGTGGTAACTGGGAGGTTCCGCCGTAGGTGGTCAACAGTGCCCTTGATGTTCTCGAAGGACTGACCTGTGACGACCGCACGCGCCTGCAACGACGACAGCTGGGACTCGAACTTGCCAGCAGCGAAGGTGGCGGCGGTGATCCCTGCGATGGTGGAGGCGCTGATGACGGTCAGCGTGCGCGCGGAGTTCTTCTGGAGCTTGTCCAGGGAGGTAAGTAACCCGTTGACGGAGGCAGTGACGGCGTTGGTCTGCTGAGCAGCACCAACCATCTGTTGCGAGTAACCACTGGTGTCGGCGGTAAGGACGACGTTAGCGTTGCGCTCCTCACCTGCCACGGCTACTCCTTCTTCAGACGCCTTCTTCTCTCCATCATTATCTGCTCTTGCGCTAGATGCTTAGGAGTGGCACGCGTCAGCTCTACGGTAGTACCAGGTAGGCGCTTCCCATCTTCAGCCGCCATGTGCTTGCGGTAGCAGCCTGGGCAGTGCCTGTCGACTGGGACATATGCGTTCTTGTTCTGCTCCCACTCCCACGGTGCTGTGCCGCACATGGCGCACCGTTCGGTCTTCTCGTACCGGTAGGCGATGGCCTTGGCACGATCCTCAGGAGCCCACTCAAGGAACTCGCTGTGCGGGATGTGGAAGTCGTCGCACAACGCCAGCTCGACTAGGAACTGTGCATCCGTCCTCAGTCGGTCTCGGTGAAAGGGATGTCCATCCCCTCCAGACAGACATCAGAGGCTGCGCTAAAGATCTGGCCCAGCTCACCGGAGGACCAGTTGTCAGAGGCGAACAGCTCCTTGACTTCAGCCTCAGTCAGCTCAGGTTCAACCAGCGTTGCCGCCACCAGTGCCGGGCTGAAGGTGTCGGTGTTGACGCCCATACCCTCAGTGATCTGCTTGGCGGTCGGCTTGTGCTTGGCGCGGAGAGCATCGAGATCCTTGGAGGACATCGCCTGGAACTTCAGCGTGACGAAGTCACCGCCGATGTTGATGATGAGCTCCTTGGTGCGCTTGCTCTTGCCCAGGAGTCTCTCGCGTAGATCACGCTTGTCGTTCTTGGACTGAGCCTGTCGTGCTGCGGTGATCTTCACTTCACCAGTGGTCATGATCTACTCCTTTGTGTTGTGCTTCCCATACGGGCGGTATGAGTATCCCCCGCCACCCAGGGTCACCTCACTGTTGAGGGACTCAGGTGACGGGGGAAGACGTCATGCAGAGATCGTAGCTGCTTCGTTCGGCTCGCTGGGGATGGAGCACGACACGGTGAACGTCATCACGGTGTTGGATGACATGTTCGCCATCGTCCGCGACGTCACGATCACAGGCCACACCTCGACCTCATCGGTTGCCACAGGCAGGCCCTCTGCGCCAGTGCCACCGAAGCGGCTGATGATGAAGGCACCTTCAGTGGCGCGCGGGAGCGTGTCCCAAGCCAGGTCCTCTTCGTCGTCGCGGTAGAAGTCCGCGTCGAAGGA
>Ga0190271_10001323_pt1 | contig 13986 bp, 9 predicted proteins | sample Popmic356T_FD_133747 | JGI IMG/M metagenome (GOLD analysis project Ga0190271, IMG submission 133747) | Populus adjacent soil microbial communities from riparian zone of Weber River, Utah, USA - 356 T | ecosystem: Environmental > Terrestrial > Soil > Riparian zone | place: USA: Utah | collected...
GCGTGCCGCGGCGCGGGCATAACGCGGCAGATGCGCCACGAGCCGGTCGTGCAGCGAGCGCGGATGACGGCGATGGTACTGATGCAGGAACTCGACTTTCATCGCGGCCATGTCGACGCCCGTCGGACATTCGCGCTTGCAGCCTTTGCAGGAGACGCACAGCGCGAGCGTGTCGTAGAGCTCGCGGGAGGCAAGTGCGTCCGGCCCGAGCTGCCCCGACAGCGCGAGGCGCAGCGAATTGGCGCGGCCGCGCGTCACGTGCTGCTCGTCGTGTGTGACGCGATAGGAAGGGCACATCGTGCCGGCATCGAACTTGCGGCAGTGGCCGTTGTTGTTGCACATCTCGACGGCGGCCGCGAACCCGCGGCCGCGGTTCTCCGGGCCGACCTCGTGCTCCGACCAGTCGAGCCCTGTGCTGAGCTCGGTGGTTGCGTAGTCCGGCTTGAACCGAAACAGGCTGCGATCGTCCATCTTCGGCGCGGCCACGATCTTGCCGGGGTTCATGAGGCCTTTCGGGTCGAACGCCTTCTTGATCTCGGCGAACGCGCGCGCCAGGCGCGGGCCGTACACAGGCTCGATCCACTCCGACCGCACGAGACCGTCGCCGTGCTCGCCGGAGTACGAGCCTTTGTATTCCTTGACGAGCGCGCACGCTTCCTCCGCGATCGCGCGCATCTTGTGAGCGCCATGCTCCGTGCGCAGATTGAGAATGGGGCGAACGTGCAGGCACCCGACCGACGCGTGCGCGTAGAACGTCCCGCGCGTGCCGTGCTTCTCGAACACGCGCGTCAAGCGGTCCGTGTATTCCGCAAGGTGCTCGAGCGGCACCGCGCAATCCTCGATGAACGACACCGGCTTACCGTCGCCCTTCATCGACATCATGATGTTGAGACCCGCCTTGCGGACCTCCCACACCTCGCGCTGCCAGCTCGAGTCGGCGATCTCGACGACGCTGCCGGGTAACCCGAGGTCGCCCATGAGCTCGCGGAGTGCCGCGAGCTTGGCGAGCTGCGGCTCGCGCTCGTCTCCCGCGAACTCCACGAGCAGGATCGCGTCGGGAGTGCCGCGGATCGTCTTGTCCATCGTCGCGCGAAAGGCCGCGATTTCGCGCGACAGCTCGATCATCGTCCGGTCGACGAGCTCGACCGCGGTCGGCTCGAGCGTGACGATGTGCCGAGCCGCGTCCATCGCCTGATAGAAGGTCGGGAAGTGCACGACGCCGAGCGTCTTGTGCGTGGGCAGCGGCGACAGCTTGAGCTTGATCTTGCGAAAGAGCCCAAGCGTTCCTTCGGAGCCAACGAGCACTTGCGCGAGATTGAACGCGCCGCTCGACGCGAGGTCGAGGTTATAGCCGGCGACGCGCCGCTGCAGCTTCGGCACCCGCGCTTCGATTTCCTCGCGCTCGCGCGAGTAGAGCTCGCGCAGCTTGGCGACGAGCTCGCGGTGACGCGGCGGCCCTTGCGGCGTTCCCGCGTCGACGGCGCCGAAAAGGATCGTCTCGCCGCTCGTGAGCCAGGTCTCCACCTCGAGCACGTTGTGGACCATGTTTCCGTAGCGCAGCGAGCGGGCGCCGCAGCTGTTGTTCGCCGTCATCCCGCCGATCGTGGCTTGTGCCGACGTCGAGACGTCAACGGGATACCAGAGGCCGAGCTCGCGGAGGCGCGCATTCAGATCGTCGAGCACGATGCCGGGCTCGACCCATGCCGTGGCGTTCGCAGCGTCGACCTCTAGCAGCCGGTTCACGTGCTTGCTCGAGTCGATGACGAGCGCGGCGCCGACGGTCTGGCCGCATTGCGAGGTGCCGGCGCCGCGCGGCAGGATCGGTACGCCTGCGGCGGCAGCGATCTCGGCCGCCCGAACGGCTTCCTCGGCCGTGCGCGGGATCACGACCCCCAGCGGCTCGATCTGATAGATCGACGCGTCCGTCGAGTACCGGCCGCGGTTCCACGGGTCGAACAGCACGTCGCCCGTGAGCTCGCGGCGCAGGCGGGCGGCAAGGGCGTCGAGCGAGGTTTCTGGCATGAACGGCTGAGCTCGTGCGGAGGGCGGGCTATTGTATGGTGGCGCCGTTCGTGCCGGCACGGCGGGGGAGGGCCGAAATGCTGGCGCCGTTTGGCAACAGCCGACATTTCGTTGGGACGGCCGGCGCTTGATAGAATCTGGGTTCCCCCGTCGGATTGTCCGTCGGGCGATCTATAGAGCGATGCTGCGCCGTCATTTATCCCTGTTGTGCTGTCTTGCCGCTTGCGCGGCGGGCGCGTCATGGGCCCAGGACCGGCCGACCGAGCCATTCGACCGCGCAGCCCTGCTTGCGCGCGCAGCCGAGCTCGCGAAACAGCCGCATGCGTTGCCGCCCGCGCCGGAAGGCGAAGGTCGGCGCCTCACGTACGATCAGTACCGTTCGATCCGCTTCGATCGCGCCGCGGCGATCTGGCGAGCCCAGAACCGCACGTTCGAGCTCGACCTGTTGTACCCGGGTTTCATCTTCGAAGTCCCGGTGAACATCAATCTCGTCGTCGGCGGCACTGCACGGCGCGTGTTGTTCGAAAACCAGCGGTTCGCGTACGGTCCCGAGGTGCCGCTCGTGGCGGCAAGCGGCGAGTACCCGGGCTTCTCGGGTTTCCGAGTCCGCGCACCGATCAACGCGGCGAACTACGCGGACGAGTTCCTCGTCTTTCAGGGCGCGAGTTATTTCCGCGCGGTCGCGAAGGGCCAGCTGTACGGCGTTGCGGCGCGCGGTCTTGCCGTTCGCACGGCGAGACCCGAGGGCGAGGAGTTTCCGTATTTCACGGATTTTTGGATCGAGCGCCCACCCGTGGACGCCGAGCAGATCGTCGTTCACGCGTTGCTTCAGAGCCCGTCTGTCGTCGGCGCGTATTCGTTCACGGCGCGGCCCGGCGAAGAGACCGTCGTCGACGTCGTCGCGACGCTGTACCCGCGCGTCGACCTCACGGCGTTCGGCATTGCGCCGCTGATGTCGAGGTTCCTGTTCGATGGCTCGAATCGCATGCGCTTCGACGACTACCGCAGCGCCGTGCACGAATCCGACGGGCTGCAAATCGTCAACGGCCGCGGCGAACGGTTGTGGCGGCCGCTGGCGAATCCACGCATGGACGTGCAGGTGTCGGGGTTCCAGGACGACAGCCCGAAAGGGTTCGGCTTGATACAGCGCAAACGGGTGTTCGCGGATTACCAGGACGCCGAAGCACAATACGAGCGGCGCCCATCGCTGTGGGTCGAGCCCAGCGCGGAATGGGGTCCGGGGCACGTGGAGCTCATCGAGATTCCGTCGCCGCGCTTGAACGACAATATCGTCGCGTACTGGCAGCCTCACACGCCGATCGCGGCGGGCCAGAGCGCCGAGTTTTCTTACCGGCTGCGCTTCGCCACCGAGCCGCTCGACGATTCGCTCGCGCGCGTCGTCGCGACGCGCATCGGGCAGTCGTTGAATACCGAGGACCAGCGAGCGTTCGTCGTCGATTTCAAAGGCGCGGGCGACGTGCCGGACGGGATCGTGCCGGAGGTCTGGAGCTCGGCAGGCGAAGTGTTCGCGCCGCGCGGCCAGGTCGTGGCGCAGACCGGCGTCTACCGCGTCGCGTTCGAGCTCGATCCCGGCCGCGAGAACATCATCGAGATGCGCGTCGTGTTGTACGCGGACGGTAAACCGTGGGGCGAGACTTGGTTGTACCGGTGGAGCCGATGACGACGCGTCAGTCGGCTTCAGTGCCGCCGCTCGCCGAGCTCGACATGCCCGAGCAGAACCTGCGGCGTTACGTCCGCGAGCGCCGCCTCGCGCGTACGTCGTTCAAGACGCTACTCGCGCGGCTCGTGACGTTCGGCGGCGGGTTGGCGCTCACGGTCTACGCGACGGTCGAGATGATCGCCATCGTGTCCCTCGGCGTCGTCTCGGTCTTGCAGTGGGCGATGGTCGCGTTGTTCGCGATCACGTTCGGCTGGATTGCGCTGACAGCCGCGTCCGCCGTCTCCGGTGTGCTGTTCGGCGGCGTGCGGCGGCGAGCCAAACGCGAGCTGCGCGTCGAGCAGCGCACTGCGCTCGTGATGCCCGTCTACAACGAGAACCCTGCCGGCACGTTCGCCGCGCTGCTCGCGATGGCGGACGCGCTGCTCGAGGAAGATGCCGCGGGCTTCGAGCTCTTCGTTCTTTCGGACACCACGCGGCCTGAGCTGTACATCAAGGAGACCGCGGCGTATCACGTCCTTCGCGAAAAGCTCGGCGACCGAATGCGCGTTTGGTACCGGCGCCGCTCCGACAACGTCGGCCGCAAGGTCGGCAACCTGCAGGACTTCGTGACGAATTGGGGCGGCCGGTACGATTTCATGGTCGTGCTCGACGCGGACAGCATCCTCGCGCCCGACACGCTCGTCACGCTCGTGCGCGAGATGGCCGCGGATCCTAATCTCGGCTTGCTGCAGACGGTTCCGAGGCTTGCAGGCGGGAAGACGCTGTTTGCGCGCCTACAGCAGTTCGCGGGGCGCGTGTACGGGCCCATCGTCGCGCGCGGCACCGCGAGCTGGCAGGGCGACGACGGCAACTACTGGGGTCACAACGCGATCATCCGAGTGCGCGCGTTCGCGGCAGCGGCCGGGTTGCCGGCGCTGCCCGGCAAGAAGCCGTTCGGCGGCGCCATCCTGTCGCACGACTTCGTCGAGGCCGCGCTGCTGCGCCGCGCCGGCTGGTCCGTCCGCATGCTGCCGACGCTCGGAGGCAGCTGGGAGGACAGCCCGCCGTCGTTGCTCGACGTCGCTGCGCGCGACCGGCGTTGGGCGCAAGGCAACATCCAGCATCTCGCCGTCATCCTGAGCCAGGGGTTCACGTGGTCGAACCGCGTCCACTTGGGGCTTGGCGTGATGGGCTATCTCGCCTCGCCGTTGTGGTTCGCATTGATCGTCGTCGGTCTCGGCACGGCAGGCCACATCGCCACGGTGCAGTTCGAATACTTCACGGACGAGCTGTCGTTGTTCCCGCGCTGGCCGTTGTTCGACAGCGAGCGAATGATCCGGCTGTTCATCATCGCGATGGTGACGTTGCTGACACCGAAGCTGCTCGGCGTGCTGCGCGCGCTCATCGACGGTGAGCTCTTGCGCAAGGTCAATCCGCTGCGCGTCGTGCTCGGCGCGGCCGCCGAGACGATTCTCTCCGCGCTGTACGCGCCGATCATGATGATGATGCAGATGCGGCAGGTGTCCGAGATCCTCATCGGCCAGGATTCCGGTTGGACGACGCAGAGCCGCAAGCACTCGAAGACGCCCTGGGGTACGTTGTTCCGCCGGCACTGGCTGCAAACGCTCTCAGGTCTAGCCGTCTCCATCGTGCTGATCTACGTGTCGCCGGCCATGTTCCTGTGGATGTCGCCCGCGCTCATGGGCCTCGTGTTTGCGCTGCCGCTGTCCGCGGCGAGCGGCAGCGTCCTGCTCGCGAAGATCGCGCGCTTCCTCGGCTTCTTGACCGTGCCCGAGGAAGTCGACGTGCCGCGCGTCATTACATTGCGAGACGAAGCGGAGCTGCGGCTCGAGGAATTGCTCGACGGCGTGACGATCGAGCGCTTGTTGAGCGACGAGGTCGCCCGCCAACGGCATTTCACGGCCGTGCTGCCGCGGCCGGCCGCGACGCGCGGGCATCCCGACGTTATGTTCATCACGGCGCGTGCCAAGCTCGGCGACGCGCACACCGCGGCCGAGGCGCTCTCGTGGTTGTCGCCGCCGGAGCGGTTGGCCGTGCTCGGCGATCGCGACCTGTTCCACGTGCTCGTGCGGCTCGTCAATCCCGACGTTCCCGATCGGCCGGCGCTACGATCCGCTTGAGCTGATGGGATTCCCAAGGCGCACCGCTCGCCTAGGCCACCTCGTTCTCGTCTCGCTGTCGATGACAGCGGCAGCCGCGATCGGCGCGGAGCTGAACCTCGGCTTCGAGACGCTCGACAGCGGCGGTACGCCGCTCGGCTGGAGCTTTGCCGGCGACGCCGAGGCGGTGGGCGACGCAACGGCCGTCGAGGGCGAGCGCAGTCTCAAGCTGACGCGAGCGACGGCCGCCGGCATCACACGAGTGACTCAGCGCGTGCCGGCAGCGCTGCTGCGAGCCGGCGGCGATTCGGAGCGCACGGCGCGGCTACGCTTGACCGGTCTCGCGCGAACCTCGGCGCCAGGCGTGTCCGCCGCGCTCTGGCTGCGCGTCGACGGGCCGCGTGGCCCGTTGTTTCTCGACAGCGCGGGCTACGGCCGGGAGCCCACCGGCGAGCCCACCGCCGCGGGCACGGACGCGTCGGGGAGCGACTCGGAATGGCGTCGTTTCGAGATCGAGCTGCCGTTCCCGCGCGACGTCGACGAGATCGCGTTCGGCTTGAGCGTGCGGGGGCAGGGCAGCGCGTGGTTCGACGCGCTCGAGCTCGGGGCCATCGTCACCGACGGCCGGCCTCCGGCCGCGCCAACCGCCGTGCGCTACCTCGACGCCGCGCTCGCGCTGATGCGCGAGCACTCGCTACGGCGGGCCGAGGTGGACTGGCCGATGCTGCGGACGCAGGCGCTCGAGCACGCGCGCGGCGCGACGACAGCGGCCGAGGCACATCTTGCCGTGCGGTTCGCCGTCCGCGAGCTCGCTGACCGGCACAGCTACCTACAGAGCGCCGCCGCGACTCGCACGCTCGCGGCGACGGCCGTCTCGAATGCGCGCACGGGGGCACCGCTGACGGCGCCGAGCGGCCGGCGGCTCGGCGAGCTCGGCTATCTCGAGGTGCCGGGCTTCGCCGGCGGGACCCCGGTGCAGCAGGTCGAGTTCGCTGAGGCATTGAAGAATGCCGTTCAAGCCGTTGAAGAAGGTATGGTTTGCGGCTGGGTCGTCGATCTCCGCCGGAACACCGGCGGCAACGTGTGGCCGATGCTGGCGGGCCTGGGTCCGCTGCTGGGCGACGGGGAGCTCGCGGCCTCCGTTTACCCCGATGGGCGGCGCGTGGCTGTCTGGCACCGCGAGGGCCAAGCGGGCTTCGGCGACTACACGCAGCTGCGGGTGCGGTCGCCGTATCGCGTGGCCGCTACGGTGCCGGTGGCCGTGCTCCAGGGGCCTGCGACGGCCAGCTCCGCGGAAGTGCTGGCCGTGGCGTTCCGCGGCCGAGCCGAGACGCGCTCGTTCGGCGCTCCGACGAGGGGCTTGAGCGCCGGCAACCGCACGTTTGCGTTGCCGGACGGCGCGTCGCTCGTGCTCACGGTCGCCGCGACGAGCGATCTGGCGGGCCGCGTCTATGCGGGCCCGATCGCCCCGGACGAGATCGTCGCGGGCGCCGGCGAGCGGCGCGCGGCCGAGGCGCCCGCCGATGCGGTCCTCGATGCCGCGGTGGCCTGGCTCACGGCCGGTGCGTCTTGCCGCTGAAACGTCCTTTAGAATGCCGGCCTCGCTCCCTGAGACGCCAGGAATCCCGGTTCGATGGACGCTGACACCCCCGGGGGGCTCCGCGCGCGCTTGCGCCGCCGGCCCATACCTGAGCGCACGTCCGAGGTGCTGCGGCACCTGACCGAGCACGGCGAGGGCGACCGCATCACGTTCCGCGAGGTCCTGATCGAGCTGCGGCACCGGGCGCTCGGCTTCACGCTGCTGATCTTTGCGCTGCCGTGCTGCCTGCCGATGCCGCCGGGGATCCCGACGGTCTGCGGCGTCGCCCTCGTGATCATTGCGTTGAATCTGATCGCCGCACGGCAGCGGCTCTGGCTGCCGGGCGCGATCGCCAACAAGAGCGTGGCGCGGGCCGACCTGAAGCGCATGGTGGATCGGGTCGCACCCTATCTCGAGCGCCTCGAGAAGGTCTGCAAGCCCCGTTTCCCCATCGTCACCGACTCTGTCGGTAAAGTATTGATCGGAATAGTGATTTTAGCGTTGGGCCTCATCATGATCATGCCGATCCCGTTCGTAGGGAACATGCCGCCGGGGTTCGCCGCCTCCGTCATCGCGATCGGCATGACGGAGCGGGACGGGCTCGTGGTCCTCATCGGCACGCTCGCATCGGCCGTCGCGATCGCCCTCGCTTCGGTCGCGACGGGGGCGGCGATCGTCGCGGCCATCAATTTTTTCGCCTCCTGAGCTTGGCGCGGCGAGGTGTCGGTCGAAGCCGACATATTGGCGTCCCGGGGGGTGGTGTGTTAGATAGATCGTTCGTCATAATCCTCGTGCAAGTGATTGTGCCGACAGCTACTCACACTCGAAACCTAGGGGATCATCATGTTTGAGATCGGTAAGAAAGGAACACCCGAGGCGGGTCCGCGTCCCGAGTCGAGCCCGGCCCGGACGGAGTCGAGCCCCCCGCGAAGCAGCAGCGCACCCACTAGCCGCGAGGCGGCCGTCATTGGCCCGTCGATCCATATCGACGGCGACGTGCGCGGCGAAGAGGATTTGCTGATCGAAGGCGAGGTCAGCGGCACGCTGAACCTCAAGAACAACAGCCTGACGATCGGGCCGCAGGGAAAGGTCCGCGCCGACGTCTACGCGAATTCGATCTACGTCGACGGCTACGTCGAGGGCGATCTTTACGGCTCCGAGCGCGTCAACATCCGCAAGAGCGCGCAGGTGAAGGGCAACATCACCTCGCCGCGCGTGAATCTCGAGGACGGCGCGAAGTTCAAGGGCGCGATCGAGATGGATCCCCAGGCCGCGCAGAACATCCTCGCGAGCCGCAATTCGCAACCGAAGAGCGCTCCGCCCCAGCAGGCTGCGCCGAAACCCATCGCGCAGCCGGCGCAACAGCCCGGACAGCCGGCCGTTGCTAAAACCGGAGCCGCGAGCTAAATAGAAGCTGTGGCGGTCGATGCACGGCGGTTGAGCAACGGTCCTCCGGCGGCAGCTAGGGTAGTCCCTAGCGCGCCAGAGGGCTTGAGTGCGCCGTTATTTCACTCGTTGATTCAGCGCCTGCAGTCAGGCGGGCGCTGGGTCGTGCTCGATCTCGGCTCGGTGCACAGCGCGACTCTCCGCGCGTTCGCCGGATTTCGTTGCCGCCTAGAGTTCGTCGAGCTCGCGGACGGTCTCGATTCGTTGAACGGCGAGGTCGATGCGCGGCGCATCCGGCAGCGAGCGGATGCGTTGCTGCCGGCGCGTCGTACGGAGCCGATCGATATCGTGCTCTGCTGGGATCTCATCAACTATCTGAACCAGCCGGCGCTGACGGCCGTGATGGAGTGCATCGCGCTGCGCTGTAAGCGCGGTGCGCTCGCTCACGGGCTCGTGTATTACTCTGCGAAGGCGATGCCGGAGCGGCCGAGCATGTTCGTGCCTGTCGACGATCAACGGATCGTGCAGCACACGACGCCGGGCCGGGAGCGGCCCGCGCCGCGCTATTCGCCCGAGGATCTCGCACGCTGCATGCCCCGCTACAGCGTCGAGCGCGGCCGGCTGCTGCGCAATGGCATGCAGGAATTCCTCTTCAAGCTCTAGCGCGGTAGCCCGAGCGGCGAATCGCCGGTAGTCTCTGGCGCCGATGGCGAGCGAGCAACAGAAACAGCTGCCCGAATTCCAACCGTTCGCGACCGCGGCGGGGTTCTTGACCGACGCGGAGATCGATCGGCTCATCGCCGAGCATGTGCCGCTGCTCGCCGAAGGCAAGCTCGCGCCCGGCAACACGAACCCCCAGGTACGGCGGTCGCAGGTCGTCATGCTCGGCCTGGAAGAGAAATACACCTGGCTCTACCAGCGGCTCTGGACCGCGGCACAGGAATGCAACCGCTTGTTCTTCTGCGTGGACATCGCCGGCGTGGAAACGAACGTACAGCTCGCTCGCTACGACAGCTCGAACCTCGGCTTCTACGACTGGCACACCGACTTTGCAGGCGTGAGGCCGCTGCGCAAGATCTCGATCTCGATCCAGCTTTCGCGTCCCGAAGATTACGACGGCGGCGATCTCGAGCTGATGTATGGGATTCAACCGCAGAAGCTCGAGAAGACGCGCGGTGCGTTCATCGCGTTTCCGAGCTTCATGCTGCACCGCGTGACGCCCGTGACGCGCGGCACGCGGTGGAGCCTCGTCGCGTGGATCCTCGGCAACCGTTGGCGTTGACGCTGCGTGGTGCCGGCGGGCCGCGGCTCAGGGTCGGCAAACGCCCGGCGTCACCGAGAAGCGGTCGAGTGTGAAGTTCACGATGCGCCAGAGCTCCCCGAAGCCGCGCTCGATATGGCCCCACAGGTTCACACCCGGCTCGGGCCGCACGTCGAACGACTGCGCGATGCCGTCGTCGGAGAACAAATGGCCGAGCAGGTTCGAGCGTTCCAAGCCGAGCACCAGGTTGAAATCGCCGTCCCTGCCGAACGAGCTGTCGTTGATGACGATTCCGTCCTGCCGCGACGCGCCGGTCGACGGCTCCCAATCGTCATAGACGATGACGAAATCTTCGGGGGCACGTCCCGCCGACTGCGCGGGTCCCAGAATGAAATCGAGGCCCGGGCTCGGCTCGAAGTAACGCCCGATCTGCGGATCGTCGGGATGCACGTCGCGTGGCGCCAGCGTCAGGTCGACGATCAGCGAACCCCTGATCGTGTCGCCGATGGAATAGGGTGGAATCTCGGCCAGCGAAGAGCCCCGCTCGATCGACGAGACGGTACCCTCGTACTCGACAAATAACGTCTGCGCGCTCGCGGCCGATGGCACGCATAGCAGCGCTGCAATGATCGATGTTTTCAACCTGCCTCCCGCGGCCTTTCGTTGGACCGCGGCTTCTTGAATGCAAGACGTATGCCCGGGGCGCTCGTGAGGAGCGTGGCGGCCTGCGGCGTCGCGGCAACGCAACATGGACGGCGGCTGGCAGAGTCGGCGAGCCCGATTGCAAGAAGTAGAACCCTGCCGCCGAGGCAAATCGCCCGTGTTCGCTCGCTGCTTGGACTTCCCCGCCACTTGCCTCGACAATCGCTGCGTCGTCGATGGAGGGGGCTCCATGAACCGCACTGCGCAGGTATCGTGGCTGATCGTCGCGGCTTGTGCCGGTCTCGTCGCATGCAGCGACGAGCCGACACCAAGTGCCGCAGAATCCGAGGTAACGCCGGCGACAGCAGAGCTCGCAGTTGCGAGCGGTGAACGCATCGTCTACTCGTCGCTGCGCCCCGGCAATTGGGACATCTTCTATTTCGCGGGCGGCGGTGCCGCGCCACGCCGGCTCACGGATCATCCGGGGCTCGACTACGACGGTGTGTTGTCTCCTGACGGCCGGTGGGCAGTATTCACGTCCGAGCGGCGCGGCAACCCGGACCTTTACGCGCTCGAGCTCGAAGGCAGCTCGGAGCCGCGTCTGCTCATCGACAGCGTAGCGATGGAGGATCAAGCCGCGTTCTCAGCGGATGGCAGCAGCCTCGCGTTCGTCAGCACGGCGAGCGGTAACGCTGACATCTACGTCCTGCCGTTCGCGCCGCAGCTGACTCAGAATCTCGCGGCTGCTGCCAACGTCACGAACGATCCCGGCGGCGACTTTCGGCCCGACTTCTCGCCGGACGGAGCGCGAATTGCGTTCTCGACGGACCGCGACACGCCCGTGTCGGGGCATCCGATCTTTGCGTTCACACGGCAGCGCGAAGGCGACGTCTACATCATGGACCGCGACGGCGGCAACTCGCGGCGGCTGACCGCGACGCCCGACTGGGACGGCTCGCCCGAGTGGTCCGCGGACGGAGCCACGCTGTACTTCTACTCGGCGCGGCCGCGCGAGATCGTCGGTCCGCCGACGAGCCCGATCTTGGGTCAGGAAGGCGGCTTCCGGATCTGGGCGATGAACGCCGATGGCTCGAGCCCGCGTGCCATCACGCCCGCAGGCGTCGAAGCGCTGGCACCCGCACTGATGCCGGGTGGCCGCGTCGCGTATCAGAAACGAACGGGGTTTGCGCGCTGGAGCATCGAGTCCGTCGCTGCCGACGGCACGGGTCCGCGTGACGAGAGCGACACGGCGACGGACTACTGGCTGCCGGACTTCAACGCTGCGAGCGGCGCGATGGTCGTGCACGGCGTCGGCCCTGCCATCGCGGAGACCCAAGCCGTCGAGGAGATTCTAGGCGCCGGCGCGCTGCTCGCGGCCGACTATCCCGCCGACGTCGTAATGCCGGACCGCACCGTCACGCTGTACCCGATGCGGCACACGACGGGTCTTGCGCCGCACCCGGATCGCAACGAAACCGCCGTCACGATCGAGAACGAGGCGGGGACCAGGCTCGTGCTCGCCGATTTCGACGGTGCGAATCAACGCGAGCTCTTCGCGGTTCCCGCTGTCGGCATCGTCAGCGGCACGCCGAACCGCTTGTTCGACATCAAGTGGTCCGGCGACGGCGAGTGGATCACGTACACGCAAGGGTTCTTCTTCGGCCAAGGGACGGACGAGGCCGACATCTGGGTCATGCGGGCGGACGGCACCGAGCGGCGCAACCTGAGCGAAGGCACGGACGCGAACGAGGGCGTCGCAGGGTTCTCGCCGAACGCCGAGCAGCTCGTCTACCGCAGTGCGCGGAACGGTCGATTCGATTTGTACTTGAGCAAGCGTGACGGTACGGAGCCGAAGGCGCTGACGAGCGACGAGGCGCGGGAGAACTTCCCCGTGTTCTCGCCGGACGGATCGACGATTGCGTTCTCGTCGAATCGCGACGGCGCGCGCGACAAGCTCGGTAACCTGACGTTCGACAATTATCTTCTGGCCGTCGCGCCGGACGGCACGCCCGGAACGTTGCAGCGAATCTCGGATCACCCGGGTCAGGACTCGCACCCGTGGTTCTCGCCGGATGGCGAGTGGATCGTCTACACGTCGGAGCGCGGCGGCATCAGCGACGAGGAGCCGATGGTGCAGGAGGTCGTGTTCGGCCCGCAGATGTACGGCGAGCTCTTCGCGCGGCGCCTCCGCGACGGCTTCGAGATGCGGCTCACGCACAACAAGTGGGAAGAAGGGAATCCGTTCTGGCTGCGGCCCGCGCGGTGAAATAGGTTCACGGCCCCGGCGGCAGCTGCTGGCGCGCGAGGAACAGCCACGTCTCGAGCACGGTATCAGGATTCAACGAGATGCTCTCGATGCCTTGCTCGAGCAGCCAGCGAGCGAAGTCCGGGTGGTCGGAAGGTCCCTGGCCGCAAATTCCGATGTACTTGCCTCGCCGCCGGCAGGCCTGGATTGCCATCGAGAGCAGCGCCTTGACGGCGTCGTCGCGCTCGTCGAAGGCCTTCGCGACGATGCCGGAGTCGCGGTCGACGCCGAGCGTGAGCTGCGTCATGTCGTTCGAGCCAATCGACATGCCGTCGAAGTGGTCGAGATAGCGGTCGGCCAGCAGCGCGTTGGTCGGGATCTCGCACATCATGATGATCTTCAGGCCGTCCGCGCCGCGCGCTAGGCCGTTTTCCGCGAGCAGTTCCGTGACGGCGCGTGCCTCCTCGACGCTGCGTACGAACGGCACCATGATCTGCACGTTCTTGAGCCCCATCTGCTCGCGCACCTTCTTCAGCGCAAGGCACTCGAGCTCGAAGCACGGGCGGAACGACGCGTCGACGTAGCGTGCCGCGCCGCGGAAGCCGAGCATCGGGTTTTCCTCGACGGCTTCGTAAGCGCGGCCGCCGAGCAGGTTCGCGTACTCGTTCGACTTGAAGTCCGATAGCCGCACGATCACAGGGTGAGGCGCGAAGGCGGCGGCGATCTGCGCGATGCCTTCGGCCAGCTTGTCGACGAAGAAAGCGCGCGGGTCGGAGTAGCCGGCCATCTGCACGCGGATGCGTTCCCTGATTTCGCCGTCGAGGCGATCGAGATCGAGCAGCGCGCGCGGGTGGACGCCGATCATGCGGTTGATGATGAACTCGAGCCGCGCGAGGCCTACGCCGCGGTGCGGAAGCGCGGCGAAATCGAAGGCGCGATCCGGGTTCGCGACGTTCATCATGATCTTCACGGGAATCTCGGGCAGCGTGTCGAGCTCGATGTCCGTGGTGTCGAACGGCAGCGCGCCATCGTAGACGTAGCCTGTGTCGCCCTCAGCGCACGATACGGTCA
>Ga0190271_10001324_pt1 | contig 13983 bp, 12 predicted proteins | sample Popmic356T_FD_133747 | JGI IMG/M metagenome (GOLD analysis project Ga0190271, IMG submission 133747) | Populus adjacent soil microbial communities from riparian zone of Weber River, Utah, USA - 356 T | ecosystem: Environmental > Terrestrial > Soil > Riparian zone | place: USA: Utah | collected...
GTGTTCGTGCCAGCCGATGCCGTCTCCGGAGCGGAAGGCGTCCGTGAGGCGATCCACGATGCGGCCGGCGGCCAGCGCGGTCTGAAAGCCCCCGACGATGAACGCCGGACTCTCCTCCTGGGCGAACAACATCGCCTGCTCGGGTGACAGCTGGTAGCGGCCGCTGTCGGCCAGGTAGTTCACGTAGCCGGATGCAGCATGCGCATTGAGCCATTCGCGTACATAGCGCTCGTGCGTTCCGCTCTTGTTGGCGAGCTCGGAGGCGGTGAGCGCGCCACTGGTCGCGAGAGTGCGATATAGCCCGAGGCGGTCACCGATGACCACCAGCGCGGCGAGCGAGGTGGCGCCGAAGTCGGTGATGGCGCGGCCCAGCAGGCCGTTCAAGGTCTCTTCGTTGATCATCGCGGGTGGTTGCTTCTGCATGATGTATCTCCTGCGCTTGTGATGGCTGCATCCTGGATGGGCCGCTCGCGGCGAGATTTGCCGATCGGCCGCCGTTATTGATCGATTGGCCAGAACGGCTCGCGGACTTGATCGATCTGCCGCAGAATTTGCTCATGGATGCATTGTCGGAACTGCTGCGCGCCGTGAAGCTCTCCGGCGCCTTGTTCTACAACTCGAGCTGTTCGGCTCCGTGGTGCCTGAAAGCGCCGCAGTCGAGCGGCTTCCTGCCGTACATCCGCGCGCAGGCAACGCATGTGATCGAGTTTCATCACATCACCGCGGGAACCGCGTACGTACGCGTGGGCAACGAGACGACCCCACTCGCCGCCGGCGATATCGTGATGATGCCGCACGGCGATGCGCACGAAATGGGCGCGGGCGTGGGCGGAAAGGCGATCAGCGGCGAAGAGGCACTACCCGCACTGTGGTCGGGGAAGATCAAACTCGCGACCTTTGGCGGCGGTGGCGAGGTGACCGGACTCGTGTGCGGCTTTCTCGCCTGCGACGGCGAACTGCTGAAGCCCGTGCTGGCGGGTTTGCCGCGCGTCGTGCGCGTCAATATCCGCACGGATCCTTCCGGCGAATGGCTGGACAATATGCTTCAGCACGCGGTGTCGCAGGCCGCGGCATCGACACCGGGCAGCGATGTGATCATCGCGCACCTGGCCGAGGTGCTGTTCACCGAAGTGCTGAGGCGCTACCTGAGCGCGCTGCCCGACGGACGCACGGGCTGGCTGGCAGGCGCGGGCGATCCGGCCGTGGGCCGCGCACTGGCGGCATTGCACAAGGAACCCGCCTTCGACTGGACGCTGGACTTGCTCGCGCAGGAAGCGAGCATCTCGCGCTCGGCGTTGACGGAGAAGTTCACGCGTTTCATCGGCCAGGCGCCCATGGCGTACCTCACGGAATGGCGGCTCGAGCTTGGCGCCGAGGCGCTGCGTTCCACCAGCCGCAGCGTGCAGCGCGTGGCGCTGGATTCGGGTTATGAATCCGAGGCGGCCTTCAATCGTGCATTCAAGCGGCGGTTCTCGGTGCCGCCGGCGCGCTACCGGCGTGAGGCGCGGGCAAAAGTAGCCATGAAAATTCCGCCGGCGCCTGAACGCAGGATGGCCGTTACCTGAATGAAGGATTCAAAATGCTTCGAAGTTCACCACATTCATCTCGATACTACCGAGTCGATCTTCAGCCATTCGGAGCGTTACGTTTACGCGTATCGGCTTGAACATTAGGCAAATCAAGTCCTCATCAGCGGCAACTCGAACAAGATTCTCGTCACGTAGATCTCCGAATCTGTTACCGCATGAGAGCAGGAGCACTGCGCGCCCGGCGTGTTCAGTCAACGCCCGACCTACTTGTTCCCTGTTCATGCCCACTTCGAAATTCAACACACGGCCGCTGTCGTAGACAGCATTGAAATTGAAAGTGATTGGCGAGAGCGCTGCGGCAATTCTCGGGTGACTTCGCCCGATCTCGTCTTTCAACGGCGACGCGGCGAGCCCGAAATAGCAGGCAAACAAGAAAACGATTGAGATTACTGCCAGCTTCTTCATTGCAACTACACCCGGGACTTCGAACTCGGATCAGCGAGGCGGCAGGCCAAACAAGCTTCGCGCCGCGGCTGTACTGGCGGTCGCCACTGCTTCCGGGGTCTCACCGCGCGCGACGGCGATGGCTCGCACGACATACGGAAGATATGAGGGCTCATTGCGCCGCGTCTTGGGCGCAGGCTTCATGTCGCGCGGCAATAGATAAGGCGCATCGGTTTCGAGCAGCAGCCGGTCGGCCGGAATTCCCTTCACGACCTCGCGCAGGTGCAGCCCGCGGCGCTCGTCATTGATCCAGCCGGTGACACCGATGTGCAGCCCGAGTTCGAGATACGCGTCGCGCTCTTTTTCACCCGCGGTGAAACAGTGCGCCACGCCGCGTGTGACGCGGTGTTCGCGCAGGATTGCGATGAAGTCGGAGTGCGCGTCGCGCTGATGCAGGAACACCGGTTTGCCAGTGGCAGCAGCGAGCCCCAGCTGCCAGCCGAAGGCACGGCGCTGTAAATCGCGGGGGGAAAAGTCCCGGAAATAGTCGAGACCGCATTCGCCTACGGCAACGATGTGAGTATCGCCGGCGAGGGCTTGCAGTGCGGGCAGGGTGTCCACGGTGAGGTCGGCCGCGTGATGCGGATGGACGCCAGCCGTGGCAAACAACACCCCGGGATGCTCGCGCGACAGTTCGATCGCCTTGCGCGTGCTTTCTTCGCTCGAGCCCGTGACGACGATCTGCGCAACTCCAGCGGCCACGGCTCGCTCAAGGATGGCGGCGCGGTCGGCATCGAAGCTGTCGTGCGCGAGGTTGGCGCCAATGTCGATCAGTTCCATTAGAGCTTGAGTATCCATCGTTTTCGATGACAGAGGAGCAGCACGATGAAGATCACGCCGATGCCACAGAACGCGAACAGCACTGATGCCGCGCGCGGCTCGACCAGCTGGCTGAACCAAGCCTGGCCGGCATTGCGCAGCGTGGTGGACGCGTCGGGCGTCCCTAACCACTCGGCGTCGATGAGCGGCGCGGCGAGGAACACGAGGATATAGGCGAGCAACGGGTTCTCGCCGAAGATGCGCGCCGGCCACAAAGCAGGGCGCACGACCGGCGCCTGCGTTACCGGCATCAGCGCGCCGAGCAGTGCGAGCGCAAAGCCGCCGCTGAAGAGCGCGAATGTGCTGGTCCAGAGGTTCTTGATGATCGGGCACCAGCCTGCGAGTAACACCGCCGCCAGCATCATCACGACGCCGGCAGCGATGAAGGACAGGGCAGGCCGCGCAAGAACACCGCGCGTGTACGCCAGGCCGGCAATCGCGCCCAGCAGCACGTTGAAGCACGCCGGCCACGTCGAAAGAATTCCCTCCGGATCGAAGACTACCTTCCCGTCCACCGGCCAATGCTGGAAAAAGTGCTCAACTCCAATGACGGCGCGGTCGACCACCGACGGCCAGCTACCTACCGGGTCGAAGCGCGGCGCGCCGAAGCCCGGTACGGGCACGAAGTAGAGCAGCAGCCAGTAACTTACGAGGACGACGGCCGCCGCGACGACCAGAGGCTTGAAGCGGAAGTAAAGCCGGGCACCGTCGATACGCGCGCACATGAGCATGAAGGCGCCCGTGAGCATGTAGCAGAGACCAATGCGCTGCAGGACGCCCGGAATCCGGAACGTGGCGAAGTCGAACTTCGGATAGAGATTGAGAAAGATGCCGATCGCGACCAGCAGCGTCCCGCGCCAGAGCACGTGCCGCAGCAACGTGGTGCGCGAATCGCCCTTTTCCGAGCGGCGTTCGAGCGACAGAGGCATGGCGGCGCCAATGCAGAACAGGAACGCCGGCGCCACCATGTCGATGAGCGTCCAGCCATCCCACTTTGCGTGCACCAGAAAGGGGTAGTTGTGCTCCCATGATCCCGGTGTCAGGTTCATCAACATCAGGATGATGGTGAGACCGCGCAGCACATCGAGAGCATCCCAGCGTTTCATGCGCAATTCTAATCGGGGTGTCGATATCCAGTGCTGTCATTCGTCAACTACTGGACATGACACATGACAGATGTTCCGCCAACCGATTTCCATTAATCTTCAGCCCTCTCGAAAGCACGCCAACAATTACAGGAACTTAACGCCGCATGTCTCTCGATACCGAGTCCCTGGGTTCGCTGCGAATCGACCGCTCGAGTGCGACCTCCGGCGGCGGAAACCGCATGGGGCTTTACGTCAGCATCGCGGTGGTTTTGGTCGTCGTGGCGGCAGGCACATGGTTTTTCATGCGTCCCAAGCCCACCGAGGTTTCCACCGTCGTAGCCGAAGCAGACTCCAGTGGCCCGAGTCTGGGTACATCGGTGCTCAACGCGTCGGGTTACGTGGTTGCGCGGCGCATGGCCACGGTCTCTTCGAAGGTCACGGGCAAAGTGCTCGAGATCTATGTCGAGGAAGGCATGGAAGTAAAAAAGGACCAGGTGCTCGCGCGCCTGGATCCGGAAAACAGCTCGACCATGCTCACGATGGCGGAGCGCGAGCTCGAAGCTGCGAAACGGAATCTCACGGAGATCGAAGTGCGCCTGGCAGACGCGCGCCGCAATCTCGAGCGCAATGAAGCGCTGGTGAAGCAGCAACTCGTGAGCCAGACGGCACTCGACACCTCGCGCGCCGAGGCGAACGCACTGGCGGCGCGCCTCGCCGCCTCGCAGGCGCAGGTGAAGGTGTCTGAAAGCGGCCTCGCCATGCGGCGCATCGACTACAACGATTTGAACGTGCGCGCGCCGTTCAACGGTGTGGTGATTTCCAAGGACGCACAGCCGGGCGAGATGATCTCGCCGATGTCGGCGGGCGGTGGTTTCACGCGCACGGGCATCGCCACCATCGTGGACATGGAGTCGCGCGAAGTGGAAGTGGACGTCAACGAGGCGTACATCAATCGCGTCAAGAGCAATCAGCGCGTCGAAGCGACGCTCGACGCTTATCCCGACGCGCCGCTGGCGGCGCATGTCATCAACATCGTGCCCACGGCAGATCGCACGAAGGCAACGGTGCGCGTGCGTATCGGTTTCGAAAAGCTCGAGCCGCAGATCCTGCCCGACATGGGTATCAAGGTGCGTTTCCTCGACGATCGGCCCGTGCAGCCGGTGGCCAATCAAGGGCCGCGCATCCGCATTCCGTCCGTGGCTGTGCAGAACGTCGATGGCGAGTCTTTCGTCTGGGTGCTAAAGGGCGACGAGGGCGACGAGCGCGTCGAGCGCCGCGCGGTCACCCTCGGGCCCGAAAGCGAAGGCACGGTTGAAATTCGCGCCGGCGTGAACAGCGGCGACGAGCTGGTGTCGCCGGTGGTGCAGGGCCTCGTCGACGGCGGCAAGATCAAGCTCAAAGAAGACAGTAATAGTTAGAGGTTAATCACATGGCAGCAGTGGAAAGCAAACAGTTGGATCCGGTGGTCGCGCGCCTGCGGGGCGTCGCCAAGCAGTACCAGCGCGGCAATGAAGTGGTGCCGGTGCTCGAGAAGCTCGACCTCGATCTGCCACGCGGCGATTTCGTCGCGCTCATGGGGCCTTCGGGCTCGGGCAAGACCACGCTGCTCAACCTGCTCGGCGGTCTCGACCGGCCGACCACGGGCACCATCGAGGTCGATGGCCTCGCCATCGACAGGCTGTCGAATTCGAAACTCGGCGACTGGCGTGCCGACAACGTCGGCTTCGTGTTCCAGATGTACAACTTGCTGCCGGTGCTCACCGCCGAGCGCAACGTCGAGCTGCCATTGCTGCTCACGCGGCTCGGCCGCGCGGACCGCCTGAAGCGCGTGCACACGGCGCTCACGCTCGTCGGGCTCGGTGATCGCATCAAGCACAAGCCGCGGGAGCTCTCGGGTGGCCAGGAACAGCGCGTGGGTATCGCGCGCGCCATCGTCACGGATCCCACGCTGCTGCTGTGCGACGAGCCCACGGGCGACCTCGACCGCAAGTCAGGTGACGAAATTCTCGACCTGCTGCAGGCGTTGAACAAACAACATGGCAAGACCATCGTCATGGTGACGCACGATCCGCGCGCTGCCGAACGCGCTAATCGCACGCTGCACCTGGAGAAGGGCCGCCTGGAGCGGGAGACTTCCTGATGTTCCGCTGGCTGCCGTTGGTCTGGGCGAATCTCAGGCGCAGGAAGCTGCGCCTGGTATTCACGTTCATCTCGATCCTGCTGGCATTCCTCATGTTCGGCATGCTCGATGCGCTGCGCACCAGTCTTTCGCAGGCGATCAACCTGGCCGGTGCGGACCGCCTGATGCTCCAGAGCAAGGTGAACATCACCGTATCGAACCCTCGAGCGCACTACGAAAAGGTGAAGGCTGTGCCCGGCGTGCGCGCCGTGGCGCCTTTCAACTGGTTCGGCGGCGTCTACAAGGACAGCAAGCAACAGATCCAGGTGCAAGCCACCGATCCGGAAGAGTTCATGAAGGTGTACCCGGAGGTGCACCTCAAGCCTGAAGAACTCGCGGCGTGGAAGAACGATCGCCAGGCCATCGTCATTGGCCAGGCGCTCGCGGATCAATACGGCTGGAAAATCGGCCAGCGCATTCCAATTCGTTCGGATATCTGGCGAAAGCTCGATGGCAGTGACACGTGGGAATTCAACGTGGTCGGCATCTATACCGTGGAGGGCACCGGCTGGGACAAGCGCAGCGCGATGTTCCAGTACGACTACTTCAATGAGTCGCTGCAGTTCGGCAAGGACCTCGTGGGCTGGATGGTCATCAAGGTGGCCAACCCCGACGACTCCGACAAGATCGCGCACCGCATCGACGGCATGTTCGCGAACTCGTCGAATGAGACCAAGACCGCGACGGAGCGCGTGTTCATCAAGCAGTTCCTCGACCAGGTGGGCAACATCGGCCTGATCCTCGTGTCAGTAACCACCGCGGTGTTCTTCACCATGTTGTTGGTCACGGCGAACACGATGGCGCAATCGGTGCGCGAGCGCACCAACGAGATCGGGGTTCTCAAGACGCTGGGTTTCAGCGGCGAATCCATTCTCATGCTGGTGCTGCTCGAGTCGCTGTTCCTCACGTTCACGGGAGGGCTCGCCGGGCTCGGACTGGCGTGGTTCTTCGCGAAGGGAATGGGGGCCGCCATCAAGGACTATTTCCCGGTGTTCGAGATTGGCGCGGGTACATTCCTCGTCGGCGCCGCACTGATGCTGGCATTCGGTGTGCTCACCGGGCTGTGGCCCGCGCTCACGGCGATGCGGCTGAAAATCGTGGACGCGCTGCGGCGCATCTGATGTTTCGCTGGCTGCCAATCGTCTGGGCCAACCTTAGCCGCCGCAAGCTGCGGCTGGTGTTCACGTTCATTTCGATCCTGCTGGCCTTTCTCATGTTCGGCATGCTCGATGCGTTGCGCACCAGTCTTTCGCAGGCCATCAATCTTGCGGGCTCGGATCGGCTGCTGATGCAGAACAAGATGAATCTCACGATTGCGCTGCCGCTTTCGTATTACGAGAAGATCAGGGCAACGAAAGGCGTCCGGAACGCTGCGCCCTTCAAATGGTTCGGCGGCCTCTACAAGGACGCGAAGCGTCCGATGCAGATGAATGCCACGTACCCGGAGCATTTCCTGGCGGCGTATCCCGAGATCACGCTTTCGAAAGAAGCCGCCGAGGCCTGGAAGCGAGACCGGCAGGGGATGATCATCGGACAAACGCTCGCCGATCAGCACGGCTGGAAAGTCGGGGATCGTATTCCGGTGCGTTCGCAGATCTGGCGCAAGCTCGATGGCGGCGACACCTGGGAATTCAACATCGTCGGCATCTATGGCGTCGCTGGTGGCGGCGTCAACAAGGCCAGCGGGTTCTTCCAGTTCGACTATCTCAACGAGTCCATGCAGTTCGGCAAGGACGAGATGGGCATGGTCGTCATTCGCGTCGACAACAGCGCCGAGACCGACGCCGTGGCGGCGCGCCTCGACAAGATGTTCGAGAACTCCTTCTTCGAGACCAAGACTGCCACCGAGCGCGCGTTCATCAAGCGGCTGCTCGACCAGATGGGCAACATCGGCGCGATCCTGGTTTCCATCACCAGCGCGGTGTTCTTCACCATGCTGTTGGTCACCGCGAACACCATGGCGCAGTCGGTGCGAGAGCGCACCAACGAAATCGGCGTCCTCAAGACATTGGGATTCAGCGGCGAGGCGATTCTCACGCAGGTGCTGCTCGAGTCGCTGTTGCTCACGCTCAGCGGCGGCCTCGTGGGTCTCGCGCTCGCGTGGCTGTTGGCGAAGGGCGTGGGTGAAGCCGTCAAGGATTACTTCCCATCGTTCCACCTGGATACCGGCACCTTCGTTGTCGGCATCTCACTGATGCTGGTGTTCGCGGTCGTGACCGGCCTGTGGCCGGCGCTCTCGGCAATGCGGCTCAAAATCGTCGACGCGCTGCGTCGTACCTGACGAAACCATCTGAGAAATAAACAATGTCTAACACGTTCAAACAGATCTCAGCCGTCACGGGCATGAACCTGCGGAACATTCCGCAGCGCTGGTCCTCGTCCATGGTCGCAGTGCTCGGAATCGGCGGCGTCACGCTGGTGCTGGTGGCGTTGCTCTCGATCGCCGCCGGATTCAAGGTGGCTCTCGAAGGTTCCGGGTCGGACGACGTCGCGATCATCATGCGCGCCGGCTCCACCAACGAGTTGTCGGGAGGATTCGGCGTCGACACTGTCACGGTAGTTAGCGATGCACCGGGCATCAAGCGTGCGGCCGCGGGTGTGGAAGGCGGCGGCAAGAATGCCCCGATGCTCTCTCCCGAGCTCTACGTGCTGGTCGATGGCCGCATGCGCGGCAAGGACGCCAGCACCAACCTGCCGCTGCGCGGTGTGGGCCAGATGGCGCCGCTGGTGCGCAGGAACTTCAAGCTCGTGCAGGGACGCATGTTCGCGCCCGGCACGAATGAAATCATCGTCGGCGAAGGCGTCGTCAAACAGTACGAGGGCCTCGAGGTCGGCAAAACCGTGCGCTGGGGTAACGCGAACTGGAACGTGGTCGGCCGTTTTACGGATGGCGGTGGTATCGCCGAGTCGGAAGCGTGGGCCGATACACCTATCGTGCAGCAGGCCTGGCGCCGCGGTAACAGCTTCCAGTCGATCCGCGCGAAGCTGAACAATCCGGAAGCGCTGAAGACGCTCAAGGATGCGCTCAGCAAGGATCCACGGGTGCGTGTCGGCGTGCAGTCGGAACGCACGTTCTATGCCGACCAGCAGAAGCTGATGTCCACCATCATCAACACCGTCGGCTGGGCGCTGGCCATCATGATGGGCATCGCCGCGTTGTTTGCCGCGCTCAACACGCTCTACAACGCCGTGGCCACGCGCGTGCGCGAAATCGCGACGCTGCGCGCCATGGGATTCAACGGCTGGGCCGTGATGATCTCCGTACTCGTGGAGGCGATGATTCTGGGCGCGGTCGGTGGCCTGATCGGCGGCCTGCTCGCGTTCCTGACTTTCAATGGCATGCACAGTTCGACGATGAACTGGGCTTCGTTCAGCCAGATGACCTTCGCGTTTACCGTAACGCCGCAGCTGATGATCACCGGCATCATCTACGGCCTCATTCTCACCTTCATCGCTGGCATACTGCCGGGCATCCGGGCGGCGAGGCTGCCCATCACGGCGGGTTTGCGCGAGTTGTGATTCAAAGGCTGTGCCGGGTGGGGATTCTGGGGAGTGGCACGGCAGTGCTGCTGGCTTGCGGCTTTGCGTCGCTGGCGCAGGCGCAGGCCCCGAACTGGGCTGACGTCGAAGGACGCATTCAATATGCGTACTACACCAACGATGCGCGCGCGCTGAACAGCATGCTCAACTCGCTCAAGCCCAAGGCGGTCGAGGGGGAAGAGGCCGCCGGCGGCGACGAAGCGATCACGAGTTCGTACTTCCGCGCGCTCACGCACTACCGGCTGGCGCAGGTGCTCACCACCACCCAGAAGTCCAAGGCCAAGGATGCCATCGACGGGTGCGACGATGAAATCGACGAGGCCGTAGGCGCACTCCCGAAGGTGCCGCTGGGGCTCGACGAAACCGACGAAAATCGCAGGAAGCGCGCCGAAGCCTATGCGCTCGCCACGGCCTGCACGCTCGCCGGCCGCGAAATGAGCTCGGTTCCTTTTGCTGGCGGACGCATCGGCTCGCGTATCGATGAGGCGGTGAAGCTCGAGCCGAAAAATCCACGCGTGCGCCTGGTTGAGGCGCTGGCCATGTTCGATCGCGCCGGCAAGAACGTCGACGAGCAGGCCGCCGCACTCAAGAACCTGCGCGCGGTCACCGTCATGTTCGAGCAGGCACGCGCCGCAGCTTCGTCCACTCCGGAGTGGGGCGCTGCCGAGGCGTATGCGTTCCTGGGCCGCGCACTGTTCGACCAGCGCGACGTGGTCGGGGCGCGTGAAGCGCTGGAGCGTTCTCTGCTGATCGCGCCGGAGTACGCGTTTGCGCGCAGGCTGATGGCACAGATAACGCGCTGAGACGCGTTACACTTGCCGCCCATGAAATACGGGCGCCTGTTTGCCCCTCTCGATCTGGGCTTCACGCGCCTGCCGAACCGCATCGTCATGGGCTCGATGCACACCGGGCTGGAGGATCGCGCCCGGGATTTCCCGAAACTCGCAGCTTATTTTGCGGCGCGGGCACGCGGCGGCGCCGGCCTGCTGGTGAGCGGCGGCATCGCGCCCAATCGCGCCGGCTGGGCCAAACCCTTCGCCGGCAAGCTGTCCAGTCCGCGTGAAGTGGAGCGCCATCGCCTCGTGACCTCGGCAGTGCACGCCGAGGGTGGGCGGATCTGCATGCAGATCCTGCACACCGGCCGCTACGGCTACCACCCGTTTCCAGTGGCACCGAGTGCACTGCGCGCGCCGATCAATCGTTTCAAACCGCGCGCTTTGTCATCCGACGGCGTACGCGACCAGATCGCCGACTTCGTCCGGTGCGCCGAGCTCGCCCAGCAAGCCAACTACGACGGCGTGGAAATCATGGGTTCGGAGGGGTACTTCATCAATGAGTTCCTCGCCCCGCGCACCAATCAACGCACCGATGAATGGGGCGGCTCGCTCGAAAATCGCGCCAGGCTTGCGCTCGAAGTCGTGCGGCAGACGCGCGCGGCGGTCGGACCGAAGTTCATCATCATCTTTCGCATTTCAGGACTGGACCTGGTGGAAGGCGGTGGCACCGGCGCGGAAGTGGAATGGCTCGCCTCGCAGATGGAAGGGGCCGGCGCAACGATGCTCAACACCGGCATCGGCTGGCACGAGGCGCGCATCCCGACCATTGCCGGCACCGTGCCGCGCGGTGCGTTCGGCTGGGTATCGGCGCGCATCAAGGCGGCGACGCGCCTGCCGGTCATTGCCACGAATCGAATCAACGCGGCGGAGGGCGCCGAAGCGCTGCTCGCGAATGGGGATGCCGACCTGGTCTCGATGGCGCGTCCATTGCTCGCGGATCCGGACCTGCCGCGCAAGGCCGCCGAAGGCCGCGAGAGCGAAATCAACACCTGCATAGCCTGCAACCAGGGCTGCCTCGACAAGGTCTTCGAGAACCAGCGTGCGACCTGCCTGGTGAATCCGCTGGCGGCATACGAGACGGAATTGATCGTTGCGCCCACGCGCGCCATCAAGCGCATTGCCGTGGTGGGTGCAGGGCCTGCGGGCCTTGCCTGCGCCACCACGCTCGCCGAGCGCGGTCATCGCGTCACGCTCTTCGAACGTGCGCACGAGATCGGCGGGCAGTTTCGTTACGCGCGTGAAGTGCCCGGCAAGGAAGATTTCCACGACACCTTGCGCTACTTTGCGCGGCGCATCGAGCTCACCGGTGTGGAGCTCAGGCTCAACACGACCGCCGATGCATCGCGCCTCGCCGGCGACGGATTCGATGCCTTCATCATTTCCAGTGGCGTGGCCGCGCGTGTGCCCGAAATCGCCGGCATCGATCATCCGAAAGTCATCTCGTATCCCGATCTGCTCTCCGGCGCAAGGCGGGCCGGGGATTCCGTGGCCATCGTTGGGGCCGGCGGCATCGGTTTCGACGTGGCCACTTTCCTCACGCATGAGGCGGGCAGCAACTACTTCGAGGAGTGGGGCATCGACCGCACGCTCACGCAGCGCGGCGGGCTCGTGCCGGCTCGACCGGTGGTTTCGCGGCGCCGCGTCTACCTACTGCAGCGCAAGCCAGGCAGGCTCGGCGCGACGCTTGGCAAGACCACCGGGTGGATCCATCGCAGCGCGCTCAGGCACCGCGGCGTGGTCATGCGCAACGGCGTCAGCTACCAGCGCATCGATGACGCCGGATTGCACATCTCGACCGAGGCCGGGCCGGAGTTGCTGGCCGTCGAGCACGTGGTCATCTGCGCGGGGCAGGAGTCGGTCAACGGGCTTGCGACCGAGCTCGCGGCATCCGGAAAACCGGTGCACGTGATCGGCGGCGCACTGCTGGCGGCCGAGCTCGACGCGGAGCGCGCGATCCGTGAAGGCGTCACGCTGGCGGCGAAGATATGAGTGACAGCGAACTGAAGAGGGAAGGGGTCAGCGGGGAAGGGTGCAGCCCCCATTTTCAGATGGACCTGTTGAGCGGCCGACGGAGCGACGAAAATGGGGGCAGCCCCCTCATCCGCGTGAGCGCCCGGGCGCGCAGGCTGTCCATCCGCGTGTATCCGGACGCGCGCGTCGAAGTGGTCGTGCCCCCGCGTGCACGACCTCGCGAGGTCGAGTTGTTCATCGCCACACACCGGGAATGGATAGACAGCAAACGCGCGGTGGCGCTGCGCAATCGTCCCGAACCTCAGCCCTTTCCGCCGGCAACCATCGACCTGCGGGCGTCGTCCGAGACCTGGGCGCTGCACCTGGCCGGTGGTGCGGGCCGGCTGCGTCTCGTCGAAGGGAGCAGTATTGCCGGCAGGCGTGTTCTGCAGGCAAAAGGCGCGGTTTCATCTGACAAACTGCGAACCGCCCTGCGAGCCTGGCTCATTCGCGCCGCGCACAGCCGGCTGGCACCGCGCGTGGCCGCGCTGGCCGCGGCCACGGGAGTCAGCTACACCCACCTTTCCATCCGGCGCCAGCGTTCGCGCTGGGGTAGTTGCTCCGCGCGGGGTACCATCAGCCTCAATTGTTGCCTGCTGTTTCAACGTCCTGAAGTCGTGGACTACCTCATCGTCCATGAGCTCATGCACGTGAAGCACATGAATCACTCAGCGCGTTTCTGGCAGGCGGTGGAGCGGCATTGCGCCAACTGGCGTGTGCTCGATCGCGAGCTCGTGCAGGGCTGGCGTCACGTTCCGCGCTGGGTTTTCTCCGAAGGAAGTTAGGGACTCGATGGGCGACAACAAGATCGATCTGAAGAACGAAGGCGTGCACTGGGACCTGGGAACCTCGCAGTCCTATGGCGAGTACCTGCAGCTCGACAAGCTGCTCGACGCGCAGAAACCCAACTCCATCGAGCAGGACGAGATGTTGTTCATCATCGTCCACCAGGTGTCCGAGCTGTGGATGCGGTTGTTCCTGCACGAGCTCGATCACGTATTCGAATGTGTTCGACGGGACAACCTCGACCCGTCGTTCAAGATGCTGGCGCGCATCTCACGGTTGCAGGAAGAGCTGCTGGGCGCCTGGAGCGTGCTGTCGACGCTGACGCCGTTTGAATACTCGTCGTTTCGCAACACGCTCGGCCGCTCATCCGGATTCCAGTCGCTGCAGTACCGTTTGCTCGAGTTCAAACTCGGCAACAAGAACCGCGACGTGCTCGCGGTGCAGAAGCGCGACCCTGCCGGATTCGAAAAGCTCGAGCTGGCGCTCAACTCGCCATCCATCTACGACGAAGTGCTTCGCCTGCTGTCTCGCCGGGGTTATGGCATTCCCGACGAGCTCATCGAGCGTGACTTCTCGGAACCGTATGTTGCATCGAAGGCGGTTACAGCCGCTTGGCTGGGCGTCTATCACAACGCGGAAAAGGACTGGGACCTGTACGAAATGGCCGAGCGGCTCACCGATCTCGACCAGAA
>Ga0190271_10001325_pt1 | contig 13982 bp, 11 predicted proteins | sample Popmic356T_FD_133747 | JGI IMG/M metagenome (GOLD analysis project Ga0190271, IMG submission 133747) | Populus adjacent soil microbial communities from riparian zone of Weber River, Utah, USA - 356 T | ecosystem: Environmental > Terrestrial > Soil > Riparian zone | place: USA: Utah | collected...
TACTGGATCGTCGACCTCGGCTCGACGAACGGCATCACGGTGGACGGCAAGCGGGTCGAGCGCGCCCGGCTCGAGCCCGGCCCCGAGATCCTCCTCGGCACCACCGAGGTCCGCTTCGAACGCGGGTACTAGCGGGGACGCCTGACCGTGTCGGTCGAGCCCCTCCTCATCGCGCTCCAGGCCGGATTCGTGATCCTCCTCTACGTGTTCATCTGGCGCGTCGTGCGCTCTGCGGAGCGCGGGCTTCCGGCCGCGCCGCAGGAGAGCTTCGTCATGGCGCCCGCGCAGGTGGCGCAGGCGCGGGCCGAGGCGGGGATCGCCCCCGGCAGGCTCGTGGTCAGCCGCTCCCAGATCGTCCCGGTCGGCACGGTGTTCGAGGCCGGCCCCGTCCCGACGACCATCGGCCGCGCCGACGACAATGTCGTCGTGCTCGACGGCGACGACTACGCCTCCGGCCGCCACGCCCGCGTCGACAGCGGCCTCGACGGCACCTGGGTGATCGACCTCGGCTCGACCAACGGGACGTACGTGAACGGCAAGCGCATCGAGGGCCGCAAGCGGCTCCACGAGGGCGACCTCGTCCAGGTGGGCGACACGGAGCTTCGGTACGAGCGATGAGGCTGGGCGAGAGCGCAGGCCGCACCCACCCCGGCAAGGTTCGCCGGCGAAACGAGGACTCGTACGTCCTCGACCCGCCGCTCTTCGCCGTCGCGGACGGGATGGGCGGGGCGCAGGCCGGCGAGGTCGCCTCCAGGCTGACGGCCGCCGCTTTCCGCGAGTTCCACGAGGCCGACCGGCTCCCGCCAGACGAGCGCCTGCAGGCGATCATCCAGGAGGCGAACCGCCGCATCTACGACCGGGCGCACGCCGACTCGGACTTCTCCGGCATGGGAACCACGGTGACGGCGGCGCTGCTCACGGGAGGTCGGGTCACGATCGGCCACGTCGGCGACTCCCGGGCCTACCGGATCCGCAACGGCGAGCTGGAGCAGCTCACCGACGACCATTCGCTCGTCGGAGACCTCATGCGAAGCGGACGGCTGACCCCCGAGGAGGCCGACGCACACCCGCAGCGCTCCGTGATCACGCGCGCGCTCGGGACCGACCCGGACGTCGACGTCGACACCCTCGCGATCGAGGGCGAGCCGGGCGACCTCTTCCTCCTCTGCTCCGACGGGCTGACGACGATGGTGGCGGACGACGACATCCTCGGCATCCTGGACGCCGCGCCCACGCTCGACGACGCCGCCCGAGCGCTCGTGCGCGCAGCCAACACCGGAGGGGGAGAGGACAACGTCACCGTCGTCCTCTTCCGAGTCGAGGGGGACGAGCACGTCGAGGAGACGCTGGCGGCGCCGCTCGCAGCGGCCGAGGGCAACGGGCAGGGCGATACGAACGATCTCGAGGACACGCTGACCGACCTGCAGCCGGTCGCCGCTCCGGCACCAGCGCTCGATCCTTCTCCCTCCCCTCCGCGCTCGCCGCGGAGGAAGCGCCGCCGGTGGGCCCGGCGCCTGTTCGTCGTGCTCCTCGTCCTCGGTTTCGTCGCACTCCTCCTCGGCGGCGCCCTCTACGGGATCTCGCGGGCCTACTTCGTCGGCGCGGACGAGCAGGGCAACGTCGTCATCTACCAGGGCGTGCCGTTCGACCTGACGGAGGGCACCGGGCTCTACCGGGCGCGCTACGTCAGCCGTCTCCAGGCCTCGCAGCTCTCGGAGGAGGAGCGCGCCTCCCTCTTCGACCACGAGCTCGTCTCGTACGACCGGGCACGGGCGCGGGTGGCCGTCTACGAGGCCGAGGCGGTGCCCTGAGAGGGGTTCAACGCTGAGCGTTCGAAACAGGGAGCTCGTCAACCTTGCGCTCGTCGGCCTCCTCACGGCGGCGGGCTTCGCGTCCGTCTACATCGCCCGCGCGGACGTCGTCTCGGCGGCATCGCTCACCTACGCGGTGTTCTTCATGTCGCTCTTCGTGGTCGCCCACGCCGTCCTGCGGCTGCGCCTTCCCAACGCGGACCCGTTCCTCCTGCCACTCGGCGGCCTGCTCTCCGCGCTCGGGCTGACGATGATCTACCGGATCGACCCCGAGCTCGCGTTCCGGCAGGGTCTCTGGATCGTGGTCGGCGTCGGCGTGTTCGCCGCGCTCGTCGTCTTCCTCAAGGACTACCGCGAGCTGGACAAAGTCAAGTACATCCTCGGCGTCTCGGCGATCGTGCTCCTCGTCCTGCCCGCGCTCCCGTACATCGGGCGGACGATCAACGGCGCGACTCTGTGGGTCGACTTCGGCGGCGGGATCGTGTTCCAGCCAGGCGAGCTCGCCAAGGTGCTGTTCGTGATCTTCCTGGCCGGCTACCTGCGCGACAACCGCGAGATGCTCTCCTACGGCGCGGCCGGACAGGGGCGCCTGCCGTCGCCGAAGCACCTCGGCCCGCTCCTGCTCATCTGGGGCGGCGCGATGCTCGTGCTCTTCCAGACGCGCGACCTCGGCGGCGCGCTCCTCTTCTTCGCCATCTTCCTCGTGATGCTCTACACGGCGACGGCGCGCTGGTCGTTCGTCGCCGCCGGCCTCGCACTCTTCCTGGCGGGCGCCTACGGGCTCTACCAGGTGATCCCGCACGTCCAGACGCGCGTCGGGAGCTGGCTCGACCCCTGGGCGGACCCGGCGGACACCTCGTACCAGCTCGTGCAGTCGCTATACGCGATCTCGAGCGGCGGCGTCTTCGGCTCCGGGCTGGGGAACGGAGTGCTCCTGTCACCGGAGGGGAACCCCTACATCCCGTTCCTCGAGACGGACTTCATCTTCTCGGCGATCGCGCAGGAGCTCGGGCTCGCGGGAGCGGCCGGCGTGATCCTCCTCTACCTGATCTTCGCCTACCGCGGACTGCGCATCTCCATGCTCGCCTCGGACGGCTTCTCCAAGCTGCTGGCCGCCGGCCTGACCGCCGCCGTCTCCATCCAGGCGTTCATCATCATCGGCGGAGTCCTCGGGTTGATCCCGCTGACGGGGATCACGCTCCCGTTCATCTCCTACGGCGGGTCGAGCATCGTCGCCAACTTCATCGTCCTCGCCCTCCTGCTCATGGTCTCGGACCGCGTGAACCGGGGTGAGCGCACGTGAACCCGCAGATCCGCCGTCTCTTCCTCGTCTTCGCGTTCCTCTTCGTCGCCCTGATCGCCACGACGACCTACTGGCTGTGGCGCGCGCCCGACCTGGAGGCGAGGCAGGGGAACCCGACGCTGATCGTGCGGGAGCTCGAGATCAAGCGCGGACTCATCCTCGCCGCCGACGGGCGCACGCGCCTGGCCGCCAACCGGAGGCGCGAGCTCCCCGACGGACGTGTCTGGTGGCTCCGGCGCTATCCGCGCGGCCCGCTGACGGCGCATGCCGTCGGCTACTCGACGATCGGGCGCTCCCGCACCGGACTCGAGCTCTCCATGAACGACTACCTGACCGCCTCGAACGCAAACCTGAGCACGATCGTCGACACCACCCTGGACAAGATCCGCGGGATCCCGCGCGTCGGGAACAACGTCGTGACGACGCTCGACCTCGCCGCCCAGCAGGCCGCCGCCGAGGGGCTCGCCGGCAACTGCGGCGCTGCCGTGGCGCTCGAGCCTTCGACGGGCCGCGTCCTCGCGCTCGCCTCCTCCCCCTCGTTCAACCCCAACCTCGTCGAGACCGACTTCGACTCCATCGAGGCGATCACCGCGCCCTGCAGGCCCGCCGCGCCGCTCCTCGACCGCGCCACCGCGGGCCGCTTTGTCCCGGGCTCGACCTTCAAGATCGTCACCGCTGCGGCTGCGCTCGACACCGGGCTGTACACGCCCGAGAGCCGGTTCGACGACCCCGGCTTCTGCACGCTCTTCGGGCAGCAGGTGTTCAACTTCTCCGACCAGGGCACGCCGAGCGGCTTCGGAAACGTCTCGCTCGCGGACGCGGTCGAGAACTCGATCAACTCCGTGTTCTGCAACATCGGGAAGGAGCTGGGGGCCGGAGTCATCCTCGAGTACGCGAAGCGTTTCGGCTTCTACGAGCGCCCCCCGATCGAGCTGCCCTCGGAGGAGGTGCTGATCAGCGGCCTCTACCGGAACGGCCGGCTCTACGACCCCGAGACCGACTCCGAGGTCGACCCGGGCCGGCTCGCGTTCGGCCAGGAGCGCCTCGTCGTCACGCCGCTCCAGATGGCGCTCGTGGCGGCCGGGGTCGCCAACGCGGGCGTCGTGATGGAGCCGAAGCTCGTGGAGCGCATCGTCTCGCCCGACGGCGACGTCATCCAGCGCTTCGAGCCCGAGGAGTGGTCGACCGCGGTCTCGCCGGCCACGGCAGCCGACCTGACCGCGATGATGGTGCAGGCAGTGGAATCCGGCACCGGAGTCGCCGCCCAGATCCCCGGCATCTCCGTCGCCGGCAAGACGGGGACCGCCGAGACGGGCGTTTCCGGCCGCAACAACACGTGGTTCGTCGCCTTCGCGCCGGCCGACAATCCGGAGATCGCGGTCGCCGTCGCGCTCTCCGACCAGGCCGGTACAGGAGGCGCGACAGCGGCCCCGATCGCCCGCGCCATCATCGAGGCGGCCCTCGGGAGAAACACCTAACCTCTAAAGATTCGCATGGCTGGCGCCTCGGATTCCCTTATCAACTCACTGTTCGACGGCCGTTACCGGATCCTGCGGAAGCTCGGCTCCGGAGGCATGGCGAACGTCTATCTCGCCGAGGACGAGGAGCTCGGACGCCGCGTCGCCATCAAGATCCTCAACGACCGCTACGCGAACGACGACCTGTTCATCGAGCGCTTCCGGCGCGAGGCGAAGTCGGCCGCGGGCCTGTCCCACCCCAACATCGTCTCCATCTACGACCGCGGCGAGGCGGAGGGCACGTACTACATCGCCATGGAGGTCATCGAGGGGCGCAGCCTCAAGGAGCTGATCATGACGCGCGGCGCGCTCCCGATCGGCGCGGCCATCTCCTATGCCAAGCAGCTACTGGAGGCGCTGCGCTTCGCCCACCGGCACGGGATCATCCACCGCGACATCAAGCCGCACAACGTCCTGGTCTCGGCGGACCAGCACGTGAAGGCGAACGAGCCTCGGCTCAAGGTCACGGACTTCGGCATCGCGCGCCACGGCCCCTCGCAGATGACCGAGGCCGGATCGATCATGGGCACCGCGCAGTACCTCTCGCCGGAGCAGGCCCGCGGAGCACCCGTCACGGCGCCGTCCGACCTCTACTCGGCAGGCGTCGTCCTCTACGAGATGCTCACCGGGAAGGTGCCGTTCACCGGCGACTCGGCCATCGAGATCGCCATGAAGCACGTGAACGAGCTCCCCGCGCCCCCGTCGGCGTTGCGCCCCGAGATCCCGCCGGAGCTCGACCAGATCATCCTCCGCGCACTCGCCAAGGATCCGGCCGACCGCTACCAGACCGCCGAGGAGTTCATCGAGGACCTCGAGCGCGTCGAGGCCGGACTGCCGATCTCGCGCGCCACTTCGACCGCGGCCACCGCGCTCCTCGCGGGCGCGGCCGCCGGCGAGGCGACGGAGCTCCTCTCCGAGAGCCCGACGCGCGTGGTGGCCCCGCCGCCGCCGCCGTCGACGCCGAGGCGGCCGCCACCCGTCTATCCGCCGGCGAGCCAGTACGACGAGCCGCCGCGGCGGCGGCGGCGCTGGGTGCCATGGCTCTTGGTCGCGCTCTTGATTGCGGCCGCGGCGGTGGCCGGCTGGTGGGCCTACAACCAGATTCAGGACCAGCTCCAGGAGAGCGCGCCCGTCGGCGTCCCACTCGTCGAGGGAATCGAACGGGACCTCGCAGTCCAGCGCATCGAGGAAGCAGGCCTCGAGGCGGAGGTCGTCGAACAGCCGAGCACGGAGGAGGAGCTGAACATCGTCATCGAGCAAAGCCCGCGGGAGGGGACGCAGGTCTCCCGTGGCAGCACCGTCACGATCACCGTCGGAACCGGCCCGACGCAGGTGTTGGTGCCGCGCCTGGTCGGATTGACCTACGAGGAGGCGGTGGACGCCCTCAACGAGGTCGGCCTCGAGCCGCGGCGGACGAATGTCTTCTCGCAGCGGCCCGAGGGCACCGTCGCCGGCCAGAATCCGAAGGCCGGGGAGCAGGTGGACGAGGGCACCGAAGTCGAAGTCCGGGTCTCGCAGGGCCCCAGGGCGGTCGAGGTGCCCGACGTGCTCGATCAGAGCGAGTCGAGCGCAGTCGCCGAGCTCGAGGGGGCCGGGTTCGAGGTCCAGTCCGCCGAGGCGCCCAGCGACACCACGCCGGCCGGCCTGGTCTCCGCCCAGAGCCCGGGCCCGGGCGAGCTGGCGGCGCCGGGCTCGACCGTGCAGATCACGATCTCGACCGGCCCCGAGCTGGCCTCTGTCCCCGACGTGGTCGGCGAGACCTCCGCGGACGCGCGCGCGATCATCCAGGGCGCCGGCTTCCGTCCACGCACGATCTTCGAGGACGTGACCGACCCCCTGGACGACGGCATCGTGCTCGACCAGGATCCCGGCGGGGACTCCGAGGCGCGGCCCGGGTCGATCGTGACCATCGTCGTCGGCCGCCTCGTCTAGGCGGGAGGAGCGATCGCGAGGCTGCGCGTAGCGGTGCTCATGGGGGGGCGCTCCAGCGAGCGCGACGTCTCGCTGATGTCGGGCCGGTCGGTCGTCGAAGGCCTCGACGCTGCCCGCTACGACGTTCGCGAGATCGAGATAGGCGGAGACGGCCGTTGGCGACTCCCGCCCGCCCGGGCCCAGGGCGAGCTCGCGGCCGAAGGTGAGTCTCTTCCGCTTCCCGTCGCCGCCGTGGGTGACGTGGAGCCGCTCGGGGAGGTCGATGTCGTCTTCCCCGTCCTCCACGGCCCGTTCGGCGAGGACGGGACCGTGCAGGGCCTCCTCGAGCTGGCCGACGTGGCCTACGTCGGTGCGGGCGTCACCGCCTCGGCGCTGGCGATGGACAAGGACCTCTTCAAGTCCGTCCTGCGGGACAAGGGCATTCCGGTCGCGCGAAGCATCGCGCTCCGGCCCGGCGACGCTCCAGCGGCGCCGTTCGGCTTCCCGTGCGTCGTCAAGCCGGCCCGGCTCGGCTCGAGCGTCGGGATCAGCATCGTCGGGTCGGAGCCCGACCTCCCGGCGGCCGTGGAGCTCGCCTTCGCCCACGACGAGAAGATCCTGGTCGAGGAGTTCCTGGACGGGGTCGAGGTGGAGTGCAGCGTCCTCGGCAACCTCGAGCCGATCGCGTCTGTCCCCGGCGAGATCGTGCCGCTGGCAAGCGACTGGTACGACTACGAGGCCAAGTACGCGGACGGCGGCATGGAGCTCGTCGTACCGGCGCGGATCTCCGCCGAGGCCGCCAGCCGCGTGCAGGAGCTGGCGGTCGCCGCGTTCGTGGCGACCGACTGCGAGGGGATGGCCCGCGTGGACTTCTTCGTCAGACCCGACGGCGAGGTCGTCGTGAACGAGCTGAACACGATCCCCGGCTTCACGGCGACGAGCGTCTACGCCAAGCTCTTCGAGGAGAGCGGCCTGCCGTACCCGGAGCTGCTCGACCGTCTCGTCGAGCTCGCGCTCGAGCGGTACGAGCGGCGCGCGTCGCTGCGCTACTGAGCGAGCTGCGTCCGGTACACCCGGCAGAGCGGCATCGGCAAGCCGGGCTTCATGGTTGTTCGAACCGCATCCACCACCGGCCGCGGCGTCAGGTCGCCCCCGCTGCTGAAGCCGAGGCACACGGCGGCGATCTCGCCGCGCCGAATGCGCGCGACGAGCTCCTCCTGCCCGGTCCTGCCGAAGGCGGTCGCCAACGGATAGTCGAATGGCGTCGGGTTCGGGACGCCCGACAGGAGGTAGTAGAAGCCCGCCTTGGACGTGGCGAGGAAGAGCGGCCCGTTCGCCCCCACCCGCGTCAGCGTCGCGGCGGTCTCCTCCATGTGCTCCTCGCGCCCGGGGTCGACCAGGACGCCGCGCGCGAGCGGCAGGTTCGACGGCCGAAAGCCGCGCTCGATCTGGATCGCCGGCCAGGCGGCCAGGACGAGCACCCCCGGGAGCAGCACGATCCCGGCGCCGATCGCCGCGAGCCGTGCCCGCTCGGGCGCCAGGTCCAGGAGGAGCAGATGCGCCGAGTACCAGCCTGCGATGAGCAGGACGGGAGCGACCACGATCACGTGCGCCACGTCGGCGCGAGGGAAGATCGCGGCCGCCGAGGCGGCGGCGAAGAGCCCGACGACCTCGATGCGGCGGCGCTCGACTCCGGCCTGGCGCGCCCAGGCGGCGAGGAGCAGCACGAGGATCGCCGGAACGAGGAGGTACAGGACAGCGTGGTACGCTGGCACGGTCGCGTCGAAGACCTCCCCGCCCCTGAGGAAGCCGCGCGCGTCGACCGCCTCCTCCCGGAACCCCGTGGGATACGAGATGGCCCCGAGGTCGGTGTACGTGCCCTTGTTCGTGAACCCGTAGTCCAGGAAGGCGCTGAAGCCTCCGGTCGTCGCGACCGGGATGAGCGGGAGCAGCGCACAGACGGCGAAGCCCACACCGGCAAGCGTCCAGGAAGCGATGCGCCTGCCGACACCGGCGAGCAGAACGGCGACGAACACCGCGGCAAGCACCAGGAGCCCGACGTTCTGCTTGGCCGCGAAGGCGAGGCCGGCCGCCGCACCAGCTCCGGCAATGCCGAGCCGGGCCCGAGGGCCGCCGTCCACCCAGACGAGCACCGCGGCGAGGCAGGCGACGAGGCACGAGGTCGCGAGCGGCGGGTAGAAGCTGCTCCGGTGCGGGGTCGCGAAGACAAGCACCGCGGCCGCGACGAGGAGGGCGGCGGACGTCCCCGCGCCGAGCCGGCGCACGATCCACGTCGTAAGCACGAGGGTCACGGCGAACGCGGCCAGCACCATGAGCTTCACCCAGACGAGCTGCGGGCCGAGGAGCGCAACAAGCGGCCACGTGAGCCACACCGAGAGCGGCGTCGCGCCGAAGAACACGTCCCGGTAGAGGACATCGCCTTCCGCGACCCGCGTCACGACCTGAAGGAACCACGACTCGTCGCGCGTGTTGATCCCGCTCAGCAGGTAGAGGCCGGCGACGACGATCAGCGCCGCGAGAGCGGCGACGAGGAGCCGCCGGTCGCCCGCGGGGCTCGGGCTCACGCGGAGAGGAGCGTGCCGCGGAAGAGCTGGAAGGGGAGCATGGGCTGGAAGGGGCGCACGCGCTCCAGCACCGCCTCCGCCCGCCCGCCGCCACCGGCGTTGGCGAGGAACGGGGGGAAGAACCCGAAGCGCCGGTACGCGCAGTCGCCGAGCCCTGCAGACTCCAGCGCGGGCAGGATAACGCCGGGGCGCATGCGCAGCATGCCGCGATCGCCCTGCCAGGTCATCTCCGGCTTCATGGCCATCTGCACGTAGTAAAGGGGGTTGTACGGATTTGGCTCGAGGAAGGCGATCCGGCCTCCCGGCACGAGCAGCCGGCTCATCGACCGCAGCGACAGGCTCAGGTCATGAATGTGGTGGAGCGCGAAGAAGCCGATGACGGCGTCGAAGGCGCCGAGCAGAGCCGCCGGCGGCTCGACCACGTCGGCGACGTGGACCGGAAGCTCGAGGCGGTCACGTGCAAACGAACGCAGGCGCTCGAGCAGAACAGGCGAGAGATCGAGCCCTTCGACGGCGTAGCCGCGCTCGGCGAGCAGCAGCGTGTACCGGCCCATGCCGCAGCCGACCTCGAGCACGCGCTGCCCGGGCCTGAGGCCGGCGAAGCCGGCGAGCGCGTCGACGTGCCGCTGGAGGTACGGCGAGCGGGTCGGCACCATTCCGGGCTTGTCCTGCTCGTAGTACCGCAGCTGCCTGCGGTTGTGCTCGGCGCGCGCCTCAGGCGTCAGCTCGGCCACCTGCCACCTCCTCCCCGCCGCCGAGGCGGCGTCCGACCTTCCAGCTCACGACCCAGGCGACCGCGCGCCAGCCCAGCCGGAGCCGCCCGAGCGCCGAGTAGCTCGAACCGCCTTCCGGGCGCGCCGCCCGCTCCACCGGCACGGACCTCATCGGCGCCCCGGTGCAGCCGATCATGGCCACGAGCGACGGCCGCCGGCGCGAGTGCATCCCGAGGAGCCGGTCGACGACCGGTCGCTCGAGGACGACAAAGATCCCCGCGTCCCGGGGCACTCCGACAAGGAGGGAAAGCGTCCGCTTGTAGAGCACCGACGTGAGGAGGCGGGCGCGGGACTCGTATCGACCGCGGCGGCCGGCGAACACCACAGGAACGCCCTGTTCGCGACCGGCGGCGAGCAGCTGCGGGATCGCCTCGGGCGGATCCTGCAGGTCGCCGTCGAGCACCGCCGCCCAGGAGCCGCGGGCACGCGCGAGCCCGGCGAGCACGGCGGCATGCTGGCCGACGTTCGCCGGCAGCAAGAGCGGGCGCACCCGTTGGTCGACGGCGGCGAGCGAGGCCGCCGCCTCGCCCGAGCCGGCCGGGCAGGCGTCGTCCACGAGCACCAGCTCGTACGCGAGCCCGGCGCCGTCGAGCGAAGCCGACACGCGCCGCCCCAGCTCCGGTACGGCCGCTGCCGTCCTGTAGAGCGGGACGACGACGCTCACCTCGGGGGCGCTCATGCCGGCGCTCCGGCGGCCGGCCGCCGCTCTGGCACGCGCAAGGCGAACCACTCGAGCGTGAGCGCGAGACCGGCGTCGAGATCGGTCGTCGGACGCCAGGCAAGCACCTCTCGGGCCGTAGTCACGTCGGCGACCCAGGGTCCGGTGTCCCAGGGACGCGGCTCGTGACCGCCGACCCGGACGTCGAGCTCGAGGCCCGAGATGGCCGCCAACCGTTCCACGAGCTTCCGGTTGGTCGTCAGGCGGCCGCTCCCGAGGTTGACGACCTCCCCCGCGGCGGCGGGCACCGTCGCGGCGGCCAAACACGCCCCCACGACGTCCCCGACGTAGACGTAGTCCCTTCCGGCCCGGCCGTCCGTGACCCGGATCGGCTCGCCGCGGAGCGCGGCGGTCACCGCGGCGGGGACGAAGCGGGGGAGCAGCTCCCCGGGCCCGTAGACGGCGAACGGGCGCAGCACGGCGACCTCGACTTCGGTCTCGTTTCCGAGCTCCAAGGCGAGGAGGGTCGAGGCACCCTTCACTGCACCGCGAAACGTCACCGGCCGAAGCGGGTCCGTCTCGCGGAGAGGGCGCTCCGCGTGGCCGTACTCGAGCCCGCCGCCGACGTGGACCAGCCGGCGGGGCTCCGCACGCCTCAGCGCCTCGAGCAGGTTGGACGTCCCGTGCAGCGTGTCGGCGACCATGGCCGCCCGCCCCGGGGCGTCGTGCGCGTGCCCTGCTCCGGCGGCGAGGTGGAGGACGACCTCGGGCCGCGCGGCCGCAACCGCGCGGGCGACAGCGTTGGCGTCCCGCAGATCCGCCTCGTGCGACTCGACAGCCGGCCCGAGGGAGCGCCCGGGGCGCACGAGCGCCTGCACGTCCGCCCCTGCCGCGAGCAGCGCCGGGGTCAGGGTCGCGCCGATGAACCCCGCCGCGCCGGTCACGAGCACACGGACGCCGGCGAGCTCGGTGCTCTCAGGCAAGGGCGGCCTGCGCCTCCCTGGGCGCCAGCCTGGCGAGCAGCTCGAAGCGGTCGGCCGCCTCCGCCTCGGGCGACCGCGCGAACGCAGCTGCGACCGCGGCCCTGATCCGCGCGACCTCCTGCTCCGGGTCTCTGCCGGCAACGTCGCGGTAGAACGACCGGCGCAGGAACGTGAAGTCGGCTCGCAGCCGCGCCAGCTCGCCCACGAGCAGGTGGCAGGGCAGCGGCGTCCCTGCTTCTGGCAGCGTCAGGCCCCCGAACCCGAAGCGCGTGCCCGCGAAGGTCTGCCGCAGCTCGTCGAGGAGCCCGTCGGCGAGCGGCGCAAAGATCGTCGGCGTCCCCCGCTCGATCGCCAGGTCGTTGAGACCGACGTAGACGCGGGCGAGGGCCAGCTGCGCGAGCTCGTCCGCGACGGCGACCGCGGCCCGCGTCTCAACGAGGATCCCGAGGCCGGCGCGGCCGCCGACGAGCTCGAGCGCGCGCTCCACGTCCGCGGCTGAGCGCACCATGGGGAGCAGGAGCTCGTCCGCTCCGGCGCCCAGCGCCAGGTCGACCTCCTCGGCGGTTCCCGGCCCCAGGCGGTTCAGGCGGCAGAGCAGGCGGGCGGACGTCGCAGCGCGAGCGGCGCGCAGGTCGTCCACGGTGTGCCGGTTGATCTCCGTGTCGGCGTCAGCCTGCCGAACCTCTTTCCCCGCGTGCTCCCAGTCGACGACAATCGAATGGACGCCGCCCGCGAGCGCCTCGCGCACGACCTTCAGGTCGGTAGCGAAGAGCGCGAGCTCGAAGTCCGTGGCGGCCGGGCGGGTCAAGGCTTGGGGCAGCCTAGTCCATCGCGTCGCCGCAGCGGCCGCCCCTCAGCGCGAGACGAAGGCGCGTACCTCGTTGATGTGCGCGGCGCCTTCGACGCCCGTGATCCAGACGACGTAGTAGCGGTACGACTCGCCCCGCGTGTCGACGTCGAAGGTCGTGCGCCGGGCGACCTCCCGCGACTCGGTCACGTCGACGAACTCCTCGTCGGGGTCATCCCCGGCCGCGATCAGCGCCGTGAAACCGGGCGTGTCTGTGACGAGCACGACCCGCGAGAGGGCCACGCGGCTGCCGGCGTCGACCACGATGCCGACGCCCGGCTTGTCGAAGCTCCGGTACTGCTCCGTCGTCCAGAAGGTGGCCACGTCGCGGTCCGTCGCCGCCCCGACCGACTCCGGATGCTCGGTCTGGTCTCCGTACGGGTCGACATCGGCGACCGCGTCGACCTGGATCGCCACGGGATCCCCCCCGCCGAGCCCGGGGAGGCCTGGGATGCCGTCCTCGAAGACGATCTCGAGCACGAGGAGGTTGCCGACCAGGATCACCGCCGCGAGCAGGAGCACTCCGGCTACACGCAGTCCCGAGCGGCGCGGGCGGGTGGCCTCCGCCCGCGAGGACTTGTCACGGGCGGGCGGTGCGGACACCCGGGTGGGGGGCTCGAGCGCCGCCGGAGCGCGGGGTGGCGTCGAAGCCGCCAGCACCCCGGTGTCGTCGTTTCGGCCGCGCTCCTTCGCCTCGCGCACCTCGACGAGGCAGGACTCGAGCGCAGCCGCGAGCGCCTCCATCGAGTCGAAGCGGTCCTGCGGGCGCTTGGCCATCGTCCGCGCGACGACTGCGTCCACTCGCTCCGGCACCTCGGGCCGCAGGGCGCGGACGCTCGGCACCGGGTCGCGGACGTGCCGCATGGCGACCGCCATCAGCGTGTCGCCGGAGTACGGAACCCGGCCCGTGAGCAGCTCGTACGTGACGACACCGAGTGAGTACTGGTCGGAGCGCTCGTCGCCGCGCTGGCCGTTCGCCTGCTCGGGGGAGATGTACTGGCCCGTCCCGAGCACGGTGCCGGTCGCGGTAAGCGCGTCGTCCGAGTCGAGCGCGCGGGCGATCCCGAAATCCGTCACCTTCGCGGTCCCGCTGCCGTCGAGCAGGACGTTGTGCGGCTTGACGTCGCGGTGGACGATGCCGAGGTCGTGGGCGAAGGCGAGGGCGCGCGCGATCTGGCAGGCGAGGGCGAGGGCCCGGTCGACCGGCAGCGGCCCCTCGCGGACGCTCACCGCCTTCAGGTTCTCGCCGGCGACGTGCTCGAAGACGATGAACTGGCGGCCCTCCCACTCGCCGCGGTCGATGACCGTGACGACGTTCGGGTGCGCGAGCCGCGCGATCGCCCGCGCCTCGCGGCGGAAGCGCTCGACGTACTCGGGATCGCGCGAGAAGTGCTCGTGCAGGACCTTGATCGCGACGCGGCGCTCGAGCACCGTGTCATGCGCCCGGTAGACGCTCGACATGCCGCCCTCGCCGACGAGCTCCTCGAGCTCGTAGCGTCCGACGACCAAGTCTCCGACGGGCACCGCCATTGTCTTGCTGCCGCAGAACCTCCGGCGGGGTTCAGACGAGCGCTTCTGTGAGCGCTTCCTCCCA
>Ga0190271_10001326_pt1 | contig 13982 bp, 9 predicted proteins | sample Popmic356T_FD_133747 | JGI IMG/M metagenome (GOLD analysis project Ga0190271, IMG submission 133747) | Populus adjacent soil microbial communities from riparian zone of Weber River, Utah, USA - 356 T | ecosystem: Environmental > Terrestrial > Soil > Riparian zone | place: USA: Utah | collected...
CCGAGGAGTTGGTCGAGGTGCTGATGCAGGTCTCGGTCTACGCCGGGGTGCCGGCCGCGGTGTCGGCCCTGCGCGTCGCCGCCGAGGTGCTCCCGGTCCCGGAAGAGTCCTGATCCCCTCACACCCGCCGGATGCGGGGCCGAGGTGGGGTCCGGCGGAGGGTCAGGGGCGGCGACGTCGCCCTGGTGTCAGACGTTCCACCGGAGCTCGACCCCGAGCTGCTGCTCGGCCGCGCTGACCAGGTCGCTCCAGTCGGCGGCGCCGAGCCCGTCGGCCACCGCCTGGTCGAGCACCTGGTGCACGGCCGATCCGGCGGGCGTCGGCATGCCCAGGCGTTCTCCCTGGCCGACGATGAGGCCGGCGTCCTTCGCAGCGAGCTCCAGGGCGAACTGGGTGGGCCGGCCCCGGGTGTCGATTCCTTCGACCTGCTGGTTGAGGAAGTAGTTGCCACCGGTGGCGGTCCGAAGCACCTCGACCGCCGCCTGCACGTCGATGCCCGCCTTCTTCGCGATCGACAGGCCCTCGAGGCTCACCCAGGCCGTGGTGAAGGCGATGAGGCTGTTGACGAGCTTGATCGTGTTGCCGAGCCCGAGCCCACCCACGTGGAACGTGGCTCGGCCGAGCGGCTCGAGGACCGGGAGCACCCGGGCCACCGCGTCGTCGTCGCCGCCCACCATGAACACGAGCGACCGCTTCTCGGCGCCGACCGCTCCGCCGGTGAGTGGTGCCTCGACCAGGCGGTGGTCCGACTCCGCGAGTCGCTCGCCGAGCTCGCGGACCACGTCGGGATCGTTGGTGGAGAGGTCGACCAGGACCGCGCCGGCGGGGGCGCCGCCCACCCATTCGTCGGCAACCGCGCCGACGACCGCCGGGGTCGGCAGCGACAGGATCGTGATGTCGACCGACGCCGCAAGGTCGGCGACCGTCGAACACGCCGTCGCGCCACCGACCGCCGCGACCCGACCGGCGTCGAGATCGAACACGGACACGTCGTGTCCGTCGGCCACCAGGTTCTGGGCGACGAACCCCCCGATGTTTCCCAGCCCGATGACGCCCACCTTCATGTACCGACCCCCCCTGGTGTTGGCTGCCCGCTGGCAGCTTCGACGAGCGTCACCGTAGGCGACCTCCGACGTGCGTCCGCCCAGACTCGGAACGCCTCAGACTCGGAACGCCTCCAGACTCGGAACGCTTGGGCGTCATTGTTGGCTCGGAGGACAGCGAGTTCGTGCGCCCCTCGAAACTCGGAACGCTCGGGTGCGCATATCGGCTCGACCGCAACCGGATTCAGCGCCGTTCCGAGTTCGGGGGACTTCGCGTTCTCGGAACGCGTCCAGACTCGGAACGCTCGGGTGCGCATATCGGCTCGACCGCAACCGAGTTCGGAAGCGTTCCGAGTTCTCTCATGTGACACGAGTGTCAGATGCGGATACGGTGAGATCGTCATCGCGCCGGGGGGCCGCGGGACACGACGCACTGCTCAGGGAGGACCAGTGGCTCTACGGGACAACGTGATCTGCGACAGCGATCTGCACGTCATGGAACCGCCGGATCTGTGGGAGCGGTACATGGAACCGGAGTACGCCCATGCGGCGCCCAAGGGCCTGGCCGAACTGCCGCGCGACATGCGCGTCAGGGTCCAGAACAGCATCGTCACCCGACTGCCGGGCGTGCGCCCCCAGACCCCCCAGGGTGAGCGCCGGATGGGATGGCGGACCGAGCACGAGAGCGTCTACGCACCCGCCGAGGCGCGAGGCTGGGATGCCGAGTCGCAGATCGATGCGATGGACGCCGAGGGACTCGACCTCGCCGTGATGTTCCCGTCCCGAGGACTGTTCGTCCTCGGTCTCGACTCCTCCGAGCAGATCGGCGCCGATGGGCTCACCCCGGGGTTCGCCTCGGCCATCGCCCGGGCTTACAACAACTGGCTCAAGGACTTCTGCGACCACAGTCCCGACCGCATGTTCGGCGCCGGCATGGTCGCGCCCCACGATCCCGAGGGCGCGGTGATCGAGGCTCGCCGGTGCGTGGAAGAGCTCGGCTTCAAGGCGATCTTCCTGTCACCCGGAACCGTCAACCGTCGGCCCTGGCACCATCCGGCCTACGACCCGCTGTGGGCCGAGATCCAGCGGCTCGACGTCCCGATCACCTTCCACGGCGGCGGTCAGACCTACCTCACGCCGGACTTCGGCCTCGAGGTCCTGACGGAGCTGATGCTGTGGCACACCTTCAGCCAGCCGCTCGGGATCCAGTTCGTCATGGCATGCCTCTGTGGTGGCGGCGTGCTCGAGCGGTTCCCCGAACTTCGGGTCGGCCTGCTGGAGGGCAACTGCTCGTGGGCGCCCTACATGACCTACCGGCTCGACGAGCACTGGGAGTGGACCGGCTACCGCGAGGCACCCGATCTGACGATGCCTCCGTCGGAGTACTTCAAGCGGCAGTGCTGGATCGCGGTCGAGGCGGACGAGGAGACGGTGCCGCACTTCATCGACACGTTCGGCGACGACAAGCTGATCTACTCGACCGACTACCCCCACGGTGACTCGAAGTTCCCGCACGCGGTCGAAGCGTTCGACAAGTTGCCGATGTCGGCCGAGAGCAAGGCCAAGGCGGTCGGCCAGAACTGGTCGGACCTCTACAAGATCCCGCTCGTCAAGCACACCTGAACTGACGTTCTGTTCGTTCGATGCAGCGGCTACCCGCCGCATTCAACGAACAGAACGGGATTTCGGGCACCGTCGCGCGAGGTGGGGTGCCGGCGGTCACACCTCCCTCACAGCGGGGCCCGACCGGCGATGAGGTGAACGTCACGGCGACGCGACGGTCCCGAAACGGGGCTTCCGTACCGTCGCCGCCATGCCCCCGATCACACCTCACAGCAGCTCATCGAACGGTGATCCGTTCCGTGTTGTCGTCGTCGGCAACGGCATGGTGGCTGATCGATTCGTCGGCGAGCTCCTCGAAGCGGGGGGCGAGGCCGCACTGTCGATCACGGTCATCGGTGAAGAACGTCACCCCGCCTACGACCGGGTAGCCCTCAGCAGCCTGTTCGACGGGAAGACGGCGACCGACCTCCACCTGACGGAGTCGGGTACCTGGGCCGACGCGGGGGTCGTCACCCTCGGCGGCGTCCGGGTCGTCGAGATCGACCGGGCGAACCGGACCGTCCGCACGACCGATGACGAGACGGTGCCCTACGACCATCTGGTGCTCGCCACGGGTTCGAATCCGTTCGTCCCGCCCATCGACGGCGCCGAGGCGGACGGCTGCTTCGTGTACCGCACCATCGACGACCTCGACGCCATCGCCGCGATGGCCGAACGGCACGACGTCGTACGGGGGGCGGTCGTCGGCGGTGGCCTGCTCGGCCTCGAGGCGGCGAACGCCCTGCGACTGCTCGGCCTCGAGACCCACGTGGTCGAGTTCGCCGACCGGCTCATGCCCGTCCAGCTCGATGAGCGGGGATCCGCCACCCTGCGCCGTCACGTGGAGGGACTCGGGCTCCAGATCCACACCTCGATGCGCACCCAGCGGATCGAGGCCGATGCCGACGCCGGGCGGATCATGTCCATGCAGTTCGACGGCCACGGACCGATCGACGTCGACATGGTGGTGTTCTCCGCCGGGGTCCGACCCCGGGACGAGCTGGGTCGGAGCGCCGATCTCGCGGTCGGGGAACGCGGCGGGATCGTGGTCGACGGTCGGCTCCGCACCACCGACGAGTCGATCAGCGCGGTGGGAGAGTGCGCCTGCTTCGACGGTCGCTGCTATGGACTCGTCGCTCCGGGCTACGCGATGGCCCGCGTGGCCGCCGCCCACGTCGGCGGACTGGCTGCCGGCACCGACGTGAGCGCTCTGTTCGAGGGCGCCGACATGTCGACCAAGCTCAAGCTGCTCGGCGTGGACGTCGGCTGCATCGGCACGCTGTCGGAGGACCTCCATCACTCCGACGACACGGATCACCTGGTGTGGGACGACCCGGTCGCGGGTGTGTACAAGCGGCTCGACGTCGACCGGTCCACGGGCCGGGTGACCGCGGGGGTCCTGGTCGGAGATGCCACGTCCTACTCGGCGGTCCTGCAACGGTTCCGTGACCCCGATGTCGCGGTCGAGGACCCGGGCCTGTTGATCGCCCCCGCCGGCGGTGCCCCGCTCGAGGAGTCGGACCCGCTGGTCTGCTCATGCGAGAACGTGCTCCGCTCGACCCTCGCCGACGCGATCGAGGACGGGAACGCGACGATCGCCGACCTGAAGAAGTGCACCCGTGCCGGGACGGGCTGCGGGGGCTGCATGCCGGACCTCGAGGTGTTGCTGCGCACGTTCGGCGACGCCACACCCGGACTGTGCGAGCACGTGCCACTGACGAGGGCCGAGCTGTACGACATGATCCGCCTCAGCGGGCTCCGCGTCCTCACCGACATCCTCTCCGCCGCCAACAGCGGGGAGCACGTCCCGGACGGCTGCGAGATCTGCAAGCCCGTAGTCGCCTCGATCCTGGCCACGCTCGACAACCACCACATCCTCGACGGCGAGGCGGCGGCGCTGCAGGACACCAACGACCATTTCCTGGCCAACATGCAGCGGGACGGCACCTACTCGGTCGTCCCCCGCATCCCGGGCGGCGAGATCACCCCGGAGAAGCTGATCGTCATCGGCGAGGTGGCGCGGGACTTCGGCCTCTACACCAAGATCACGGGCGGCCAGCGCATCGACCTGTTCGGCGCAACCGTCGAGCAGCTCCCGCTCATCTGGAGACGGCTGGTCGACGCCGGCATGGAGTCGGGCCACGCCTACGGCAAGTCACTGCGGACCGTGAAGAGTTGCGTCGGCGAGACGTGGTGTCGCTACGGCGTGCAGGACTCGACCTCGATGGCCATCCGCCTCGAGGAGCGCTACCGCGGCCTCCGATCCCCCCACAAGCTCAAGCTGGCCGTGTCGGGCTGCGCCCGGGAGTGTGCCGAGGCCCAGAGCAAGGACGTCGGGGTCATCGCCACCGAGCACGGATGGAACCTGTACGTCGCGGGCAACGGGGGCAAGACGCCGCGGCACGCAGTGCTGCTCGCCGAGGGCATCGACGACGAGACCCTCGTCTCCTACATCGACCGCTTCCTCATGTACTACGTGCGAACCGCGGAACGCCTCGAGCGGACTGCGCCCTGGCTCGAACGGCTCGAGGGAGGCATCGACCAGGTCAAGCGGGTCGTGATCGACGACGTGCTGGGCCTGGCCGCCGAGTTCGAGGCCGACATGGACCGGCACGTCGCGACCTACGAGTGCGAGTGGAAGGCGACGCTCGACCGACCCGACCGTCTCGCCCGGTTCGTGACGTTCGTCAACGCGCCCGACCAACCCGACCCCACGGTCGTGTTCGTCCGGGAGCGTGGCCAGATCCGTCCCGCCCGTCCCGACGAACGGTCCACCGCGGACGCGGCGACCGACACGCTCGACCTCGCACAGGTGCCGTTGGGCAACGAGCCGGTCGGGGCCGGCGCAACCGCTGGAGCGTTGTCATGACCGTCGTCGACGAACCTCGGACCCCGATCGGCATCTGCGACGTGGCGGACCTCGTGCCCGGCCGCGGTGTCTGCGCCCTGGTCGACGGCGTCGCGGTTGCGCTCTTCCTCGTCGACGGCGAGCTGTACGCGATCGGCAACCATGACCCCTTCACCGGTGCGTCGGTGTTGTCGCGCGGTCTCATCGGCACCACGATGGTTGACGGCAACGAGGTGCGCTACGTGGCATCGCCGCTGCGCAAGCACCGCTTCGAGCTGAGCTCCGGGCGCAGCCTCGACGATCCAGAGGTGACGGTCGGGTCGTGGCCGGTGCGGTGCGTCGACGGTCACGTGTGGATCGGACCTGAACCGCTCCGGAGCGTCGAATGACGACGCTCGCTCCGGCCGTCCCGGGGCTCGTGCCCACCACCGTTCGGCGGGCCGCGCCCGACGCGCCGGCCGGCCTGACGCCGATCGACGAGTTCCTGGGCCGTCAGGCCGAGCTCACCGCGGTCGAACGATTCGCCGCTGCGCACGACGCGGGTGCGGCGAGGACCGGCGACTCCTTCTGGCGCGACCGGTTGCCGGCCACGCCACCGGGGCCGGGTCAGCAGTACGGCTTCGAGGTCGACCTCGACGCCTGCACGGGCTGCAAGGCATGCGTGACTGCGTGTCACAACCTCAACGGTCTCGAGGAGGGCGAAGCCTGGCGCCGCACCGGAACGCTCCACGGTCTCACCGATGCCGGACCGGTCGTCCAGACGGTCACCGCCGCCTGCCACCACTGCCTCGATCCGGCGTGCCTCAATGGTTGTCCGGCTGACGCCTACGAGAAGGATCCGGTGACGGGCATCGTCCGCCACCTCGACGACAACTGCATCGGCTGTCAGTACTGCACGCTCACGTGTCCCTACGACGTTCCCGAGATGCGACCGTCGCTCGGCATCGTCCGCAAGTGCGACATGTGCTCCGATCGGCTGGCCGAGGGTGAGGCGCCCGCGTGTGTGCAGGGGTGTCCGACCGGTGCGATCACGATCGGCCTGGTCGACGTCGCCGCGGTGCGCGCCGCGAGCGTCGCAGAAGCTCGCGTCGTCCCCGGTGCCCCGTCGTCGTCGTTCACCGCACCCACCACCGTGTACCGGTCCGAACGGCTGACCGGCGGTGTTTCCGGATTCGGATCCATCTCGAACGGAACCGATGTGTCGAAGTCCTCACGGCGGGACGCGGCCCCCGGTGAAGATTGCTCACCCGACGTCGCCCAACCGAGTATCGGCGAAGCCCTCGATGGTGTCGACGACGCCGCCCAGTCGACCCGCCCAGCCCACGCCCACCCACCCCTGACCGCCATGCTCGTACTCACCCAGGTCGCGGTCGGGACACTGGCTGCCGACGCTGCCCTGACGTGGCTCGGGATCGTCCCCGACACCTCGGCGGTCGCCCTGCTGGGACTGCTGGTCGGCCTGGTTGCGCTCGGAGCCTCGCTGCTGCACCTCGGACGGCCGCTGTTGGCCTGGCGTGCGGTCCTCGGCCTGCGACACTCGTGGCTGAGCCGTGAGATCGTCGTGTTCTCGGCCTTCGCAGGGGCCGCGGTGGCCGACGCGGTGCTCGTGACCTCCGGGTGGTTCGAGGACATCCGCCCCGTCACCCGCGGCGGGGTGCTCGTCTGCGGACTGGCGGGGATCGCCTGCTCGGTCGAGTTGTACGTGGTGACCCGACGAACGTGGTGGAGTCGCTGGCGCACAGCCGGGCGCTTCCTGGCCACCGCCATGACCGGCGGGGTACTCGTCGCCGGTGCGGTCCATCTGACCGGCGGTGCTTCGCCGGACCGGAGCCGATTGCTCACCATCCTCCTCCCGGTGCTCGCCGCGTCCCTCGCCGTCGGAATCCTCGTTCCGATCATCGGATTGCCCCGTCGAGGACGCATCGGCACCGGAGCCGGTGATCTCGCCGCGACCCGTGCACTGCTGCGCCACCAGCTGACCGGGTGGGTCACCGCCCGTGCCATGGCGGCTGGAGCGGCGCTGCTCCTTGTCGCGATCACGTCGGTGACCACGATCTCGGACTCGCCCGGTCCACTCACTGCCATTCCGGTGGCGTTGGCGGCACTGATCGCGATCGTCGGGGAGTTCTTCGAGCGGCACATGTTCTTCACCGCCTCCGCTCCGCCCCGAATGCCGGGAGAGCCGTCGTGACCGGCCGCCTCGATCCCCGCCGGCTCCTCCCCGGCTCGTCCGACCTCGAGTCGCTGCTCGATCGCGTACCCGGCGGATTCGGGTTGCCCCAGGTCCCGGCGGACAGGGCACCGGAGTCCGTGGTGCGAACGGTGTGCGGGTTCTGTTCGACGGGGTGCGGGCTCGAGGTCCATCTGCGCGACGGTCGAGCCGTCAACCTCACGCCGGACCCCGCCCACCCGGTGAACCGCGGGGTGGCCTGCCCGAAGGGATGGGAGGCGCTGTCGCCCCTCGCAGGTCCCGGCCGAGCCACCCGCCCCCTGATCCGAAACGGGTCGGGCGACCTCGCACCCGCGACGTGGGACGAGGCGCTCGATGAGTTCTGTTCCCGCGTCGCGGCCGTACAGGCCGAACATGGTCCCGAGTCCGTGGCGTTCCTGTCGACCGGTCAGATCCCGGTCGAGGAGATGGCGCTGCTCGGCGCACTCACCAAGTTCGGGATGGGCATCCGCCACGGCGACGGCAACACCCGTCAGTGCATGGCGACCGCCGTCGTGGCGTACAAGCAGGCGTTCGGGTTCGACGCGCCGCCGTACACCTACGCGGACTTCGAGGAGTCCGACGTGATCGTGCTGGTCGGCTCGAACCTCGCCATCGCCCACCCGATCATGTGGGCGCGCGTCGCCGCCAACCCGAACGACCCGGACATCATCGTGATCGATCCGCGCGCAACGGAGACGGCGATGGCCGCCACCCAGCACGTGGCGCCGAGACCGGCGAGCGACCTCTCGCTGTTCTACGGCCTCGGCCGGATGCTCATCGAGCGCGGGGCCGTCGACACCGACTTCGTGGAGGCGCACACCGAGGGCTTCGAGGCCTATGCCCGACACGTCGAATCGTTCACGGTCGATCGCGTGGTCGCCGACACCGGCCTCCCCGCGGAGGAACTGGAGCGCCTGGCCGACACCATCGCCGGCGGTCGTGCCGTGTCGTTCTGGTGGACGATGGGGGTCAACCAGTCACACCAGGGCGTCCGCACCGCTCAGGCGATCATCGACCTGGCGCTGTTGACGGGAAACATCGGCCGGCCCGGCACCGGAGCGAACTCGATCACCGGGCAGTGCAACGCCATGGGCTCGCGGTTGTTCTCGAACACGACCAACCTGATGGGCGGCCACGACTTCGCCGACGAGTCGCATCGCCGGAAGGTGGCGGGGGTTCTCGACATCGACGAGTCGGTCATTCCCACCGAGGCCAGTTGGTCGTACGACCGGATCATCGAGGGCATCGTTCGAGGCGAGATCCGGGCGCTGTGGGTGATCGCGACCAACGGGGCGCACAGCTGGATCAATCAGTCCCACCTCTCCGACGTCCTCGACCGGCTCGACCTGTTGGTCGTGCAGGACATGTACGCCGACACCGAGACCGCGCGCCGGGCCGACATCGTGTTGCCTGCCGCGGCGTGGGGTGAGAAGACCGGGACCTTCATCAACTCCGAGCGGCGGCTCGGGCTCACCACGGCGGTGTCGCCGGCACCCGGTGAGGCCCTCGCCGACTTCTGGATCTTCGCCGCGATCGCACAGCGATGGGGGTGCGGGGACATGTTCCGGCGCTGGTCCCACCCCGAGGCCGTGTTCGAGATCCTCCAGGAGCTGAGTGCCGGCCAACCGTGTGACATCACCGGTGTGGCCGGGTACGACGAGATCTACTCCGGTGGGGTGCAGTGGCCCCGCCCCGCGGCCGGTACCACGACCGAAACCGTGGACGACGAGGGGATCGAGCGCCGCCTGTTCACGGACGGTCGGTTCTTCACTCCGTCGGGCCGGGCCCGGTTCATCGTCGACGAGCCGCGTCGCCCCCACGAAGTGACCTCCGACCGCTATCCCCTCGTGCTGCTCACCGGTCGGTCGAGCGCCGCGGAATGGCACACCCGTACCCGGACCTCCCGATCGTCGACCCTGAGCGCCATGACCTCCGACGACCTCTGGATCGACATCCACCCGGATGACGCCTCGGCCCGCGGGATCGAGCGCGGCGCCGACGTGATGGTCGTCGCCAAACGGGCCCGCGTCCGTGCCCGTGCCCGCCTCGTGCCGACCGTGGCCGCCGGCCAGGTCTTCCTTCCGATGCACCATCCCGACACGAACATGCTCACCGCACCGGGCTTCGATCCCCATTCCCGCCAACCCGCCTACAAGCACAGCGCGGTTCAGGTCCACCTCGCGAAGTCCTGGGAGCAGACCTCGCCGATCGGCTGAGCAGGACTCACGCCCCGCAGTCGTCAACCGGTTGACCGCACGCGCCCAGACAGTGCCTGCCACTCGCCCCCCTTCGGAATCCCCCGACCCCGGGAAGGAATATGACCACCTCAACCCAGAACACCTCACGACTTGCCGATGCAGGCCAGCGGATCCGAGGCCTCGCCTCGATCCAGGGCCGGTTCAGGGTCCTCCATGCGACCTGGCTCGCGTTCTTCCTGTCGTTCGTCGTGTGGTTCAACTACGCGCCGTTCGCCGCGACCATCGCGGATCAGTTCGGGTTGACGAAGCAGCAGACCGTCACGCTCGGTCTCGTGAACGTCGCCCTGACCGTCCCGGCCCGGATCCTGATCGGCATGGCACTCGACCACTGGGGTCCCCGCCGGGTGTTCAGCTCGATCCTGATCTATGCCGGTGCGCCGTGTCTGGTGTTCGCCACGGCGCAGAGCTTCACGACGCTGCTGGTCAGCCGGTTGCTGCTCAGCGTCGTCGGCGCCGGCTTCGTGGTGGGCATCCGGATGATCTCTGAGTGGTTCCCGCCCAAGGACGTCGGCACCGCCGAAGGCATCTACGGCGGCTGGGGCAACCTGGGCGCTGCGATCTCGGCCTTCACCCTTCCGATGGTGGCGGGGATCATCGGCGGCGACGACGGTTGGCGCTGGGCGACCGCGACCACCGGTGTCGTCGCGGTCATCTACGGGTTCGTGTACCTGCGACTCGTCACGGACACGCCCGACGGTGTGACCTACGCACGGCCCAAGCGAAAGGGTGCGCTGGAGGTGTCGTCCCGCGGGGCGGTCTTCGCCCTGATCGCCCTGATCATCCCGATGTACGGCGTCCTGGGGCTCATCGCCTGGCGGATCTTCGAGGTCGACGTCCTCAATGCGGGTGGGCTCGTTGCCGCGATCGTCGCCGTGTTGTCGCTGCTGGTGCTCCAGGTGCTCCAGGTGGTGCGGGTCAATCGCCCGGCCCTGGCGAACGCCGTGCCCGCGGAGGATCGGTATCCCTTCCGGTCGGTGGCGGTCCTCGCCGCCTCGTACTTCTGCTGCTTCGGCGGTGAGTTGGCCGTGATCTCCATGCTGCCGGCCTTTTTCGAGGACACGTGGGGCCTGTCCACGACGGCGGCCGGTGTCGCGGCCAGTGCGTTCGCCTTCATGAACCTCTGGGCTCGCCCGGCGGGCGGAATGTTGTCCGATCTCTTCGGCAGCAGGAAGCGCACGCTCACCGTGCTGATGGGCGGCATGTCGGCGGGGTTCGTGCTGATGTCCACGATGGGGCGGGCCTGGCCGGTGGCGCTGGCGGTGCTGGCGTGCATGACGTGCTCGTTCTTCGTGCAGGGCTCCTCGGGTGCGGTGTTCGCCGTGGTTCCCCTCGTGAAGAAGCGGGTGTCGGGCCAGATCGCAGGGATCGCCGGCGCCTACGGCAACGTGGGTGGGCTCATCTTCCTGACCGCCCTCCTGTACGTGTCGCCCGCGGTGTTCTTCCTGGTGATCGCGGGGGCGTCGGTCATCGGCACGATCGCAACCCTGTTCCTGGTCGAGCCGGCGCACTCCTTCCACCACGAGCTCATCGTTGACGAGGGAGTCGACGACGCAGGAGAGTCGGTGGATCTCACCGGTCCGGACACGGCCGCGGCGGGCGAACCGGCCGTGGTGGGAGCCGGCTGACCAGCCGGATCAGCGGAGGGGTTCTGCCGGGCGCACCTCGAAGGTGCCGGCATAGCCCCTCCGCTGAACCGTCCGGATCCCGCGTCCGAGAGGACCGAGCTTGGTGCGCAACCGTCCCACTGCCGCCTCGACGGCATGGGTGTCCCGGGCACCCGAAGCGGCACCGTTCGCGGCGAGCGATTCCTTGGAGACCACGGCCGGTGAGCGGTCGAGCAACATGGCCAGGAGGCGGGCCTCGCCCGGAGTCAGCACCGCGACCGTTCCGTCCGCGTGGACCAGTGCCTCGCCCTGGAGACGGGCACCGGCCTCACCGAGACGCAGCATCAGGCCCTGGGCGCTGAGCTCGGCGAGGAGCGCCTTGGCCATGCTCCCCATTCGGGCGACCTGCGGTTCGATCACGCGGGTGATGCCGCGTCCGCGAAGCGTGTCGGCGGTAACCGGTCCGACGGCCACCGGAAGTGTGCGTTCCTCGAGGACGCGAGACAGCTCATCCGCATCGGGGGCCAGGTCGAAGGCCATGCCGACCGCATAGCTGCAGGTGAAGGTCAGCGCGTCGATGCGACCGTCCACGACCGACTGCATCAACCGGCGGGCCGGTCCCGTGTCCTCGGGCGGGCCCCACTGGTAGATGGGGACGTCGACGACCTCGGCACCGAGCGCCTCGATCCGCCGGGCCAGGAGCGGGTCACCACCGTCACGCTGCACCGCGACGCGCTTGTTCGCGATGTCCGATCCCGCGAGGTAGGTCACGATCTCCTCGCTCGTTTCGCCCGGTGCCCGCCACTCGATGTCGAGCCCGGCGGCGATTCCCGCCGACAGGGCCTTGGGACCGCGGGCGATGACCAGGGCGTCGCGGCAGGCGGAGCGGAGCGGCTCGTCGAGCCCGGCGCTCTCCGCCGCCCCGAACCACGAACGGGTACCGATGCCGGTGGTCAGCACCACGAGATCGACGCCGTCGACGACGTCGAGCGTCGAGCGGATCGTGGCGTCCACGTCGTGGAGGAGGCTCGTGTGCATCACCGGACCGTGGACGATCGTGGCGCCCCGACGTCCGAACAATTCGGCCTGCTCTTCCCAACGGCGGTGGCCAGTGATGCCGATGGTGTAACCCGTCAGCGGTCCGGCCATTCACCGGACCGTACAAACGCTTCGTTTCGCGGGGGTTTCGAGCCGCACGCCCCCGTGTTACAGAAATCGGTCACTGGGACCGCTCCCGATCGTGTGCCGGCTCGTCCAGTCCGGTCGTCAGCTCAGGCGGGACAGGCCACGCACGACGTCCCACCGGTGGTGGATCGGGTCGTGGACGAGGTACCGGGAGAAGGTGTCGACCGTGAATCGTGCGCCGTCGCTCCGCCGCCCGGTCCGGTGCCATGTGTCACCTCGGACGGTGTCGAAGTGGTCGGCGATGACAGTTGCGGCAGCACGGAGATCCTCCGCCACCGCCCTCGGATCCTGCTCCCGATACCGAGCGGTGACGGCCGTCTCGTCCTGATCCCAGTTGGCGAACAGGGGATCGTCCTCGTCGAGCATCAGGCCCAGCCGCTCGTGGAAGAGTCGGTACACGTCACGGACGTGACACCCGTACTCGAGGGCCGACCAGGTGTCGTCGTCGGGACGTTCCCGTACCTCGTCGTGTTCCAACAGGGTCTGCCATCGTTCGGCGTCGTCGCGAATCAGCGCTGACACGCTGGTCGGATCGGTCGCCGATGCGTCGAACCCGCAGTCGGGGCAGGCGCGTTCGAGCACCCAGGTCCAGCTCTTCGTGTCAGGTGTGATCGGCATGTCCAAAGCCTGTCCGCCGTGACGCCGTCCCGCCATCGAGATCGGCGGATCGCTCGGATCAGGCCTCGATCAACTCGGTCGTGAGCGACGCGTCGTCGTGGAGGTGCAGCAGACGGGCGCCGGTCGGACCGACATCGCCGATCTCGAACTCGTCGCCGCGGTGGCGGAACGCGACGAACGTCGACGGGGCTCCCAGCAGGCGCAGCTGGCGCGGACCGGCGAGTTCGAATGCCTCGTGGACGTGTCCGCTGACGACCGCGACGACGTGGGGGCGATCGGCCAGACCCTCGAGCAACGCTTCGGCTCCGTCGAGCACGAACCAGTGGTGGGTGCTGTTCGAGCGCGGCGGATGGTGGACGGCGACGATGGTCGGTCGGCTGTCGAGTGCATCGATCCGATCGAGCGCTGCTACGGCGTCGACGCGGCCCGCGATCTGGCCGGGGACGGCCGAGTCCAGCCCGACGATGCGCCACGCACCCACCTCGGTGTGCCCGGCCCCACCGAACGTGGCGGCGACCGGTGCCGCGAGGTCGTGGTTGCCGGCGATCGCGAACTGCGGAGCGCCCAGTTCCGACACCGTGTCGCGCAGACGCCGGCACGCCTCGATCGACG
>Ga0190271_10001327_pt1 | contig 13980 bp, 10 predicted proteins | sample Popmic356T_FD_133747 | JGI IMG/M metagenome (GOLD analysis project Ga0190271, IMG submission 133747) | Populus adjacent soil microbial communities from riparian zone of Weber River, Utah, USA - 356 T | ecosystem: Environmental > Terrestrial > Soil > Riparian zone | place: USA: Utah | collected...
CCGCCGCACGCAGTCGGGGCGCACCGGGATCGCTTCCGTGAACCCTTTCCACCGGCTGAACCGAGCCCCCGTGTTGAGCCGAGCCGACGGGCTGGGTGGTGCCGACGGGCTGCGGAGTGCCTGCGGGCTGGGGGGTGCCGACGGGCTGGGCGGTGCCCGTGGGCTGGGGCGTGCCGACGGGCTGGGCGGTGTTCATCGACGCCAGGCCCCGTTGCGCCCGCCGTCCTTTGCCTCGACCTGCACGTCGCGCAGGGCCGCGTGCGGATCCAGCGCCTTGACCATGTCGATGACCGCCAGCCCGGCGACCGCCACGGCGGTGAGCGCCTCCATCTCGACACCCGTGCGGTCGGCGGTGCGCACCGTCGCGACGATGCGGACCTCGTCGGCGTCGTCGGCCGCCTCCACGCTCACGTCAACGCCGTGGACCGCGATCGGATGGCACAGCGGGATGAGGTCCGGGGTGCGCTTGGTGGCCATGATTCCCGCGATCCTGGCCACGGCCAGCACGTCGCCCTTGGGCACCGAGCCGGATCGGATCAGGCTGGCCGCGTTGGTGGTCACCCGGCCGCTGGCGGTCGCCGTGCGCGCGGTCACCTCGCGGGCGGCCACGTCGACCATCCGCGCGTGGCCGGCGGCGTCGAGATGGGTCAGGTCAGTCATCGCTGCGCCCTTCCGGTAGGCCCCTATTGTGCAGGCGTGTCGGAATGCCCTGGTACTCGCGGCTCGAACGCTCCCGCCGAGCCAGGCTCAGGCGGCGGTCCGAGCCGGAGTGCCCTCTGGGTTCCCGGCGTCACCCTCGTGGTGCTCTCTGGTGGGTCGTCGCGGCGCCTGGGGCGGGACAAGGCCACGGCCCACGTCGGTGGGCGAACGATGCTGTCCCGCGTGTTCGACGAGCTTCCCGGCGAGGTGCCCGTGGTGCTCGTGGGCCCACACCCGCCCGACCTGCCGGACCGGGTGGTGGTCGTCCGCGAGGAACCGCCCGGCTCGGGCCCGCTGGCTGGACTCGGCGCGGGGGCAGAGGTCGCGGGCACGCCCCTGCTAGGAGTGTTGGCCGCGGACATGCCGTTCGCGGTGCCACTGGTGGCGCACCTGCTCGCCACGCTCGCTGGACCGTCGGGCACCGAGGTCGATGCCATCGTCCCGGTCGACCCGGGGGGGCATCGGCAGCCCTTGGCTGCGGCGTACCGAACTGGCGCTGTGACCACCGCCCTGGCCGCTCTGGCACCCCTCGCCGGGCGCCCCGTCCGAGCGCTGCTGCCCGCCCTGCGCGTGATGGAATGGCCGGTGCCGGCCGCGGTCCTGGCCGACATCGACACGGCGGACTCTCTGCGGGCGGCACGTCTGCGGGTCGCCGAGAGGGGAACCGTCATGGAGCAGTGGCTGGATGCGGTGCGCGAGGCGCTGGGCCTGGACGATCCCGTCGACATCGACGCGGTGCTGGACGTCGCGCGGGACGCCGCGCACGCCGTCGAGCGGCCGGCCGCCCCCCTGACCACCTTCCTGCTCGGCGCCGCCGTCGCCCGGGGCGCCGATGCGCAGGAGGCCGCCGCCACGATCAGCCGGCTTGCGGCGCAGTGGCCCCCTGCCGCGCCGTGACCGCCCGCTGGCCCGGTGACGCCGAGCCATCCGCCGCGGTCGCCCGACTGCGGACCGGGTCCGCCCCGCACACTGAACGCCGCCGATGTCGATGACTCTGGTCGAGCCCCGCTGGGACGACGCGCGCGCCGCACTCGCCGCAGCCGTGCGACCGCTACCAGCCGTCAGCCTGCCGGTCGAGGCCTGTGACGGGCTGGTGCTGGCCGAGGACCTCATCGCCCGCATCCCGCTGCCCTCCTTCGACACCTCCGCGATGGACGGCTGGGCCGTCCGCGGCGATGGGCCCTGGGCGGTGGTGGGTGAGTCGCTCGCCGGTCGTCCCCGCGACGTGGCGCTGGTGACCGGTCAGGCCGTGGTCATCGCGACGGGTGCGATGGTCCCGGCCGCGGCGGACGCGGTGATCCGCAGCGAGGACGGGCAGCTCGTGAGCGTCGGGGGTCGTGACTTCGTCCGCGCGGCCCCGCCCCCGGGCCGGACGCACATCCGGCCAGCCGGCGAGGAGTGCCGGGCCGCCGAGGTGCTGGCCGCCGCCGGCCAAGTGCTCACCCCCGCCCTTCTCGGGCTGGCCGCCGCCTCCGGGCACGACCACCTCGCCGTGGTCCCACGGCCCCGGGTCGCCGTCGTGCTGTTCGGCGACGAGCTGGCCATGTCCGGGATCCCCGCCCCCGGGCTCGTCCGTGATTCGCTCGGGCCGCAGGTGCCGGCCTGGCTGGCCCGCATGGGTGCGGACGTCCTCTCGGTCACGCGGTCCCAGGACACGCTCGAGGCGCATGTGGCCGCGATCCGGCGGGCCGGCGCCGCCGCGGACCTGGTACTCACCACGGGCGGTACCGCCGCCGGCCCGGTCGACCACCTGCACGCGGCCCTCGCGGCGTGCGGCGCGGAGCTGGCCGTGGACAGCGTGGCGGTTCGGCCGGGACACCCGATGCTGGCCGCCCGCCTGTCCGGACGACCCGACCAAAGCACCCCGACGGCCGGGGCGAGGCAGGCCTGGCTGGTCGGCCTTCCGGGCAACCCGCAGAGCGCGATCGTGACGCTGATGACCTTGGGGGCGCCCATCCTCGCCGCACTGGCTGGCCACGAGCAGGTGCACACCCTGATCGAGGTGGCCGCCGCGGAGCCGATGCCGGCGCCCGCCCACGAGGACCGGCTGGTCCTGGGCACGCTGCACGACGCCACGTTCCGTCCGGGAACGCACCTCGGATCGGGGATGCTGCGCGGCCTGGCCGCCGCCACCGGGTTCGGCGTGCTCCCGCCGGGTGGCGTCGACGCTGGCGAACCGGTGCGCTGGCTCCCCTTGCCCCGCTGACCCGCAGCACCCTCACGTCCGGGCCTGCCCCGGCGTGGGCGGCCTTCGTCTCACAGTTGCCCGCGGTCCGGTGTGCGGTGAAGGTTGCCGTCCGGTAACAGGCGCCCGACCCGCCACGAAACAGTTCGTCCCTAGCCTCCAAGCGACGCCGCTGACGGCGCAGCCGACAGGAGGACTACGTGAGCGCACCCCCGCACACCCCGACCGAGGCGAGCCGGCCGGTCGCCGGGCAGGCGCCGGACCCGGGCTCACCGGGCGCAGGCGCGGCCGTCCGCGATGCCACGCTGCGTCGTCCCCCCCTCACCACCCGTCCCGGCCGATGGATCGACGGGTGGGACCCGGAGGATGCCGAGCAGTGGCGCTCCGCCGGCCAGGCGATCGCCCGCCGCAACCTCGTCTGCTCGATCTTCGCGGAGTTCCTCGGCTTCGCGGTCTGGGCGCTCTGGAGCATCGTCGTCCCGCAGCTGCCCGGCGCCGGATTCGACCTGACCGTGGACCAGATGTTCTGGCTGGTGGCCGTCCCGAGCCTGGTCGGCGCCACGCTGCGCATCCCCTACACGTTCGCGGTCCCGCTGGTCGGCGGCCGGAACTGGACGATCATCTCCGCGCTCCTGCTTCTCCTGCCGGTGACCGGTCTGGTGTGGGCGGTCCAGAACCCGGACCTGTCGTTCGGAGTGCTGCTGGCCATCGCAGCACTGGCCGGCGTGGGTGGCGGCAACTTCGCGTCCTCGATGGCGAACATCTCGTTCTTCTACCCCCAGGCCGAGAAGGGCCGGGCGCTCGGCCTGAACGCTGCCGGGGGCAACATCGGCACCGCGGCCGTGCAGTTCGTCGTGCCCCTGGTCGTCGTCGGCTCGGCCGGGCTGCAGCTCGAGCGCGCGGGGCTCATGTTCGTGCCGCTCGTGCTGCTGGCCGCCACGTTGGCCTGGCGGTACATGGACAACCTGTCCTGCGCGCGCAGTGAGCCGGGGTTGTTCGCCTCGGCCGCCCGCAGCCGGCACACCTGGATCATCTCGGTGATCTACATCGGGACGTTCGGGTCCTTCATCGGGTTCGCGGCGGCCTTCCCGACGCTGCTCCGGGGTCAGTTCCCCGAGGTAGCGCTCTCCATCGCCTTCACCGGAGCCCTGGTCGGTTCGGTGGCTCGCCCGTTCGGGGGGATGCTCGCCGACCGGGTCGGCGGTGCCCGGGTGACCATCGCGGCGTTCACGGTCATGCTGCTGGGCACGCTGGGCGCGATCGCCGCCCTGCGCGCTCACTCGTTCGGCCTCTTCCTCGGCTCCTTCCTGGTGCTCTTCACCGCCACGGGGACCGGCAACGGCTCGATCTACCGGATGATTCCCGCTGTCTTCCGCCTTACCGCCCGCACCGACGCCGAGCGCGCGGCCAGCGGCAAGCGGGCGGCCGGCTGCCTGGGGATCGCCGGCGCCGTGGGCGCCGTGGGCGGGTTCCTGGTCCCACGGGCGTTCGCGATGTCGACCAACCACACCGGCGGCATCGAGGCGGCGCTGTGGGGGGTCATCGGCTGCTACGCCGTGCTGATCGTGCTCACGTGGGCGATCTACGCGCGGCGCTCGTCGGCCTTCGGCGCGGGGGCGGTGTAGGCGCCGTGGACCCGGTGGGGACCCACTGCCCGTACTGCGCGCTGCAGTGCGCGATGACCCTGTCGCCGCCGACGCAGCCCGCCGTCGCCGGGGCCGACCCCGGCGACGGGACACGCTGGGCGCCCGTGACGGTGAGCGGCCGCGACTTCCCGACAAACCGGGGCGGTCTGTGCCAGAAGGGTTGGACCAGCGCCCAGGTCCTCAACGCGCCCGACCGGCTCACCGTGCCCCTCCTGCGCGGGGCGGACGGCGAGCTCGCGCCCGCTTCGTGGGAGGAGGCGCTCGACTCTGTCGCCACGGCGATCCGCACGACTCAGGCTGAGCACGGACCGGACAGCGTCGCCGTGTTCGGCGGGGGTGGGCTGACCAACGAGAAGGCCTACACGCTGGGCAAGTTCGCCCGGGCCGTGCTGGGCACGGCCAACATCGACTACAATGGTCGGTTCTGCATGTCCAGTGCCGCTGCGGGCGCCAACCGAACGCTCGGGGTCGACCGCGGGCTGCCCTTCCCGTTGGCCGACGTCGGCGCGGCACAGGCCGTGATGCTGCTCGGCAGCAACCTGGCCGACACCATGCCCCCGGCTGTCGCCCACCTCGCCGGCGCCCGGGCGGCGGGCGGCCTGGTGGTCGTGGATCCCCGGCGAAGCGCCACGGCGCTGCTGACCGACGGTGAGGCCGGGGTCCATCTGGCTCCGGTGCCGGGGACCGACCTGGTCGTGCTGCTGGCGCTGCTGCACGTGGTCTGCGCCGAGAGCCTGGCCGACGAGGACTACCTGGCGCGCCGCACCAGCGGGTGGGAGGCGGTGCGCGCCTCCGTGTCGGGCTGGTGGCCCGAGCGGGCCGAAGGGATGTGCGGCGTCCCGGCGGACGAGCTGCGCCGCGTCGCCCGGCTGCTGGCCTCGGCCAGCCCGGCGCGAGGCGGTGGTGGGGCCATGATCCTGACCGGTCGGGGCGTGGAGCAGAGCACCCAGGGCACCGCGACGGTGACTGCGGCGATCAACCTGGCACTGGCCCTGGGACTACCGGGCCGGCCGGCCAGCGGGTACGGGGCGATCACCGGCCAGGGCAACGGTCAGGGCGGCCGCGAGCACGGGCAGAAGTCCGACCAGCTGCCCGGGTACCGCCGGATCGACGACCCGGTCGCACGGGCCCAGGTCGCGGGTGTGTGGGGGGTGGACCCCGCCGACCTACCCGGACCCGGGCGACCCGCCGTGGCGCTGCTGGACAGCATCGGCACCCCCGAGGGCCCTCGCGTCCTGATGGTCCATGGCAGCAACCTGGCCGTCAGCGGCCCCCACACCGGCCGGATCCTGCGGCGGCTGGCCGCCCTGGACATGCTCGTGGTCACCGATGTCGTTCCCTCGGAGACCGCACTGCTGGCCCACGTCGTGCTTCCCACCACCCAGTGGGCCGAGGAGGAGGGAACGATGACCTCGCTGGAGGGCCGGGTCATCCGCCGCCGCAAGGCACTCGACCCCCCCGGGCTCGCCCGCAGCGAGCTGGACATCCTCGGCGCGCTGGCCACCCGGCTCGGCTCGTCGGTGCCCTTCCCGACCCGCGCCGCCGAGGTCTTCGACGAGCTGGCGCGAGCCTCCGCCGGCGCACCGGCGGACTACAGCGGCATCAGCCACGAGCGGTTGGACGCGGGCGAGGTGCTGCACTGGCCGTGCCCGGGCGGTGGGGAAGAGCCGCACCCCGGCACCCCGCAGCTGTTCACCGAGACGTTCCCCACGCCGGACGGGCGTGCGCGCATGATTGCGGTCTCGCACGTCGGACCCACCGACCCGGTGCGTGCCGACGCGCCGCTGTGGCTGGTGACCGGCCGCGTCCTGGCGCACTACCAGTCCGGTGCGCAGACCCGCCGCGTACCCGAGCTCTCGCGCGCGGCGCCCGAGCCCCTCGTCGAGCTGCACCCGCTGCTGGCCGACCGGCTCGGGGTGGAAGACGGCTCGGTGGTCCGGCTGGCCACGCTGCGCGGCAGCCTCGTGGCTCGCGCGCGCCTGACCGCCACGATGCGCCCCGACACGGTCTTCATGGCCTTCCACTGGGGTGGTGCGGGCAGCGTCAACCTGCTGACGACCGACGCCACTGATCCGGTCTCCGGAATGCCCGAGTTCAAGGTCTGCGCGGTCGAGGTCACGGCCGTCCCGATGCGGGAGGTCAGCTGAATGGACAGGCGCATCAAGGTGGTCGTGGTCGGCTTCGGCATGGTCGGCGCCCGCTTCACCGAGGAGCTGCGCGACCGGGACGAGGTGGCGACGTTCGACATCACGGTCCTCGGTGCCGAGTCGCACCGCCCGTACAACCGGGTGCTGCTCTCCGACCTGGTCGCCGGACGGCTGCCCCGCTCGAGCCTGGCGCTGCCCGCCATGGACCGCCCGGACCGGGCGCCCGTGACCGTGCTCCCCGGTGTGGCCGCGCTCCACGTGGACCGGGCCAAGCGCATCGTCCGGGGCTCCGACGGCAGCCACCACCGCTACGACGTCCTGGTCCTGGCCACCGGGGCACGCGCCCGGGTCCCCGCACTGACCGGGCTCGCGCCGGGCGACGAGCCGCCCGCGGGCCTGCACGTGCTGCGCACCCTCGACGACGCCGACGCGATCGTGGCCGCAGCGCGGACCGCCAGGGCCGCGGTCGTCGTCGGTGGCGGCGTACTCGGGGTGGAGGCGGCCACCGGCCTGGCCGGACGTGGGCTGCCCACCACGGTGATCCACCCGGAGGCCGCCCTCATGGAGCGTCAGCTCGACGTGGCCTCCTCCCACGTGCTCGTCCGCCGGCTGGCCGACGCCGGAGTGGCCAGCCTGCTCGCCGCGCGCCCATCCGAGGTCGTCCTCGACCGCGGGCGGGTGCAGGGAATGCGGCTCGCGGACGGTCGGGTGGTCCCCGGCGACCTGGTCGTGCTGTCCTGCGGCACGCTCGCCGAGGTCGGTCTCGCGGCTGCCGCCGGTCTGCCGGTCGAACGCGGCATCGCGGTCGGAGGGGACCTGGCGAGCCCGGGCGACCCACGGGTCTTCGCGATCGGCGACTGCGCCCAGCCACCCGAGGGAGGCACAGGCCTGGTCGCGCAGGGCTGGGACCAGGCCCGGCGCCTGGCGGTGGCGCTGGTGGCCGGGGCTGGTGCGGACCGAAGCACCCCACCCCCGACCCCCCAGGCCGATGCCGGCACCGACGTCGTGCGGGTCAAGGGCCCGGGGCTGGACCTCGTCGCCATGGGTCAGAGCGCCGCCCACCCCCACGACCCGGCCGATCGGGTCATCCGGCTGACCGACAGCGACGCGCAACGCCTCGTCGAGGTGGTCGTGCGCGACGGCCGGCTCGTCGGGGCGACCTGTGTGGGTGCCGGGTCCGTCGCCGCCGACCTCACGATCGCCTACACGCGGGGCACTCCGGTCCCCGCAGACCCCGCGCATCTGCTGCTGCGGCCGGTCGGCCCGACGGCGCCCGCCGCGGGGTCGCCGACGAACATGCCGAGCTCGATGACCGTGTGCCGATGCAACGGAGTCACCAAGGGCGCGATCGTCGCCTGCTACGCCCAGGGTGCTCGCACGGTGGCGGATGTGGCGGCCAGCACTCGCGCCACCACCGGGTGTGGCGGCTGCTCCGACGTCGTGGGCGGGCTGGTGGAATGGCTTCGCACCTCCGATCCGGACACCCCCCTGGCCGGGATCTCACAGGAGCCCCGACCGGATGGTGAGCAGGATGTGCCACCAGCGAAACGGGACTCGCACGGCGTCGAAACGCCGGCTGCCTAGCGTCGACCCATGGACACCACGGCATCCCAGCCAGGCCTGGACAGGTCAGATTCCGTCGGGTCCGACGTGGCCGATCTGGTCATCGTCGGCGGCGGAATGGCGGCCCATCGCCTGGTCGAGGCGATCCGGGACCGCGACCACGACCGCCGGTGGCGGGTCACGCTGCTGGCCGAGGAGCCACGTGCCCCGTACGACCGGGTCGCGCTGACCAGCTACTTCACCGACTTCGACGCCGAGGCGCTGGCCCTGGGCTCCGCCGACGTCTGGCGCGACCCGATGGTCCGGCTGCACCGCTCCACCCGGGTCACCGCAGTGGACCGGCACGGCCGCCGGGTCCTCACCGCGGACGGCCGGGTGTTCGGCTACGACGCGCTGGTGCTGGCCACCGGCTCGTCGCCGTTCGTCCCCCCGGTGCCAGGTCACGACCTCCCCGGCACGTTCGTCTACCGCACGCTCGACGATGTCGCGGCCCTGCGCGGATGGGTCAACGAGCAGGCCGCCCAGCTCGACCGACCCGTCCGGGGCGCCGTGGTCGGCGGCGGGCTCCTGGGCCTGGAGGCAGCCGGCGCCCTGCGCGCCCTCGGGGCCACGACGACGGTGGTGGAGTTCGCACCGCGACTCATGGCCCAGCAGGTCGACGAGGGTGGCGGCGAGGCGCTGCGCCGGCTCATCAGCGCACTGGGCATCGACGTGCGCACCGGGACCGCGACCACCGCCCTGAAGGCCGGCCCGGGCGGGCGGGTCCGTCGCATGCGGTTCGAGGGCGGCGACCGACTCGACGTCGACGTCGTGGTCTTCGCCGCCGGCATCCGGCCCCGCGACGAGCTGGCCCGCGCCTGCCTGCTGGAGGTCGGACAGCGGGGCGGGGTGGTCGTCGACGAGTCCTGCCGCACCGCCGACCCCCGGATCTGGGCGATCGGGGAGGTGGCCGCGATCGACGGCCGCTGCCTGGGCCTGGTCGCCCCCGCGTACGCCATGGCCGAGGTGGTCGCCGACCGGCTGCTCGGCGGGGCGGCCACCTTCCCCGGTGCGGACATGTCCACGAAGCTCAAGCTGCTGGGCGTCGATGTCGCGAGCTTCGGCGACGCCTTCGCGACCAGCGGGGGCGCGCTGGAGGTCGTCTTCGCCGATCCGGTGGCGGGGGTCTACAAGAAGCTGGTGCTCTCCGACGACGGCCGTACCCTGCTGGGCGGCGTCCTGGTCGGTGATGCCTCGGCCTACGCACTGCTGCGCCCGGTGGTCGGCCGGCCGCTCGACGGGGATCCGGCTGCCCATCTGCTGCCCGAGGGCGGCCCGGCTCCGCGCTCGGCCGACCTGCCCGACGACGCCGGGGTGTGCTCCTGCAACAACGTTTCCGCCGGACGCATCCGGCAGGCCGTCTGCGAGGAGGGCTGCACCGACCTGGCCGGGGTGAAGGCATTCACCCGGGCGGGGACCAGCTGCGGGTCCTGCCTGCCGCTGGTCAAGCGGCTCGTCACCGCCGAGCTGACCCGCTCCGGGGTGGCGGTGAGCAGCGCGCTGTGCGAGCACTTCGAGCTGTCCCGGGCCCAGCTGTTCGACGTCGTGCGGGTCACCGGGCTGCGTTCGTTCAGCGAGATCCTCGAGCGCCATGGCCGCGGACGCGGCTGCGACATCTGCAAGCCGGTCGTCGCGTCGATCCTGGCCTCGCTGGGCGCCGGGCACGTCCTGGACGGCGACCGCGCCGCTCTGCAGGACACCAACGACCATGTCATGGCCAACATGCAGAAGGACGGCAGCTTCTCGGTCGTGCCGCGCATCCCGGGAGGTGAGGTCACCCCCGAGGGCCTGATCGCCATCGGCCAGGTCGCCCAGGAGTTCGGCCTCTACACCAAGATCACCGGCGGGCAGCGCATCGACCTCTTCGGCGCGCGCATCGACCAGCTGCCCGACATCTGGCGACGCCTCGTCGACGCCGGCTTCGAGTCCGGCCACGCCTATGGCAAGGCGGTGCGGACCGTGAAGTCCTGCGTGGGCTCGACCTGGTGCCGGTTCGGCGTCCAGGATTCCGTGGGCCTGGCGATCGACCTGGAGCTGCGCTACCGCGGGCTGCGCGCTCCGCACAAGATCAAGCTCGGGGTCTCCGGATGCGCCCGTGAGTGCGCCGAGGCCCGGGGCAAGGACGTCGGGGTGATCGCCACGGACAAGGGCTGGAACGTCTACGTCGGCGGCAACGGCGGCTTCACCCCCCGGCACGCCAAGCTGCTGGCCGAGGACCTGGACACCGAGACCCTCGTGCGCACGATCGACCGGTTCCTGATGCTCTACGTGCGCACCGCCGACCGGCTGCAGCGCACCGCGCCCTGGCTCGAGGAGTACGAGGGCGGCCTGGACGCACTGCGCGCGGTCATCGTGGAGGACAGTCTCGGCATCTGCTCCGACCTGGACGACGCGATGTCCGACCATGTCGCCGGCTACAGCGACGAGTGGCGCGACACCCTCGAGGACCCCGAGAGGCTGCGCCACTTCGACGCCTTCGTCAACGCCCCGGGCCTACCGGATCCGTCGCTCGCCTATGTCGCGGAACGGGGCCAAGCCCGACCCGCCACTTCCCAGGAGCGCGACGACCCGGCAGTTCTCATCGCCGGAACGACCCTGGAGGTGCGCCGATGAGCGTGGACATCACCGCGACGACGCGCGTCTGCGGGATCGATCGCCTTGTCCGCGAACGGGGCGTGGTCGCCATGGTCGGGGCGGAGCAGGTGGCCCTGTTCCGGGTCTCCGACCACGAGGTGCTCGCCGTCCAGCAGCGAGACCCGTTCACCGGCGCCCATGTGATGTCCCGCGGACTGGTGGGGACCCGTGGTGACCGGCTGACCGTGGCCTCCCCGCTGCACAAGCAGGTGTTCGACCTGCGCACCGGCGAATGCCTCGACGCCGGCGGTGCCGAACCCCGCAACCTGCGCTGCTGGACGGTCACCGTCGACTCCGACGGGGGCGTCCGCGTCGGCATCCTGCCCGTCGGCGGGGGCGCCGCATGACCACGTTGCTCGGCCTCGAGCTGCGCGACCGGGCCGTGCTCGTCGTCGGTGGTGGCCCCGTCGCCGCCCGGCGAATCGAGGGCATGCTCGCCGACGGGGCCCGAGTGCGCCTGGTCTCCCCCATGGTCTGCCCCGAGCTCGACACCCTGCTTGCTGCCAGCCCGGCCGTCGTGTGGGAGCAGCGCACGGTCCTGCCCGACGACGTGCCCGGAGTGTGGCTGGTCGTCACCGCGACCGGGGATCTCACCGTGGATCGGGAAGTCAGCCGGTGGGCTGACGAGCAGCGCGTCTGGTGCGTCAACGCGTCGAGTGCCGCTGACGGTTCGGCCAGGACCCCAGCAGCGGTGCGCGCCGAGGGGCTGGTGCTCGGCGTGGTCTCGGAGGGAACGGCGGATCCGCGCCGCTCGGTGCGCGTCCGCGACCAGATCCGGTGCCTGATCGACGACGGCGAGGTGGACCTGCGCAACGTCCGGCGGCTGCCCGGGCCTGGTCGGGTCATCCTCGTCGGCGGCGGTCCCGGAGATCCGGCACTGGTCACGGTCGCGGGACGAAGGGCGCTCGCGACGGCCGACGTGGTGGTCGCCGACCGGCTCGGGCCCCGAGCCCTGCTCGACCAGCTGCCCGCGGACGTGGAGGTCATCGACGTGGGCAAGGCCAAGGGCCACCACCCTGTCCCCCAGGAGCAGATCAACCGGATCCTGGTCGCGCGCGCTGCCGCGGGTTCCGTGGTCGTGCGGCTCAAGGGCGGCGACCCGCTCGTGCTGGGTCGTGGGGGTGAGGAGGTGCAGGCCTGCCGGCGCGCCGGCATCCCGGTGGAACTGATCCCGGGTGTGAGCAGCGCCGTGGCGGTGCCCGCGGCGGCTGGGATCCCGGTCACCCACCGAGGGGTCTCAGGTGGTGTCCATGTGGTGACCGGGCACGGCGGGTTGACCGCCAGCGAGCTGGTGGCGCTGCGCACCCGGTCGGCCACCGTCGTGGTCCTGATGGGAGTGGGCAACCTGACGGGGATCGCTCGGGATGCGCTCGACGGGGGTGTGGCCCCCGAGACGCCCGTCGCGATCGTCGAGAACGGGACCCTGCCTGAGCAGCGCGTCACCCGCACGACTCTGCGCCGGGTTGCCGAGGAGGATGTCGCCTACGGAACCCCTGCCGTGATCGTCCTCGGCGACGTGGCCGCGATGGACCTGCGGGTCCTCGCCTCCGAGGCCACGCCCTCGCTGGCAGCTCGAGCAGGGTGAACCCGGCTGTTGGTCTCGCCGCGAGAGGATGCTCCCTGCCTCGGTCCGAGCCGGGGCATGATCTGGCGAGGAGAGCCACATGAGCGAGCCGCTGAGCCAGGTGATGGCCGGCAGCGTGGTCCTGATCACCGCCGACCGGCGTGCCGCTGAGCTGGCGAACGCGTTCGCGCGCAGAGGGGCGACCATCCGGCACGCCCCGGTCATCGCCATCGTGCCAAGCACCGACGACGCCCGGCTGCTCGCCTCGACGCGGGCGATCATCGATGACCCGCCCGACACGGTGGTCGCCACCACGGGGGTGGGATTCCGAGGCTGGATCGAGGCGGCCGACACCGCAGGCCTGGCAGCCGACCTGATCCACGCGCTGCATGAGGCGAGGATCGTCGCGCGTGGTCCGAAGGCGCGCGGCGCGATCCAAGCAGCAGGCCTGGAGACCGACTGGGTGGCGGAGTCGGAGACCGCGGCGGAGATCGCCGAGGTGCTGCTGGGCGAGGGGGTCGCGGGTCGGCGGATCGCCGTCCAGCACCACGGAGCGGGCAGCGACGGGCTGGACGAGGCGTTCCTCCAGGCCGGCGCTCAGGTGATCAGCCTGGTCGTCTACCGCTGGGAGCCCGCGCCCGACCAGGAGGCCGTCCAGGGCTCCCTGCGCGCGGCGGCAGCCGGGGAGATCGACACGGTGTGCTTCACCTCGGCTCCCGGGGTGTGGGCATGGCTGGAGGCAGCTGACGGCATGGGCCTGGGCGACGACGTCCTCGCCCGCTTCGCCGAAGGCACGATGGTCGCGGCCGCGGTGGGGCCGGTCACAGCCGCCCCCCTGGTGGCCCGGGGCGTGATCCCCCTTGTTCCCGACCGAGGTCGATTGGGAGCCCTGGTGCGCGTCGTGGTCGGGCACTACGACGCGCTGCACGCCGAGGCCCTGATGACCTCCGCGGGGCCGCTGCAGATCCGCCGCACCACCGCGGTGCTCGCCGGTCGAGTCCTCCCGCTGACCCCCAGCGGGCTGGAGATCCTCCGTCTCCTCGTGCTCGCCCGCGGGGGCGTCGTCTCGCGCGCGGAGGTCCTGGCCGCCCTACCGGGCGTCTCTCGCGACGAGCATGCCGCAGAGGTCGCAATCGCGAGGCTGCGGGAGGCCATCGGAGCCCCTCGCCTGATCCGCACGGTGGTCAAGCGCGGATACCGCCTCGACGTAGGGCGCCCCTGAAGAAGCGAACCACCCAGGACACGGACGAGGTTTCTGGCTGGCCCACGTTCGGTCATCGCAGCACAATCGGGACGCGCGCCCAACCGCCCACCGGCGGTGTCTCTCGCACCGCCGGACGGTCCGGAGCCGCGTCGATCCAGGTGGTTCTGCCCAAGAGCTCTTCGAGCAGGACACGCAGCTCCATCAGGGTCAACGCCCGTCCGGGGCACACATGCGGTCCGATGCCGAACACTAGATTCCCGGCGGCATTGGTTTCGGGGTCATAGCGGTCGGGGTTCCCG
>Ga0190271_10001328_pt1 | contig 13975 bp, 10 predicted proteins | sample Popmic356T_FD_133747 | JGI IMG/M metagenome (GOLD analysis project Ga0190271, IMG submission 133747) | Populus adjacent soil microbial communities from riparian zone of Weber River, Utah, USA - 356 T | ecosystem: Environmental > Terrestrial > Soil > Riparian zone | place: USA: Utah | collected...
ACCGTGACCGCGACGACGAACACCGGCACGGCGAGTCGCGGCGGCACCGTGACCGTGAGCGGTGGCGGCATCACGCGGACCATCCTGGTCGGCCAGGCGGGCGTGCCGGTGACGAGCCTCGTCTATCAAACGGAGAACGGCACTGTCGGTGGCGGCACGGTGTTCGAAACCAAGAACGGTGGATTCCTCGGCACGGGCTACGTGAACGCGTCGTCCAACGGCGGCTTTTCGCAGATCTCCAACGTCGAGGGGCGCGGCGCCGGCACGAAGACGATGCGCATCCGGTATGCGCTCGCCACAGGATCGCGTACCGGGCGACTGCTCGTGAATGGCCTCGCGCAGAACATCACGTTCAACTCCACGGGCTCATGGACCACGTGGGCGTTGCTGAACGTGACCGTAACGCTCAACAACAACACCACGAATACGGTGCGGTTCGAGTCGACTGGCCAGGACCTGGCCAACATCGATCAGATCGAGATCCTGTAAATACACAAGGGGAACCAGATGAAACTTCGATTCACGTTATTTGCGGCTCTCGCCGCGGTCGCAGGTGTGCACTCGGCGCACGCTGCGGTTCCAGGTTTTGCCGGCAACATCACGGGCGGCGGCAGTTCGACGCCCGTGGTCGTCAGCACGCTCGCGCAGGCGCAGACCGCGGTCAACAACCTCTCGAGCAGCGGCAGCCTCGTGCTCCACTACAACGGCACCTTCGACGAGCAGGCCATTCTCAACAACATCTGCGGCCAGTGGAGCAAGCCCGCGCAGGAGTTGTCGATCAGCGGCAAGAACAACATCACGATCCTCGGCATCGACGGTTCGAAGGCGAACTTCGGCATTCGCATCAAGGGCACGTCGAACAACATCATCGTGCGCAACATGAAGATCGGCCTGCTGCCGGGCGGCGCCAGCAACGGCGATCTCATCGGCATCGAGGCCAATTCGCACCACGTGTGGATCGACCACAACGAGCTGTACACGCGCAACATGAAGTGCGAGGGCACGCCGGACGACGACACCACTTTCGACGGCATGCTCGACATCAAGAACTCGGCCACGTTCATCACCGTGTCGTACAACTACATGCACGACCACGCGAAGGTGGGCCTGATCGGCTCGAGCGACACCGACAGCGCCGAGCGCCGCGTCACCTACGCGCACAATCGCTACGAGAACCTGGGCTCCCGCCTGCCGTTCCAGCGCTTCGGCTACGTGCATTCGTACAACAACTACTTCAACAACATCACGGGCAGCGGCATCAACCCGCGCATGGGTGGCTTCATCCTGGTCGAGAACAACTTCTTCGAGAACGCGCTCAACCCGGTGTTCTCGCAGTCGACGATCCTCGGCCGATGGGACCTGCGCAACAACAACACGCGCAGCGCCGCGGACAACGCCACGTACAACATCCGCTGGACCGCCTGTTCCGGCAGCACCCCGTGCCAGAAGGCGACCGATTGGGCGTCGAATGGCACATTCCCGATCACGCTGCCGTACAGCTACACGGTGTACCCGCCCGCGACGTCGAAGTGCATCGCGCTGGCTGCCGCGGGTGCGGGCAAGGGCCTGCGTGAGGCAGCCGATGTGCTCGGTTCCTGCGGAGGAACTAACAACCTCACGCTCGGATCGAGCTCGCTGTCGCTGGGTTCGGGCGCGTCGTCGGCGAACGTCTCGGTGACCGCGAACGTGGGCTGGACCGTTACCGACGATCAGAGCTGGCTCAGCACCCTGCCGACCAGCGGCACCAACAACGGCACGTTCGCGGTCAACGCGACGGCCAACACGGGCACTTCGAGCCGCAACGGCACCGTCACGGTGACGGGCGGTGGCATCACGCGCACCGTCGCCGTCGGGCAGGCGGGCACGGCGACGACGACCAGCGTCTACCAGACCGAGAGCGGCACCGTCGGCGGCGGCACGGTCCTCGAGAGCAGCAACGGCGGGTTCAATGGCACCGGCTACGTGAACGCGTCGTCCACCGGCGGCTTCTCGCAGAACACGAACGTGGACGGCCGCGGCGGTGGTTCGAAGACGCTGCGCATCCGCTATGCGCTCGGCGTCACCGCAGCGCGCACCGGGCGCCTGCTCGTGAACGGAGTCGCCACGAACATCACGTTCAACGGGACCGGCGCGTGGAGCACGTGGGCACTGCAGAACGTCACCGTCACGCTCAACAACAATACCTCGAACATCATCCGCTTCGAGTCCACCGGCCAGGACCTCGCGAACATCGACCAGATCGAAATCCTCTAAATGGCGACACTCCTGGAAATGGGGACACTCCCCCCTATTCTTTAAAAAGAGGCTAGCAAATGGGGCGCACCTCACAGAGGTGCGTCCTTTTTTTTCAATCGGGGAGTTCACGCGGGCTTTTTCATCTGTCACACTGTTGCTGTGACAGAGGAGAAGCTCATGGTCCCGTTCAAAGTCAAATTCAGCCCCGGCCAGTCCATCTTCGACCAGGTGGTCTTCGCCGCCATCAAGTCCATCCTGGCCGGTGAACTGAAGGCCGGTGAGCCTTTTCCCTCCGTGCGCACGCTCGCGCTGGACCTGAAGATCCATCCGAACACCGCGCACAAGGTCGTACAGCACCTGGGCGAGCAAGGCTGGCTGGTCGTGCAGCCGAAGATGGGAACCGTGGTCGCGCAGCCGCCGAAAGCGCGAGCCGCAGACCGTAAACGAGTGCTCGAGCACGACGTGGAAAAGCTCGTGGTGGACGCCATCCGCGTGGGCGCGAGCGTCACCGAAGTGAAGCAGGCGGTAGAGAGCGCCTTTATCGATTTGCGGGGCCTGAAGGCCATCGCGAACGAGTAATGGCCGATGATCATCGAGACCAATCACGTCGCCAAACGTTTCGGCCGTTTCGAAGCCATCGAGGACCTGAGCCTGCGCGTACCGGAAGGCTCGGTGTTCGCGCTGATCGGTCCCAACGGCACCGGCAAGACCACGACCATCCGCATGCTGATGAACATCCTGCGTCCCGATCGCGGCGACATCACCGTGCTCGGCACCCCGTCGCGCCAGCTCGCACCCAAGGATTTCGAACGGATTGGTTACGTCTCGGAGGGCCAGAAGCTGCCCGAAGGCCTGACGCTCGCCCAATATTTCGACTTCCTGCGCACGCTCTATCCCTCGTGGGATGCAAGTCTCGAGAAAGAGATGTGCGCGCAGTTCGAGCTGCCACCCTCCCGCAAGCTCAAACACCTTTCGCACGGCATGCGAATGAAGACCCTGCTCGTAGGCGCACTGGCGTTTCGGCCCAAGCTACTGGTGCTCGATGAACCGCTGAGCGGCCTCGACACGCTGGTGCGCGACGAAGTGGTCAACGGCCTGCTCCAGCAAGCCGCCGACACCACCATCCTGATTTCCTCGCACGAGCTCACCGAGATCGAAACCTTCACCACGCACGTGGCCTTCATGCAGAACGGCAGATTGTTGATTCAGGAAGCCATCGAGACCCTGCAGCAGCGCTTCCGCGCAGTGTCGGTGACGCTCTCGGCGGTGAAGGCGCTGCCTGACCCGCTGCCCGCGGACTGGCTGTTGCCGCAGATCGAAGGACACCGGCTGCGGTTCATCACTTCCAACTTCGAAGGTGACCAGCAGGTCTATCAGCAACTGACGCAGCATTTCGGCGCCGTGAAGATGGAGTGCGAGCCCATGGCGCTGCGGGCGATCGCCAATGCGCTCATGCAGCAGCGCAAGCGGAACCTGCAGCGATGAACTTCAGAGTACTCGGCGCCATCCTCAGGAAGGATGTCTTGAGCCTCGCGCCAATCGTAGCGCTCACCTTCCTGCTGTTCCTCGCCGACCCGATCATCGTGCGGCTCGACCTGCTGCCGGTGTGGACGTCGTACAACGTGCCGGTGATCCTCGTGGCACTGGTGGTGCTGATCCTGCCGGTGTTCCAACTGGATTCAGCTGCCAGCCTCACGAACGATTGGCTGTGCCGGCCGGTGCCGGCGCGCGAGCTCGTCGCCGCGAAACTGGCGCTGGTTCTCTCGGCAGTCTATCTACCCCGCGCCATCGGCACTCTCGTCGCCGACCTGAGCCTTGGTTTTCCGCTGACTGAAGCCTTCCTGGACGCGGTGCTGCTGCGGGACAAGACCTCACTGTTCCTGGTGCCCATTTTCCTGTTCACCGCCATCATCACGAGATCGTTCGTTCAAGGGTTCGGCGTGCTGTTCGCCATCTTCGTCGGTGTGTTCGTTCTCCCCACGCCATTCCTGCGACCGCCGGGACCATTGGACCCCGGCATCCGCGATCAACTCATGTTCGCCGGCATGGAGTGGTTGGGCTCGACGCCCGCCAGGCTGACGTCGATCGCGCTTGTCGTTTACGGTTTCTGGCTGGTCTACTGGCGCAGGCGACTGGCGCAGGCGCGTGTGCTGATGGCGCTCACCGTCTGCGCCACGGTGTTCTTCATGTTTCTGCCGATGGTATTGATGCCCTGGAACTCCACGTTTGCGCTCCAGCAGGCCTCGGGCCCGTCGCCGGCCGCGGATACGGCGCGCATTTCCCTGCACAATCCACGCTTCTGCTTTCCCGCAGCGCGGCGTGCCGAGCTCGCGACCTCCGCTGCGTTCGTAGCCGGCGCTCGACGGAACGGCCTCACGCTGTGGGATGACGAAGAACTGGAAGGTGTTGGGCCGGATTCGGTCGCATTTCTCACCAGCATCGAGCCGCGAGGCCTGCCGCTCGACTGGCGCGTGAAGCTCAACCTCGTGAAGGCGGAATATTCGGCGGGCGGCGAGGCTCTCTATTTATTGCATCCCGCGCGATACATCACGGACTCCGCCGGCGGCGGATCGTTGGCGCATGCCTGGATGCTCCCGGAAAACGCGGCGCAAAAACTGCGCGGCCGGAAGCCCAGGCTGGATCTCACGTATTCACTGACTCTCTTGAAGCCACACGAGTACCAGATACCCACGGACGGGAAGCGGCACAGACTCACCGGGCTCGGGTACTGCAGCGCCGCGGTCGATGAGTCTGGCAATCACATCGACGTCGACTGCTTCAGCGCACTCACGCATTACGCGCAGATCAGCGCGGAGCTCAATGAGATCTCCGCAAGTCGCGTCTACGGCAACGTGGATTTCGCGCCGGCTATCGCGCAGTGGCCGTTCAGCAAGCACGTGAAACTCACCATAGGCTCACCACGACTCGCGATGCACGACAGCATCAAGGTCACGTCGTGGGAAGCGGCGAGCTATTTCGAGAAGTCCCTGGCCTTGCCCGGCATCCTCGGCGCCAATCTCGAGACCTGCCCCCTGCCGGAGGCAGAAGGCAATGGCTTTCAGAAGGCGAGCTGGCGCGATGCCGCGCCGCATGAGGCGCACTCCATCAGCGTGGATGAAGGCGTGCAGCTCGAGGTACTGGATTTCGGCGGCGAGGGATCGCCCAGCAATTCAACAATACTGTTGCTGCCCGGTCTTGGCGCCACCGCGCACTCCTACGATGAACTCGCTCCGCTGCTGGCGAAGAAACATCGCGTCGTGGCGATGACGCGTCGTGGCGCCGGTGACTCCAGCAGGCCCGATTTCGGATTCGAGACCCCGCGTCTCGCGCAGGATGTCTTGCAGGTGCTGGATGCGATGGGCCTCGAGAAAGTGCTGCTCGCAGGTCATTCCATCGCCGGCGATGAGCTCACCTGGCTCGGCGGAAAGCATCCTGAACGCTTCAGCGGCCTCGTCTATCTGGACGCTGCCTACGATCGTTCGGGTGACCCCAGGGCTCCCGCCGCGTTGCGCCTGCGCGAGCTTGGCCGGCTTCTGCCGCCCGAACCGCCGATCCCGCCGCAGGCGCTGCTGAATTTCCAGGCGATGACGAAGCTGCTGCTCGAACGCGGACACAACCGCCTTCCGGAGGGTGAACTCATCGCGTTCCATCGCATGAACGACCCCTATCTAGCCGGAACTCCCGGCATCGACGGGCGCACGCAGCAGGCGATCAGCGCAGCGATTCAGGCACCGGACTATGCGGCGGTGAAGATTCCGGCGCTGGCGATCTATGCGATAGAGGACCCGAACAGGCCGCTCCCGCCGTGGTACGACCCGAACGACAGGCAATTGATCGCGACGCTGACGGAGCGCACTCGCATCAGCGACGCCATCAAGCGCGAGAGCATCGAGCTTTTCAAACACAACGTCGAACGAGGACAGGTGTTGGAACTGCAGAACGCCACGCACTACATCTTTCAGTCGAACCAGCAGGAAGTGCTGGACGCCATCGAGAAGTTTGTCGCCGACCTTCGCTAGCCTGTCTATTCACCGACCCAAACAATCCCCTCGCCCTGCTTCTCGAACTTGCCAATGCCAGGAAACGGGAAATGCACCGCGTAGACGCGCTGTCCGCTCGCGGCCGATGCCGCAATCAACTCGGCCCGGCTCTTCTGGGCAGTAGGCGCATCACGGTCGAAGGCGATGGTCCAGTCCGGCTTCTGCACCGACACGACGAAGTGATGCATCGAGTCGCCGACGTAAAGCAGTGAATCCGCACCCGAGGTGATCAGATAGCCCGAGTGGCCCGGCGTGTGTCCTTTGATGTCGACAGCCTTCACGACGCCAGGAACCAGTTCGGCACCGGGCGCGAACGCCACCACCTTGGGCTTGATGACGGTATTGACCGCGGCGTACTGCTCGTTGATGGACATGTCCTTCCATTCAGCCTTGGACATATGAATGGCTGCGTTGGGAAAGGCCAGTGCGCCTTGAGCGTTGAGGAGCCCGCCCACGTGATCGCCATGCGAATGCGAGATGAAGATGTCCGTGACGCTCGCCGGGTCGATGCCGGCTTCCGCGAGCGAGCCAGGCAGATGACCCGAGCCCGACCCGAAGTTGGTTCCCGCGCCGGTGTCGAACAGCAACACCTTGTCCTTTGCCTTCACCAGCAGCGGCTCGATGGTGAGCGCGAGTTTGTCAGCAGGTTGTCCGGCAGCACCCAGGAGCGCGGCAACTTCCTCCGGAGTGCGGCCCACGCCGAATACCTTGTTGTCGTTCGGCAGCTCCATGCCGCCGTCGCGCAATGCCATGGCGGAAAGCTCGCCGATGGTGAACGCGTACACGTTCGCGGGCTTTGGAGGTGCAGTCTCGACGACCGTCGTTGGCGCCGGTTCGGCGGCGGGCGGTGGCGGTGCTTCCGCGGTCTTCGAACAAGCGGCCAGCGCTGATGCGGCAACGATGGCGATGAAAGGCAGCAGCCGGGCGTTTGAAGATCGCAGCATGGAACTCTCCGGATTTGGCGGAGGCTGGATCTTGGAGTGTCCCGCCAAGGGAATCAATTCGCTTTGGCGCGGTATAGCGCCTCATCCGCCGACTTGAGCAACTCACGGGCAGATGACCCGTGATCAGGATAGGTGGCCACGCCCATCGAACATTCCACGCCCTGGGCCTTCAGTTGCAGGTTCAGCTGCTGAGCCTTGCGCTGGACCGCATCGAGCGAAGCCTCCGGCATCAGGACAATGAACTCGTCGCCGCCGAAACGACATGCCACATCTCCGGCGCGAACGTTCTCGACCAGCAGGCGCGCGACTCCACGCAATACCTCATCGCCCGCTTCATGGCCGCGCGTGTCATTCAGTAGTTTGAATTTGTCCAGGTCGAGCATGATGACGCCGAAACTGGAATTGCCACGATGCGCACGCGCCGCTTCCCGGTTCATCGATTCCTCCAGGAAGCGACGATTGAACAAACCGGTCAGTGGATCCCGAATGGCCTGCTCGCGCAGTTCCCGACGAAGCGTCTCGGCTTCGATGAGCGCCGTCTGCAGTTTGTCGATCGTTTCCTCCAGCTCTGCGGTGCGAGCCTGCACCCGCTGGTCCAGGTCCGCGTTGAGCTGCAGGATCTCAGCTTCGAATCGTTTCCGTGCGGTGATGTCCTCCGCGAAAATGATGACCCCGCCCTGCACTTCCTCGAGGCACCAGGGGCGAACTTCCCAGCGAAGAAACTGCACCGTTCCATCGGCGCGATCGAAGCGATCTTCGCTGGCCGCAATCACCTCTCCATGCAGAGCGCGCTGATGAATCGACCGCCAGCGTTCGGGAAGGTCAGGAAACAATTCGTAGTGCGAGATACCACGCCACTTCCTGTGCGCAAATTCATAGTCAGTCACCCAGCGACGACTGGCGGCGATGTAACGCATCTCGCGGTCGAACATGGCAATCGGGACCGGCGCCTGATCGATGAACAAGCGGAGAAGTTCTTCGCTGTCCTCCTGCATGGGCCCACTACTAGCACGGCAGGTATCGTGTTCCTAGTTGGACTAAAGGGCCGCTAATCCAGGTCTAGGGCAACGCGGGCAACACCACCGAGGTCGCATTGGCGCCGCCAAACCAGATGCTCTGGGTCGCTTTCTTATAGTCACCCGGCTTCGCGAACATAATGTTGTCTACGTAAGTCTGCGGATTGCGATCGTAGAGCGGGAACAGGCTCGACTGGACCTGCACCATGATGCGATGGCCCGGCAGGAACACGTGATCGACGTCGGGAAGCTTCCAGCGGTAATGCTCCACCTTGCCGGGTTTGAGCGGCGTCGGCTGGGCGAAGCTCTTCACGTAGCGTCCGCGAAAGATCTCGATGCCGATCGGCAGCTCGTAACCCGCCATCGACGGCTTCGCGCCCTGCGCGGCGGATTCCGGAACATCATTGGGATAGACGTCGATCAGCTTCACCACCCAGTCGCTGTCCGTGCCGGTGGTCGAAGCAAATAACTCCACCTCGGGTGCTCCCATGATGTGGACCGCCTTCTCGAGCGGCGCACTCTTCCAAGAGGCCACGTCCGGCCGGTCCGACACGAACCGCTGATCGCGAATCAGCCAGGGCTTCCACTGGTTCGCGTCGTTCATGTTGATCGGGCGCGGGATGAACGGCACCGGCTTCGCCGGATCGCTGATGTAGTCCTCACGACCGCTCGTCTTCGGACGCTCGAATGTGGCAATTCCACCGGCCGCCAGGTAGATAGGCTTGGCCGTGCCCATCGGCCAGCGCGGCGAGGCCTGCCACTTGTTGATGCCGGTCGCGTACGTGAGCACCGGCGGCGTCTTCGGATTTGGGCCGCCCTTGAGATAATGATCGAAGAACGGCTTTACGTACTCCACACGCCATTCGCGCGCCGTGTCGCCGGTGAACGTCAGCGCACCGAGATCGTAGCCGTAGTGATTGGCACCCGAGTGCCGCCACGGCCCGATGTGCAGGAACACCATGTCGTTGTTCCTGTCTTTCGGTTCCATCGCGCGGTACACGGCGGGCGCGCCATAGCTGTCTTCCTGGTCCCACTGCCCCACCTCGAGCAGCGTCGGCACTTTCAGCGGATGCGCCGCCAGCCATTTGTCCACCGCCTGCAGCGACCAGAACTCGGTGTAGGCCGGGTTCTCGAGGAACTTGCGCACGCCGGTGATGTTGTCTATCCCTAACATCTTCGCGAAATCCGCCACCGACCCGGCTTCCAGATAACGCGTGTAGTGGTCGCCTTCGCCGAGCGCGAAATCCCCACCACCATCACCCTTCTTGGTAGACAGGCCCACGATGTAGTCGAGCGCGAAGGCGCGGAAAGCGCCGTTGTGAAACCAGTCGTCGCCCATCCAGCCATCGACCATCGGGCTCTGCGGCACCGCCGCCTTGAGCGCAGGATGCGGGTTGATCTCCGCCATCAAGGTTGTGAAACCCAGGTAGGACGAACCGATGATGCCGACCTTGCCGTTCGACTCGGGCGTGTTCTTGACCAGCCACTCGATCGTGTCGTACGCGTCGGTCGATTCATCGATGCCGGTGTCGTTCACGGGCCCGGCCAGCGGCCGGTTGAGGACCCACGCGCCCTCGGACCGATGCAGTCCGCGGATGTCCTGGTAGACGCGGATGTAGCCGTCCTCGGCGAACTCGTGATCCATCACTTCGAGGATGTCGACGATGCGCTGACTATCGACGCGATGGGTCGACTTGTGCGCGTCATAAGGCGAGCGCGACAGCAGAATCGGGGCTTGCGCGGTTCCCTTCTTCATCACGACTACGGTGTAGAGCTTCACGCCGTCGCGCATCGGGACCATCGTGTCACGGCGGATGAAGTCCGCCGTGGGGAGCGTCTGTTCGTACTTGTCGATGACGTCGGGCGTCATCGGCGTTACGCGAGGCGGGGTTTGAGCGACCGCGGTAGCGGCGATGAACAGGAGTCCGGCGGTGATGAGTTTCATGGCGAATCAGCCTACGGACCTCCGCAAGCTACTTCAACTCGAAGGCATAGACCTTGCCATTGAGATCCGCCGCGTAAGCAACTCCATCTGCAATCACCGGCGACGCGCCGAAACCCCAGGCCTTGCTGGCTTTGACGATCTCTTCGGTGGGCGGATCGAGGTAGATCCACCGGATCGCACCGTTGTCCCGATCTAGCGCCACCAGCGAGCCCGCACGCGAGCCCGGGAAAGCTCCCGCACCCGCGGTACCCGCGATCACCAGATCATCGTTCACCGCGGTGCGCTGCCAGGACCATCCGGGTACGGCGGTCTTCCAGCGCAACGAACCATCAGCGAGATTGATGGCGTACACATTCGTGGCGTCCGAGGAACCCGTGTAAATCACGCCGTCGCGCACCACCGGCGGCGATTCGATCCACGAGAACCAGTAGTAGTGCTTCCAGAGTTCCTTGCCAGTGGCGGCATCGAGCGCGATCAGATCGTAGCTGCGACTACCTACCAGCACGCGATCACCGGTCACCACGACGTCGCCGGCAACCCCCAGCTTGGCATCGTAGGTCCAGCGCGGGGCGCCATCTTTCGCAGACACCGCCTGCACCTTGCCGTCGAACGCGGCGAAGATCACCGAGTCGCCATACAAGGCCGGCGTAGCCGTCATGATGTCACCGGCGGCGACGCGCCACGCTTCGCGACCGGTCTTGATATCGATTGCGTACAGACTCTTGTCGCGACTCGCGACGTAGAGATGTTTCGCGTCGGCCACGACGCTCGAGCTGTAACGATCCCAGCGGGATTTCTCCACATTGGTAGGGATGCGCTGGTCGCTGCCGTTATCGATTCGCGTGAGCCATTGTTCGACGCCAGACTTGCGATCCAGTTTGTAGAGGAAGCCCGAATCCGATGCGACGTACACATATCCTTCGATCACCGTGGGCTGCGCACGGATCGGCTTGCCGGTGTCGAACTTCCAGCGCACCTTGCCGTTGCGATCGATGGCATGCAGAACACCCTGCTCATTGCCGACGAAGAGTCGGCCGTTCTTGTCGCGCTCGAGCCCGGCCCACACCGGCGCTCCGGTATCCACCGACCATGCCACTTCCGGTCGCGGCGCCTTCCAGTCACGCGGTCCCGATTTCACCAGCGGCTTGCTGCGTTTGAACTCGACCGGAACCTTGTAGATCGGCACCACGTCGGCGGGCAGATGACCGGTCAACGTCTGGGTACCCGGGTTCCAGGTCAGCGGAAACGACAGACCCTTGGTGTCGATAGAATTGCCGGAGAGGGTCACCGCGCCGAGCGAGAAGTCATAGACGCCGAGTGCCGGCGCCGAAAGCTGAGCCTCAGGCTTGCCGTCTTTCTCGACGAATTGCAGCGCCACATGCGCTGACTCGCCGCCATGGATCGGATCCGCCGACCACCAGCCGACGAGTTCATCGAAGCGAACGGTAGTTTGCGCAGCGGCAGGAGCGGCGATTGCGGCGATCAGGCACGCGAGGGCGCGCCAGGCGAAGGATTTCATCATGCAGCCAAAGCTGCGGATGGCGCCGCCCGGTGTCAACGAGTGAAGCGGCCATCGGCACTGCTGGCGCGCCGAAGCGTTGGAAGGCCTACATTTCCAACTCGAGGCTCAGATCCGTTCGGGATTCCTCGCGCAAACGGATGGCTTCAACGCCCAGCGCGTGGCCATCGGGATGGACCACGCTGATGCTCAGAGCCCTCGCATAATCCCTGCCCTCCTGAGGTTCGACGCGCATGAAATACTCGAAGCCACGAGTCGCGATTTCCGGAACGTGCGGCGCTATCCGGAGTAACTCGGGCGGATTCGATGACAGCGTGAGGATCGTTCCGTCCTTGCCGCGCGCACGCACGTAGAGCTCGGCATACCAGCGATCGCCGTTCCAGAATTCCAGCGTGTAGCCGTCGCGCTCAATGAGAAATCGGCCCGGTGCATTGCAGTTCACACAATTGCATTCACTCGAAATGGGTTTCCTGGCTTCCACCACCTTGAGTGCAGGGTTTGCTTCGGGCACTACCCAGGTACAGGTGCCCATGATCTGCGAGCAACCTGAAAGCGCGATCGTGGCGGCGAGGAGCAGTGCGGGGCGAACCATTCGCATGACCGGCGCAGTCTAGCCGGCGAATCCTCAATATTCGACTTTGCCGAACCGGGCGATTCCTTGATTGTGTCCCGGCGGATCGAGCACGGTCTCATCCAGCGGTAACGGCTCCCCGATCCACTGCGCGAGCGTGGTGTGATCGGCAAGATCGTCGTCGGTGAGCGGGTGGACCAGGCTGGTGAGGCCCGTGAGCTTGAGGATACCGGTCATACGGCGCACCGCCGACTCATAGAACTGAAGCTCGAACTGCGGTTTGGGATGCGGACCGACTCCGCGGTCGTACATCTGTCCCACCATCACCAGGTCCTCGAATGAGCCGCTGGCCATCATTTCGCAGAACTGCTGATGCAGTAGCTGGGCGGTGTCCCAGCTCTCCTGGTCGTAGTAGACATGGGCGTGCCAGGGGTTTCGTGGATTCGTCATGGCGAGCTGAAGTCTACCCCCATCGGAACTGACCGACAGCAATCCACTCCCAATCCACTCTGTGCGCTACCGGCCGCAGCTCCTAACGTTTGTCGAACAATGACGCTTCTCATGACTGTGGTCGCCACATCGGCACAGGTGGCGGAGACATCGGCGCGGTCCGTGAAGACGCGGCTGCTCGCTGATTGTCTGCGAACGCTCGAGCTTCCGGAACTCGAAATCGCGGTGCTGTTTCTCTCAGGCGTTACCCGTCAGGGCCGGATCGGGATTGGCCCGTCTGTGTTGCGGTCCTGCGCGCAATCTCCCGCCCTGACACCCACACTCAGCCTCCTCGAAGTCGATCGCGTGTTCGACCAACTGGCGGCGCTCGGCGGCAGCGGCTCGGGCGCGCAGCGGGCAACAACGTTGCGAAACTTGTTTGCTCGCGCAACCCAACAAGAGCAGGAGTTTCTGCTTCGGCTGCTCGCGGGCGACCTGCGCCAGGGCGCACTCGCCGGCGTAATGGTCGACGCGATTGCGAAGGCGACCGACGTCCCCGTCGCTGAGGTGCGTCGCGCGGCGATGTATGAAAGCAATCTCGGGGCAATAGCGCGTACTGCTCTTTCGGCGGGCTCTGCGGGACTGACACGGTTCCAGCTCCAGCTCATGGTGCCGGTAGACCCGATGCTCGCCCAGACGGCGAAGGACGTCGATGAAGCGCTCGAGACGCTGCAGGGTGAAGTCGCCTTCGAGTGGAAAATGGATGGCGCCCGGATCCAGGTGCACAAGCAGGGAGATCTCGTACGCATCTTCACGCGCGGGCTCAATGAAGTTACGGCAGCGATTCCGGAAATTGCCGAACAGGCGCGGCGGCTGGCGGCCGAGGAGCTCGTGCTCGATGGCGAAGCCATCGCCTTCGCGGCCAGCGGCCGGCCCCATGCGTTCCAGACGACGATGCGGCGCTTCGGCCGCAAACTGGATGTCGCCCGATTGCAGGAAGAATTGCCGATACGTGCGTTCTACTTCGATTGTTTGTGGCGCGACAAAGTCAGCCTGGTCGAAAAGCCCGCGAGGGAGCGGTTCGAAGTTCTTTCGCAAGTGGTGCCCGAGACGCTATTGATACCCCGGCTCGTCACGCGATCGAACGATGCGGCGGCGGCGTTTTATGAACAGGCCATGTCGGAAGGACACGAAGGTCTCATGGCCAAATCCCTGGATGCGCCGTACGAAGCCGGCAACCGCGGCGCGAGCTGGTTGAAAATCAAGCGGGCACACA
>Ga0190271_10001329_pt1 | contig 13974 bp, 10 predicted proteins | sample Popmic356T_FD_133747 | JGI IMG/M metagenome (GOLD analysis project Ga0190271, IMG submission 133747) | Populus adjacent soil microbial communities from riparian zone of Weber River, Utah, USA - 356 T | ecosystem: Environmental > Terrestrial > Soil > Riparian zone | place: USA: Utah | collected...
CCGACGTCGGACATCTTGTAGCGGTAGTACTCGTAGCCGTCGGTGGCCTGCTCGGCGCGCCAGCCGCCGATGGTGCTGCGCCAGCGCGCCAGCACGTGTTTTTCGCCGTTGTGCGTGACGACCAGCGACAAGTGCGGGTAGCGCTTGCGCGAGTGCTGCTCGAAGGTGCCCTTGCTGTCGAACGGCAGGTCGTACCAGACGTCGCCACGATCGACGATGATCGAGAGATCCATCTGCTCGGAGTAGTACGCCGGGCGCGCCGGCAGCTTGACCGCGGCGCGCAGGGTCTTGAAGTCGCCGGCCGGGTGACGCTTGAAGAACGCGAGCGCCTTGTCGGTGTCGGTCAGGCACAGCTGCTCGCTGGTCGCCTTGGTGTACTCGTCGACCAGGTTGAGGGCGGGCACCTTGGCGGTGCCGCCGGTGCCGTCTTCGATGATGCGCGCAGCGGACACCACGCGCTCGCGCAGCACGCGCAGCAGGCTGTCGTAGTCGTTGTCGAGGGGCGGCCGCGCCAGCGCGTCGACCGTCTTGCTACGCAGGTAGTTGGCCTCGTAGATCATCTGCTTTTGCTGGAAGGCGCGCACGGCCAGGCGCATCGCGTCGTCGTACACGCCCGTCACGTGTTTGCTCTGTGGCGTGAGCAGCTTCTCGCAGCTGAGGCGCTTTTCGACGGCGGCCATGGCCGGCTTTTCGGCGGCCCGCTTGGCCAGCAGCGCCACCTCGTCGGCGTACTCCGGCTTGGCCGCGGCCAGCTCCTCGATGGTCGCCAACTTGAGCTTTTTACGCTGCTTTTCCAGGTCCTCGAGGATGCGCGCGAGCTTGAGCGCCTCGCGCTTCATGTCCTTGGGCGCGACGTAGGCGACCGTCTCGACCGCCTCGAGGTGCGCCACGCTCTCCGGGTCGTGGCACGGCGAGACCTCGTCCTCGACGAAGCGGCCGTGCAGCACCGACAGGGACGGGAAGATGCCGTACAGCTCGAGGTAGTTCTTTTCGCCGGGCTCGAGGGGCTCGCCGTCGCTGTCCAGCTTGTCGTTGGCCAGGCCGACGAAAACGCGCGTGTAGCGGTTGGGCAACAGCCCGCCCTCGGGCGTTTTTTCTTCGACCAGGATGCGCGGGGTCCAGCTGTCGCGCAGATCGACCAGGGTGTAGCCAGCGGCTTCTGCGGTCTCGGCGTCGACCCAGCGCTCGCTGCAGTTGACCATGGCCAGCGCGCGCTTTTCGGGCGGCAGGTCGTCGCGGGGCGTCATGGCCTCGGCCTCGCTCACGACGGGCTTGGGCTTGGGCTTGGTGGCCGCGGGGCTGGCGTCCGTCTCGCCACCCGCGGTGGGCGGAGGGAGGATCTCGGGTCGCCCGCAGGCGGCCGCGCCGGTCAGGGCGAGGGCCAGGAAGGAGGCGCCGAAGAACGTGAAAGGAGCAGGATTTTTACGCGTGGGCAGCGAGCTCATGGGACGTTGGATACCCTGATGTTCCGTGTAGCTGGCGAGAGCGCAAGCAAGGCGGCCCGGGAACTTGGTAGAGCACGCCGAAGGGGACCTGGGAAAGCGCAATTCCGATTGTACCTAGCCGGGAATCCCTAAGGGACCATTCTCCTGGCTGGTGGACAAGTTCTCTGGTTTCCCTCCGGCACCGGCGTCTCGGCCCAGTCGTGTTGGCTGGGGAGACGGACCCTGGGCGGTGGGCGTGCGCGGGAGCGATCTGGCTCGGGCTGCGGTAGCGCGGGCTGGACCCGGCTTGCAGGGACTCGCCTCCCGAGCCGACGCGCGCTGACGGCTGGCGCGCGATGACGGGGGCTCAGTGCTTGTCGGGGTCCTTGTCGCTGAGCCATCGGTTGAGCCTGCTCGCGACGCCGTCCGACACGTTGTCCCAGCCGTGTTTCAGGTCGCCCTCGAGGCTGTTGAGTCGCTTCTGCAGCGCCTCGATCACCTCGTTTGCATTTTCCGCCGAGTCGGCCCTGAACCTTGCAATCTGGGCCTCGAGCTCCTTTCTTTTGGCTTCCACTCGCAGCTTGAGTTCCGTCATTTCATTCGCCATGACACTCTCCTCGCGCAGCTCAGGACGTCGGTACGCGCAGACCCATGGTGCCAAGCTTTCGCCGCCCACGCGAGCATTCCTCCATAGCTCCCACTTCAGGACTAAACGACAACAGTAAGAGTCGCGGGTACCGTCATCGCGCGGTAAACGACGCGACGCTCAAGACGGCGCAAAGCGAGCTCCGGGCCAAGCCCAATCCAACAAGCGAACAGAGAGCGAGAGCGCTTGCACGAGTGGCATGCTCGTGAGTGATTAAGCCCACCCGCAGATGATCCAGCACATCGTCGACTTCGCGCTGCGCCAGCGCCTGCTGGTCTTCGCTGCCTCGCTTGCGCTGATCGCAATCGGCATCAACTCGTACAGGCGCGTCCCGATCGAGGCCTACCCCGACGTCGGCGACACCCAGGTCCAGGTCATCACCCAGTGGCCCGGCCACGCCTCCGAAGAAGTCGAGCGCCAGATCACCCTCCCCCTCGAGCGCGTGATGAATGCGGTCCCGCATCAAAACAGCGTGCGCTCCGTGTCCATCGCCGGCCTGTCCGTCGTCACCGTCACCTTCGCCGACGGCACCAACGATTACTTCGCGCGCCAGCAGGCCCTCGAGCGACTCACCCAGGCGAACCTCCCCGACGACGTGTCGCCCCAGCTTGGCCCGCTGGCCAGCCCGATCGCCGAGATCATGCGCTACCAGCTCGTCAGCTGCGCCGAGCGCCGCACCGGCGAGTGCAGCGACGAGGACGCGGCCGCCGACGCCAAGTCGCTCTCCGAGCTCAAGGACATCGAGGAGTGGGTCGTGGAGCGCGAGCTGCTGCGCGCCGACGGTGTGGCCGACGTCGCCAGCTTTGGCGGCACGCTGAAGCAGTATCAGGTGCTGCTCAGCTCCACGCTGCTGAGCGCGCGGGGCCTGACGCTCGGCGACGTCGAGTCCGCGCTCGGCGAGGCCAACGGCAACGGCGGCGGCGGCGTGATCGCGCTCGGCCCCGAGGCCCTCAACGTGCGCGCGATGGGCCTGCTCACGCCCGACCAGATCGCGGACGTCGCCGTGGCCACGCGCGACGGAGTGCCCGTGCGCGTGCGCGACCTGGGCAGCGTGCAGGTGGGCTACCGCGGACGGCTCGGCCGCGTCTCGGTCAACGAAGACAAGGACGTGGTGGCCGCTGTGGTGCTGCTGCGGCGCGGCGACGACGCACAGGCCGTGCTCGGGCGCGTGCACGAGCGCATCCACGACCTCAACACGCGCATCCTGCCGCGCGGCGTCAAGCTGCACCCGTATCAGGACCGCTCGCAGCTGATGGAGCTGACCACGCACACCGTGCTGGAGAACCTGACGGCGGGCGTGGCACTGGTCACGCTGATCCTGTTCGTGTTCCTGGGCAGCCCGCGCGCGGCGCTGATCGTCGCCGTCACCATCCCGCTCTCCCTGCTCAGCGCGTTCATCGGCATGGACGCGCTGGGCATCCCGGCCAACCTGCTCAGCATCGGCGCGGTGGACTTCGGCATGATCGTCGACGGCTCCATCGTGATGGTCGAAAACATCTTTCGGCTGGTCGCCGACAAGCACGCAAAAAGCAGAAGTTCGCGCTGGTGACGCTGGTGCGCGGCGCGGCCCACGAGGTCGCGCGCCCGATCGTGTTTGCGATCGCGATCATCGTCGCGTCGTACCTACCCATCTTCACGCTGGAGCGGGTCGAGGGCCGCATGTTCCGACCGATGGCGTTCACGGTGGGTTTTGCGCTGCTGGGCGCGCTGGTGCTCGCGATCACGGTCGTCCCGGTGCTCTCGACGTACCTGCTGCGCGGCCACCTGAGCGAAGCCAGAAACGCGCTGCTCGAGCTGGTGCGCAGGCTGTACTTGCCCACCGTGTCCCGGCTGCTGCGCCACCCCAAGCGCGTGTTCGTGCTGGCCGCCGCGCTGCTCGTGGCCGACGCCCTGCTGTTCACCAGCATCGGCTCGGAGTTCTTGCCGCACCTCAACGAGGGAGCGCTGTGGGTGCGCGCGTCGATGCCCGGCAACATCTCGCTGGCCGAGGCCGAGCAGCTGGTCGACGGCTTCGACGGCGAAGGTCGGCACGCACCGGGCATACGCGAGATCCTGCGCGGGTTCCCCGAGATCGGCACCATGGCCGTGCAGCTCGGTCGCCCCGACGACGGCACCGATCCGACCGGCTTTTTCAACGCCGAGTTTTTGCTCGTGATCAACGAGCGCAAGAGCTGGCGCAAGCAGTTCGACGGCGACCGCGAAAAGCTCGAAGACGCAATGAGCAAGGCCCTGTCGATCATCCCTGGCGTGTCGTTCGGCTTTTCGCAGCCGATCTCCGACAACGTCGAGGAGGCGCTCACCGGCGTCAAAGGTCAGCTCGCCATCAAGGTGATCGGCGACGACCTCAACGCGCTCGACGACCTGGGCAGTCGCATCGCGCAGGAGATTGCGCCGGTGCCCGGCGTGCGCGACCTCGGCATCTTCCGCGAGCTCGGACAGTCCAACGTGCACGTGGAGATCGATCGCCGCCGCGCCGAGCGGCTGGGGCTGTCGGTGCGCGACGTCGAACAGGTGATCGAAGACGGCGTCGGTGGTCGCGCAGTCGGCCAGATCGTCGAGGGCGAGCGCACGCACGAGCTCGTGGTGCGCTACCGCGAGCTCGCGCGCGACAGCGTGGACTCGATCGCACGCCTACCGGTGCCCACCGGCGCCGGACACGCGGTGCCGCTCGCCGAGGTCGCCAGCTTGCGCATCCAGGGCGGCGCCTCGCGCATCTACCGCGAGGACGGTCGGCGCTACTTGCCCATCAAGTTCAGCGTGCGCGGGCGCGACCTGGGCTCGACCGTGGCCGAGGCGCGCGCGCGGGTCGAGCGCGCCGTCCGCGTGCCGCACGGCTACGAGGTGGTCTGGGGCGGCGAGTTCGAGAGCGCGCAGCGCGCGGCCAGGCGCCTGTCGATCGTCATCCCACTCACGGTGCTGCTGATCTTCGTGCTGTTGTTCGCGATGTTTCGGCGCACTCACGAGGCCACGCTGATCCTGGGCAACGTGCTGGTGACCTCGCCGTTCGGCGGCTTGCTGGCACTGTTGCTCACCGGCACCAACTTCTCGGTCTCGGCGGGCGTGGGTTTTCTCGCGCTGTTCGGCGTGTCGGTGCAGACCGGCGTGATCCTGGTCTCGTACATCAACGAGCTGCGTGCCGAGGGCCTCGCGCTGGACGTCGCCATCGAGCAGGCCACTGATCTGAGACTGCGTCCGATGATGATGACGGCGCTGGTGGCCACGCTCGGTCTGTTGCCGGCGGCGCTGAGTCACGGCATCGGCTCCGACTCCCAGAAGCCGATCGCGATTGTGGTGGTGGGCGGCCTGATGTCGTCGCTCGCGCTGTCGCTGTTCACGCTGCCCCTGTTGTACAAGGTGTTCGCGCCCCAAAAGCCGGGTCTCGTGCCGCCCAGGCCCGAAGAGGCGCTCGACCCCGAGCTGCTCAAGGAGGGCAGCGCGCGATGACAAACGCACAGCGAGAGATTTGTGCCTCGTGGCCCACCGTGGGCTGGACGGCGTGTTCGCCCGAAGCGCAAGGGATGTCGTCCGCGCTGCTGCTCGCGTTGCTCGACATGGGCGTCGAGCACGATCTGGACAGCGTGTTGCTCGTGCGCGGCGGCCAGATCGTGCTCGACGCGTACTACGCGCCGTTTGGCCCGGGCCTGCCGCACGCGCTCAACTCGGCCACCAAGGGCGTGCTCGGCGCACTCGTGGCGATCGCGCAGCGGGACGGGCTGCTCGCGCTCGAGGATCCCATCCTGACTCGGTTCGCCGATCGCGAGCGCGCTCTGCTCGATCCGCGCACGCGCTCGGTGACCGTTCAGCACCTGCTCGACATGAGCGCTGGCTTCGACTGGGATGAGCAGCTCACGGGTGTGCCGACGACGGCGATCGAGATGGAGGCCGGTCCCGACTGGACCAGCTTCGTGCTGGAGCGGCCGCTGGTAAACCCGCCCGGGGCCGTCTTCAACTACAACAGCGGCAACTCGCACCTGCTCTCGGCGCTGCTCACGCGCACCACCGGACAGAGCGCCCTCGAGTTTGCGCGCCGCGTGCTGTTCGCGCCCCTGGGCATCGAGGGCGCGCGCTGGCGGTCCGATCCACAGGGCGTGTCCGTCGGTGGTTATGGACTGTCGCTGCAGCCGCGCGACATGGCAAAGCTCGGCTATCTGCACCTGCGCGGCGGCGCGTGGGACGGCGTCCCGTTACTCGACCGCGACTGGATCGCCAGGCTCGAGCGCGGCGTGCTGGACATGAATCTGCCGGCACCGCTGCGCTACGCCAACGGCTGGTGGTCGCTGCCGGCGCGCGGCGTCTACATGGCAGTCGGCATGCACCGCCAGGTGATCATGGTGATGCCCAGGCTCGACATGGTCGCCGTCGTGACCGGGCGTAAAAACTACCCGCTGCCGGCGCTGATCGATCCGATCGCGGCGGCCGTGATCGGCGAGCAGCGCCTGCCCGACGACGGCCCCGCAGAGGCGCGTCTCGAAGCACGCATCCAGGAGCTCGCGCGGCCGGCAGCGACGCGCACCCGCGAGACCTTCCGCGTCGCGGACGTGTCGGGCACGCGCTACCAGTTTTCGCCCAACCCATCCGGGATGCTCTCGCTGTGTCTGTTTCTCGAGGCCGACCCGCCGCAGCACGAGTGTTCCGTGTCCGCGGGCCTGATGGGTCTGCTCCACATGCGCGGACCACTCGGTTTCGACGGAACCTTCCACAGCGACCCGCGTGCCCCAGGTCCGCTGCTCGCGAGCCGCGCGCACTGGCTCGATGAGCAGCAGCTGGTGGTCGAGAGCCGGCTCGTCTGCGAGGGCATCGCCGTGCGCTACGAGCTGACCTTTGGTGAGGGCGCCGTCCACGTCGCCTTCGAGTACAATCGCGGTCCGCGGGTCGAGTTCACGGGCGTGGCCCAGCGCGACGAGGACAGCACGCGCTAGCCAAGCGGGACGCCGCGCTCTGCAGGCGAGACGCAGGAGAAGGCGTCGCGGTCGTCGGGCTGCGTGCTATCGGATAGGGCGAGTAGGTAGCACGTGTAGAACTCCCCCTGCCTTGCACGCGCGTTCGCGGGCTCCCGCTGTGAGCGACTCGTCGCGGGTGGGCAGACACGCCTCGAGAACACCGCCACTGCATGCTTCGACGAAAAGCGTTTGGGCAAGTTCGGAATCATTCTTTTGCTCCCTCCTTGGTGGTAGGCGTGAGTAAGAGCCAAGCAGCCTGGCAAGTATTTCTTCGCACATGCCTGCTCTGCGAGGTCGGCGGCGCGCTTTCGATCGTGAGGTGCCGCTCGAGCATCCGGTCGCTGGCCCTGGTCGTTCGAACTTCGCGGACGCCAAGAGTGTGTTCAATCTCCTTTTCGCCGACGTCGACGAGCTCAAGAAGAAGCAGCCGGACATCGAGCACGACAGCTGCGTGCGTGTGGAGGTGGGGTGCTGGTACCACGCCCGAAAGCGCTTCTGGGAAGCCGCAGTCTGCAAGAGTCAGGTCGGGCGCGAGGGCCTGATGCGGCTCGGCCGCATTGCACAAAGCGTGAGACCGCGAGTCTGTCGGCCAGCTTGCCTTCGGGGCGGGCGATCGCGCACGCATCGAGAGGCTCGTGCGCTACTGCGCGCGACCGCCGCTCGCCAACGACCGGCTCGAGAAGCTACCCGATGGACGGTACTCGCTCACGCGCAAGACGCGCTGGCGGGACGGCACGACGCATCTGCGTCTGGACCCGATCGAGCTGATGGAACGGCTTGCCGCGCAGATTCCCAAGCCACGCATCAACCTCGCGCTCTACGCGGTGTGCTCGCTCTCTCGGGAAGCACGCTCATGGTCCTGACGTAATCATTAATGCGTGAAGGGCGGCCGGCGGTCGTTGACCGAGTGCTAAAGGGGCGCCTGCCTTTTTGAGTCATGCTGCGATTGCGGCGAGGAGAAGCTGTCATGCTGCGACTGCGACGAGGAGAGGCTGTCATGCGCTTTTCTTGGGCAGCGGGGGTATTTGGCCTTCTGCTTGGTCTTGGCTCGCGCGCCGCCGCGGCGGAGTTCCGCGGCGAGATCATCCACGGCGCGAATTGCGAAGCTTTCCCCGCCGTCGGTGGCGCGAACAGTCAGGGCCTGTGGGTCCACGGACCGCCCGAGGTCACCTGCGGTCTCACAATGGGAAACCATTCCTTCACCGGCGGGTCGATGCGCTGGGACGCACCGGATCTCAAGGTTGTCTTTCTCCAGGTGGGCGGGTCCGGCCGCCTGCGGGCGCGGCTGCTGTTCCAGGAGTTCCTAAGCGGCGTCAATCATTGGGGCCCTGAGGAGATTGCTACGGGTGGCGCCGCCTCCCTCACGCTGCTGCCGCCGAGCGCGATACCCAGCGGCGCTTGGCACGTTAGCGTGGTTATCTTAGTGGACACCGGCGCGCACTTCCTCATACGCGACGTCAATCCGCTGTGGTGGCATTAAGGATCGGGAGGACGATATGCGGTCGCTCTTGCTGACGGGCTATTTTCTATCTCTGCCGTTTCGGCAGCCTGTGGCGCGTCGCACATGGCGCCGACGCCCAACGATAGAGGGCGCGCTCGCCACTGTGCGCATGCTCGTAAACTGTCCGGCGGTTCCGGGACACTGAGTCGAGTTTCTCCAATCCCCGGGGCGCCGTGGAGGAACACATGTTCCATCCACCGATGAGTGACCAGAGTGGAGGGCGGATGCAAGCGCGTGTCGCTACAGGTGGTTCGGGTGGTATGGCATCGAAGGCGCAGGTCGACCTCGTTCGCGCTTCATTCGGCCCGCAGCTGCCGCCGCCACTCGACCTCAACCGAGCGAAGTTAGCGCAGTTGGCAGAGCATCCGCTGATCGGCAAGCGGCTCGCGAGCGCGCTCATCAAGATGCGAGGCAAGCGTCGGATCGCGACGCCCGCGGACCTCTATCACGCCGGGTTGATCGATCGCGAGCGACTGCGAAAGATCGACGCTTTTGCCTTCGGTGCGGTCAATCTTCGGCCGCTGCTGACGAGCGTTGAGATCGATGGACCGAGGCTCTATGTCGCCGAGAAGTTCGCGCTACGTTTCGCTTGGCTCGGTGGGGCCGCGAGTCGACCCACGATCCTGTCGCTGAGGGTGCGCTTTCCATCGGGTCGCACATCGGAGATTCACACCCGGCTTTCCAGTCGCAACATCCAGTCCGGCCATCTGCTCCTGCCCGGGTTCATTTCAGGTGAATCGGGGGAGCTGCACGTGCTCGCGACCCTGCGCGATCAGGATGGAGGCGTCTCGCGACAGAGCGCAACCTTCGGAGTATTCACGCGCAATCCGGTGCAAATATACGTCTCGCCGCAGTACCTCACGCAGTCGGGCGGGGCCGGAGCGCCGAAGTACAACTTCGCGGAGAACCGCTGGTACTGCTCTGCAGACGTACGCTGGGTCAACGGCGAGGGCCGCAGCATCAACCTGGGCCGCCGCGTCGACGTGCTCGCGACCGACGCGGCGATTGGAACGGTCGCAAACTTCTCGTTTGATCTTTCGAGCGACATCGTGATCCCCGCGTTCTCTACCATCTACGGAAATTGGTACACCTGGCATGGTAGCGGCGGCGTGTTCGACGAGTTCGCCGCCAAAGGCGACCTGACGTTTCGCTATTCGATGAGTGGATCAGGCTTCTCGCCCAACCGCTCTCAGGTTTGGCGCACGATGCGGACTATCGGTTACAACATTATTCGTGTGGGCGATTTCTCCGGTACAGAGCGCAGCGAATACCAGAGGGCTGCCGCGCAAATCGCGTCGGGGATTTTTCGCTCGCGGGACATGACCGTCTACGGAACGGAACTCTACCGCATCGAGGGCACGCCGGAGATGGATGCAGATAGAGCCCGGTGGCGCTTCATCGACAACGACGCCGAGTTCGATGCCATGGCAAGCAAATACTCGGTCCCGAACTGGTTCATCGACGTGTTCATGGTCGAGGGTTATTGGGGTGGATTCGGGGCATCGTACGTCAACGCCCCGGTCGACAAGAACGGCGCCCAAAGCGGCATGGTCATTGGGCGCGATGCAGATACAGTCAACCTCGGACAAACCTTTGCACACGAGGCCGGCCATCATCTCGGACTAGAACACGCCGACGAGGAGGATGGTTGCTCCGACACCGACCCGTCCTCGCCGAGCATCTCCGACAACTTCATCTTCTCTGCTTCACGCCCCGACAGCGCGGTGATCACTGGGTGCCAAATCAACACGATGAGACGACACGGTCTCGTACGCTCCATGACGCCCTGAGGAGATGGCCGAATGGCGACCAGAAAACGCCTACCCGTCAAGTATCCTTCGGTGCCCGACCGTGAGTCGGGTCCGACGCAGTACAACGAGCCGGCGCTGCCGGCGGCCGAGGACCGAGTACCGTCCAGTCAGTTCGTGTACACGGCGTCGAAGGCTGACCTTCGGCTGCAGCTCGAGCGCCTGTTAGAACGCAAAGAGGCCGGCAGCGCTGACGACTGGGCCGGACTCGGACCGGACGCGCGTGGTCTGTTGGTGGAACTCCTGGAGGACGACTCGATTCGATCCCAGCATGCGCTTCTCCACCGGTTGATCGCCGTAGTGGGCCAGTTGTCGATCAAACGCAGCGTCCCGCGACTGGTCGACCTCCTCGTCGACGAAGCCACCAGCACGTTGACCCGAGCGTATGCCGCCAACGCGCTCGGACGTATCGGCGAACCAGCCGCGATCGACGCGCTGGCGCGTGCCGTCAGCCACAAGGACGACATGGTTCGCCGGCAAGTCGCGATGGCACTCGGAAGAATCGAGCGGGACGTGGTAGTTCCGCACCTCGTCAGGTTGCAGCAAGACGGATCGATCGCTGTGGCCGAGGTCGCCGCAGAGGCGCTGCAGCGCTGGGAGAAGAAGCTCGGGCAGCGGCTTGGGACGAGGAGCAAGCCAGCGACGGCCAAACGCTCAAAGAAGAAAACCCTACCAGCGGCGGAGCGCAAGAATCCCGGCAAGCGCCCGCGTCGCTGAAGACCGAACGTGCCGGCGCTCGGCTATACCGCCGCTCCTGCGAGCTCGCCTCAAGCGCGCTGACCGCGCCGGTATTCGCGTGGAGTTACCCGTCCAGCGCTTGAAGGCGAACGAATGCGCCCGTAGTGTGCCGAAACCCGAACCTTCCAAATTGCTGGTGATCGGAGCTGCTCTCTTCAGCGGCGCCGACGTCGGCGCGTCGTGGTACGAAAGGCGCCTCGTGCCTGAGATGGTACCGCGAGCTCAGCGCGAGGAAGTACGACGGGACCGCCAAGCGAGGTCCCGGTCGGCCACGCAAGGGCGAGGCCATGGCGGAGCTCGTGCGGCGAATGGCGCAGAGAACCCGCGCTGGGGTTACACGCGCATCGCTGGCGCGGACTTCTTCGCGGTCGAGGTGCTCACACTTCAGGGCCTGACGCGCTACCTGGTGTTCTTCGTAATCGAGCTGAAGACGCGCCGCGTCGAGATCGCAGGCATCGCCCACCAGCCGGATGGCGAGTGGATGATGCAGGTCGAACGCAACCTGCTCGACGTGGCCGAGGGCTTTCTGCTGCGCAAACGGTACCTCATTCTCGACCGCGACCCGCTCTACACGGGAGCGTTCCGAAGGCTGCTTCGTGACGCGCAAGATCTTCAGCTGAGCGACGCACAGGCGCGCCCGAGCGTGCCGCAGGCGACCGGAAGTCAAACCGGGTCGTAGGTCTTGAGCAGGTGGGCGGCGCTGCGCGAGAGCGAGCGCATGCCGACCCGGCCTGCCGTACGTTGGCTCTCGCGCACGAGCGTGAGCGCGCGGCTGCGCTCGCTGCCTGGGCCGTGCTCGAGCAGACAGGTGGCAAGCTGGATCCGCGCCTCGGCCGCGCGCGGCGAGAGCTCGGCGCGCTCGTTGTGCTGCACCGCTTCTTCGAGGTGCCTGACCGCATCGGTGTGGCGGCCGAGCAGCGAGGCCAGCATGCCCAGCAGCTGGGAGACCGATCCTTCGCACAAAAACGAGAAGTTTGCCGCGTAGTGCTGTGGGTAGCGCGCGAGCAGCGTGTAGAGCGTCTCTGCGTAGTCGCGCTCGCCGAGCCGGACCACCGCCTGCGCCAGATGGCCGAGGGAGCCGACGTACTGGCTGCCGCACGGCAGGCGCGTCAGGGCCTCGGGGGTCACGACACGCAGCGTGGCGCGCGCTTCGTCGAGCAGCCCGAGCGTGGCGAGCGCGCGCACCTTCATCGACCAGATGTTGATGGGCTCGTTGTTGTCGAAGTCGAGCGCGCTGCGCAGTGCGTCGTCGAGCGTGGGCACGTTCTGCAGCAGCTCGCCGAGCACGACGATGCGATCGAAAGCGCAGAACGGCTCGGTGCCGAGGATCTGCTGCTGCTCGGCGCGGCGGTGCAAGGCGATCAGCGTCGGCACACCTTCGGCCCAGGCCCCGGTGTTGACCTGCATGAGCGCGCGAAAGCGCTCGAAGTGCCAGAGCAGTGGCGCGCGTACTTCGCGCGCGTGCGCGATGCCGTGCTCGACCGCCAGGTTGGCCGCGCTGATGTCGCCGCGCGTGAGCGCATTGACCGAGCGGTAGAGCGCCACGTAGAGCGGGGCGACCGCCATGCGCGGCCCCGGGTTCTGGCGCTGCAGCTGCATCAGCTCGTCGGCGGCCTGGTCAGCTTCCCGCTGGTGTGCTGGACCGCCCTGGACGTACATCTGCGCGACCAGCGCGACGTAGCGCGCAGCGCGCGAGCCAGACCAGCTCGCGAGCGGCAGCGCTTCGGCGAGCAGCGCGTCCGTCTGCGCCACGTCGTTGCAGTAAGGCACCGTGCACGCGAGGGCAGAAAGCGCCACCGCGCGCTGCAGCTGGGCATCGGCTCCCAGCAAGCTCAGGGCGTGCTCGAGCGCCGCGCGCCCGCCAGCCACGGGCTTGAAGCCAGGATGGGCGTTGAGCATGATGGCAGCGCGCAGCACCATGTGCGTCTGGCCGTGCTCGCGCGACAGCCGCACCAGCTCGCTGAGCCAGCGCACGTAGTCAGGCGAAGGCTGGGCGCGTCCCCAGAGCGCGATCTGATACCACAGGCTGAGTCTCAGCCGGACGCTCGGCGACTCCATCAACCCCAGCGCTTGCAGCGCCTGCCGCAGGTAGCGCACCACGTCGCTGGTCGCGTAGACCCAGGCGGCGGCATTGGCGGCGGCGCGAGAAAAATCGACCGTCTTGCGCAGGTCGCTCTCGGGCAGCGCCGCATGCAGGTGGTACGCGAGCTCGCTGGGCGGAACGGGCTCGCCCAGGTCGAGGCGCTGCTCGAGCGCCTCGGCCGTGCGGATGTGCCAGCGGCGCTGCTTGGCCGGCGGCAGCGCGTCGTACAGCACCGCGCGCATCAAGTCGTGCCCGAACGCGAACGCCGTGCTCGACTCGCTCGCGGCCACCACCAGGTCGGCCGCGATGGCCGCGTCCAGGCTGGTCATCAGCTCGCTCGGTTCTTTCCCGGTCACGGTGCGCAGCAGCGACAGCTCGAAGCTGCGACCGATCACGGCGGCCGCGGCCAGCACCTCGCGCGACTCGTAGTCGAGCTTGGCGACGCGCTGACGAATCAGGTCGAGCGCCACGTCGGGAATGGACAGCTGATCGGCGCCGGGCCGGTCTGCGTCGCGCAGCTGACGGGCCAGCTCCGTCATGTAGAACGGATTGCCTTCGCTCTTTTCGAACACGGCGCGGCCCAGGCGTCCGTCGGCGTCGTCGAACTGCGCCGCCACGTACTCTGCGACGTCTTCTTCGTGCAGGCGCAAGAGGGCGATCCGCTCGCAGTTGCGGTGACCGAGCACGTACGGCAGCTGCGTCTCGGGGCGCGGGGCGCTGCGACCGGGCGGGTGGCGCAGCGTGGCCACGATCAAGACACGCGAGCGGGCGATCTCGTCGGCCAGGTAGCTGAGCAGCTCGATCGAGCCGGCGTCGGCGCGGTGCAGATCGTCG
>Ga0190271_10001330_pt1 | contig 13974 bp, 12 predicted proteins | sample Popmic356T_FD_133747 | JGI IMG/M metagenome (GOLD analysis project Ga0190271, IMG submission 133747) | Populus adjacent soil microbial communities from riparian zone of Weber River, Utah, USA - 356 T | ecosystem: Environmental > Terrestrial > Soil > Riparian zone | place: USA: Utah | collected...
ATGATCCCGATCCCGCGCTCGGGGACCTTCATTGGCATCGACGGCCTGGAGCAAGTGCGCGAGCTCGAGCTGATCTCCGCCATCGACATCACGACCACTCCGGGTAGCCAAGTGCAACCCCCGCCGGAGGGCGACCGGTACCTCGGCTTCGTCTTTGCCAAGGGACCGGATCGGGAGTCAGTCGAGGGCTCGCTGGGTCAGGCGCGGGACCTCATCGAGGTGACCGTCGAATGATCGGCCTCATGTTCCTGACCGCCGGGGGATCCGTTTGCCCAGTATCCCCGCCGCTGGAGAGTCTCAACCTCTACTTGACAGTTAGTGCTTACCCGCGAAAGCGCGCGTAAGACGATTTTGTCATTATGGACACAATCCTGATCTTCGCCGGTGGTGACCTCCCCGATGCCGGAATCGCCGAAGAGCTCCCGTCCGCCGACCTGGTGGTGGCCGCCGACAGTGGCTACGACGCCGCCGAGCACCTCGGGTTCCGGGTCGATGTGCTGGTCGGTGATCTCGACTCTGTCGAGGCCGCGCCCATCCCCCGGCATGTGATCGTGGAGCGCCATCCCGTCGACAAGGATCAGACCGACCTCGACCTTGCCCTCGAGCTGGCGGTTCGGGAGGATCCGTCAAGGGTGGTGGTCATAGGCGGGACCGGAGGCCGGTTCGACCATGAGACGTCGACGGTTGGGCTCCTCTGCTCTGATCGCTGGTCGGCCGTCGACGAGCTCGACTGGGTCTCGTCACGAAGTCGCGCGTACGTCCTGCACCGACGACGGATTCTGCACGGTGATGTGGGGGCGTTGGTCAGCCTGATCCCAGTGGGTGGGCCGGTCACCGGGGTCACTACGAACGGGCTCCAATGGGAGCTCGACGGGGACATCTTCGAGGCCGGCACGACCAGAGGAGTGAGCAATGTGATGCGAGCTCCGGTGGCCGACATCAGGATCGACTCGGGTTGTCTACTCGTCGTCTTCCCGACGTAGGGTTTTCGGCCCGATCAGAGACCGGCTGCCACCGACGGGTCGAGCCGCGTATATCCGGCCAGATAGTCCGACCGCTCCTTGCCCAGCCTCGCCACCATCTCCTCGTACTCGGCCTCCCTGCCCAGTCTCTGATAGAGCCGCACCGGTTGGAGCAATTCGACATCGTCCACACCGGGCACGCTCGAAGCGATCTCGTAGTCGAAGTCGGGATCGGTGGCCCAATCGACCGTCCCTTCCACGATCCCCTGGACAATGGCCGACGAGTCCTGGATCCTGACCTTCTTCGAGTCCTCCCCTTCTCCCCCTACCCGGCCGGTATTGAGCACGAACGCCTCCAGGTCGGGGATCGTCTCGAGCAGCTCCAGTAGGCGATTGCCCTGCACCGCGTCGTCGTCGAAGAAGAACGGATTGGTGCCGGGCACCCGAAGACTCTTCCCCGCCTCGGCAGCACCCCCGGCCGACGTTCCCTTCGTCTCCCCTAGCATGAAGAACGCCGGGATCTGATCGCGCCTGAGCCTGGCGACAGCAGGGATGACGTGGTCAGAACGATTCAGCATGAGGAGGTATCGGGCCGGAGGAACGTCTCTCGGATCGCGGTGCCGGATGTTGGCCAGCGGGAAGGTGCTTCGGCCGTTGGCTGTGTAGTTGGTGTCGAAGAAATCGACCTTGCCGTCAGCCGTCACCGAGACGTTCTCCAGCCACGCATCCGGCCGGGTTGTCCCACCGTAGATCGTCGGCTCGTCATCGGGGTCGAGGCCCCAGGTCTTGGCGAAGCATCCGTTCTCGGTGGTGCGGATCGCCCCACCGGGCATGAGGGCCACGAAATCGTCCTGCACCGGAAGCGAGCCCACCTGCTGACGAAAAGTCGTAGTCGTCTTGCCGGTCCCGGAGAGCCCGATGATCAACATCGACTCCTCGTCGCCTGACCGGGTCGACGCGGCGGGAAAAGTCTTGAGGCCGGCGTGGAGGGCGAGACCGCCCCAATCGTGCGCCAGCCTGCCCCACATCCGGAGACTTCCCATTTTCGACTCCCCGAAGTAGTCGGAGCCGAGGACCCGGGTCACCCAGTTCTCGAGGTCGACGATGATGAGGCGGTCATCCGGCTTCCCCGGGGCTGGAAGCGATGGGGTGTAGATGACAGTGAACTGCGGCTCTCCGCCAGGCGCAGGAGGGAAGAAGAGTTGGGCCTGCATTCCGGCGATGTTGGCCCCACCGGCCTCGATCATCAGCCGACTCGGCGTGCTGAGGGACGGATCGGGACCGACCCGACCTTCGATCAGCAGCATGTCCTGTGACGCTATGTGCTCGTCCTGGAGCCGGGCCCACTCCTCCGCCTCGGCTCTGGGTATCCGGTTCTTGTGGATCTCGTGATCGGCGATGAAGAAGGTGGAATTGCTGAGACGGGAGGTGACCTCGGCCTGATAGTTGAGGTTTCCGAACTCGGTGACCGTGACTCGAGGCATGCGCTCCAGCGTCAGCTCACGGAGGCGCTCCTGACTCGGGTTGACCTCGATCGACCTGGCTTGGGGCAATTCGACCATGGGTCAGCTATCACTCGATTCAGAGGGGGAACCCGGAGCAGAGTAGTCGCTGAGGGGCTGCACAGCGCTACCCGGGAGCCATGCAGGCATGGGCTCCTGACGGAGATAGGCGACGAGATTCGCCACTGCAAGGGCGGCCATCGCTCTCCGCGCCGGGACGGTCGCACTGCCTATGTGAGGCACCACCAGACAGTTGGGGAACCGGAGCAAGGGATGATCGGAAGGCAAAGGCTCAGGGTCGGTGACGTCGAGGGCGGCCCCTCCGATCACGCCGTCCCCCAACGCCTCCACCAGGGCGTCGGTGTCGACGATCGGGCCGCGGGCGACGTTCACCAGCATCGCCGAGTCCTTCATCAAGCGCAGTTCGGCGCCGCCGATCATTCCGCGCGTCTCATCGGAAAGGGGGAGGGCGATCACCACGATGTCCGACCTCTCGAGGAGCGTGGCGAGATCGAGTCGCTCCGCCCCCGGGACGTCCTTGGTCGTCCGCGCCGTGTAGAGCACCCTCATGTCGAACCCACGCGCTCGTCGTGCAATCGCCTGGCCGATCCGCCCCATCCCCACGATCCCGAGTGTGGCGCCATGGAGGTCGCTGCTGAGGAAGTGCCATGGGTCCCATGGGCCCCAAGCCCCCGACTTGACGATGGCTTCTCCCTCGGGAAGACGTCTGACTGCAGCGCCGATGAGGGCGAAGGCTGTATCCGCCGTGGTCTCGGTCAGCACGTCGGGCGTATGGCCCACCACCACCCCGTGATCCCGGCAAGCCTCGACGTCGATGTTGTCGACTCCCACCGACATCTGGGAGATCACCCTCAGCTTCGGCGCAGAATCGAGCAATTCGACATCGATCCTGTCCGACAGCATCGAGATCCACCCGTCACAATCGACCAGGCGCTCGAAGAGGGTCTCCCTGGGCACCCGCTCTTTCGCACCCCAGACCTCGACCTCGGCGAGGGTCTCCAGGGGCTCGAGGATGTCCCCCGGGATGAAGTCGCTGACGAACACCCTCGGCATCGGGGCCGCAGGCTAACCCGACAACACAGAACAGTTCCCTTCCAAGGTGCCGATACCATTCCTCGAGATGCGACGCATCGCCCTGACCGTCGTCCTGAGCCTGGGAGTGGCCGGCTGTGCCAGCGCCGATGCGACTGAGCCTGCCCCGACCGTCGCACCCATCACCAGCGTGGCACCGGCGACCACCACACCGCCCACCACGACCACTTCGATTGCCACCACCACGACGGCTGAGGAAGCCCTCGACGTCGAGTCCCTTCCGAAGGGTTCCTCTCTGGTCCTCGGTGCGCGCGAGGCGGTGGACGTCTTCGCCGGGCCAAAGGGGACCGAGCCGACCCGCACCCTTGAATCGACCACCATGCTGGGGACCACAACCGTGCTCATGGTCCTCGAAGGACCGAATGATGGTTGGGCCCGGGTCCTTCTCCCCGGTCGTCCCAATGGCGCCGAGGGATGGGTCCGCGCCGACGAGATGGTCGCATTCGTCGTCGACGGCAAAGTGCTCATCGACCTCTCCGACCGGACGCTCAGCTATGTCGTGGGAGGCGAAGAGGTGATCGCAACCGCGGTCGGAGTCGGCAGCGGGGCAAATCCAACCCCGACGGGGACGTTCTTCGTCACCGACAGTGTTGCCCTGGCCGATCCCAATAGCCCATGGGGCCCCCACGCCCTCGGTCTGTCCGCCCGATCGGACACTGTCACGGAGTACAACGGGGGCGACGGGATCATCGGCATCCATGGGACCAACAACCCGTTGTCGATCGGTCGTGCGGTGTCACTGGGATGCGTCCGGGTCGCCAATGACGTCATCACGCGCCTCCATGACGTGGTCGCCGTCGGGACGCCGGTAGAGATCCGCGCCTAGCGGCACGGATCTCGATTGTGGGTTCGAGGTCCTAGGTTTTAGCTCCTACCACCTACGACCTACGACTCACCACTCCGTTCGAGAGCACGAGGACTTCTCGTTCTTTCACCGAGGTCGACACCACGAGCACTTCGCCGTCGTCCCAAACCGAGCTGACCAGCGTCTCTCCCGGGTAGACGACGCCCGAGAAGCGGGCCCGGAAGGAGGCCACCGCATCGGGGCGTCCATCGAGGGCATGGTCGACGACCGCCTTGCAGACCATTCCGTAGGTGCACAACCCGTGCAGGATCGGCCGATCGAACCCCGCGAAGGCAGCGAAGCCCGGGTCGGCGTGGAGGGGGTTCTTGTCCCTCGATGCCATCCGGTAGAGCAGCGCCTGTTGGGGAAGGGTGACCGACTCGACGACGTCGTCGGGGTCCCTCGATGGCCTGAGATCTGTCGTAGATGGGCCGCTGTCCCCACCGAAGCCGCCCTCTCCCCTGATGAAGATCGACGCACGATTGGTGAACAGCGGTTTGCCGGTCTTCTCGAGGACTGAAACGATCTCGACGATTACCAGTGCACCCTTGCCCTTGTCGAGGATCTCGATGACGCTGCCAGTTTGGATCACCGTCCCGGTGGTCGGGATCGGCTCGTGGACGACGATCTCATGCTCCCCGTGGAGGATCATTGCCGGGTTGATGTCGAAGCCAGGAGCGTGTCCCATGCTCATCATCACCGGGAACTGGGGGATGGTTGCGTAGGTAGGGAGAACTCGTAGATCGCCCTCGTAGGCGTAGCGCAACTCACCGGGGTCGGTGGGCGGCACGCCGGCGCCAACGCCGAGGTGATAGAGGATGATGTCGTCCTCATCCCAGACAGCGGCCCCTCCGGCGAGCTCCGCCCCGATCGCTTTCTCGAGATCGATCGGCATCAGCCGCCTGCCAGACGGGCGAGGATCATGAGCTCTTCGTTGATGTCCCCTGGGATCACATACGCAGAGACTTCCCGGATCTCATCGAGGTGCTCCACCAGGTCCTCGACCGTGGGCACCACTCCCTGGCCGGCGAACCAGCCGGTATTCGTGCCGACGAAGACCCGGCCGTACCTCCCTCCTCCGACCGTGAAGATCTCATGGGTGAGCTCGTTCTGCTCAGAGCACAGATAGATGACCATTGGCATCACCTGCTGAGGGTCGAGCATCTCGACGAACGGTCCCAGGACGTCCTCGGTCATCCGGGTGCGGGCGGTGGGCGCGACTGCATTCGACTTGATGTTGTACTTCGCCCCCTCGATGGCGAGCACGTTGGACAGACCGACCAGCCCGGCCTTGGCCGCGCCGTAGTTGGCCTGGCCGAAGTTGCCGAAGAGACCGGATGCCGAGGTGGTGTGGACAAACCTGCCATATCCCCGTTCCTTCATCAGTTTGAAGGCTGGATGCGACACATGGAAGGCTCCTTTGAGGTGCACATCGAGCACGGCGTCGACCTCATCGAGTGTCATATTGGCGAACGACTTGTCCCTGAGGATCCCGGCGTTGTTGATCACGATGTCGACCGATCCGAAGGCATCCAGGGCGGTCTGGACGACGCCCTCGCCGCCCTCGCGCGTGGCAACCGAGTCGTAGTTGGCCACCGCTTCACCTCCGGCGCCTTTGATCTGATCCACCACCACGTCGGCCGCGGAATGCGAAGAGCCGCTTCCGTCCACCGCGCCGCCCAGGTCGTTGACAACGACCATGGCGCCGCGTCTCCCCAATTCGATGGCGTACTCCCTACCCAGTCCACCACCGGCCCCGGTGACCACGGCCACCCGCCCGTCGAACGTGATTGGCTCACCCATTTACTGACTCCCTCCGATTGATTCCTGGCTCAGAGACCGAGAGATCGCCCGATGATCTCCTTCATGATCTCGGTGGTCCCCCCATAGATCGTCTGGACCCGTGCGTCCCGGAATGCCCTGGCGATGGGGTACTCCTCCATGTAGCCCCACCCGCCAAAGAGCTGGAGACAGCGGTCGATCACCCTTTTCTCCATCTCCGTCACCCACCATTTGGCCTTGGCAGCATCCTCGGCGCTCAGCTCTCCCCGATTCAGCGCCATCACCTGGCGGTCGACGTAGGTCTGCGCGATGTCGAGCTCAGTACTCATCTCGGCCATCACGTGCTTCACGGTCTGGAAGCTCCCTATGGGCTGATCGAACGCCTGACGCTCCTTGATGTACTCGAGGGTCCAATCGAATGCCGCCTGAGCGTGGGCAACGGAGCCGGTGGCGAGGCTGAGCCGCTCCTGGGGCAGATTTTCCATCAGGTAGACGAAGCCCATCCCTTCCCCCCCCAGCCGGTTCGACACCGGCACCCTGACATCGTCGAAGAAGAGCTCGGCGGTGTCCTGGGCGTGGAGGCCGATCTTCTCCAGATTCCGCCCCCGGCTGAAGCCTTCCAAGCCGTCCTCGATGACGAGGAGGCTCATCCCGCTGTGCCTTTCCTGAGGGTCCGTCTTGACCGCGGTGATCACGAGATCGGAGTTGATCCCGTTGGTGATGAACGTCTTGGAACCGTTGACCACGTAGACGTCCCCATCGCGGATGGCCGTGGTCTTGATCCCGGCCAGATCCGACCCGGCGCCGGGCTCGGTCATGGCTATCGCCGACATCAGGTCGCCCGACACGAGACCGGGCATCCACCGTCTGGCCTGCTCGCCGTCGCAGAGGTGCGTGAAATAGGGGAGACACACATCGTTGTGAAGGGTGATGCACATCCCAGAGGCCATGGCGTCGGCGCGCATCAACTCCTCGCCGACCACCATGTTGAATCGGAAGTCGGCTATCCCGCCCCCACCATGCTCCTCGGGCACGGCCATACCGAGAAGCCCGGTCTTGCCCGCCTTGCGGAACATGTCTTTGTCGACCTTCCCCTCCGCCTCCCACTTGGCGACGTTGGGAGCCACCTCCCGCTCGACGAACTCACGGGCAGTGGAGCGGAATAACTCGTGATCCGCTTCGAACAGGTTTCGTTGCATATCCGCCCGGGTCTCAGACTCCTACGTAAAGACTCTCGATCTCGCTCGCGTACTTGTCGAGCACGACCTTGCGCTTGAGCTTCAGCGACGGCGTCACCTCGCCCGAGTCGGGGGTCCACTCGTCGGGCACGATGATCCACTTCTTCACTTGCTCGACCGAGGAGACAATCCCGTTGGCCTCGTCGATCGCCCGCTCGATCTCGGCATTCACCTCGGCGAGCTTGGAGAAGGTCGCCAGGTCCTCATAGACCAGACCGTTGGCCTCGGCCCACGCCGGTGCCTCCTCATGGTCGAGGGCCACGATCATCGTCAGGAACTTGCGACCGTCGCCGACCATGCACGCCTTGGAGATGAGAGCGTGGTTGCCGAGGAGAGTCTCCAACTTGGCCGGGGCGATGTTCTTTCCGCCAGCTGTGATGATTATTTCCTTCTTTCGGCCAACGATCCACACGAAGCCATCGTCGTCGATCCGGGCCAGGTCGCCCGAATGGAGCCAACCCTGGGAGTCGAAGGCCTCGGCGGTGTCATCGGGGAGCTTGTAATAACCCTCGGTGATGACCCCTCCCCTCATCAACAGCTCGTCGTCTTCGGCAAGCTCCACTTCCACCCCGGGGAGAGCCTTCCCCACCGAGCCGAGTCGGAACGCACCGGGGAGATTGGTCGTCGCCGGACCGGTGGTCTCCGACATCCCGTACAACTCGAAGAGGGGGATCCCCAGCGTCTGGAAGAACAGGATCAGGTCCGGGTTGATCGGTGCAGCTGCCGTGATCGCGAGCTCGACCTGGTCCATGCCCAGTTGCTCGCGCACCTTGGACAGGACGAGCGAGTCGAGCGTCCCGGCCATCATCGGGCCCGATGACCCTTCCTGCTCCGCCAGGACACGTTTCCGGTTGGCGTCCAGGGCCCGATCGAGCAGGGTCTTCTTGATCCCATGAGTCTCGGCGAAACGGGCTGCGAGCCGGGAGTGGAACTTCTCGAAGACACGGGGAACCCCGACGAACAGGGTCGGCCGAGCCTCCTGTATGTACTCGAGGACACCGGCGAGATTCGGGCAGAACCACACCTGGCCGGCCAGATAGGTGGCCAGATAGTGGGTGGCTAGCCGCTCGGCGATGTGAGCGAGAGGCAAATAGGAGACCATTCGGGGCCCGAGGTCGATGTTGGCCGCACGTCGCAGGCATTCGGCAGTCCAGACGACATTGCGGTGGCTGATCATCACGCCCTTGGGGGTGCCGGTGGTGCCCGAGGTGTAGATCAGGGTGGCCAGCGTGTCCGGGGTGATCGTGCCGGCGGTTCGGTTCACTGCGTCGGGGTCGTCGGCAAGGCGCTTTTTACCCCTGACCAGAAGCTCGTCCCAACTCAACACCCAGTCTGCGGTGTCGTAGTTCTCGGCGCCCGACATCAGGACCACGTACCGCAGGTTGGGTAGCTCCGAGCGGATCTCCTCCCAGCGCTTCATGAACTCGAGGTCTTCCAGCACCGCCACGGTGGCCTTGCAGTTGTCGGCGATGTATTGGACCTGAGGAGCGGTGAGCGTTGAGTAGATCGTCACAGCGGTCGCCCCGGAATGGATAGCCGCGTAGTCGGCGATTACGTGCTCGGGGCGGTTCCCGGCCATGATGGCGACGAATTCTCCCGCGCCGACACCCAGGGCCTGGAATCCCGCGGCCGCCTCATGTACAGCCTGGCGGTACTCGCCCCAGGTCAGCGTCTTCCACTCCCCATCCTTGTAATGGATCGCGGGCTGGGCAGCGTGACGCTCAGCATTTCGATCGAGGTAGTCGACGATCGTCTTGCCCTCTATCTCGGCGTCGATCGCCGCTCGCTCTGCCAACACGGCTTCCTGGGACATTTCTCCTCCGCGATCAGGCCACTGCTCCGGCCCGGCGGAGCATACTTGTCTCGGTTTCGCTATAGCCGAGCGTCTTCAGCACGAGATCTGTGTCCCTTCCCGGGTAGCCAAGGCCCGACGGGACAGGTGCAGGAGTAACCGAGAATCTGGGGCCTGGAGCGGGCTGGATGACCCCGTCGACCTCGATGAACACCTCGCGGGCCATGTTGTGGGGATGGCCGGGCGCCTCGGTGGCATCGAGGACCGGAGCCACGCAAGCGTCGATCTGCGCGAAATGCTCTGCCCACTCGTCACGACTCCGTGAGGCGAATCTGGCCGCCAGGACGGCCCTGATCTTTGGCCACCCCTCCCTGTCTCCTTGTGCAGGCAGGGACTCTTGGTCGACACCGAGACCTTCGAGGAGTGCAGCAAAGAACTGCGGCTCCAGAGCGCCGACTGCGATATACCCGCGATCGGCTGTCTCGTATACCGCATAGAACGGCGCCCCACCATCGAGGAGATTGGCCTCGCGCCGCCCGGGTGCCCACCAGCCCTCCGCGATGTGACCGTGCATGGCCGTGGTGAGCAGTGCCGACCCCTCGACCATGGCGGCATCGACAACCTGGCCCTCCCCGGTCTCACGAGCGTGAAGCACAGCGGCGAGGAGGCCGACGGCGAGGAACATGCCCCCTCCTCCGAAGTCACCCACGAGATTCAACGGTGGCAAGGGCGTCTCGGCGGGGCCGATCGCGGCCAGGGCGCCGGACAGGGCGATGTAGTTGATGTCGTGGCCCGCCCGCCCCGACAGAGGACCGTTCTGGCCCCAGCCGGTCATCCGCCCGTATACGAGGGCAACGTTCCGGGCGAGACACTGAGCGGGCCCGATGCCGAGACGCTCGGTGACCCCGGGTCTGAACCCTTCGATCAGAGCGTCGGCCCCTTCTACCAGCCGAAGGACGACACTCGCTCCTTCTTCGTGCTTGAGGTCCACGCCGATCGACCACTTCCCGCGGCACATGAGGTCGTTTCTCGTCGAGCTCGTGTGCTCGCCGGTGACCGCATCGGCTCGATCGACCCTCACCACATCGGCGCCGAGGTCGGCAAGGACCATCCCGCAGAAGGGCGCCGGCCCCAAGGCGGCGATCTCGACAACCCTCATTCCCTGCAAGGGGCCGGTCATGGTCCGGCGCAACCTAGTGGTCTGTGACCGCTCAGCCCTCCGGAACTATCGGCTCTGCGCTCTCGACGAGACGGGGGGCATACTCGAAGTCAGGAGTGATGGTGAACGCACCCTCGAGGATGGCGCTGGCGATGTAGAAGCTCTCGGTCTGGTTGCCGTCCGACTCGATGATGTTCATCGAGCCGGGTTGCATGTTGGCTCCGAAGTTGACCTCTTCCTGCCCGCTCCAGTCACCGATGTTCCAGAAGGGCCCGATCTCGGACGGGTTGTCGCCGGGGCCCTGGATGACCGAGTCCCATGCCAGGAGTGTCGGTCTCTGATACATCGGGATCATCGGAACCCCGGCGAGCCATAGCTCGTCGGCCTGGTTGTAGGTCGCGGCCCGCTCGTCCGGGTCGACGATCGTGTCGGTCTGCCTGATCAAAGCATCCACTTCTTCGTCGCAATAACGGAAGAAGTTCAGATCGCCGAAGCCGTTCAATGCGTTGCCCTGGCAGTAATAGCGGCTGTTGCCCCAGGACGGGTCCGGGGAAGCGACCCAGGCCAGGTTCGTCACCTGCCAGACGTCGGCCCCTCCCTGCAGATTGGCGGTCTGCAACAACTCGGAAGTCGGCCCGAAACTCGGAGTTATCTCTATGCCGATGGCGGCGAGATCGGCTTGCGCGAGTTCGAAATGCATGTCCCGGGAGTCGTTGCCCGACGTGGTCGCCCAACCGAATGAGAGACGCTGATCGCCGCATACGTAGATGCCGTCTTCGGCCCTCACACAGCCGTTGCTCGACAGCAGCGCCTCGGCGGCCACCGGGTCGTAGGGGAACTGGCCGTTGAAGTGGTCGACGTAGTGATCACTGCTGTTCAACCAGACCGAGTTTCCGAGGAGTTGGCCCCCCGGAGTAATTGGCCGAACGACTGCCTCCATCATGGCGTCGCGGTTGATGCCTTGGGCGATCGCCTGGCGGACGAAGAGGTTCGCCAGCCTGGGGTCATCCTGGTTGAAGCCGAAATATTCCCACACCGGGCCAAGGCCCGTCACCGAGTCGACCTCGCCGATACCGGCGACCTCTTCCAACAGGGACACATCGGGCTGCGGGTAGATCATGTCGGCCTCCCCATCCCCGAGGGCATCTACCTGGACCTCCTCGTCGCCGAGAAACAGGACGTTCAGGGTCTGCACATCACCGGTTGCCTCACCCCAGTAGTTGGGATTCCGCCCCAGGGTGATCCGCTCCTCAGGCACCCATTCGACGAAAGTGAACGGACCCGTGCCCATTGTGATGGCATCGTCCCAGACGGTGTTGAACGGTTCGCCCTCGAGGATGTGCGCCGGCAGAACCGAGCTGAACAGCGTCTGCCACGGCGCATAGATCTCGTCGAAGGCGAAGACGACCGTCTTGTCATCGACGACCTCATACCCGGTGATCAAGTGGTAACCCTCCCGACTGGTGATGTCCAGCGCAGGGTCGGCGATGGTCTCGTAGGTAAAGACGAAGTCGGCGGCGGTCACTGGAGTTCCATCGGCCCAGGCCGCCTCCTGACGAATGTTGTACCTGACGCAAAATGTGTCGCGGCATTCGCCAACCACCGTGGTTGTCGGAGCGGTCGTCGTCGTGGTCTCAGGCGCCGCCCTGGTCGTGGCCACCGTCAGCGTGGTCGTTGGCTCTGCCTCACCGTTGCACGCCACCGTCAACATCACCAGGGCGACGAGAAGCGCCGAACGTGCCGGACCGGTCCTTCTCATGTCGCATGCTCGGACTCGTGCCCCGAATCGAGTATCACGGCATGATGACTTCGGGCCTCGGAGATGAGCGCCTGGATGATCCCGGTCATCGGCAGAGCGAGGATCACACCGAGGGGCCCGAAGAGAGCCGAGCCGATGATGATCGCCGCGATCGAAACGGCGGGATGGATCTCCATGGTGCGCTGGGTGATGCGGGGGGCGATGAGGTAGTTCTCGATCTGCTGATAGGCCAGGAAATAGACGATGACCCACAACATCGTGCCCAGTCCCCCGGAGGAAAGGGCTACCACTGCCGGGAGAATGGCGGCGAGGTAGGTCCCCACCACCGGGATGAATTGGCTGAGCACGCCAACCCAAATCCCCAATGAGACTGCGAACGGGACGCCGAGAATGGTGAGGAAGAGGGCGGTCAGGGTGCCGCTCAACAGCGAGAGGATCAGTCTCGAATAGATGTATCCCCCCATCTTCTCCACCGCCACGTCCCAGATGTGCAACGCGTCTCGCTGCCGGTCGGGCTTCATCGTCGATAGGACCGTCCTTTGGAGCTTCGGGAGCTCGGCCACCATGTAGAAGGAGAAGAGGGCCACCGTGGTCACGAAAAAGAGGAAGCTGAAGATGCCTGTGGTGACACTGACCACTCCTCCGAGAATGGTCCCGCCCGCGCCGACGATGATATCGGGGAGCCCGGCCGCTTCCTGCTGGAGCGTCTCGGTCGAGATGTCGAGGTTGAACCACTCGTTCAAATTGGCCGACACCGATTCGATGTATCCGGGCAGGGCGTCGAGCAGATCGTTGAACTGGTTGACGAACAACGGCACGAGCAGCGCCAGGAAGGCGACGATAAGGAGAAACACCACGACGAAGACCAAACCGGTAGCCAGCCCTCGCCTCCAGCCACGCTTCTCGAGGAAGTGAACGGCGGGCTCGATGGCCACGGCGATGAACAGGGCGACGAAGACCATGAACAGCAAGTTCCTCAGGCGGAACAGGAGATAGACCGCTAGTGCTGTAAGGAGGAGGACACCGGCCACAACCAACGTCCGCCTCCGGAACACGCGATTGTCGAGATGCTCATGGCTCTCGTTCATCGACGGGGAGGTTAGGACTGGCAGGGCCACTGTATCGGGAGCGATCTAGCCTCGGGCACCACCCATGAGGAGGGCGATGGAAGGATTCGATGTGGTTTGGCGGCCGACTCCGGAGAGGGCGGCGGCCTCCAATACGGCCGCGTTCATGCGCGAGCACCAGATCGCGACCGTGGAGGATCTGCGTCAGCGGTCGGCCTCCGACCCGGAGTGGTTCTGGGAGGCGGTGGTCGATTTCCTCGGTCTCCCCTTCGAACGTCCGTGGCGGACCATCCGTGACACATCCAGAGGGGATCCTTGGGCGACCTGGTTCGTAGGCGGTGGGTTCAACCTGAGCCAGGCATGTGTCGACAGGTGGGCGGAGGACGACCCGGGCCGGATCGCGCTGCGTAGCGAGAAAGAGACGGGTGAAACCCGCGAGCTGACCTTTGGCGAGATGAAGGATGTGGTTGGCCGTCTCGGCGCTGCACTGAAGGAGCTCGGCGTTTCGAAAGGGGATGCGGTTGCCGTGTTCCTGCCCATGGGAGTAGAGGCCGTGGTGTCGCTCCTCGCCGTGGCCCGGCTTGGGGCGATCTTCATCCCGGTCTTCTCCGGATACGGAGCCGAGGCAGTGGCTACCCGGCTCGGCGACCCGCGGCCCAAGGTCATGATCTGCGCCGACGGTTTCCAGCGCCGCGGCACGCTGATCGAGATGAAGGAGGTCGCCGACGAGGCGATCGAAAGCGCCGGTGGGGTGGA
>Ga0190271_10001331_pt1 | contig 13971 bp, 14 predicted proteins | sample Popmic356T_FD_133747 | JGI IMG/M metagenome (GOLD analysis project Ga0190271, IMG submission 133747) | Populus adjacent soil microbial communities from riparian zone of Weber River, Utah, USA - 356 T | ecosystem: Environmental > Terrestrial > Soil > Riparian zone | place: USA: Utah | collected...
AGGGCTGGCGCAACGGCAGCCAGAGGAGGAGGACGGCCACCGAGACGATGATCGACCAAGCTCCGACCGTCAGCCCGAAGCGTCGGGCCAGCCCCTGGTGCAGGACATCCCACGGTGGCACCCCCATCCCCGATTGCAGCATGAGCCCGATGCCGATGCCGAACAGGACCAGGCCGATCAACAATTGTGTGATGCGGCGGGGGAGACGCTCCCCGGCGACCGGGATCAGGTATTTCAAGACCTCAACCCCCCAACGCCTCGGCTATCCGTGGAGGGAGGTCGGTGCTTGTGGGCGGCATGAAGCTGACCAGCACATGATCAGCCCCCAGCTCTTTGTAGGTCGCGGCGAGGTCTGCCGTCTCGGCGGGGTCACCGGGGTAACGAAACTGGACAGAGACCTCGATCTCGCTCCGGTCTCGCCCGATCTCTTCGCACGCCTCGTCGAGACGTCTCAGCGAGGCTACGAACAGGTCCGGCTCCGAGGTGAAATCCGGGTAGTTCCACTGGTCTGCCCAGCGAGCCGCCAACGGAATGGTCCGGCGGGGACCCGAGCCCCCGATGACGAACGGCGGCCGGGGCTTCTGTACCGGCTTCGGCTCAAAGCGCGCCGAGCTGATCGTCCGATACTTCCCTTTGAAGTCGAACACCTCCTCGGTCATCAGACCGTGCAGGATTTGGAAGGTCTCCTCGAGCATGTCGAAACGCTCTGCGACAGGTCGGAGCTCGATGTCGAAGGCCTCATGTTCACGCTCGTGCCAACCGGCGCCGACTCCCAGCTCGAGTCTCCCCTGGGACATCCGATCCAGGGTCACTGCCTGCTTGGCCAGTAGCGCGGGATGCCGAAATGTGTTGGCCGTCACCATCGTCCCGAAGCGGATCCGGGTGGTGACCGCGGCCAGGCCCCCGAAGAGGGTCCAGCCGTCCATGATCGGCCGCGACTCTTCGCCCCGAGGCGGGTAGAGATGGTCGTTGAGCCATACGGCGTCCCAGAAACCGCCCCGGTCGGCCTCTATCCACACCTCACGCAGCTCGGGCCAGTCCTGATCCTGGGCCCAGACCTTGAACGAATGCCGGAAGGGCCGCCCGGTCATGGGGTTCCCGGTTCGACCACCAGGGGAACCTCGGGCAGGTCGTCGGCGGGGGCGAATCCGAAAACTCTCCCGTAGAAGGCGAGCTCCGACTCCAGGCTGTGGATGATGTTCTCCGCCTTCCGGAACCCGTGATCCTCGCCTTCGTAAGTGATATGGGCGTGGGGAACCCCGTTCTCGGCGAGCGCGGCGGAGATGAGCTCGGCCTGCTCCGGCGGCACCACCTTGTCATCGAGGCCCTGGAACAGGATCACCGGGACCGTGATCTGGTCGACCGAGTAGAGAGGCGACCGGCGTCGCATCTCCTCCGGATCGGTGCCGACCATGCCGTCGAGATAGCGCGACTCGAATTTGTGGGTGTGGTCGGCGAGAAGCCCGATGTCGGCGACTCCGAAGTAGGACCCACCAGCGCTGAAGGCGTCCCCGAACGCGAGGGCGGCCAAGGTGGTGTAACCGCCGGCACTGCCCCCGGTGATGATGAGCCGGTGGCCGTCCACCTCTCCTTCGGCAGCCAGATAGCGGGCGGCGGCGAGACAATCCTCGACATCTGCGATACCCCATGAGTCACGCAGGAGATTCCTGAATTTGCGCCCGTAGCCGGTCGAGCCGCGGTAGTTGACGTCGACCAACCCGAAGCCCCTGGTCGTCCAGTACAGGAACGATGGTTTCAGGCTGGGAAAGACATGCGATGTAGGTCCACCATGCACTTTCACGATGAGTGGTGGCCTCTCTTCGTCTGGCCCGTCGAAGTCGGGGTTTGTCGGCGGGTAGTACACCCCGTGGGCCACCTCGCCGTCGGCGGTGGGGAACGTGATGATGCGGGGTGACGGGATGTAGTCGGGCTCGGCAGGCATCGGGTTCGCCCGCACCACGCTCAGGGCACCCGTGTCGACATCGAGCTCGTAGACGGCACTGGGCGTTGCCGGCCCGTGACCGACGAACCAGGCGCGGGACTCACCGTCGGTGACCAAGAAAGCGAGACCGGTTAAGTGGTTGGGCAGGCGTCGGAGCCTGCCATCCCGATCGACGACGCCGAGATGGTTTACGCCTCCCTCCCAGAAGGCGGTGAGAATCCTTCCCTCGGAGAGAAAGCCGAAGGTAGTGGGGCCGAAGATCCACAACGGCACCCCGAAATCGGCCTCCATCTCCACGATCGCCGTGGAGTGCTCCCCGTCAAACCGATGCAGATTCCACCACCCGCTCCGGTCGGTCGCGAACACGATGCCACCACCCGGCGACCACTCCGGTTGGAAGATGGCCTCATCGGGACCGCCGGCGACCTCCTCGATGTCGACCAGTCCGTTCTCGGTGATGGTCCCCGTCTTGAGGAGAGTCCCATCCCAGGGCATGTTGGGGTGATCCCATTCCAGCCACAGGAGCTTCGTGTCATCCGAGGATGGTCGAGGAGAGGCGTAGAAATCCCGGCCGGTGACCAGGACCTCGACCTCGCGGGTGTCCGGATCGATCCTGACGATCTCGTTCACCGCCTCGCCATCACCGTGACTCTCCCGTACACAGACGATGCTCCCATCCGGGAGGAACCGCCCGTCTGCATACCGCAGGGCACCCGGCATCGATGGCTCGGGTGTGATCGGCCCATGGCCCAGGAGATAGAGCCGTTGGTCCGTGAGCTCCGAATAGGCCACTCTGCCGTGGTCGACGATGAACGCCCCGCCGCCATACTCATGGACCTGGGTGCGCACGTAGATCGGTTGGGGGGTGATGTCGCCGATCTGGCCGGAATCATCCCGCCGCACCAGGACCTGGCGGCCGCCTTCAGATGGGCGCCCTTCCAACCAATAGAGGTTGTCGCCGTCTGCCGCGATCTGCCCGAAATCGACGATGCCTCCGACCGTGTCGGCGGCCGAGATGGGTGAGTCCCAGGTGCCATATGCTCGGCTTTGAACCATCGAGGCAGGCTATCGGTGTGCCGAGTGCTCGCACCAATCATTACCTTGTGGCGATGCGAGCAAACGATTGGCGCCCATGAGCACACAAACCAGAGATGAAGGGCTGTACGACTACGCGCTCAGAGAGCCCAGGCTCCCCGCCCCGGAGAACCGGGAGAACGACAACATAGGCATCCCTATCGAGGCGCGTCTCGAGATGTACGAGATGCAGCAGCTTTTGCGCCAGTTCGAGAAGCGGGCCTACGACATGTTCCTCCAGAACCTCGTGAAAGGGACATCGCATCTTTCCCTGGGTCAGGAGGCCGTGGCCACCGGGTTCGGGCGGGTGATGAGACCCGATGACTTCACGTTTGCCACATATCGCGGCCACGCTCACACGCTCTCCCGGGGGGCCGATCCGGGCGCTGTGCTCGCCGAACTGCTCGGCAGGGAGAACGGGATCCTCAAGGGCAAGGGCGGATCGATGCACCTGACTTCGGTCGAGCACGGGATGATGGGCTCCTACGCCATCATCGGCGCCCATCTCACGATCGCCAACGGGGCGGCATGGTCGGCCCGCATGCGAGGCACCGACCAGGTGGCCGTGTGCTTCTTCGGGGATGGGACGACCAACATCGGAGCCTTCCACGAGGCGTTGAACCTGGCCGCCATCTGGGATCTCCCGGTCGTATTCGTGTGCGAGAACAACCTCTGGATGGAATACACGCCCATAGACCTGATCACAGCAGTCGCCAACCCGGCGGCGGACCGGGCGTCCGCCTACGGGCTGGAGGGCATCGTGGTCGACGGGAACGACGCCGACGCGGTCTATCAGGTGGCGACCCAGGCGATCGGGAGGGCGCGACGTGGCGAGGGACCGTCTTTGATCGAGGCACAGACCTACCGGGAACAAGGGCACAGTCGGGCGGACCCGGCGAAATACCGTCCCCCCGCCGAGGTGCAGGCCTGGAAGGAACGGGACCCGATCCCGATGTACCACGAGAGATTGCTTCGCCTCGGTGTCCCGGAAGGCGACCTGAGCACGATCCAGCAAGACGTGGCGAGGCGGGTCGACGAGGCGACCGAATTCGCCAAGGGCGGCGCGGTCCCCGGCGAGCAGCACCTGTTGACCGATGTCTGGGCAGACGGAGGCTCGGCATGGCGGAACTGACCTATCGAAACGCCGTTGCCTATGGCATCGCCCAGGAGATGCGACGCGACCCGAGTCTCGTCATGCTCGGGGAGGACATTGCCGGCGCAGGCGGGGTGTTCAAGACGACTGTTGGCCTTGTCGACGAGTTCGGGCCGGACCGAATCCGCGACACCCCGATCTCCGAGCAGGCGATCCTCGGCGCGGCGATGGGCGCCGCCATGACTGGGATCCCGGTGATTGCCGAGATCATGTTCTCAGATTTCATCGCGGTGTGCTTCGATCTGCTGGCCAACGAGATCGCCAAGTCGCGCTACATGACCGGGGGGCAAGTGACGATTCCGATCGTGGTTCGCACTGCCAACGGAGGCGGATCGCGATTCGGGGCACAGCATTCCCAGAGCGTCGAGAACTGGGTGATGATGATCCCGGGCCTCAAGGTCGTGGCGCCATCGACACCATTGGACGTGGTCGGCCTGCTGGCTGCTTCGATACGGGATCCTGACCCGGTGGTCTTCCTGGAGCACAAGTCGTTGATGGCCGACAAGCAGGACGTCCCGGACGGCGAGATCCTCGACAAACTGGGGGCGGCCAGGGTGGTCCGCGAGGGCACCGACTGCACGATTGCCGCGCTCGCCCTGATGGTCCCACGGGCCCTCGAAGCGGCCGATCGGTTAGAGGATCAGGGGATCTCTGCCGAGGTCATCGATGTGCGCACGCTGGTGCCTCTCGATACCCAGACCATCCTCGGGTCCGTGAGCAAGACCAGCCGGCTGTTCACCGTCGAGGAGAACCCCCGGCTGTGTGGTTGGGGGGCTGAGATTGCCTCCATCGTGGCCGATGAGGCGTTTTGGGACCTCGACGGGCCGGTGGTCCGCATAACGACGCCTCATATCCCACTGCCCGCGGCGGAGGCCTTGGAGGACATGGCGATTCCGTCCGTTGATCGGATCACCGAGACGGTCACCAAACGCATGGGTTGAGGCGCCGGGAAGGCGGGAATTCGGATCTGGGCTAAACCCCGGCGTCTGACAGCCGAGACAATTACTACATGACCGGTCTTCGCCCGCCGCCCAAGGCAGAAACCACGAGCCGGGTCTTCCTGCGGTTCGTTGTGCTCGTCCTTCTCTTGATCGCGGCCGGGGCGGCGATCTGGACGACAGTCACCCTCGATCGCATCGAGCTAATCGAAGACGTTTCGCTGGGGGATTTCGAGAACGACACCGTCGAGACTGCCAATGGCACGGTTCTCAATGTCGTGAGACAGGGAGAAGGGGCTGTTCCTCTCGTGCTGCTCCACGATGTCGACGTGGCCGGAGGGGTGATCTGGGACGGGGTGGTTGACGAGCTCGACCCCAGATTCTCGGTGATGCGAGTCGATCTCCCAGGTTTCGGCCTCAGCACCCGGATCCCCAAAGAGGGGAGCCCGCACACCGTCGCCTCGATGGCCGAGGAGGTCTCTGACGTCATCCAGCAGTCCTTCGGCCAGCCCGCAGTGGTCGCCGGCATCGGGCTCGGGGGCGAAGTTGCCGCCGAGATAGCTGTGACCCACGCCGATATCGTTGCCGGTCTGGTCATGCTCGATGTCGACTTCTTCAAACCCCGGGCGTGGGACGAATTCGTGGAGAGGCTGCCCTGGGTTGGTATCGCGGCCACTTACGCCCTCGAGACCGGTGGGCCACTCGCCGCCGGTCGCTGGGCACCCAATTGTGAGAGTGGCGGATGGTGCCCGACCCCCAGCCAGGTCCAGGCGCGGAATCGGGCCGAGACCATCGTGGACACATCCGAGTCGATTCATTTCTTCCGCCGGACCCCGGCCGCCTCACAGGTGCCATCGAAGCTGAGCGAGATCACGACGCCGACCAGCTATCTCTGGAGCCAGGCTGGAGATGTCCCTCGGGAATCGGTCGACCGGGTCCAGGAAGCCATGCCTGCCGCAACCGTCGAAGTGGTGACCGAGGCATGGAAGGCACATCTGGACACCCCGGAAGTGGTGGCGTCGACCATCGCCGGCTTCCTGCAGCAGCCCTAGCGCGCCTCGAACTCGACGGTGTGGACCAGGTTGTTGGCGTAGCCGTTCTCGTTCCACTGCGGGCTCATCGGTTGGCTGTTCCCGGCCGAGTCCGGCGCCCTGGCCATGACCGTGTGCCTGCCGGGAGCAACGACCACCTCGTGCTGCCAGGCGACGGCCGCCAGGGGACTCGAGCCCGTCGACATTTCTGATGCGTGCCAGGTCTCCCCACGATCCATCGAGACCATGACTCCCACTACGGGCCCGCTGCCTGACCAGGCCGAGCCCATGATCACGACAGACCCGGCCGGGACCGACTCCCCGTGACCTGGTGACGCGATCACCGACCTCACCTGGATCTCCGCCACCGGTGATGCCTGCTCAACCTGTCGTCGCCGAGATACCGGTAGCGGTTGACGAAATGGCCGGCGAAAGGCTCGACGACCCCTTCGATGCTGGCCAGCCACTTGACCGACCTCATCGCGTAGTGCCCCGGCAATGCGAACCGGATCGGCCCTCCGTGCTCCATCCCCAGCGGTTCGTCGGCCCAGCGGGTTACGAGGAGCGAAGATCCGTCCTTCACACGGTCGATGGGAACAGAGAACTGATAGTTGACGTCCCCCTCCGGCCACACTCTGCCGCGATCGGACCCGGTTAGGACGAGCTCGACCACACCGTCGGGCACCTGTCCCAGGGCATCGATGAGCCGGACCCCGCCGAGCCTGATCGGGGACGCGCCGCCGAGGCCCCATGCCAAACCGCTCACCGCCGGCCGGACCAACGACCTGCCGTTGCCGGCGCATTCCAGGACCATCTCGATCTCGACCTGTTCCAGGACCGCCAGGGTCTCTACGGACAGGGTCCGTGGCGGAATGCCCGGGAGCAGGACATCGACGACGTCTCCGACGTCCTCCGGGATGGGGAAGCTGTTACGGAGATAGGCCCGGTCCTGAGGGAGGGGACGCCCATCCAGCGCGGTAATGGGCACGCCGGCGTTGGGGGGCGATGTCGTGATGTATTCGAGACCTGACACTTCGGCTGAACCTATCGCGTCGATTCTCTGTCCCGTCCGGCAGTGAGCGTTTTACCCACCCATTCCGCCCAACGGCGGGTCAGGTCGTCGACGGCGGCTCGGTCGGTGCCGGTGGCATGGAGCGCAGGGCCGATGATCACCTCGACACGCCCTTTTCGGAACTTGTTGTCGACACCGAGGACCTGGTCGGTCCCGTTGACTGCAACGGCCACCAATGGCACGCCGGTGCGAGCCGCCAACCAAGCCGCCCCGGGCTTGAACCCGGCATCACCAAATGTCTCGACGCGGATGCCCTCGGGAAACAGACCGACCACGCCCCCGGATTCGAGATGGGCCAGGCATTGACGCACCGTCCCCAACGGGACAGTGCCGCGGCGGACGGTGATGGCGTCCCAGCCATGGAGGGCCCAGTCGAGCGACTTGTGGTTCCCGAAGAGGTCGATGAGGGCGATGAACCGGGCGCGTTTCCCGTAGATCGCTCCGACCAGAGGAGGGTCGAGAAAGGAATAGTGGTTGGCGGCCAGGACGAACGGAGGAGGGGGGAACCCAGGCCCCCGGTCGACCCTCAGGCGCCACAGCATCCTGGCTCCGAGCCTTATCGCAGGGAGTGAGATCAACCACCACAGTCGATGCCTGGGTTTCGAAGGGTCGGGCAGGGTCAAGGGAGCAGCAGCACCTTGCCGGTGGTCTGTCTTCCCTCCAGCGCCCGATGGGCATCGGCGGCGTTGGCAAGTGGATACTCGTGGCCGATGCGCACCTCGACCTCTCCAGATTGAACCCAGGAGAAGAGGTCGGAGCACCGCGACATCAGCTCATCCCTGGTCTGGAGATAGTGCGCCATCGTGGGTCGGGTCAGGAACAGCGAGCCCTTCTGCGAGAGGAGAAGAGGGGCGATCTCGGGCGCCGGGCCAGATGCGTTGCCAAAGGTCACCATCATTCCCCGAGGCCGGAGCAGGTCGAGGCCGCTCATGAACGTGTCGTTGCCGACTCCGTCGTAGACCACATCGAGCGGCTTGGGCCCGGCCGTTTCCTCGACCTCGTCCTTGAAGTCGGTCTGCGTGTACACGATGACGTGGTCCGATCCCGCTTCCCGGCTCAGTTCGGCCTTTTCCGCGCTTCCCACCGTGGTGAACACCTCGGCGCCGAGCATCTTGGCGATCTGGGTGAGGAGAAGACCTACGCCTCCTGCGCCGGCATGGATCAGGCACTTGTCGCCTTGGCGGAGCGGGAAGGTGTCTGTGGCCAGATAGTGGGCCGTGAGACCCTGCAGCAGGACAGCGGCCACCGTCCTCGAGTCGAGGCCATCCGGGATGGGCACCGCCCGATCGGCAGGTATCGCGTGCCGTTCTGCGTAGGAACCGCGCACGTCGGTCCATCCGACCCTGTCCCCGATCCGGAAGCCTTCCACGCCCTCGCCCACCTTTGACACGGTGCCGGCCCCTTCCTGGCCCGGGATGAAGGGAAGGGTCGCGTCGTAGAGACCGCGCCGGTGGTAGATGTCGACGTAGTTCACCCCTGCTGCCGTCACGTCGACCAGCAGTTCCCCCGGACCCGCCTCGGGCTCGGCCAGATCGTCGAGGACCAGGTTCTCGGGTCCACCGAGCGCGGGAACTGTTATTGCTTTCACGGTCGCTCCACGTTCCATCCTCGGCTCTTCAGCTCGAGTGCCAGCAACTCGTCACTGATGAAAGAGAGGTCGGGCGCCCTGGCATCAGCGCCGAGGCATCGCTCCACAGGGTCCCGGAGGGTTCGAGCCCAGGCCTTTCCCTTCGCCTCCGCCTCCAGCGTGAGTGTGGAATCGGGATTGACCGTGTACACCCGGGCCGTTATCTGTGGGTTGGCACGGGAGCCTCGTTCGCCATAGACCAGGAGCGTGGCGCCCATGGGCAGGTCCTGTATACCCCCGGTTGCCACGAACGGCCCATCGAAGGCCCAACCCGACGATCTGGTGTCGTCGACCGACTCCACCACCTTCGCCCAGTTCTTGTGACGTTCGTCTCCGACCAGGGGGACGTCGACCGCCACCATCACCATGTCGCCCATATGCCGAGGGTAGGCGAAGGCAGCCGGGAGTCGCGAGGTGATCTCGGTACGCTTTAGGCTCGACCTATGGCCAAGCTTCGCCTCTTCGCAAACCTCCGGGAACTGGCCGGGACATCGCGACTCGATGTGCCCTCCGAAACCGTAGGGGGGGTGATCGAGGCGGCATCGGAGAAGTTCGGGCCTGACTTCCGGCGAGGCGTGGAGACATCGCGGGTTTGGGTGAACGGTGAGGCGGCGTCGATGGACGACAGCGTCACCGAGCACGACGAGGTGGTGTTGATACCCCCCGTTTCAGGTGGGGATCAGCCGGCCACCACTCTCTCCGCCTTGGACCTAATGGCATTCCTTCCCGCAGCGGTCGCCATCGTGGCGATTCTCGCCAACACCCAGGGCCAGGAGGTATGGGCTGCCGTCCTCGTTCTCATCGTCGCCTTATGGGCGCTCGACATCGGAACGGCGTTCGCGGCCCGGGGCCGGGAGTTCGCCTCGCTTGCCGTAGTGGTCACTGCCGCCGGGTCCGCCATGGCAGCCCACGTCGCCGGAGGCGGCGGGTATGCCCTCGCTCTGGTCATCGCCGCGGTCGTGAGCCTCGGTTGGGCCGTGGTTTTCCCCCAATACCGGCATGTGGACGTCTTGAGCCCGACTGTGATGGTCTCTCTCCTCGGCGGATTGGGCACTGCGTCTCTCGTGCTCGCCCGGTCCGCTCACACGCCTGAGGCGAATGCGGTCGATGTCTTCCTGGTGTCCGTCATCGCCGCCGTGGGTCTCAGTGCGATTGTCGAGCGGATCAATCCCATACCCCTCCTCGACCCCTTCTCGGTCACCGCTCTCGGTGCGGTTCTGGCCGCGGTAGCCGCCGCTGTGATCTGGGATCTATCCGTTGTCTCCTATCTCCTCGTCGGACTTGGGATCGCGGTGGCACTGCTGGCGGGCAGAGGTCTGTCGTCCATGTTGCGAATGGGCCGGGTAGCCCTGACCGAGCGCCCACCGGGGGCGCTGGTCAGCCTCGATGGGGTCGCTCTGGCTGCCGCCATCTATTACCCGTTGCTGCTCCTGGTCTTGTGAGCTCGATCGACGACGCCGCAAGCGTTTGCATCTAGGCCGATCCGAGTAGAGCAAAACGGCATGACGGGTTAGCCTTCCCGCCGATGCGTGCCCAGACGCCGATCCGCGTCGTCACCCTTCTCGCCCTCACCGGTCTGGCCGCCGTCCTCTTCCCCCTCGCCGGCCAGGCGGTGACCAAGGCCCAGGTCGAGGAGGCTTGCGCAGATTCTCGCGCCCAACTCGAGGAGTATCGGGCCGCCCAGGAAGCGTTCGAGGTGGCTGCCCACGAGTACGAAGACGCTGTGATCGAAGTCGATCGTGTGGAGAGGAAACAGGAGTCCGTGGCGGGCTCGGTGTCCAGCCACACCGAGGATCTGGATCAGATCCAGACCAGGATCGAGGAACAGGCCGTGGAGCTCTACATGCGAGGCGGGCTGGCAAGCCCGGGGATCATCTTCTCCGCTTCGTCGGTCGACGAATTCATGACCACCTCCGAATTCCTCACCACTGCCGCCACCGGGGGTCAGGAGTCGTTGGATGAGCTCGTGGCCGCCCGTGGTGAGCTGAATCGGTTCCAGGCCGTTCTCGACGAGACCCGTGTCGAGCTGGAGGCGGTGGAGACCCAGAAACTCGATGCCCGGAGCAATCAGGAAGCGGCGATGGAGGCCGAGCAGGCGGCGTATGCCCAGTTGTCCGGCCGCTGCAAGGAGCTCGCCACCGAGTACGACCGCGAGCAGGCGGAGCTGGCGGCGCGGGCCCGACAGCGAGCTACCGGCTCGGTGCAGGTGGGATCCTTCATCTGTCCCTTCACGCCGGGCCGGACCTCGTTCATCGACTCCTGGGGGGCGTCGAGATCTGGGGGGCGCTCCCATAAAGGGACAGACATGTTCGCCGCGTGGAACGAGCCGATGTACGCGGTCGCTTCGGGCCGCGTCTCGCTTGGCAGCAGTGGGCTCGGCGGCAACACGATCTGGTTGCTGGCCGACAATGGGATCGCTTACTACTACGCCCACCTCTCCGGTTTCAACGTTGCCTCCGGATCGTCGGTAGGCCAAGGCCAGACCATCGGCTTCAACGGCGACAGTGGAAACGCGAGGGGTGGTTCACCGCACCTCCACTTCGAGATCCACCCCGGGGGACGGGGCTCGTCCGCCGTCAACCCCTATGCAACGCTGGCTGGGGCATGCAGGTAGCCTGCCTCCCGTGAGCGAGCACCGCCGCAGAATCGACACCGTTCTCGAGCCAGATTATCTGGCCGACATCTCCGGAGCCGACCTCGACGAGCTGCGGAGACGCCGGGAGTCCGCCGAGGACGTCGAAGCCCAGATCTCGTATTACCGCCGTCTGCTGCACGGAAGGGTGGATCTGCTCAATTTCGAGCTGCGCCGACGCAGCGGGCAGGAGGAGCGGAGCCTGATCGAGGCATTGCCCGAGATTCTGGCCTCAGGGATGACCTTTGGCAACGAGCCCAACCTGCGGCATCTCGACCCGATGCCTCCGATACCGGCCACCACGGGCCGGCGACTCATCGACAGGATCATGGATGACGGTATCCTCACGCAGCTTCCGGAGCTGACCGACGATGAGCTCACCGAGGCGATCGACCGCGTCCAGGAGGTCGAGGCCGAGCTCTCGGCACAGCGGCGGCAGCTGCATGTGGTGATCGACGCCCTCCAGGACGAGATCATCGCCCGCTACCGGAGCCAGCAGGGCGAAGCACAGCCAGCGGGCTGAAGGTTGCTCGCGGCCAGAACACGTTCGGGTCTGGTCGAGACGATGCACGATGGCGCGGTCGCGATTGTCTCCGCCGACGGCGCCCTGGTGGCCCATTCAGGAGACATCGACCAAGCCTTCTTCCTCCGGTCCGCCGCCAAGCCGTTTCAGGCCCTCGCTTCGCAAGAGCACGGGGCGGCACTGGGGCCTCTCGAGCTCGCCCTCGCCTGTGCGTCCCACGACGGTCATCCAGTGCACATCGCCCTGGTCGGATCGATGCTCGCCCGGGTCGGGCTCAGGGAGTCCGATCTTCAATGCCCGCCGAGCTGGCCCCTGTCGGCAGAAGCCGAGACCCGACTCCGGATGGAGTTGGGAAGCAGTGGCGAGCCACGCCGGATCTGGCACGACTGTTCCGGCAAACATGCGGGATGGCTCCGGGCCTGCCGGGCGCAGAGCTGGCCAATCGACTTCTATCTGGCCCCGGATCACCCCCTTCAGGTGGCGATCACCGATCTGATTGCCGATCTGAGCGGTTTCCCGGTTTCACCGGTGGGGGTGGACGGGTGCGGAGCGCCAGTGCACCGCACGACAACCCGGGCCATGGCGACTCTCTACGCCCGACTTGCAACGCTCCCACGCCTCAGGGAGGTCTTCGAGACGATGCATCGCTATCCGGCGCTGGTTTCGGGCACCGGCAATGGTGATGCATCGATTGGGAGTGCTCTGAACGCAGCCGCCAAACGAGGAGCGGCAGGCTGCATCGGTGTGGCGCTCGATGGAAGGTTGGGTGTTGCGGTCAAGTCCTGGGACGGGATCCAGGAGGTCGCCGACGCCGCGGCTATCGCCACCCTGGCCGGGTTGGGAGAGCTGCCGCCAACCGCAAGCGATCGTCTCGCGACGCTTGCCCGGCCCACGGTCCTCGGCGGTGGGCGACCCGTAGGCGAGCTCGAGCCCACCGTGGATTTGCAATGGGCATGAGAGAGGTGCTCGAGCGCCGAATCGAGCGATGGCTCGCCGACCCCGATTCGAGCGTCGAGTACGCCGAAGAGGTCGAGGGCCGCTGGGCGGTGCGGATGCGGCAGGAGGCGCGCGACGCCACCACGACTTGGTTCACGATCGGGCAGCGAAGTCTCGAGTACGAGGCGTACGTCCTGCCGGCAGCCGAGGCCGGCAGCGAGTTGTTGAGACAGGCGTTGCAGAGGAACATGAAAGGTTGGCGGTCGTACTTCGCCCTCGATCACGAGGGCGGCCTGGTGCTGCGCGGACGACTCTCCGAGCCTCTTGTGACCGACCTCGAGCTCGACCTTGTCCTGGGCGAGATCTATGACGCCATCGAGGTCGGCTTCCGACCATTGCTCCGCTCCCTCATCGCGGATCGCGAAAATTCCGGTTAGAAACTTGTGAACAAACCCATGTGGACAAACCCTGTGGAAAGTGGCGATTCCTGTTGGTAACACCCCCCGAAGCCGAGCCCGCGCTCTATTTGGTGATGCTGAGCGTTACTCGGCGTTAGACGGCGCCCAGGCTGGGGTCGTTGCTTCCAGGCTGCAGAACTCGTACATTCGGCGCTGCAAACGCCCGAGAGGCAAACCAGAGAACCGTCCGTTCGGGGAAGTGCGGAGGAGGCTCAGGTAGGTCACTCGGGCGTTTTGCTTTTGAGTCCCCTCCCCCTCAATCGTGACAGAGCTGGGCGAATCGGCTCGCCTCGATGCACGACTGCCCGGGGATCACGGCCTTGTCCGGTGGCAAGACCATCGTTGTGGTGGTCGGCGGCGCCGTCGTTGTGGTGGTCGGAGGTGTGGTCGTGGTCGGTGCCGGGGCAGCAGCCTCGCCCCCATCGTCTGACGGCGGTGCCGTGGTCGCCGGTGAGTCGGAAGGCGGCGGTGGGGGAGCCGGGGCTTCGGTGGTCGGAGGTGCCTCGGTCGTCGGTGGGGCGGTGTCACCTTTCTTCATGAACACGACGGTGACGTACAGGGATCCGTCGTCGCTGGTGTCGGTCC
>Ga0190271_10001332_pt1 | contig 13959 bp, 9 predicted proteins | sample Popmic356T_FD_133747 | JGI IMG/M metagenome (GOLD analysis project Ga0190271, IMG submission 133747) | Populus adjacent soil microbial communities from riparian zone of Weber River, Utah, USA - 356 T | ecosystem: Environmental > Terrestrial > Soil > Riparian zone | place: USA: Utah | collected...
GCGCAGGTTCCCCGTGTCCGGCGCCTGCCCCTGAGCCCGCAGCGAAAACGCTGTGAGCGCCGGTGCTGCAAGGACGCCCGACACCTTGACGAATCCACGTCTCGTAAGTCGCGCCATGATCGTTCTTCCCTCTCTCGTGTGATGCGAACCGAACGCCGTAATTTACCTCAAAGCCCCGGATTTATCTCGAAACGCTCCCTGATAGAATCCGCCCATGAAGACGCGCTGGTCGCGACCGTTTATCGATCTCGTCATCGCCGTGCTCGCGGCGACGTCGATCTCGGCACAGTCTGCGCCGCCAGCGCCCTCGATGCGCGGCGACGGTCCGGCACCTGCGCCCAAGCCATTCAACATCACGCGATCCGAACCCGGCCTCGACGCGATCGTGGGCGCCGACACCAAGGCCGAACTGCTCGCCACCGGCTTCGGCCTCAACGAAGGCCCGGTGTGGGTGCGCGAGGGTCAGTCGGGCTACCTGCTTGTTGGAGGCCTGCTCGACAACGTCATCTACAAAGTCGCAGCCGACAAGACGGTATCGGTGTTCATGGAGAAGGCCGGCTACACCGGTAACGACCCCGATCACACGGGCACGCAGACGCGCAGCGGGCGCTCGCATGTGCTCCTCATCGGCCCGAGCTGCGCCAGCCTCGACTCGCAGGGTCGTCTGATCTGGTGCGCCGACAACGATCGCGCGGTGATGCGCCTCGAGAAGGACGGCACGACGCGCACGGTGCTGTCGTCCGGGTCGAACGGCAAGCGCTTCAGTGGCCCCAACGACATCGTCGTGGCGAAAGACGACGCGGTGTATCTCACGGACAACGACTTCGGCCTGCGCGACGGCGGCAAGAATCCCGACAAGCAACTGCCGAACGGCATCTACCGGATCAAGGACGGGCAGTCGACGATGGTGCTCGACGCCATGGTGCTTGGCGGCATCCCGAATGGCGTCGTGCTCTCACCGGATGAGAAGTATCTCTACGCCAATGCCGGACAGCGAATGATGCGTTACGAGGTGAAAGCCGACGGATCGCTCGGACCGGGCAGTCCGTTCACGCAGGGGCCGGGCATTGGTGACGGCATGAAGGTGGACACGCTTGGCAACGTCTACTCGACGAGCGGCGCCGGCCCGGGCATCGTCCGCATCACGGCACCGAGCGGGACACTTCTCGGTTATCTCAATCTGCCAATCGTCGGCAGTGAGCCGAAACGACAGATCTGCGCCACCAACGTCGCGTTCGGAGATCTCGACGGCAAAGGCCTCTACGTGACTGCTTGCGATCACGTCTACCGCATCCGCCTCAAGGTGGCGGGCGTGATGCCCGGACCGCGGTAAACGCCGGCCCATTTCCAGCCTTGAACGGCGTGCGATGTGGCTCGTGCGATTCACAGAAATTCGCACGAGCAAAGGGTCGATGGACGGATGACCGACATCATGCTGGTCTCACTTGGTTGCCGCCCTCTGCGGTTCCAACGATGAATCCTGTTCGAACCCGTCCAATGGCGTAATCTCGAAAGAGTGGGAATGACGGCCCATCGACATCAGCTAATACATTGATCCCTCTGTAGTTAGGGTTTACTGTCGAGATATGGTCTGACAGTTGCACTGTCGAAGAGCATGGTTTCTCGTCAGGACGGCTACTCACTGATCGACCTGATGATGGTCGTGGGGCTCATCGGCGTGATCAGCGCCATTGCAATCCCGATTTCCGACACCTCGCTGAAGTCCAACCGTCTCAAGGGTGATGCCGATGCGGTCCGCAATCTGGTGGGCCTGGCCAAGATGCGGGCGTCGTCGCGATTCACCAGGGCCCGCGTGTTCGTTGACCTCTCGACGAACTCGTATGGGTTGCAGGTCTTCGATAAGACCGCCGGGGCGTGGGTCAACGACGGCGCGACGGCGCGCACCTCCACTGGCGTGGCGTTTGGATTCGGCACGCTCGCGGCGGCGCCACCGAACACCCAGGTCAACATCGCCATGTCCCCCACATGCACCGGCGGACTGACGGCGGCTGGCGCGATCGCCAATACGGCGTGCATCACGTTCAACTCGCGCGGGCTCCCGGTCGACGCCGCCGGGGTCTTGTTCGCGCGGCACGCGCTCTACTTGCGAGGAGACATTGGAGTCTTCGCCACGACCGTCACATCAACGCCACTCATTCGGTTCTGGTCGTCACCAAACGGCACCGCAGTCTGGACACTCCGGTGAGAAGCGTCATGCACAGCAACACGATCGGCCTGCACACGCGCGCATCGGAATCCGGCTTCAGCCTTCTCGAGACCATGGTGGCCCTGGCGATCGTGCTCGTTGCCGCAGCCGGGCTGTTGCCGCTGGGGGTCATCGCGTTCTCGACCAGCGAGAACCAGGGACATCTGTCCGCGCGCGCCTCGGAGTACGCACAAGACAAGCTCGAACAATTGATGGCCCTCTCCTACGGAGACACAAGCTCGGATACGCGCGTGTTTCCCGCACTTGACGTCGGCGGGAGTGGCCTGACGGTCGGCGGCAACAGTAATCCGGCCACTCCCGTGGCCCAGTATGTGGACTACCTGGACATCGACGGTTCACTGATCCCGTCTCCAAGCGGGGCCCCACCTGCCGGCTGGTACTACCAGCGCGTGTGGCAGATCACGAGCCCCCAGGCCAATCTGAAACAGATCACCGTGACAGCCACAGTGGCTCGATCGGCCGGCGCCTGGGCCCTGAGGCCGCGCGCGACCGTAACTGCGCTCAAGACGTTTCCGTTCTAGGGGGACACGATGGCACCAACATCGCTCACTCGACGCGGATCGAATGCAGAGGCCGGCTTCACACTGATTGAGCTCCTGGTCTCGATGATGATCCTGATGATCATCTCGGGGGTCGTGGTCGGCAGCACGATGGATCTGATGCGGTTGTCGACGACGATGACCAATCGCTCGGACATGCATTCAGGTGTGCGGAATGCGACGGCGCTCCTTCAGCAGGAGGTCGGACAGGCGGGACGTGTCTCGCTGCCAGTCCCGTCGGCGCTGGCCGCAGCTGTGGTTGCGGGAGCGAACCCGGTTGCCGTGACGTCGACGGCCGGCATGTTCGTAGGCGAGAGATTGACCGTCGGTACGGGGAATTCGCAGGAGACGATCACGCTCACCGCAGTCGACACCGCGGCCAATATCATCACCGCCAACTTCAACGTCCCCCACGTCGCAGGCAGCAGCCTCGCGGCGACTGGCGGCTTTTCTGCCGGCGTAATCCCCACGACGATGGTCAATGGATCGACCGGGAACATCCTGAAGATCATTGGCGACATCAACGGCGATGGCAACATGGTGTACGTCGAGTACACCTGCGACATTGCTGGTGGACGGTTGTATCGCAACGTGATGCCGATCGACGCGGCGGTGAAGCCGGCACTCACCGTCGAACAGGTGCTGCTGGACAACCTCCTGCCGAATCCGGCGGCCCCTAACGGAAGTATCCCGCCGTGCTTTGTCTATCAAGAGCAAACCTTCGGCGGCAGGACCTACGTAATCGGCGTGGCCATTATGACCACGGTGCGCACGCAGCAGCGGGACACCATCACGCGCAACTTCCAGACTGTGACCAAAGCGCTCCTCAACGTGGCGCCGCGCAACGTGGTCAACGTCTGGCAACTGGCGAGCCTCAACTACAACGAGCGCGTGCAACCGGTGCCACCGAGCGTGTTGCCGCTACTTCCCTGAGCAAGACGGAGATCGAACATGAATGTTTCCAGTGAACGCGGCGTCGCGCTCGTCATGGCGCTGCTCATGATCCTGGCCGTTTCGATCATCTCGTCGTCGCTGATGGTCGTGGCCAAGACTGAAGCGTTCTCGAGCATGAGCTACACGGCGATGTCGCAGGTCCGCTACGGCGCTGAGTCGGCGATTCATGCGACGACGAACCACCTGCTCTTTACCTACGTGCCGCCATCCGCGGCCAGCGGCGGCGATCCGATCGTCAATTACGACATGACGGTCTCGCCGGTGCGTTACAACGGGCGTCCGGTCGTGCTCTCGAGCGACCCGGCGGTTGCGTCGAACTACCCGTCTGCCGCGGTCGTCAATGCGTTTACGGGCGCATCGAGCGGCACATTGAACGCGGCCAACGTGTCGGTCGGGTACATGACGCGCGCGACGCTCATGTCGATGCGCGTGCTGATGGACTTCTACACCCAGCTTCCCGTGACCCTCCAGACATGGGAGATCGTCGGGGCGGGGCGTGTGAACGGGTCGAGCGCGTCGTATGTCGAAGTCGCGTCCACGCTCGAGCGTCAGCCGGTGCCCGTCTTCAGCTACGCCGCGTTCGCCACGTTCAACGGGTGTAACGCCCTCTCCTTTGCAGGCGGCGCCACAACGGAAAGCTACGACTCTGGTGCGCTCGTCGGTGGCATGCCCACCATTTCGCAGAGCGACGGCAATGTCGGCACCAACGGCAACCTCACGGGAGTCGGGAACCCGACCACGATTTACGGAACGCTGTCGACTCCGCGCGCCGGCGTTGGCAATTGCACGACGAACAACGTGACGGCGGCGACGGTTTCCGGCTGGGCGACCATCCAGGAAGGTCTCGTCACGCTGCCGCAACCGGTGAACTATCCGACCCCTGCACCGGTCACTCCGCCCACCTCGAACTTCAACTTCAACAGCGGCGGCTGCCCGTCGGGCGCGCCTTTCTGCACGACAAGCGGCGGCGGATCGACGATCACCCCCCCTTCCGCGAGCTCAGTTGTCTCGATGGGAGACGTCTCGCTCACCGGCAGTTCCATCGTGCACCTCAATGCCGGCGTGTACGAGCTCAACAGCCTCAGTCTCGCCGGCAACTCGAGGATCGTGGTCGACTCAGGCCCGGTGATCATCAAGGTCGCGGGCCAGGGAGTGGCGACTCCGATCGACCTGTCGGGCGGAGGTGTGTCGAACCCGTCGCTCGACCCAACGAAGCTGCAGTTCGTTTACGGAGGAACCGGCAACATCAAAGTCACAGGGGGCACGGATACTGCCGCACTCGTCTACGCTCCCAACGCATCGTCTGCCCTCACCGGCGCCAGCACGAACTTCTATGGGGCGATCATCACCAACAAGGTGACGGCTACCGGCGGATTCAACCTGTACTACGACCGCCGCCTGCGTAGTTCCGTGACAACCGCGGGCAACCCGACGATGACCAGCTTCTCTTGGAGGACGTTCTAGACAGACGACGGAACGTTCCTTGGTCCGTCACAGATGGCACGATCTCGCCGACGAATCTATAGTAGAGGTCATGCAGAGACGCGAGTTCGTGACGACAGCAGTAGCGGGAGCCGCCGGCCTCGGGGCCGGCAAGTTGATCTCGGACTGGCGGTCGGGTTCGACGCTGGAGGAGGAGCAGGCGCGGATTCAGGAGCTCGAACGTCGTGCGCTCCCCGAGCACGCGCGCATGTCATTCTCGCAACAGGGGGAGGACATCGTTCTCTTTCACGTCATCCAGGATCTTCTACGCGTGGAGCACGCCACCTATATCGACGTCGGCGCCGCCGAGCCCGTGCTGAGCAACAACACGTACCTGCTGTGGGGCGTCGGCCACCGCGGCGTCCTCGTGGAACCCAATCCAGCATTTGCCAAGAAGCTGCGCGATTACCGGGCGGGCGACAAGGTTGTCGAGGCTGGTGTCGGTGTGACCGACGCGACGGAAGTCGACTACTACGAGATCAAAGGCAATCCGATGCTCAACACGTTCTCGCCCGACCAGGTGAAAATGCTGCAGCAAGGGAAGAGCGAAAACGTCGTCGAGCGCGTGCGGAAGATGCCGCTCATCAACCTCAACCGCCTCATCACCGAACAACTGGGCAAGGCTCCAGACGTGCTATCAACCGACATCGAGGGCCTCGATTACGACATCATTCGGTCGCTCGACTTGTCGCGCTTCCGCCCCGGCGCCATCTGTGCGGAGACAGTGGCGATGAACGCCGCTGGCGTCAACTCGGACATCACGACCTATCTGCTCGCACAGGGATACGTCGTGCGCGGCGGATCGACGGTCAATACGATCTACGTCGATTCGAAGCGGCTGTCGTCATAGTCCTTGGTGCTTCGTCCTTGGTTCTTAGTCCAAGCACGGACCAGGGACCAAGAACGGACCAAGGACCAAGAACGAAGGACTAAGGACCAGTCCTCTCCCGTTCACAAGCGCCGCAACGCCTCTGTGGCACGCAGCCTGTTCGATTCCTTCACGCTCGCCGTTACTAATGGCGTCAGTCGCGGCTGTGTATTTCGGTCGGGCAGCGCCTGAGATCAGCCTTACAGAAAGAGGCGTCAGCGCAGCCCTGCAGGACGGGTAAAATGAAGGTTGACGCCATCGTTGGGTTCGTACGCGAGCGACCGTCTGGAAAGCCGATTCCTGGCGCGCGCGTGCGCGCCTACGATCGCGACGCACAGACGAACCATCTGGTCGGTGAAGCGGTCACGGCGGCCGATGGAAGGTTTGAAATCGCCCGTGATACTGCCGCCTTTGCCGAATTCATCGAGGACAGTCCGGACGTGGTGTTCGACGTCCAGCCGCGGGGCGGCGGCGGTCACAGCGCGCGCCGCGATCTGCGCTGGAGCGCGGGAAAGTTGCTGCCCGTTGCCACCATCGACGTGCCGGCCGAGGCGCGCGGATCCCGATCGGCATCCGCGCACCGCAACAAGACAGCCAAACACAAGGACGAGAACCACCACGACGACCAAGGCGGGCAGGACGACCACGATCACGATCACGACGAGCAGGACGACCACGATCACGACGACACGGACAGTCACGATTCTCCACCGATGCGCTGCGGATGGTGCGGGCACTCTCACGGGCGACACGACCCATGTCATGCGCCGAAGCCCCCTGACCGATGCCGCGACATCTACCTGAAGATCGAAAGGATTCCAGCGTACAGCCCCGTCGCGCCCGACGATGCAGAGCACCACAAGCATCGTCGCGACTGCATGCGAAACCCCACGCATGAAGACACCCACGTCCCGCATGCCGAGGTCGAGCAACGGAAGCTCGACGCCGTGGTCTATCGGGAGTATCTCGATCCGGCGTTCACGATTCCGAACACCGCGCCAATCGTGCCGGCCGATATCAATGAGCCCAGATACGATCGCCGCGTGCCCGGCGCCGTGCTCTACGCCGAACCAGGTGAGCGGCTGTTCATCCACGTGCTGAACGCCGACGACTTCCCGCACAGCTTCCACATTCATGGTCTCGTCTACGGCATTGACTCAGATGGCTCGTGGCCGTTTGGCGTCGCAGACGCCGAGGGACGCCGCAGCGATGTGATCTGCCCGGGCGACGAATGGTGTTACACGTTCGACGTCACCGAAGAGACGATTGGCGCGTGGCCATTCCACGATCACTACGCCGACATCTTCGACCACGTGAACCTCGGGTTGTTCGGCGGCTTGATCGTGCGCGATCCACGCTGCCCCGAACCGGACCTCGAGGTGCCATTCTTTCTGCATCGTCTCTCGGCTTCAGCCCACGGGCATGGAGCCGGGCATGCGGAAACAGGCTTCGATAGCGGCACGCTGTCGCCGGGTGGAACCTTCGCCCATACGTTTCCCGACGAGGGCACCTTCGAGTACTTCTGTCGCTTTCATCCGATGCAGGGGATCGTGCGGGTGACCATGGGTGGCCCCGCCGCCGCCAGTGTCTCGATCAAGGACGGGCCGGGGCGCTTCGACGCCGACGACGTGACCGTGCGGCCCGGAGGCGTCGTGACCTGGACGCATCAGGGTGCCGAACCGCATACCGTCACTCAGGCTGCCGCCGCAGCCAAAGAGTCCATGTGTATCAACGGGCGCACGTTCATCGGTAACACGCCGACGATTCGGGCGAAGGCAGGACGCCGGATCCGCTGGTACGTCTTCAATCTCGACCTCGGTACGCTGTGGCACAACTTCCACGTGCATGGGCAGCGATTCCGGGTCGGCGACGAAATCATGGACACGAGGAGTCTCGGTCCGGCGGAGTCGTTCATCGCGGACACCGTCGTTCCGCCTGTCGTTCTGTTACCGCTCAAGGGTGACTGCCTGGACCACGCCTCGCACTGCTGCGGCAAGGAAGGTGAAGTGCACCTTCGCGACGTTCCCGGGCTGCTGCCGAGGAACGCGCATCGCGGACGTGCGCGCGGCGTCGCAGCGGGCGGCGGGCATCACGGTGGCACAGGTCACGACGGTGCGCCGGGCCATGGCCACGCGAACGATTCACACGGGCACGGGACCGGCTCTGCTTCGCACGGATCGGACACGCCCGTGCACGACCACGGCTCCGATGCTCATGATCACGGCCACGAGTCAGGCTCGCACAATCACAAACACGGCTCCGATCACGACCACGGATCGAACGGCGAGCACGAAGGGGAGAAGCGTCTTCGCGGCGACTTCCTCGTCCACTGCCACGTCGAGATGCACATGATGGAGGGGATGGCAGCGCTCGTGCGCAGCATCCAGACCGTCAACGTGACCAAGGAGCTCGCCGACGCCTACTGCTTCGAACTGCCGCTCGATCATCCTGACGAGTGTCCGATCGTCGATATTCACCCGTGCGGTGGCGGCGCAGGCACATGGGAGCGGCTCCCCGACTGTCCAATCTTCATCGTGCATGCGGCCGTGATGCGGACGGGCAAAGTGCTGCTGTGGGCGGGAACAGCGGAAGTGGGTGACCCACTCGAGTCACGCGTCTGGAACCCGGCCACCAACACGCTGACGACACAGCTGTTCGGCGAGGATCTGTTCTGCGCCGGTCAGACGTTCCTGCGCGACGGACGCGTGCTCGTTGGAGGCGGCGCTCCGGCAGGTTCACTCGATTCGACCCACATCTTCGATCCTGCTGGGGAAGCATGGACCAAGGTGAACGACATGCAGCGCGCCCGTTGGTACCCGACGCTGGTGCCACTGGCCGACGGCCGCGTGATGGCGTTCTCTGGATCGGGCATAACGGACGTTGAAGTCTACGATCCGGCCACTGGGAACTGGACGTTAGTGACCGGCGCCGCGCGCAACTTCTCAGAGCTGTATCCGAGCCTGCACATCGTGCCGAGTGGCGAGATCTTCTATTCGCGGGCCGGCTGGGCACAGGCAGACACCGGCAACACGAACACGGGGTACCTTTCGCTTACGGGTCCGACTTCAGGAACCTGGAGCGATCTCGGCGCCTTGCAGTTCAACGACAGGCAGGAGGGCACGGCCGTCATCCAAATAGACACCTCCGCCACGCCCGCCACGGCGCGTGTCACGGTCATCGGCGGCGGCGTTTCGGGTACGGCGACGGTCCGGAACCCGCAGACCGCCGAGACGATCGACCTCACGACGCTCGCGCCGACGCCTGCGTGGGCGCGCACTGCTGACATGCACTATCCGCGCGTGAACGTGAATGCCGTTCTCCTGCCTGACGGCACCATCTTCGTCGTCGGCGGGCAACGCGCCGGCAAGTGGAACGCCGATCCGCAGGCCGTGCTCGAGCCAGAGATCTACGATCCACGGAACGAGACCTGGACGGTGATGGCGCCGATGGAGCACCCACGGCAGTACCATTCGATTGCCGTACTGCTGCCCGATGGCCGTGTGCTGACGGCCGGTGGCGTCGATCCGCGGCCGGGGGTAGTGGAGCGCGACCAGCGCTCGATGGAGGTGTTCAGCCCTCCGTATCTGTCGATGGGCCCACGGCCCGTGATCACGGCAGCGCCGGCAGCCATCGCCTACGCCACAACGTTCAACATCGACACTCCGGACCCGAACGGCGTCGACTCAGTGGTGCTGATTCGACCCGGAGCCGTCACGCATCATACCGACGCCGGCCAGCGCTGCGTAAAGCTCGCGATTACCGGACGTACCGCAACGCAGGTCAGCGTGCGCGCACCCGCGAACGGTCACCTGGCTCCGCCCGGGTTCTACATGTTGTTCATCGTGAAGGCGAATGGTGTCCCGTCGGAAGCGGCCTGGCAGCAGCTTGGCTGATCAGCGCGCCGGCAAAATCGGCACGCTGATCGCTATCGCGTCGACTTCTCCTGCTCGCGCGCGCCGCGGAGGATGGCCGGCAGGCCGTAGTTTCCTTCGTGGCACGCGTACTCGAACATCCGCTCGCCCGTCATCTTGAGCGGAATCATCAGCGTCCACGGGCGCGACCACATATTCGAATCGTCGAAGGTGACGTAGTACTCGAGCGTGTTCTCCGACACGCGCCGGAACTTCTCGGTGGTGTGCAGCTTCTCGCTGGCACCCACTCGAGTGGCGTTGGCCTCGTAGTTGGTGGTGTCCACGACCAGCGTGTCGCCGTCCCATCGCGCGCGCGAGTCGCCGTGATACTGCCTGATCACCGGCGAGACGTTTGACGCCTTCTCTGTCGAAAAGATGCGAACGTCGTGAATCATCTCGCTGCGCAGCGCGACGACGCCCGGGCCCTGCGTGATCTCGAAGTAGCTCTGATAGCCGGCGCGTATGTTCGGTGTGCCATAGCTGACGCAACGCGTGCCCAGCGATAAGTCCGCTGCGCTATCCGCTGGCCCTCTTCCCTGCCGGGCCGCGGCCTGTGCGCGTGCGCGTTCGGCCGCACCGGGCGCCGGAGCCGGAATACGACCGTCGGGCGGATCGATGATGAGCGAGGTGCGGTTGTCCCATGTGCGATCGGACAACCATGTCTGGTCGTAGTTACCGACCTGCGTATCAGTGGAACTGAACTTCGTCTTGCCCTCGATCGCGGCGTTGAAGAGCTCGTCGGCAAAGAAGGCGTCGCCGCCGTCAATCATCGCCGACGCGCGCTTCTTCAGATCCGTGAGCTCGGCGTCGGTCATGCTGGTGCGCAGGCCGAACTGCTTCGGCCGCTCGAGCGGTGTCATGCCGTTGTTGGCCCACACGCCCTGGAAGTCGGGATGGCCATCCGGTGTTCGCGGTGCAGACCAAGCCGGCCTCGCCGATTGGCCGAAGACGACCGCGCCCAGAAGGGCGATGCCCGTCAGCACGCACGTGAGAGTTTGTCTTGCCATGGGCACAGTGTGCCAGAAGGCCGGCGGGTACGAATACCCATTCAGAGGTAGCCCGGACGCGCCAGCGCTTGCAACGACGCGAGCCGCCCTGTTCGCGTCGAATCAGCGGGCGACCTGCCCGCGGCTCCGGTTCGCGGCGTGGAAAATCGGCCACTGACCCGACGCGCGAGCGCAACGACAGTATGGCTGGCCGTAGCGACTGTGAGCACCGTGATCAACGACAGCGCTAAAACGGCCTCGCAGGCGAACCGACCGGCGGCGGCACCGTGTCGCCACTGTTGCGCGGAGTGCCTCGTTATCGACTCGATTGTTCACCGGCGTGCGAATCGCCTCAGCCGCCGCAGCCATCGTCAGGCCCGCGCCGGAGAGGCTGTTTTTCCACGGTGCGAACCGGAGCGAAGTGCGAGCCGTGCTGTCGTTGCTGGCGCGCGCACATGGAACGGGAAGAGGATCGAAGCCGCTTATGATGTTGCCGATGAGACGGGGCGTGATTGTTGGCGTGGTAGTGGTACTCGGCGCGCTCGGCGTCCGTGCACAGAAGCCTGACGCCGGCCGCAACCCGGCGTGGGATTGGCCTACCTACAATCGCGATCTTGCTGGCACGCGCTATTCGGCTCTCACGCAGATCAACACAAAGAACGTTTCGACACTGACGCAGGCGTGGTCGTATCGGCTGCGTCCCGAGCCGGGCAAGTCAGTTCCCGCGATCGACAAGCCGGCAAGCTCATTCGAAATCTTTCAGGAGGTCACGCCGATCGTCGTGAACGGCGTGATGTATCTCCCCTCCGGTCATCGCGTCGTTGCACTCGAACCGGAGACCGGGAAAGAAATCTGGCGCTACGAGTTGCCCGAAGGACTCGCCTCGTTCCGAGGTGTCACGTACTGGCCCGGCGATCAAAACGTGCGCCCGCGTATCTTCTTCACGAGCCTGAGAAAGTTGATCGCCCTCCGTGCCGACACCGGCGCGCTCGACCGTACGTTCGGCGATGGCGGTGAGCTCGATCTCGAAATTCCGTACAGCGGTGTGCCCGTGATCTATCGGAACGTGATCCTCATGGGATCGAATTTCTTCGGCCCCGGCGAACGCCACATCGGACCGCATCTGACGACGAATAAGGGCGAGAAGGGTGATGTGCACGCATACGACGCGCGCACGGGCAAGAAGGTGTGGGACTTCCACACCATTCCGCTGCCGGGCGAAGTCGGCAACAACACCTGGGGCAACGACAGCTGGAAGAATCGGACCGGCAACAACGTCTGGTCGTTTACGCTGACCGTCGACGAGCAGCGTGGCATCGTCTACATGCCGGTCAGCGGTCCGGGCATGAACTACTACGGCGGCGACCGGCCGGGCGACAACCTGTTCAGCAACTCGACGATCGCACTTGACGCACTGACGGGCAAACTGAAGTGGCACTTCCAGAACATCCGTCACGAGATCTGGGACTACAACCTCCCGCCGGCGCCGGGGCTGATCGACATCCGGAAGGACGGCAAGACGATTCCTGCGCTCGCGCAAGTCGGCAAGTCCGGCTTCATGTTCATCCTGAATCGCGAGAACGGCGCACCGATTCACGGTGTCGATGAACGCCCGCAGGCAAAAGCAGACGTGCCGGGCGAGTGGTACCCGGCGACTCAGCCGATCCCGAAGAAGCCCGGTCCGCTCGCACGAGTGAGCATGACGCGGAACGATCTCGTCACCGCTGAAGACACGACGCCCGCACATGCGGAGGCGTGCCGCGCGTTGTGGGACAAGGTGCAGTTTCGCAACGACGGACCTTACACGCCGTGGAACTATCGGCCGAGCGGTGGTCCGCCCTCGCTCGCCTTTCCCGGCATGACCGGCGGCGTGAACTGGGGCGGCACCGCCACCGACCCCGAGCTCGGATACATCTTCGTGAACTCAAAAGACGAGCCCTCGTCCGGCTGGATCGCTCCGAATCCGCGTTACAACGAGAAGACCAAGGACACGGAGTTTCCGTACGTGCACCAGAGCGGTGGCACGCTCAGCGCAGAAGCCCGCGACGCGGGCGGTCGATCGCTCGGTAACCTTCCGTGCTTCCGTCCCCCGTGGGCGAGCCTGATGGCGGTGAATGCTGCGACCGGCGAGTTCGCGTGGCGCGTGCCACTCGGCGTGAACGACAACATGCCCGACGGCAAGAAGAACGTCGGCTCCCCCGGTTACGGCGGGCCGAGCGTGACCGCAGGCGGGCTCGTGTTCATCGGCGCGACGCGCGACCGGCAGTTCCGCGCGTTCGACTCGAGGACCGGCAAGGAACTCTGGGCCACGCGTCTCGACTACAACGTCACCGCGATTCCGATCACCTACATGGGCAAGAACGGCAAGCAGTACGTGGCTGTCGTGGCTGCGACGAACGGTCAAGGTAACAACGAGTCTCTACACGTGTTCGCACTTCCGTAGCCACGACGTGATGACGAAACCGAAGGCGGCGATTTCGTGGAGCGGTGGCAAAGACTGTTGCCTGGCCATGCTGCGCGCATGGGACAGCGTGGACATCGTGGCCATGGTCACGATGTTCAATGAAGACGGCGAGCGAAGCCGTTCGCACGGCTTGCGGCCGGCGATGGTCGCGGCACACGCGGCTCGGCTCGGGCTGGAGGAGTTCTCCGCCCGGTGCAGCTGGGACACTTACACCGACGAGTACATCGCGACGCTGTCGCGCCTGCCGGCGCGAGGCATCACCCACGTCGTGTTCGGCGACATCGTGGGTGAGGGACATCGGGAATGGAACGAGCGCGTGTGTCGAGCGCACGGCCTCACACCGATCATGCCGCTCTGGGCGCAACCCACAGCGCAACTCGTCCGCGAGTTCATTGCGCTCGGCGGAGAGGCTCGCCTCGTCACCGTACGAGCGCCGCTCGATCCATCCTGGCTGGGACTCACGTTGACCGAAGAGATCGTGCGTCGCCTGGAATCCATCGGCGTCGATCCCTGTGGCGAATTCGGCGA
>Ga0190271_10001333_pt1 | contig 13958 bp, 10 predicted proteins | sample Popmic356T_FD_133747 | JGI IMG/M metagenome (GOLD analysis project Ga0190271, IMG submission 133747) | Populus adjacent soil microbial communities from riparian zone of Weber River, Utah, USA - 356 T | ecosystem: Environmental > Terrestrial > Soil > Riparian zone | place: USA: Utah | collected...
TCGCGAACTCGTGGCTGAGGTTCTGCAGAAACATCTGCCGCAACCGCGCGTGCTCTTCGAGCTGCCGGTTGGCTTCCGATAGGTGCGTCACCGTCTGCTCCAGTCGTTCGACCAGTTTTTGCGAGCGCGAACGCAGGATTTGGGCGTCGTCAGTCGCGCGGTCTACCCGGTCGCTGTGCCCGGCCAAGTACTTATCGATAACCTCACTGAAGCGCTGCACGTCGATCGGCTTTTGGATCATCCCGTCCGCGCCCACGGCCAGGCTGGTCTCGCGATCGCCTTCGGCTGTGATCGCCACGATGGGTTTGCCCTGCATGCTGGGCATACCGCGCAGGCGCAGCGTCACCTCGTAGCCGTCGAGGTCCGGGACATTGATGTCTACGAGCACGAGGTCGGGCTGCTGCGCCTCGGCCAAGCGGATGCCCTCAAGGCCGCTTTCGGCATCGATCACCTCGTGTCCGGCCGCGCCGAGCAGCTTGCGCACGAGCAGCCGATTCACCGGGTTGTCTTCAATATGCAGAACGCAAGCCACGGCTGATCACAGCGTACCATCCGGCGGCACTATCGGCTCCTTTCGAGTGTAAGGTGCCGGACGTGGGCCGCGACTTGCTTGTTTCGCCGGTCGGCCTACGTTTGTGCCGCGTGTGCCGCCCGCGCCGCGCGTGCGACACGCAGTTGCGTGTGCACCAATTCCGCACGTGACCGTGTATGTACAGGCAAGTCCGAACCCGCGAGAACTGGTAAGAGATTGCGCATGCAGCCGAAGCTTCTGACTGAGTTTCCGAGCGTGAGCTACGACGCCTGGCGAGCCCAGGTCGAGCAGGACCTGAAGAGTAAGGGCGCCGACTTCGAGAAGCGCTTGCTCTCGCGCACGCTCGAAATGAACGGCCTCGTCATCCGACCGCTGTACACGCACGACGATATCGTGTCCGGCACGGCTAATCCGGCCGCCCCCGAGGTTGGCCTGCCGCAGAGCTTGCGTGCGAGCACCCCGGCGGGGGTATGCGACCTGCGGGCCGAGCAAGCGTCGTCGGAGCTGGACGCGGCGCACCGCGAGCTGACCGAGGATCTGGCCGCAGGTGCCACGTCGCTGTGGCTGCGCTTCGACGCCGAAGCACGGACCGGGGACGCCGCCCGCGCCACCCCGGACGGGCTGCACATCACGGGCCTCGCCGACCTATCGGCACTGCTAGCAGGCGTGGACCTCGCGCGCGTGGGCCTCGCGCTGGACGTGGGCGGCAACGTCGCGCTGGGCGCGCTCTTGTTCGCGCATGTGCGCAACGCCGGCGTCGCGCCACACGCGCTACATGGCACGCTTGGCTGCGATCCCCTCGGCGCGTGGGCGCGCGATGGAGCCCTGCCGTATGCGCTCGATCAGGCGCCGGTGCGGCTCGCCGAGCTGTGTCGCGCGACGAGCGAGGCCCATCCGCAGCTGAGGGCGGCACAAGTGGCGAGTGACGCCTACCACCTCGCGGGCGCTAGCTGCACCCAGGAGCTCGCCTACGCCCTCGCCACCGGCTGCGAATACTTGCGCTGGTGCTTGAACGCAGGCATGTCGCTGACACAAGCGAGCCAGCAGATCGGCTTTCGTCTGACGGTGTCGTCCGATCTTTTCCTCGAGCTCGCGAAGCTGCGCGCACTACGGCTCGCCTGGGCGAAGATCATCGCGGCGCACGGCGACCACGGGGACCCTGGCGATCCACTGACACACGTCCACGCGGTCACTTCCGCGCGCAGCCAGACGCGCCGCGACCCTTGGGTCAATATGCTCCGGACGACGACCGAGGCCTTTGCAGCGCTCGTCGGCGGTGCGGACGCGGTCACGACCCGCGCGTTCGACTCGGCACTCGGGCATTCCGATGGGTTCGCGCGGCGCATCGCGCGCAACGTCCAAGTGATCCTGAACGAGGAAGCCCACGTGAACGAGGTAGCTGACGCAGCAGGTGGCAGCTACTACGTCGAGAGTTTGACCGACCAACTGGCGCGCGCCGCCTTTCAGCTCTTTCAAGCTATCGAGCGCCAAGGCGGGATGAGCGCAGCGCTCGCCTCCGGTCAGATCGCTCGCGACATCGCCACGACGGCACGCGACCGTGCCGCAGCGATCGCCAAGCGGCTGGTGCCGATCACGGGCGTGAGCGAGTTCGCCAACCTGTCCGAAGAGCCAGTGCGACGCGAGCCCGCCAAGCGCGCAGCAGCCGCGGCGCAAGTCGACAGTAGCGAGGCGCGCGCGGCACTCGTCCAGCTCGAAGCTGCGGCCAGCGCCGAGCGCATCCCGGCGGCCGTCCAGGCAGCCCAGCGCTCGGCCACGCTCAGCTCGCTCACGCACGCTCTGGCCGGGGGCAGCGTCCCTGCACGCGGTGAGCCGCTGCCAGTGCGACGCAACGCGGATGGCTTCGAGACGCTGCGCGAACGCAGCGAGCGCCACGCCGCCAACAGCGGCCAAGCGCCGCGCGCGTTCTTGTGCAACCTGGGTGAGATCCCCAAGCACAAAGCTCGGGCCAGCTTCGCGAGCGGCTTCTGCAACGCGGGCGGGATCGTCGTTCTCGACAACGACGGCTTTGAGACCGCGCAAGCTGCCGTGGAGGCGTTCAGCGCGGCCGGCACGGATACCGTCGTGATCTGTGGCAGCGACGACCAATATCCCGAGTGGGTCCCGGCGCTTGCCCCCGCACTGCGCGCCCACGGCGCACGCCAGATCCTGCTCGCTGGGCGACCCGGCGACCGCCAGTCGAGCTACGAGCAGGCTGGCGTCAATGCATTCATCTTCGTAGGAGTCGACGTCGTGACGATCTTACGCCAACTGCTCGATGGCATGGGAGTGGCCGAGTGACCCAGCGCACCGCAAAAAAACCGAACTTCGCCGAGCTTGGCTTCGACGACATCGCGCTCGACGCGGGCGCGGCAACAGCTGCCCGGCCCGGCGGGCGCCATGAGCCATGGCAAACGCCGGAGCAGATCGAAGTCGCGCCGCGCTACGACGCCGCCGACGTCGCCGGGCTCGAGCACCTCGCGTTTCAACCGGGTCTGCCGCCTTTCGTGCGCGGGCCATACGCGACCATGTACGTCCAGCAGCCTTGGACCGTGCGTCAGTACGCAGGCTTCTCCACGGCCGAAGACAGCAACGCGTTCTATCGCCGCAATCTCGCAGCCGGCCAAAAGGGCCTGTCGATCGCCTTCGATCTGGCGACCCACCGCGGCTACGACTCGGACAACCCGCGCGTCGCGGGCGATGTCGGAATGGCGGGCGTCGCGATCGATTCGATCCTCGACATGCGCATCTTGTTCGATCGCATCCCGCTCGATCAGATGAGCGTGTCGATGACGATGAACGGCGCGGTGCTGCCCGTGCTCGCGCTCTACATCCTCGCTGCGGAGGAACAAGGCGTGCCCGCGCACAAGCTGACCGGAACCATTCAAAACGACATTTTGAAAGAGTTCATGGTCCGCAACACGTACATCTATCCGCCGGAGCCTTCGATGCGCGCGATCGGCGATATCTTCGCCTTCACGTCGCAGCACATGCCGAAGTTCAACAGCATCAGCATCTCCGGCTACCACATGCAGGAAGCGGGTGCGACCGCCGATCTCGAGCTGGCGTATACGCTCGCGGATGGCGTCGAATACATCCGCACGGGCATCAGCGCAGGGCTCGGCATCGATCGCTTCGCACCGCGCTTGTCGTTCTTCTGGGCGATCGGCATGAACTACTTCATGGAGGTCGCCAAGATGCGCGCGGCCCGCGGGCTGTGGGCCAAGCTGGTCCATGGCTTTTCGCCCAAAGACGCCAAGTCGATGGCCTTGCGCACCCACTGTCAGACCTCGGGCTGGAGCCTGACCGCGCAGGATCCCTTCAACAACGTCGCGCGTACCTGCATCGAGGCCTTGGCCGCGACCTGCGGTCATACGCAGTCGCTGCACACCAACGCGCTCGACGAGGCGCTCGCGCTGCCTACCGACTTCAGCGCCCGCATTGCGCGCAACACGCAGCTCTACCTGCAGCAGGAGAGCGGCATCTGCCGCACGGTCGACCCGTGGGGTGGCAGCTACTACGTCGAGCGGCTGACGCACGATCTCACGCAGCGCGCCTGGGCGTTGATCCAAGAGGTCGAGCAACTCGGCGGCATGGCCAAAGCGATCGAGGCCGGTCTGCCCAAGATGCGCATCGAGGAAGCGGCGACCCGCACCCAAGCGCGCATCGACTCGGGCCGACAGACCATCGTGGGCGTCAACAAGTACCTGCCGAGCAGCGAAGAGCCGCTCGCGATCTTGAAGGTCGAAAACACCGAGGTGCGTCAGGCGCAGATTCGCCGACTCACCGAGCTCAAGAAGAACCGCGACGACGTGAAGCTGCGAGCGGCGCTGAACGCGCTCACCAAAAGTGCCGAGACGCGCGAAGGCAACCTGCTCGCGCTCGCGCTCGATGCGGCTCGGGCGCGCGCCAGTGTGGGCGAGATCAGCGACGCCCTCGAAAAGGTCTGGGGTCGGCACGAGGCCGTCATTCGCTCCATCAGCGGCGTGTATAGTGGTGAGGTGAATCAGTCCGGCGTGGACGACGTGCGTGAAGTGATCGCGTTGACCCAGCAGTTCGAAGCCGCAGAGGGCCGCAGGCCGCGCATTCTGGTCGCCAAGATGGGCCAAGATGGACACGACCGCGGAGCGAAGGTGATCGCGACTGGGTTCGCCGACATGGGCTTCGACGTCGATGTGGGCCCGCTGTTTCAGACGCCCGAAGAGACCGCGCGCCAGGCAGTCGAGAACGACGTCCACGTGGTGGGGGCGAGCACGCTCGCCGCAGGTCACTTGACGTTGGTGCCGTCGTTGCGCGCCGCGCTCGACGCACTCGGTCGGGACGACATCATGATCGCCGTCGGCGGCGTGATCCCTCCGCAAGACTATCCTGCGCTGTACGCGGCAGGCGCATCGTGCATCTTCGGGCCAGGCACGGTGATCAGTCGCGCGGCCAAGGAGCTGCTCAGCGAGCTGTCGCGCCGACTCGGCGATGACGAGGTCGCCTGAGCGTGAATCGCAAACGCACGACGCGCGCGACACCAGACGTGACGAGCCAAGCAGCGCCTGCCCCGGCGACTGTTGACGATGACAAGCCAGCCAGCGCGCCAGCCGCGCAAACGACACGTGGCAAGCGCAAACGACTCGATCTCAAGAGCTACGTCGAGGGCGTGCTCGCCGGTGATCGCGCGGTCCTTGGACGCGCGATCACGTTGGTCGAGAGCCAAGCGCGCCGTGACCACGAGCTCGCGCAACAGCTGCTCATCGAGCTCCTGCCGCACACCGGCAAGGCTTACCGTGTGGGCATCACGGGCGTGCCCGGCGTAGGTAAGAGCACGCTGATCGAGGCGCTCGGCTGCAACCTCATCTCACGAGGTCATCGCGTCGCAGTGCTCGCGATCGACCCCACGAGTCGAGCGACAGGCGGCAGCATCCTGGGCGACAAAACGCGGATGACGCGCCTCTCCCGCGACCTGCAGGCGTTCGTGCGACCTTCGCCGGCGGCAGGTTCGCTGGGCGGAGTCGCACGCAAGACGCGCGAGACCATGCTGGTGTGCGAAGCGGCCGGCTTCGATGTGGTGATCGTCGAGACAGTCGGCGTCGGCCAATCTGAGACCACGGTCGCCGAGATGGTCGATTTTTTCCTGCTGCTCATGCTCGCCAACGCAGGCGACGAGCTGCAGGGCATCAAGCGCGGCATCGTCGAGCTCGCGGATCTCATCGCGATCAACAAGGCCGAGCGCGAAAACGCCGTAGCCGTGCGCCAGGCGCGGCGCGAATACATGTCCGCGCTGCGGCTCATGCATGGCAGCCACCCCGATTGGCGTCCTTCCGTGATCGCCGTGAGCGGGCTGCACAACGAAGGCCTGGACGCGCTCTGGGCTCAAGTGGTCGAGCACCGCGCCTTGCTCGAACGAACAGGCTATCTCGCAAGCCGCCGCCAGGAACAAACCCGACGCTGGCTGTGGACCATGGTCGAAGAGCGCCTGATGCGCGCGCTGCGGGAACATCCCGCCGTAGCGGCACTGGCCCCGGAGATCGAGCGTACCGTGCTCGCCGGAGAGCTGACGCCCGCACTGGGCGCCGAAGCCTTGTTGCAAGCCTTCGGTCTACGCAGCAGTTGACGCGTAACGATCGCGAAGCTGGCCGTAGGCCGAGTGGCACGACGCCGTCCAGAGCGAACGACGTCGTGCGCATCAGCACACTGCGGAGCTAGGAGCGATCGCGAGGTTTGGGCTTCGCGTCGCCTTCTTCGGATTCGTCGTCGGACTCGTCGTCTTCCGACTCATCGTCTTCCGACTCATCGTCTTCGGACTCGTCGTCTTCGGACTCGTCGTCGGCGTCGTCGCTAGGCTCGTCTTGATCGGCCTCGTCGTCGACGTCGGCGTCGTCTTCGCCCGCGTCGTCGTCGCTGTCTTCTTCGTCCTCTGCGGACTCGTACTCGTCGCTCTCGAGCTCGGCGTTGACGTCTTCGCCTTCGTCCTCGTCGTCATCCTCTGGGCTGTCCTCGAGGTGGTCTTCTTCCTCGTCGAACGGCGGGATGTCGCGCTCGTCTACGTGGGCCTCGGACTCGGCGACTTCGGAGAGGACGTCATCCTCTTCCTCGCCTTCTAACTCGTGGTCTTGATCGTGATCCTGGTCGAGCACGCCGGCCGGGATCTGGTCGAGCGTGGATTTGACGCCGAGCGTGGTGTCCTCGAGCTCCTCGCCCTCACCCTGCTCGTCGAGCTTCGACTCGGACCACTCGCCCTTCGCGGCCAAGGGACGCGCTTGCTCTTCCGAGCGACGGCGACCATCCGCCGCCGAGCCGCGCCCATGCCCGTGCCCAGAGGCGTTGGCACGCGCCCGCTCGTTGGCTTGGCGTTCGTTGGACTGGCGCTCGGACAAGCGCTCGGCGAGCTGCTTACGCTCGCGCTCTTCCTCGCGCTCACGGCGTTCACGCTGCTCGGGGCTGTCGCCCAGCGACTCGAGCAAGTCGTAGTCGATCTCGTGGTGCTGGATCACGTGGCGTCGCATCGCAACGCCCAAGCGCTCCATGGCTGTAGCCAGCGCATTGCCGTCGAACAACGCGCACGCCGCCGCCTGGGCAGCGGCCTCTTCGCGCGCACCGCTCGTGATACGTCCGAGCGTCACAAGCCACGCGCTCTGCGCCTGGCCGTAGTGATGCAAGGCGCCGCGCACGTCGATCACGCCCTCGCGGTCGATGTCTCGACCGCTGCGCTGCACGACGATCGCGAGCCTGACCTCTTCGCTGCCGCTCTTGCGAGTGCCCGCGAAATGCAGCTCGGAACCCGAGCTGCCCGGCCGTCGCACCGCGCGCAAGGCCGTCACGCCTTCGGCGTTCAACCAGGTTGCGAGCAACTCGGCGAAGCCGGCAGTCGGCAGCTCGCTCAGCTTTTGGATCAACGCGCGACGCAGCTCAGCTGCATAGCGGTCGGCTCCGGCGAGCAAGTCCTGCTCGGCGCGGGCCAGGTTCTTCGGCAAGAGCCAGTCGGCCAACGACAAACGCCCCGAGCGCAGCCGAAAGCGCGGGCGCGAGCGCGAGAGCTCGGCGCGCGCAATGTCCGCACGGACGGCAGCAGCGATCGTCGGAGCCAGGGCTGCGGCATTGCCGCTCAGCCGGCCACGTCGGACCAGCAGCTCGGCGACGCGCCCAAAGCCGTGCGGCGCACGTTCGCCACGCGACAACACGTGCCATACGGCGTCAGCGAGGTCTTTGCCCAGCAGGTCACCTTCGCCTGGTTGCCGATTCCAGTCGACAGCTTCCTCGCCGCGCGTTTGCTCGTCCGAACGCCGGTCGTCGCTTCGATCGCTGCGATCGCTTCGATCACTGCGGTCGGACCGGTCGCTGCGGTCGCTGCGGAGACGGTCCTCGTGCCGATCACCGCGCGCCCGGTCTTCGTGCCGGTCGCCACGCAAGCGGTCTTCACTCCGATCGCCCCGTGCTTCGCGATCGTGACGTTCGCGCTCATGCCGCGGCCGATCGCGAAACGCTTCGCGCCGCTGAGTCGGCTGGACTGGCTCGGGCCGTGCGCTGACCTCGACCTGGACATCGGGCTTGTCACCCTTGCCACGTCGTCGCCGCCGACGGCGGCGGCGGCCGGCGCGCTCTGCCGTGTCGGTTTCTTGCTCTAGACCAGCGAGGATCGGGTCGTCGTCGCCCTCCTCCTCGGGAAAGACATCGGCGCCCGGCAAGGCCGGCGCGGTCTTGGCAACCTTCACCACCTCCTCAGACGCGGTCACGGTCGCCTCGCCCGTTGCGCCCGTTATGCCCAACGCGGCGCTGACGCTGTTGGTGGCGCTCTCGTCGAGACCTTCGATTTCACTGATCGCAGCCAGTGCAGCCGGTGATAGGCTCTGGCCCTGAAGTGCAGATTCGCGGATCGCAAACACGCCTGGCTTGACCTTGATGATCGGCGCCTGGCCACGATCTTTCTTTACCATCATCGCCAAACGCGAGCTCATCGTGACTTCGGGCGTCTTGCCGACGTGAGAGAGCAGATTGCGTTCGATGGCGAGCTCGGTAATCTTCTTATAGTGCAGCGGTTCTCCTGCGCTTCGCAGGACTTCCAGCGCCGCTTCCGTAAATGTCATTGAGTTTTCTCATTCCTAGAGATGATGCGGTGTCGCGCACGCTAACACCGTGTTTCAGCCCGGCAAAGGGGGGAACGTGCGGTCCAGGGGATTCTAGGCTATGTCGGCACCCATGGCCGACATCCGAGTTGAACGAAATCACGCCCTCGGCAAAGAGGCCGCACTCGCTGCGGCGTTGCGTGTGGCAGAACGCATGAAAGAAAAGGCCCACGTGAACTATCGCGTGGTCGGAGACGTGATTGAATTCGAGCGCAGCGGCGCCAAGGGTCGTCTGTCAGTCGAGCAAAACCGGGTCATCGCCGAGATCACACTGGGGATGCTGCTCAAGCCCATGCGCGGCGTGATCGAAGGCAAGGTCGATGAGTATTTTACGCGCTATTTCGTTTGATCCGACGCTGACGGCTGCTTGGCCGAAGGCAACGCGTCCGAGCTCTGCGCACGGCGCCCGAGCCACAGCCCCGCGTCTCCGCCTGCGGTTAGCACATCGACGCGGTACACGACGACCACAGCCTCGCCCGCACCGGCCGTAGACTCCGACTCCACGACGTACGGCGCTGTCTCACGCGCACACAATTGTGCGGCCGCGTGGGGTGCCACGTCGTCCGCGACGCTCGCAGCATCGCCGCGTGTATCGAGCAGGCGCAGGCGCAATCCGCCGATGCCTGCACCGCCAAACACGGCCACGGTGTAGCACTGGCCGCTCTCGACCGGCAGGCTGGCGCGCACCCGCTCCCCTTGTGCGATCTGAAAACGGCGCGGCTCGCCGACCGCGTCGTAGCCGCGCTTGCGCAAGCCCTCGGAAAACGCATTGGCGGGCTCCTCTGCCACCTCGGGTGCACTGACGATCTCCGCGAGCGCCGGCTTGCCGCCAACAGCGGCGCTCGCCGCACGCAACGCGCTGCGAGGACCGTAAAACGGCAGCGCTACGAAGCTGCCATCGCCGTCGTAGAACTGAATGACGTAGTACGCGCGCACGGGTGCATCGACCGCGCAGGCTTGCACCGCAGGACGCGCGCTCGCGCCCGAATCGAGCGCCAGGAGCCGCCCCTCGGCCGAGTACAACGCGGCGTCGATGTCGCGCGCGCCGGAGGTGGCGCGCGCCAGGATGGTCACGCATTCGCCGGCCGCCACGTACAAAGGCAGCGTCGCGTGACTGCCCGCCAGCATGAAGCCAGCGAGGCCCCGACTGCGTTCGTGCATGCCGGCCCGATGCAACGCTTCGGTCACCGCATGCAGCTCGCGGCGCAGTGCGGGCGCTACCTTGGCCCCTTCACCAGCGGGATCATTCAGGCCGGTGCGCGGCGTGCCTGCGCAACCCGCGAGTACGAGGCCGACCACCCAGATCAGTGCGCTGCGCAAGCCACGACTCATGGTTGCAAGCCCTCCCCATCGTGCCCGAGCAGCAGCACGAAACGCGTCTGCGGACGCGCCGTACCGGCATTAATCACCGCGTGCAGCTGCTCATCGGAAGGTGCACAGTGGAACAACAACGGGGCTTCACCCGTGGCAGCGTCGAGCGCCACGAGCGACCCATCCGAGCCCTTCAAACCGAGCTGCAGCGACGCACTGCCGTGCTCGTTCGCCGGCTCTGAAGAATCGAGCGCGCCCACCGCGTAGCAGGCACCCGCGCGCAACGACAGCGGCACCGACAGTTGCTCCTCCTGCCCGAGTATACCGGACGTCAGGACCTCGGGCGAGAAGCCGCGCGCTCGCATGCGCGCGTTCAGCTCGGCGTAATCGATGCGGGCGGTACCCGCAATGCCGGGCGTCTCGGCGGGCTCCGAGAGCTCGAGCGCGGCGACCGCATAGGCGCCTTCACCCTGAAAGGCCGAGACATCCATCACGTAGCGCGCCGGATCACGTGCACACAACTTCACGCGGGCCGTGCGCGCGCGCGAGATGTCGACACCTGCAGCTGACAGCGGCAAGGTCGGACCGAACACGCGCATGTCGAGGTCGAGAACTTCCTCACTTCCCAGCGCGACCAGCGCATAGCAGCGCCCGCGCTGTAGCGCTGCCCCGGTGGCCGCGTGCTCGCCCGCGCGCAAATTGCCGTAGCTGACGAGATGTCCCGGGGCGTAGCCGAGCGCGCTGAGCTCACTGCGGACGGCTTGAAGTTGCTGGTCGATCGAGGGGCCACGCGGCTCTGGGCCCATGTCGAGCGGAGCCGGGCGCGGAGTCCCAAGCGCGATGCACTGCTCGAGTATGCGGACCGCCGAGGGGCGCGGCTCGTCGCTGACCAGTCGGGCGTAGACCACCTCTCCCTGACCGTCCAAGACCCGCAGCGTGGCGAAGATCGCCTCGCCCTTCACCCCGCAGTGCCGCACGTAGGCCAGGGCGCTCGGCTTGCCAGAGCGAGCGATCTCCCGGCCATCCTGCGCGCGCAGCGCAAGCTCCAGCGATTGCACGTGCCGCGCACCCGCCACCAAAAACCCCAGGCACCCGTCGTCTGTGTAGCGCTCGAAAACCACGTGCGAATCACCGGCGAGCATGAACTTGGTCTGCTGCCTACCAAGTGTCGTCTGGCTCACCGTGGGGCTCGCCAGCGCCGTGCTCACGCACTGCTCCAGCTCACTCGGCGGCAAGGCAGGGACAGTCGCCGGCGTCTTGGCAGCCCGCGCCGCTCGCGCCGACGCCGGGCTTGCGGCACCGCCTACGGCCCGAGCGGTGGACAGCCACAGCGTGCCCGAGACCGCACCGCACAAAGCTACGACAACCCCGACCAGAGGTCCTACCGAACGTAAGGCGCATCGCACTCCCAGAGCCTAGGCGGCTCCGCGCCCTGCGTCTAACCCAAGCTTGCCGGCCGGGGGTAGGTTCTTGACTTCCCCGATAGGTTAGCTCAAGTACACAGCTGGAGTGCGACATGAAGTTGTCCAGCAAAGCCCTGTACGGGGTTCAGGCGCTGTTCGACCTGGCTTTTCACGCGGACGGCTGCGCCCAAATCAAAGAGATCTGCGAGCGCCAGGCCATCCCCCCGCGCTTCCTGGAGCAGGTTTTCCAAGACCTGCGCCGCGCTGGCTTGGTCACCTCTAAACGTGGGCCACGCGGTGGATATCACCTCGCGTTGCCCGCGGAGAAGATCCGTCTCGGGGATGTCATGCGCGCGCTCGAAGGGCCCGTGCAGGTGTTGCCGTCAGCCCGAGATGCCGCACTGGCGGACGCGTCGAGCTATCGTGTGACGGAGACGACCCTGAAAGGGGTTTCCTCGAGCATTGAAGCCAGTCTCGATGCGGTTACCATCGCGACCATGTGTGAGCAGGCCGAGGCCATGGGCATCGCACGACGACCCCCACCGGCCTACGTGTACGCCATCTGAACGTCATTCGAATCTGCGAGGCCTGTCTGCATGGTCGCCCCTGTCATCGACTCTCCGCTCGAGCTCATCGGTCACACACCGCTCATCCGTCTCAATCGCGTCGCTCCGAACCCGGGCGCGACGATCTGGTGCAAGGCCGAGCACATGAATCCGGGTGGGTCGGTGAAAGACCGCATCTGCTTGGCGATGATCGAAGACGCCGAGCGCCGCGGTGTGATCCGTCCCGGCTCCACCATCGTCGAGCCGACCTCGGGCAACACCGGCATCGGCTTGGCGTTGGTCTGCGCGGTCAAGGGTTATCGCCTCGTCCTCACGATGCCTGAGAGCATGTCGCTCGAGCGGCGCGCGCTACTCAAAGCGTACGGTGCGCGCATCATCCTGACCCCAGCCGAGCAGGTGATGGAGGGTGCGATCGCGGCCGCGCGCGAGATCGTCGAGAGCGAAAACGCCTACATGCCGCAGCAGTTCGACAATCCTGCAAACCCAGGCACCCACGCGCAGCATACGGCGCGCGAGATCTTCGACGCGCTCGCGACGCTAGGCACGCCGCGCATCGACGCCTTGATAGCCGCGGTCGGCACCGGCGGCACCGTGAGCGGCGTAGGCAGCGAGCTCAAGCAGCGCTGCCCGGGCTTGCGCGTGATCGCGGTCGAGCCGGAGAGCTCACCGGTGCTGAGCGGCGGCGAGCCTGGGCCGACCAAGATCCAAGGCATCGGCGCGGGCTTCGTGCCGCACAACTTCCATCGCGACGCAGTCGACAGCATCCGCGTGGTGAGCGATCGCGACGCATACGACATGAAGCAGCGCTTGGCGCGCGAGGAAGGCTTGCTCGTCGGGCTGAGTGCAGGCGCCAACGTGGCGATCGCCACGCAGCTCGCTGAGGAGCTCGGGCCCAATGCGACCATCGTAACGTTCCTGTGCGACACCGGGGAGCGCTACTTCAGTCTCGACGAGTACTTCGCATGAGCTTCTCGGACAAGCGCGTGCTGCTCGTCGGAGCCGGCGGTCTAGGCTCGCCCGCGGGGACGTTGTTGGCCCGCGCCGGCGTGGGCTATCTCGCAGTGTTGGACGACGACATCGTCGAGCTGAGCAACTTGCAACGGCAGACATTGTTTTCGCAGGCGCAGGTCGGGCTCAGCAAAGCGCGCTGTGCGGCGGAACGCCTGCAGAGCGAGGCGCGAGCGGCGGGGCATGCTCACAGCGAAGTCATCGCGCTCGAGGCGCGGCTGCACCCAGGCATCGCCCTCGAAACGGTGCGCGGCTTCGACCTCGTGGTGGAAGGCAGCGACAACTACCCGAGTAAATTCCTCACCGCAGACGCCTGCCACCTGGCCCAGATCCCGTGTGTGCAGGCTGCCGCCGTGCGCTGGGTCGGCTGGGTGTTCGGCTGTGTGCCGAATGGTCCCGCGCGTTCGGCGTGCTTGCGCTGCCTGTTCGAGGACATTCCTGACGGCCCGGACCGCGGCTGCGCGCAGGCTGGCGTGCTCGGGCCCGTCGTGGGCGTCGTGGGCGCGCTGCAAGCCGCTGTCGCCCTGCAAATGCTGCAAGGCGACACGGCAGCTGCCGGTGTGATCAGCCACTATCGTGCGCTGCCAGGCAGCCTGCGCCGACGACGCATCGCACGGCGCGTCGATTGTGCGCTGTGCAACGGAACAATTACGCAGTTGGATCGAGCCCGCTACCTGCCTAGAGATTGCGCGGCGTGAGGGTCATTCACTACACACGCACGTGAGATTCTGACCGTTTCATTGAAGGAGACAGACATGGCCGTCACAGTTCGCATCCCTACTCCCCTGCGCACGCTCACCCAAGGCAAAGACGAAGTCGAAGCCGCCGGTAAGAGCGTCCGCGATGTCATCGAGGACCTCGAGAAGCACTACCCGGGGCTCAAAGAGCGGCTGCTCGACGACAAGGGCGTGCGCCGCTTCGTGAACATCTACCAGAACGAAGAAGACATCCGCTTCCTCGACAACCTCGACACGAAAGTGAAAGAGGGCGACTCCATCAGCATCGTGCCCGCGATCGCCGGTGGCGCACA
>Ga0190271_10001334_pt1 | contig 13953 bp, 15 predicted proteins | sample Popmic356T_FD_133747 | JGI IMG/M metagenome (GOLD analysis project Ga0190271, IMG submission 133747) | Populus adjacent soil microbial communities from riparian zone of Weber River, Utah, USA - 356 T | ecosystem: Environmental > Terrestrial > Soil > Riparian zone | place: USA: Utah | collected...
AGCTGCTCGCCGTCGACGCCGTCAACAGCCCAAAAGAGTTCATCGCGGGAAAAAAGCTCGTCGCGAATCGCGCGCACATCGCGCCGGACGTGTTGCGCGACGCGGCCGTGGATCTGACGGCGCTCGGTTGAGCTCTACTGCGCCGCGACTTGCGGGCCCGGCAGATTCAAATGCAGCTCGCCCTTGGCGAGGGCGGTCTCGCGCGCGGGATCGAGCGCCGTGACCTCGTAGCGCTCGACGGCGCTGCCCTCGCTGCCGCGGAACACGCCCGTCACGCCGACGACGCGGCCGCTGTCGTCCGCGCCAGGGCCGATCGTCGGCCAATACTCGGCCGGGCCGGTCCACGGCTGATCGAGATACCACACGGGCACGAGGGTTTCCTTCATGAACGGCCAGGCGTTCGAGTCGGCCTGCACGAACAGCGTGCCTTCACCGGGCACCGTGACGAGCCAGTGATCGCTGACGAGCACGCCGCGAAGCAAGAGATCCGTCTCGGCCGACGTCGACAAAAGTCGGCTCGCCAAGGCTGCCGGCTGATTCGAGCCGTCGTTCAGCACGAGCGCGAGCACGGCCGTGCGGTCGATCGTCTCTTCCCAAAGGCTGTCGTCGCCCGTGTCCTGCCCGAACAGACGCGCGTCCTCGCCGACGGCGAACTCGAGCACGTGGTCCGGCAGGGAATAGCTCAGCACGCGGTCCGTCGGGCTCGGCATCTCCGCAGACTTCGCGGCCAGCGGGTTGAAATAGAGCACCACGCCCGCGGCGGCTGCCCCGAGCACGAGACCGACGATGGCCACGAATAGGTATTTCATTGCGGCCGACTCGTGATGGTGTTGAGCTCGATCGTGCCGCTGACTCTGCCGTCCTCGTCGACGGCGGCGACGGTCCAGCTTTCGGTGTAGCTGCCCGAAAGACCCTCGAACTCGCCCGTGCCCGCAGTCACGGCGCCGTCGCCATCGCGCTGCATCGGCACGGCAATTTGGCCGCCCCACGCCTCGCCGGCGCTATAGCCGCCCGCGCGCAGCGCGCCCTCGAGGGCGCCGCGGGCTTCGCCGGGACCGCTCAAGACGAGCGCGCCGCGGCTCGGAATCAGGACCGACCATGTCGTCGTCGGGCCTGCGCCGCCCCCATTCCAATGACGAGCCGCGACGCCGATGACGCTGCCCTCGGCGTCGCGCACCTTGAAGTGCTCGACGAGCAGGGGCTCGGCCACGAACTGCGCCGGAAGCAGCATCGCAGCTCCCGCGCCCTTGGCGCGCAGGCCGCCGGCCTCGCCGTCCGTCGCCGCGATTCGATCCGCGGGCAAGCGAATCAGGAACTGCTCCCCACGGCCGCCATTGGCGACAACCGACGTGTGCGACGGCAGCCGCGCGTGCTCGAGCCACGGCGCGAAATGCGCCCCGGCGAGCGTGCCGCCGAAGCCCAAGATCAACGCCACTAGGAAGACTGTCTTCATGCCCGTCTCGAGTGGCCAAAGGTGGCAGTATCCGGGCGGGAGGCCCCTGCCGCGGTTAACGGAATCACAAAAAACAGGCCGCGTCGATTGCGGCGCCTAGGTTTGGGCGAAATAGTCCCGCAGATAGTCCGGAAACGAGCGCGAATCCTTGGCGGTCAGGGCTTCGGCGTCGTCGAGCGAGCGGCGGACCGTCTCGGCTAGCGCCTGCTCGCGCGCGGCGCCTAGGGCGAAGTCACGAAAATACGCCGCGTGCGTGTGTGCGAGCGCCAGCGTGTACTCGAAAAAGCTCGCTTGCTCGCTGCGCAATGCCGCCAACAAGGCCGCGGACGGGGTCCGCTCCGGCTCGCGCAGCGCCTCGGCCGCGGCGTCGACGGCCGCGACGTAGCCCTCGGCGTCTGCGTCGAGGAGCTCCGCGACCTCGCGTATGCCGGCGGTGAGCTCGAGCCCTCGCTCGCGCAACGGCCGCTCACGCCCTGCGTCGACGAGCGTGAGACCCGGCCGCCGGCCTTCGCGCGCGACCGTGAGATCCCGCGCGTCGATCTCGGCCTGCTCCGAGGCCGCGATCGGCGGGCTTTCGGTCAACAAGCAGTAGATCAGCAGCGCCTCGAGGAAGCGCAGCTCGCTTTGGTTCATTCCCACAGGGTCCGCGCTGGAGAGATCGAGCGTTCGCACCTCGACGTAGTCGATACCGGTTTCGGCGAGCGCAACAAGGGGCCGCGACTTGCTCGCCTTGCTCGGCTTCGGACGGATCGTGCTGTAGTACTCGTTCTCGATCTGGAGGATGTTCGCGTTGAGCTGCCGATACTCGCCGCCCACGACGACACCGATCGCCGCGTAACGCGGCTCCTCGGTTGTCACGGCGCTACGGATGCCCTCGAGGTATTCGGCCAGGGAGTTCGCGCGGATGCTCAAGCGCCCCTGCGTCTTGTTGCGGTAGCCCAAGTCGCTCATGCGCAGCGAGGTCGCATACGGCGCATACCAGGTCGCGGAATCGAGCTCGGTGAGCAGCTCGTGGCCGTCCGGCCGAAACGAGCGGTTGAGCGCCGGCGACGCGCCGGTCAGGTACGTCACGAGCCACGCGCAGCGGCGATAGTTGCGCACGAGCCCCATGAGCTCGGCCGACCGAAACTCTGTAGAGGGCTCAGAGCGCCGCTCGAAGGCTCGGTACTCCGGCCAGAACGCCGTCGGCAACGAATAGTTGAAATGCACCCCTGCGATGGCCTGCATCGCGCGGCCGTAGCGGTGGCCGAGACCGCGGCGGTATACCGTCTTCATGCGGCCGAGGTTCGAAGGGCCGTAATCCGCGATCGGAATCTCATCGTCGGGCGGCAGCTCGCACGGCATGCTGGCCGGCCACAAGAGCTCGCTACCCAATCGCCTTTGGATGAATGCGTGCACGTCGCAGAGGAATTGAAGCGTCTCCCATTGGGTCCGCTGCGGCGGCGTCACGAGCTCGGGTAACGCTTCGGAATAGTCAGTCGTTATGTAAGGGTGAGTCAGCGCCGCGCCGAGCGCACTCGGATGCGGGGACCGCGACAACATGCCGTCCTCGCCGACACGCAGGCTCTCCTTCTCTACGCCGCGCAAGCCCTGGCGAACGAGCGCCGCGCGGCCGCCGTCGCGCAGCCACTTGAGGCGTGCCGCGAACGGCCCGCCAGCGCCAGGAAATGGAGAGGACGGGCTCAAGCTGGACACGCCGTGAAGGTCTGCCGGTGCCGCATTATAGGCTGCTCGATTGCCGTTCAAACCGATTCAGCGTACGTTCGATGCGGGCGGCTACGCCTGAACGACCTTCGTGGAGTGCTCCCCGCGATGCCTTCGAAGATGGTTCGCGCAGTGATTGCGGCCCTGCTCCTGCTGGCGGCCGTCTCGCCCGCGCACGCGTTCCGTTGCGGCTCGCGCATCATTACGACCGGCGATCACGCCGATGAAGTGCTGCGGTACTGCGGCGAGCCCGCGTCGGTGCAGGTCCGGCGTATGCACCTGCCCTACGTTCGCGATTGGCGCCCTTATCCCGGGATCGTCGAAGAGGTTGTCGTCGAGGACTGGGTCTTCAATCGCGGCCCGCGTCAGCTGATGCGCAGCGTGCGGCTCGAAAACGGCTTCGTCGCGGAAATCAAAAGCCTCGGTTACGGCTACTGACGACGTCTTCGGGCGCCGAACGCAGCAGCGGGACTTGCTCCATCTCGTAACCGATCACCTCGTGCGTGTAGGGGTCGTGGATCGGTTTGCCGCGGCGGAAGCACCCCGTGGTGCGGGCCGTTCGCTCGAACTCCTCCTCCGATGCCACAGGCTCGAGCGCAACGCGACCGTCAGGCCGGCGCACGAGGCACTGGGCGCCCCGGCCGAGCTGTCCCGCGCGCCAGCGCCGCTCGTTCGCGTCCCCGAGCACCAGCGCGATGATCTCAACGGTGTCATTCATGGTCAGGTCCCGCCCCTCCAACGGTCATGCCCAAAACAAGCAATCGCCGTGCCAAGAGCATGCCCATTAGGTGAAACAAGCCCTTACGGAGGGCCGCTGTGAGCACCGTCACGGGCCACTTGCGACAAAATTTGGCACTTCGCGGCGGATCGTCGCCACGTGACCTGGTTCCCGCGTGGGGGCTGCACGTTCGGTTACCTTGGCTGCCTGCCCGCGGAGACATCCCATGCTCTTCAAGCGACGAATCCAAGACAGCAACGGCCCGACCACGTACGTCGCGGCTTCGACGACGATCGTCGGCACGATCACCGGCAAAGGCGCCTATGTCTTCTGCGGCACCGTCGAAGGCGACTGCGACATCGAGGGGCCGCTGACGCTGGCCGCCGGCGGACGCTGGAAAGGCACACTGAAGGCCACGGACATCGTCGTGGCCGGCGTCGTCGAAGGCGACGTCATCGCAGGGCAGCGCGTGGAGATCTTGGGCAGCGCACGGGTCACCGGCAGCCTGTCGGGCAACTCGATCGCCGTCGCCGAGGGCGCCATCATCGCCGGCGAGATCAAAGTGATGAGCGGCGCTCCGCCGACGCAGTTCCTGGAGAAGCGCCAGGCTTAGGACGCGTCAGCACGCGGCCTCGATCTCCGCGAGCACCGCTCGATCGACCCAGCTTCGGAGACGATAGTCTTCGAGGAACGCGCAATGTCCGCCGCGCGCAAAAACCTCGATCGCCAGCGCCGGCGACGCGGCGAGATCAGCAAGATCCACAATTGGGATCACGGGATCGTCCGCGGCCGCGATGATCTTCGCGGGCACGGCAAGGCGCGCGAGCGCGTCGCCCGTGATCGCATAGCCGTCCAAATAGGAGCTCAAGTCCGGGAAGCTTGCATAGCGAGTCGCGAAGAACTCGGTCGTCGCCGTCAACGTCGGAAAGCGGCGCAAGTCGCCGAAATCGTAGAGCTCCGGAAAGCACGCCGCTTTCGCCTCGAGGCTGCGGCGCCAACGGCGCAGGAAATACCAGCGGTACGGCCACCAGCCGTCCTCGAGCGCGCGCATCGTGCTCGCCGGTCGAATCACCGGGCAAACGGCCACGACTTTCGTGAGGGCGATCCCCGCAGCCGGCGCGCGCGCAGCCGCGCGCAGCGCGAAGTTGCCGCCGAGCGAGTGGCCGACGACGAACGTGCGCAGGGCCCGATGCCGTGCAGCGATCGCACCAACAGCGCCGACGACCTCGTCGATGCGGCACGAATGGAACAGGTCGCGATTCAAGGCGAACGTGTGGCCGTGGTCACGGAAGTTGAGCCTGAACACGGCAAACCCGGCGTCGTAGAGCAGGCCGCCGACGGATACGACGTAATTCGCCTCCGCGCTGCCCTCCCAGCCATGTAACAGAATCACGAGGCCCTTGGGTTCAACGGGTTGCGGGCTGAAATGCCCGAGCAGGCGCACGCCGGCCCCGCAGTCGACGATCTCGTCACGCGACGCGGCCAACAAGCCCGCCGAACGCCGCCGCAACCAGCGCTGCCGCCATGGCCAGCCCGCCAGCAAGGACTGGATGTGCTTGTGCCGCAGGCCTCTCGGCGGGTCGAATGCAGTCACGGCGTGCGGCAAACGCGTCCTCGTACTAGACTGGCCTGGGCTTGTAAGGGCGTTCGGCACACAATGGGCCGTGCGGCCCTCTACCGATAAGAATAAATAGATAGTAGAACGAGTCGAGCCCCCCGTATGCTCGCGACGTTTCTGAACTCGCCGCTCAAGCGCCGTTTTATGACTGCGGTCCTGCTGCTTGCGGGATCCGTCACGGCGGCGCTGGGAGCTTTGACCTACCTGCTCGCGGCGGGGGCGCTCTCCGTGGCCGCCTTCGCTTGGGTTGCGCTCGCCTGCCTCGCCACCGGCACGCTCGCCGGGCTGTGGCTGATACGACGCCTCGTCGACCGCTTCTCCGCCCCCCTGCGCGCGGTGACGGCTTCTCTTGAGAGCGGCACGAGCGGCGAGCTCGACTCCGGCGGATTCGGCGATACGACGGAGCTGCACGACCTCGCGGCGGCCGTCAACGCGATGCGCACCAACCTGCGCTCGAGCACGATCTCGCGCGACTACCTCGATCGCCTGTTGTCGAGCATGGGCGAGGCATTGTTGATAACCGATGCCGACGGCAACGTCGAACGAGCCAATACCGCTGCCGTCGAGCTCTTCAAGCAGGACGAAGCGACGCTGGTCGGCAAGCTCGCTGACGACTTGATCCTGACGAGCGACCGGCGGCGGGCCGAAGGCGTGGCGTCCCGCCCTCGTGAAGGCACGGTGCTGCGGCCCGACGGCACGACCGTCAGCGTCTCGTACACAGTAGCCAACGTGCGTGACGGTGACACGGTGCAAAGCAAGGTGTACGCCGCGCACAACATCGACGAGCGCAAGCGCGTCGAGCAGCGCATTCGCTACCTTGCTCGCACCGACTCGCTGACGAAAATCGCGAACCGCATGCAGTTTCAGCATCTGCTGCAGCAGTCGATCGCCCGCGCGCGCCGCAGCCAGCAGTACGTCGCGATGGTTTATCTCGACGTCGACCGTTTCAAGGACATCAACGACACGTTCGGCCACGCCGCCGGCGACACGAGCCTCGAGATCTTCGCGCGCCGCGTGCTCGCGGAGCTCGGCGAGAACTCGCACGCGGGGCGCTTGGCTGGCGACGAGTTCGCGGTGCTGATCACGGGCTTCGAGCGGCTCGACACGATGCAGCGCCACTTGAACGAGCTCGCGCCGCGGCTGCTCGCTGCAACGGGCAAGCCGTTCCAGGTTCACGGCGAGGAGATCTTCCTGACCGCGAGCATGGGTATAGCGGTCTATCCCCGCGACGGCGACAACGTCATCGATCTGATCCGCAACGCGGATGCCGCTCTGTACGAAGCGAAGAAGGCGGGCGGCAACAACTTCGAGTACTACTCGAGCGACATGAACACCGAAGCCGTCGACCGGCTGATGCTGAAGAGCAAGCTGCGCCGCGCATTCGAGCGCGACGAGCTGCGCCTGCACTATCAGCCGAAGTACCGCATATCGACGGGCCGCATCGAAGGCGTCGAGGCATTGCTGCGGTGGGACCTGCCCGACCGCGGCCTCGTGTTTCCGTCGGATTTCGTGCCGCTCGCCGAAGAAACGAATCTGATACTCCAGCTCGGCGATTGGGTATTGAACCGCGTCTGCGCCGACTATCGAACATGGCAACGTGTGGTCCCGTCGCCGTGCCGCGTCTCGCTGAACCTCTCGCTGCGCCAGCTAAAGCAGCGCCGCTTCCTCGATCAGGTCCGCGACACGTTCCGGGCGCACGGCGTGTCGCCGACGTCGCTCGAGCTCGAGATCACCGAGACGACGCTCATGGAGGACCCCGAGCGCACGGTGCGCATTCTCGACGCGCTGTACGGGATGGGGCTGCACCTCGCGATCGACGACTTCGGCACGGGCTACTCGTCGTTGTCGGCGCTGCAGCAGTTCCCGATCAACACGCTGAAGATCGACCAGTCGTTCGTGCGCGACGTCGCGATCGATCGAGACGATGCGGCGATCGTGGATGCGATCATCCAGATGGCCCACAGCTTGCGGCTCGAGGTCGTGGCCGAGGGTGTCGAGTCCGAAGCGCAGCTCGAGTTCTTGCGCCGCCACGGCTGCGACCACGCGCAAGGCCACTTGTTCGGCGCCCCTGTTTCGGCCGACGAGTTCTGCCAGCTCTTGCTCGCGGAGTCGGCCGGCACCGGCAAGTATCGCGCGCTGTTCGCCAGCATGCTTTGAGCCGCGCGGCTGCGGTATTATTCAAGGCACTGCTCTTCAAAGAGGTTGATCATGAGAGTGCTGACGGGCTGCCTTCTGGCCGCCATCACGTGCGGGTACGGTTTTGCCGCCGCGGCTTGCGAGCCCCCTGCCCCGGTGCCGATGCCCGACGGCGCGACCGCGTCGAGGGACCAAATGCTCGCGTCGCAGGCGCAGGTGCGCGCGTATCAAGCCGCCATGACCGAGTTCCTTGCCTGCATCGACTCCGAGCAGGAAGCAGAGGGCGAGCAAGCGCCCGACGAGTTCAAGGCGCTCATGGTCGACCGGCACAACGCCGCCGTCGCCGAGATGGAGGGCGTGGCTGCCGCGTTCAACGATCAGCTGCGCGCATTCAGGGCCGCCAATCCCGCACCTGCGGCGAACTGACGCGTTCCCGCTCTTCTTGCTGCGCGGCGCCGTCTAGGCGCCGCGCTCGTTTCAGGCGCCGAGATCCTTGAACTGCTGCTTCAAGTCGTAGCGCTCGTCGGTCACGATGCGTTCGAGCACGCGCACGCGTTCCTCGACTTGGCCGAGCCGCTCGAGGAGCTCCGCGTTGACGGGATCGTCGCGGCGCGGCGTGCGCTTGCCGTGAGCTATTGCGAACCTGATCAGCTTGAAGACCAGGACCAGCGCGACCATCGCCAACGCAAACTCAAACGGATGCATCCGTGGTGACCTCCCGAGACACCGCAAATGACGCCGGAAAACTATTCTTCCAGCTTACGAAACTCTCGCTCGAGCGTGTAACGATTCGACGTCACGTATTTCTCGAGCCGCTGTAACCGCACGTCGAGATCACGGAACCGATACCGCACGTTGGCCAGCGTATCGTGGGGATTCGCCCGCACCTGGCGCTCGACGGGATCGCTACGGCGCGGTTCCGGCCCCGAGTAGGCGCGCACGGGCAGCAGCAACCCCAGGCAGAGGTAGATGATGCAGATGACCGGGAATGCGAAGAACGCCCCGACTGCGACGATGACGCGCGTGATCGTGACGTCGAAACCGAAATATTCGGCGAGGCCGGCGCAGACGCCGAAGATCATCCCGCGGCGTGGGCTGCGGTAGAGCTTGTTGATCAGGCCGGGCTCGCGAAGGGGGTCGTTCACTGCTGTCTTCTCCAGTCGGGAACCTGGCTGTCGAGAATCGTCTCGAGCGCGTTCACACGACTCTGCATGGCTTGGCTTTCTTTCCAGAGATCCTCGAGCATTTTGTGCTCGTCATCCGACAAACCCTTCGTCGCTTTCCACTTCGTCGAGTAATGCATGATCACGATGAAGGGCAGAACGATCACCATGAAGATGATCGTCAGGATGAAGACGCCGAGCGATGTGCTCATGCTCAGGCCGGATCGTTGCCGCGCTTCTGGCCGGCACGCTTCGACTTCAGCTCGCGCAGCTCCTGGGCAACGGCATCTTCGTTCTCGAGCTCCGAGAACTCGTCCTTCAAACCCTTCTTGCCACCGAGATCGTACGACTCGACGTGCGCCTCGATGTCGTCGATGCGCCGTTCGAACTGATCGAACCGAATCAGCGCGTCGTCGATGCGCGCGTTATGCAAGCGCTTGCGCGTCTCGAGCCTGCGGCTCGCCGTGCGCTGCCGGGAGAGAATCGCCTGTTGACGCGTCTTCGCGTCGACGAGCTTCTCCTCGAGCCGCACGACGTCGTCGTTCAACTTGTCGAGCCCTTCGCCGAGGGCCTGATGCTGAGCGCGCAGCGCTTCGGCTGCTGCCGTGGCGCGCGACTTCTCCGCCAGGGCCGCTTTCGCGAGGTCCTCGCGGTTCTTGTCGAGCGCGAGCTCGGCTTTGGCTTGCCAATCCTTCGCCTCGGCTTCGAGGTTCGCAAGCGAGCGCGTGATCTCTTTGCGGTCGGCGATCCCTCGGGCCGCCGTGGAGCGCACCTCGACGAGCGTGTCCTCCATCTCTTGGATCATGAGCCGCACGAGCTTTTCCGGATCCTCGGCCTTGTCGAGGATCGAGTTGATGTTCGAGTTAACGATGTCGCTGAAGCGCGAGAAGATTCCCATGGCACGAGGCCCTCTGAGTTGTGAGTGCGGACCTCAAAGCAGAAACTATGCCAACGGCCGTACGGGGCTCTAAGCGTCTGAATGGGCGAAAGAATTCGTTTTTTCGCGCGCGAAACCACTTGGGTCCTAGTTTGGTCTTGGGCTAAGATTTCGCCGAAACGACCAACAGTTGGTGTCTCTTGGCCAGCGCTGCCGCAGCGAGGATCCCTGAAAGCATCGGTTTGATCGGCGAGGCGCCGACCTTCTCGGCCATGCTCGAGCACGTGTCGCGCGCGGCCAAGCTCGTGAAGCCCGTGCTCGTCATCGGCGAGCGCGGCACGGGCAAAGAGCTCATCGCCTCGCGCCTGCATTACCTCTCGCCGCGTTGGGAGCAGCCGCTGATCAAGGTCAACTGCGCGGCCCTCACGGAGACTTTGCTCGAGTCGGAGCTGTTCGGCCACCAAGCCGGCGCATTCACGGGCGCCATTCGCACGCACATCGGCCGCTTCGAGCAGGCAAACGGCGGCACGCTCGTGCTCGACGAGCTCGGCACGATTCCACCGCGCATGCAGGAGAAGATCCTGCGTGTCATCGAGTATGGCGAGTTCCAGCGCGTCGGCGGCTCCGACACGATTCGCACGGACGTGCGCATCGTCGGCGCGACGAACGAGCATCTGCCCAGGCTCGCAGAGCTCGGCCGGTTTCGCGCGGACCTGCTCGACCGTCTCGCGTTCGACGTCATTCACGTGCCGCCGCTTCGCGCACGCCCCGAAGACATCAACACGCTTGCCTACCACTTCGCCGTCAACGTGACGAAGGAGCTGCGGAGGTCGTTCTTTCCCGGCTTCACGGCCGACGCGAAAGCCGCGCTTTTGGGTTACCCCTGGCCCGGCAACGTGCGCGAGCTCAAGAACGCGATCGAGCGCAGCGTCTACCGCGCGGAATTCCCCGATCAGCCGATCAACGTGATCCTGTTCGATCCGTTCGCGTCGCCGTACAACCCGGCGCCGGCACCGGAACCCGACGAAGAGCGGCCCCAGGCCGCCGTCGTGGCGATCGCAGCGGATCAGAGCGTGCCCAACGACTTTCGTGCAGCCGTTGCCGGCTTCGAACGCCAGGTGCTGCGCCGGGCGCTCGAGCGCGCGCAGTTCAAGCAGACCGTCGCCGCCAAGATCTTGGGCTTGAGCTATCACCAGTTCCGCAGCTTGCTGCGCAAGCACGGCCTGGCGAAACAAACGCCCGACAACGGCGACTGAAGCACGTGTCCGTCCGCCGCGACAACGCCTGTCGCCGCGTACTCGCGTGGTAAGATTCCGGCCCGCATCGGGTTTGAGCCCAGCATCGAAAGTCGAGGCAGACGTCATCCATGAGGCAGAAGAGCAAGACGCCGGTTCGCGTCGCGATCACGGGCGCCGCAGGTCAAATCGGGTACCAGCTGGCATTTCGTATCGCGTCCGGGCAATTGTTCGGAGCTGATCAACCGATCATCTTGCAGCTGCTCGAGATCACGCCGGCGCTCGGCGCGCTGAACGGCGTGGCCATGGAGCTCGACGACTGCGCGTTCGAGACCCTGCATGGCGTCGTGGTGACCGACAAGGCGGAAACCGCATTCAAGGACATCAACTACGGTCTGCTCGTCGGCGCGCGGCCGCGCGGCCCGGGGATGGAGCGCAAGGACCTGTTGCAGGCAAACGCGCAGATCTTCTCGGCGCAGGGCAAGGCGCTCGACGCAGTGGCCGACCGCCGCGTGAAGATCCTCGTCGTCGGTAATCCCGCAAACACGAACTCGCTGATCGCCCGCGAGAATGCGAAGGGCCTCGACGCGCGCAATTTCACCGCGATGATGCGGCTCGACCACAACCGCGCGAAGGCACAGCTCGCAGCCAAGACGGGCTCGCACGTCAGCGACATCGGCGGCGTCATCGTCTGGGGCAACCACTCGGCAACCCAATTTCCGGACCTCGCGCACGCGACCGTCGGCGGCAAGCCCGCGCTGTCGCGCGTCCCGCCGAGCTGGTACCGCGACGAGTTCATCCCGACCGTGCAGCAGCGCGGTGCCGCGATCATCAAGGCGCGCGGTGCGTCGTCGGCCGCTTCGGCCGCGTCGGCGGCGATCGATCACGTCCGCGATTGGGCACTCGGCACTCCCGGCGACGACTGGGTCAGCATGGCCGTCTCCTCCGACGGCAGCTATGGCGTCAAGGAAGGGATCGTCTACTCGTACCCGGTCCGCTGCGTGCGCGGCGACTATCAGATCGTCCAGGGGCTCGCTGTCGACGACTTCGGCCGCGCGAAGATGCTGGCGACCGAAACGGAGCTGCGCGAAGAGCGCGCCGGAGTCGAAAACCTCCTCTAACGCGTACGGCGCGCAGCGGCGCAGCAAAGTCCTAAGGAGTCGCGATGGCAATCCTGGTCTGGCTCGTGCTCCTGATTGGCGTATCGCTGACCATCGCGTATCGGCGCACGGACCTCCGCACTGCGACGATCGTGCTCGGCGCCCTGCTCGTCGCGTACCTGCTGTTCGGCGACGGCGGGTTCCTCTGGAACTTGCTGCTGATCGCGCTATTCGCTGCTTTCGCGCTACTCAACGTCGAGGCGATCCGCCGCGACAACGTCACGCGCCGGCTGCTCGGCATTTACCGGCGCATGTTGCCGACGATGTCGAAGACGGAGCAGGAGGCGCTCGAAGCCGGCAACGTCTGGTGGGACGGCGAGCTCTTCACGGGCATGCCGGATTGGCGCCGGCTCAAGAACCTGCCACCGCCGAAGCTGACGGCCGAGGAGCAAGCGTTCCTCGACGGGCCGACCGAGGAGCTCTGCCGGCTGGTCGATGACTGGCAGGTCACGCAGCTTGCCGACTTACCGCCGAACGTCTGGGCGTTCCTCAAGGAGAACAAGTTTTTCGCGATGATCATCCCGCGCGAGTACGGCGGCCTCGGCTTCTCGCCGCTTGCGAGCTCGATGGTGCTCGCCAAGGTCTCCTCGCGCAGCGCTGTCGCGTCGTCGACGATCGGCGTCCCAAACTCACTCGGGCCGGCCGAGCTCTTGCTGCACTACGGCACCGACGAGCAGAAGCAGTATTGGCTGCCGCGGCTCGCGAGCGGCCAAGAGGTGCCGTGCTTCGCGCTGACGTCGCCGCGCGTCGGCTCCGACGCCACTGCGCTCGTCGACAACGGCGTCGTCTGCAAGGGCACCTGGGAGGGCCGCGAGATCGTCGGGATTCGGCTCAACTGGGACAAGCGGTACATCACGCTGGCGCCAGTCGCGACCGTGCTCGGGCTCGCGTTCAAGCTCTACGATCCCGAGCATCTGATCGGCGAAGCGGAGAGCTACGGCATCACGGCCGCGCTGATTCCGACCAGTCTGCCCGGCATCGAGATCGGCCGGCGCCACTTTCCCATCGACATTCCATTCCAGAACGGCCCTACGCGCGGCCGCGACGTGTTCGTGCCGCTCGACGCAATCATCGGCGGCACCAAGATGGCGGGCCAAGGCTGGCGCATGCTCGTGCAGCAGCTCGCCGTCGGCCGCAGCATCGTTCTGCCCAGCAACGCGCTCGGCGGCGCGCAGGCCGCCCTCTACGCGACCGGTGCTTACGCGAAGCTGCGCCGCCAGTTCAGTTTGCCGATCGGCAAGTTTCATGGCGTCGGCGAAGCGATCGCGCGCATGGCCGGCAACGTGTACACGATGATGGCCGCGTCGCGCGTCACGTGCACGGCGATCACGAACGGCGAGAAGCCCGCCGTGCCCTCGGCGATCTTGAAGTACCACAACACGGAGCTCGGTAGACAAGTCGCGTCCGACGCGATGGACGTGCACGGCGGCAAGGGCATCATGCTCGGCCCGAAGAACTACCTCGCCCGCGGCTACGAGGGCGTGCCGATCGCGATTACCGTCGAGGGCGCGAACATTCTGACCCGCAACCTCATCATCTTCGGCCAGGGCGCGATTCGCTGCCATCCGTTCGTGCGAGCCGAGATGGACGCCGCGCGAGACCCCGATCACGAGGCCGGCCTCGCCGCGTTCGACCGTCTCTTGTTCAAGCACCTGGGCTACGGGCTGTCGAACGCAGCGCGCTCGCTCGTCATGGCCGTGACGCTCGCACGCTTCACCGACGTGCCGGCCGGCGGGCCGACGCGCCGCTATTACCAGCACGTGAACCGCTACAGCGCATCGTTCGCGCTGATCACGGACGCCGCGATGTTCACGCTCGGCGGCGAGCTCAAGCGCCGCGAGCTGATCTCGGCGCGGCTCGGCGACATCTTGAGCTACCTGTATCTCGCG
>Ga0190271_10001335_pt1 | contig 13948 bp, 10 predicted proteins | sample Popmic356T_FD_133747 | JGI IMG/M metagenome (GOLD analysis project Ga0190271, IMG submission 133747) | Populus adjacent soil microbial communities from riparian zone of Weber River, Utah, USA - 356 T | ecosystem: Environmental > Terrestrial > Soil > Riparian zone | place: USA: Utah | collected...
CCAGGCCACGAAGGCCTCGCCCGCGTCGAAGATCTCCTGGTTGAGCCCGGGCGCTCCGGAGAACCCGGGATCCGAGATGGTGCCGACCGCGATGCTGTCCTCGGTGATGCCCTGGGTGTCGCCCTCCTCGCCGCCGGTCGGCACGGCGCCGGCTTCACCCTCGCCACAGGGCGACGGCAGGGTCCCGAAGGTCTCGTCGCCCCCCGTGTCGCCGGGTGCGGCCGTCCCGCTCGGGGCCGGGTCGTCGGCCCCACCGGAGGCGTCCTCACCCCGGTCCGAGCCACAGCCCGCGGCCACGACGGCGAACACGGCGAACAGCACGAGCACACGACGCATCATCTGGTCCCCCCCGGGAAGTCGGCAGGCATCCTGCCACAGGCCCACGACCGGTCGAGCTCGGTCAGGGCGAGCGGCGGCCTCAGGAGCAGGTCGCCTCCGGGGCGCCGAGGGTCGAGCCGCAGAGCAGGTCGTTGAAGTCGATCTCGGAGGTCTGCACGAGGTTCCCGGGCGTGCCGTCGTACTCGCCATCGGCATCCCAGCGCCAGAACGAGTAGTACCCGTTGCCGGTCCGGGGGAAGGTGCCCGGGTTGTCGGTGTCGGGGGTCCAGTCGGCGGTGAGGCCGAGCATGTCGATCGGCCCGGAGGCCTCGATGAGATCGGTGATGTTGGCCCGGCTGAAGTCCTCGGTCCCCGCTTCCCGGAGGATCACGAGCAGGGCGTAGAGGCCGATCCACGAGTGCGTCGGGGTGCTCTTGAGCCGCCGGGGCTGGAGGACCTCCTCGCCAGAGGCCGCGAGGTCGGCCACGAGGGCGTCCAGCGCCGGGACGTCGGCGGCGGTGGCCGGGACGGTGGACCCGTTGAGGATCACCTGATCGGCGAAGTCCCCGAGGTCGACGAGGTCCTGGTAGGGCAGGGTGCCGAGGCTGGTCGAGAAGGTCAGGTCGGACCCGAGCTGCTGTGCGGCGCGGAGCACCTGGATGGCCTCCTGGCCACCGAGGGGGACGATGACCCCCTCGGCCCCGGCGTCCTCGGCCGCCAGGATGAACTGGCTGTAGTCGGTGGTGCCGGCGGGCACCGGGATGTCGGCGACGAACTCGACGCCGTCCTCGGCGTAGATCCCCTCGTAGATGTCGATGAGGGCGGAGGCCGACGGGAGGTCGACCCGGATCGAGGCGATGTCGGTGATGCCCTGGTCGACGAGGCCCAGGGGCATGACCATCGCGGTGCCGATGCCGCCCGCGTCGAGGGGGTAGCTGTTGGGATCGCTGAGGTCCGGCGTGCCGGAGCTGATCGCGAAGCGGGCGATGCCCGCCTCCTCCAGGACGTCGCCGGTGCTCGGACCCGGGTCCGCCGAGGCGTCGTTGACGTTGACCACCACACCGGCGTCGTCGAGGGTCCGGGCGCAGGCGACGGCGTTGTTCTGGTCCGCCTCCTCGTCACAGGTCGTCACCGCGATGCAGTGGCCGTTGGCCCCGCCCCGGGCGTTGAAGGCCACGGCCGAGGCCTCGAGCGCCAGCGCGTTGTCCTCCGAGGTCAGCACCGGCGACGCGAACGTGAGCTGCTGGCCGATCTCGAGGGGGTCGAGCGACTCGTCGCACGGGCCGTCGTCCCACAACCCGACGGTGGTGACGTCGACGGCCGCCACGTCGGTGTCGCCCGGGTTGCCGCCACCGCCGGCGCCGTCGTCACCCCCGGCGCAGCTCACGGCGACGAGCGCCAAGGCCGTCGTCATGGCGACGGTCCTCCACCAGGGGTTCCCGTGGCTCACGTGAAGTCCGATCCACCGTCGACGTTGATGTTGGCGCCGGTCATGTAGGTGTTGCGGGCCGACGCCGCAAAGGCGATGACGGGGCCGATCTCAGCGGGGTCGGCGGCCCGGTCCAGGAACACGTGGTGGCCGAAGCCCTCCCCGATGAAGCGCATGACGTCGTGGAGGTCGTTCTCGTCGACCCCGGGCATCTCGGCCAGCGCCGCCTTGAACGACGCCGTGGCGAAGGTGCCCGGGCTCACGGTGTTCACCAGGATCCCCTCCGGGGCGAGGGTCTGGGCCAGGTTCTTGGTGAGGCTGGTCAGCGCCGACTTGGCCGCCGTGTAGGCGATCAGCGACGGGGACTGGCGCTTGGTGGACATGGCCGACACGTTGACGATCCGGGCCCACTCGGCCTGGCGCAGGAAGGGGAGCGCGGCCCGGATGGTGCGGACCGAGCTCAGGGTCAGGCCGTCGAACACCGCCTGCCAGTCCTCGTCGGCGGAGTCGAGGTTCGCCAAGCCGCCGGGGAGAGGGCCGGCGGCGTTGACGACGGCGTTGATGTGGCTCCACCGTTCGCCCACCTCATTGATGGCGGCCTCGACCGACGCCCCGTCGAGCAGGTCGGTCTCGATGCCGACGGCATCGGGCGAGCCGAGCGCGGTGAGCGCCGCGGCGGTCTCGTCGAGGTCGGCGCGCGAGCGGGCCAGGACGGCGACGCGGGCGCCGTCCGCGGCGAAGCAGTCGGCGGCGGACCGACCCATCCCGGTCGTGCCGCCGGCGATGACGACGGCGGCTCCGGCGAGTCCTAGGTCCATGGTGGGGTGCTCCTCGTGGTCGGGTGGGTCATGGGGTGGTGAAACGGTCGTTGTAGAACGCGAACTGCGCCCGGAGCTGGTCCAGGTCGATGCCGTACTGCTCGGGGCTGTAGTCGTGGATGCCCTGCTGGTCGGCGGGGTTCGCCTCCCACCAGTCCCGCATGCGGTCGGCGACCTCCGGGGTGAGGTCGACGCCGAGCCACGCGTAGAGGCGCTCGATGGCGGGGAGGGGATCGGGGCGCATCTCGGCGAAGCCGATGTCATGGAAGCGGTCCTCGTGGCCCGCGTCGCGGTAGGCCAGGGTCGTGCGCAGGGAGCGTTCCCAGTAGGCGGCCTGGTTGGCGGCGAAGTCGGACGCGAGCGGCCCGGTGCGGAGGTACTCCGACGTGGCGTCGAGGAGGCTGACCACCGAGGGGATCGCCTGGGCGATGTCGCGGTGGGTCATCACGAACCGGGCGTCGGGATAGACCTCGAGGAGGGCGTCGATGGTGTCCATGTGCGCCGGTGACTTGAGGCGCCAGGGGCGGGTCGGGAACCGCCACTGGAGGAGCTTGAGGACCCGCTCGTGGTACCGGTAGGCCGAGACCATGTCGCAGCCCGCCATCCAGGCCTCGTAGTGCCGGTTGTCCCCGAGCGCGCCGAACATGGCCGAGCGGAAGTCGAGGGCGAGGATCTGCAGGCACTCGGTCGGCCCGGTCGGGGAGGTCGGCAGCATGGACTTGAACTTGGGCGCCATCTCGTCGATCAGCGCGATGCCCGCCGCCGATGCCGCGATCCGGGGGTCGGTGTCGTGGGTGGCGGGGTCGGGGGGCGGCGTCGGCTGGCCGCTCTCCCAGGCCAGGAGCGAGCGGAAGCGCGGGTCCTGAGCGAGCAGGAAGCTGAGCGCGGTCGAGCCGGTGCGGGGCAGCCCCAGGCCGAAGAGGGGCGGGAGGATCTCCTGGTCGTCGATCTCGGGGTGACGGCGGTACCAGTCCTCGACCTCCAAGCGGATCACCAGCAGGCCGGTCACCTGGTCCCTCAGCACGGCGGTCCCGAGCTCGTTGAACGTCCCCGCCGCGTCGGCCCCGGTGAGGAGCGCCTCGAGGCCCTCGTGGAAGGACTCGGGGCCGAGGTCGGTGAGCCCGGAGCGCGACCGCGCGTCGGCGATCACCTCGTCGGCCATCCCCATCGGTTCCCCCTCGTGTTCGTTCGTGCCGGTCGGCGCCGGGTCAGCCGGCGGCGCTCGTGATCGATCGGCGGGGCAGCCCCGCGAAGCTGCGCAGGTCGGCCAGGAGCCGCTCCGGGTCCGCGTGCGGCACCAGGTAGTGCGAGTAGGCCAGCCGCAGGAACAGCTCCGCGGCCCCCTCCCGGCTGAGCCGGCCCTGGGCCACGGCGGGCACGGCTTCGAAGGCGTCGCCGAGACGCCGGACGAACGAGGCCGTCTGCTTGGGAAGGGAGGCGGCCAGTGACTGGATGGCGAACGCGGGATCGGCCCCGATCGGGTCGGGGCCCATCAGGCCGTCGAGGTAGGTGACCAGGAGCCGTAGGGCGGCATCTAACTGCCGGGCCGGGCTGGCCTGGGCCTCGATCACCGCCTGGAGGCGGCTGTCGAAGAGCTCCTCCTCATAGGTAGTGAGGGCGTCGAGCAGCGCGTCCTTGGTCGGGAACCACTTGTAGAGCGTCGGTCGGGACACCCCGGCGGTCGCCGCGATCGCCGACATCGTGAACTTCCCCGGCCCGCGTTCGGCGATCACCCGGCGCGTGGCGTCGAGGATCGCCTCCACGCTCGTGGCCCCCCGGCCCCGGGTCTCACCCATGCCCTGACCATTACACGATGCGAGAAAACTGTAAAGTCACCCCTCGGCGCCAGCCAGGAGGCACTGATGGACGAGATCACCCAGAAGGTCGTCGACGGCACGGCGTGGCGGGAGTTCTGCGACCTCCTGGCCGACGCGGGCGAGGCGATCCTGGAGCAGGGCAACCCCGACGACCCCCTGGACCGGGCCGAGGGCTACCGGATGCTGACCCGCCTGCTGCGGGGCCGCCTGGAGAGCGTCCTGGAGTACGGCCGCCCGGAGCAACCGGTACTGGTCCGCGCCTGCCACGAGACGGTCAAGATCGTCGGCGAGAACCCGGACAACCACTACCTGGGGGCGAGCCTCGACGGGAAGTACGACTACCGGATCTGGGGGACGAGGGGTGAGGCCAAGTGGCTCAGCTTCAACCTCTTCTCCGGGGCCGGCTTCGGCGGCGGCGGTCCCGGGACGGGGGAGACGCTGCACGAGGAGCAGATGCACATCGAGTCCGACGGGACCTTCGAGCTCGTCATCTCCCAGCGCGAGCACCCGGGCAACTGGCTGCGCTCCGAGTCCGACACCCGGTCGCTCGCCATCCGCCAGACGTTCCTCGACCGCCCGAATCAGCAGCACGCCGAGCTCCACATCGAGCGCATCGGCGACGACGGCGCTCCACCCGCCCCCTTGACCCCCGAGGAGCTCTACCTCTCGCTCCTCCACACCGGCTTCTACGTGAAGGGCGTGGCCGAGATCGGGGCCCGCTGGGCCGTCCGCCAGTCGCAGTGGACCCACGAGTTCACCGACGAGGCCGAGGACGACCTCACGAACAAGTTCAAGGACCCTCAGATCAAGTGGCACCAGGCTTACTTCGACCTCGACGAGGACCAAGCCCTGGTCGTCGAGTTCGTGCCCCCGGACTGCGACTACTGGATGATCGCCCTCCACAACCACTGGATGGAGACCCTCGACTACGTCAACCACCAGGCCACGCTGAACTGCCGGTCGGCCACCCTCGAGGCCGACGGCCGCGCCCGCTTCGTGGTGGCCCACCGCGACCCGGGCGTGCCCAACTGGCTGGACACCGCCGGCCACCGGCACGGCACCGTCGGGGTCCGGTGGGTCGGCCCGGATGTGGTCGACGTCCTGCCCTCGACCCGGGTGGTCCCGCTGAGCTCGCTCTAGCGGTCAGGCGGTCGGACCGAGCGAGTACTCGCCGGTCTCGCGGCGGCTGCGGCCGGCCCTGCGGACCGATTAACTTCTCCGGCGAAGCGCAGGCAGCTGCGCCACGAGAAGAGGGACGGCAACCCCTGATGCACAAGGCTCGTTCGCGGCGCTCGATCGGTCGGATCTGCTTGATGGCGGTGGCTCTGGCCGCAACCGTCCTCGCCCTGCCCACGGCGCCCGTCGGCGCCGAACCCGAATCGTCAGAAGCCGGCGAACCGGGTCAGTTCTACGACGGCCCGATCAAGTACTCCCAGGTGCAGAACTGTCCGTCGATCATCCAGGGCTTCCCCTACTACGAGAACGGCGCCGCGGTCTACACGGGGGCGTACGTCGATCCGGACGACGGCGTCCCGGCGGTGAACCAGACCTTCTACATGCACATCGTCGTGTTCGGCCTCGGCAACGCCTGCGCCGGCCAACGTTTCGTTCCGGCGTTCGGCCTCCCCCAAGGCGTGCAGCTCGACACCGCCCAGCCGATCCTCTGCGCGAACTCGCTCTACCCGACCCCGACGCCGTGCGCGTCGGGCGTGTCGTTGGTCAACTCGACGTACGGAGGGCAGAAGATGCTCCTCTCCGACGACACCGCGAACGCCCGGACCTGGCCGCTGCCTCGGGGCCGCTACTGGGAGTTCTTGTTCCCCATCAAGTCGCCCACGAACCCCCAGACCAGCGCTGACCTCCAAGCCTTCGTGAAGATGTTCGACGGCAACAGCTCCCCGGTCCTGAACGCCAGAGCCAACCTGTACGTGTTCGGCGCAGCACCGCAACCGACGGTCTTCTACGACATGCCGTCCACGATCGGCGCCCAGACCATGCCCCCGGCGAATGCCCAGACGGCGTACGGCCTCTACTCGCAGGCCAATGTGTTCACCAACGGCGCGCCAGGTCGGATCGACCTCAGACTCGGGACCAGTCCGACGACCTACGTCAACAACCCCGTTCGCGGCTCGGTTCCCGTGAACAACACGGGCACGTCCTGGACGGTCTGGACGGACTGGCAGGAGGCCGGATTCGCTGCCCTGCAACCCGGGCAGACCTACTACTGGCGCGCGACCTTCGTCCCGAACAGCGGCCCGCCCGTCCATGGCGCCCGGCAGAGCTTCGTCATGCCGACCTCGGAGATCTGCCGCGGCCACACCGTGACCGTCAGCCTCGCCTTGGGCCAGCAGCCCACGGAGAACTCTGACGTGATCCTCGGGACGGCCGCGTCCGAGTCCATCACCGGCAACGGCGGCAACGACGTCATCTGTGGTGGCGGCGGCAACGACAGCCTCGAGGGCAGTGCCGGTGACGACACGCTCGACGGCGGCCCGGGCCGGGACAACCTCGTGGGTGGCGCGGACACCGACACCCTCATCGGTGGCACCGGAGCCGACACGGCCAGCTACGCGGGGACGGCTACGAGGGTCGTGGTGACCCTGGCTTCGGCCGCGCAGCAGAACACCCAGGGGGCGGGTTTCGACACCATCTCCCAGGTGGAGAACCTGACGGGATCGTCCAAGAACGACCGCCTGACGGGCAACGCCAACCCGAACGCCTTCGACGGCGGCGTCGGGGTGGACACCTGCATCGGCGGCGCTGGGTCGGACACCCAGAAGCGCTGCGAGAACCGCACCTCGATCCCGTAGGACCGGGCTGGTTCAGCCCACCTTGATCCGGGTGGCGAGGGTCCCGTCGGGGCCGAAGAGCTCGTCGCGCCAGCGCGCGACGAGCTCGGTGGCGTCGTTGTCGTCGGGGTGGAAGCCCGGCCGGTTGTAGGCGCGGACACGGACGAACACGTCCCGGGTGAGGAAGGGCGATCGGCGCAGGCGGGCCAGGCTCCGGGCCAAGCCGCGGGGGTGCCGACGAACGGTCGGATCCTTCAGGATCGACACGGTGGTCGTGGTGACCAGCATGACGAGGAAGGCGAAGGTCGTCAGGTTCATCATCAGGCGTCGCAACCGCTCGGTGCCACCGACGGCGCGGTAGACGTCGAAGGCGACCGCCTTGTGCTCGGACTCCTCCAACGCGTGCCAGAGCAGCAGGGACCGCACCTCGTCGACGTCGAACAGGTCACGGGCGGCCTCGTCCGCCAACAGGGTCTCGGCCAGCGTCGCCGTGTAGTGCTCGAGCGCGGCGGTCACGGCGAGGTTGGCTCGCCGGCTCCAGATCCGCTCCCGCAGGCGGAGGGCCCAGTCGACGAACCGCTCGACCCCCTGGGTCGGGTAGCCGAGGGCGGCGAGGTGCTCGTTGAAGGCCCGGTGCTCCCGTCCGTGCATCGCCTCCTGGCCGATGAAGCCCTTGACCTGTTCGCCGAGCACCGGGTCGGTGAGCTCGTCCCGGAAGGTTCGGACCGAGCGGACGAAGAAGTCCTCGCCGTCGGGGAACATCGCCGAGAGCATGGCCACGACGTGGCTCATCACCGGGTCGCCGGAGACGAAGTGCCGGGGCAGGTGCTCGAGCGACGGGTACTCGAGGGCGATGCGGCGGGTCTGGACGGCAGCGGTCATAGGGCTTCCTCACGACGGTACGTCGGTCCAGACCGACGAACGGGCGCTCCGTGTCGCAGGTTGCCCGATGTTCCGCCGTCGGGGCCGGCTCGGACCCCTCTGACGCTCATCCCGCGGCTGAGCGGTCCCACCACCTGAGGGATCGGCACGCCTCGACGAACGCCGTCGCCTTCGCCCGGCCACCCAGCGGGAGGTAGCCGTCGTCCATCGCGTCGGTCACCCCGGCCGCGGTGAGGAGTGCGTCGGCGGCTTCGGTGAACCCGACGAACTTGCAGTGGGCGTGGGCATCGGTGACGAAGTCCTTCGCCGCGGGCTCGGTGGCCAACTCTTCGGCACCCTCGGTCGAGACGATGACGGCCACGGCGTCGTACAGGACCGAGAGCCCGCCGCCCAGCATCTGGTCCGCGGCGAGCCACGTCCCGTCATCGAGGTCGACCCCGCCGATGGTCGGCGCGACCACCTCGAGGTTCGCCTGTTCGGCCTTGACCGCCGCTTGGAGGGCCTTGACGACCTTCGCCGCCGCGCCGTCGCTCACCAACAGCCCGATCTTCCGCCCGGCGAACGACTCGGGACCGTTCGCCACGATGCTCAGCTTCGGCGACGGGTCCAAGCCGAGATCCGGGGTCACGGCGGCCTTCGTCTTCCGGGGGACCGAGGCCATGCCGAGGCCGTCGGCCACGGCGGCGGCCAGCTCGTCATCGACGTTGCGCAGGTTGGCGACCATCCGCTCGCGGATCGCGGGGCGCTCGACCTTCGCCAGTTCGAAGGTGAAGGCGTCGATGATGTGCTGCTGCTCGAGGGGGAGCTGGCTGCGGTAGAAGAGCGAGGCCTGGCTGTAGTGGTCGGCGAAGGACTCCGGCCGGAGCCGCCGCTTCGGGCCGTCGTCCTCCGCGGGGAAGGTGGTGAAGCCGCGATCCGGATCCTCCCGCGGTCCCCGTTCGTCGCCCTCGTAGGAGTTGGGCTCGAAGTTCACCCGTCCGACGGGGTTCTGCACCGCCATGTGACCGTCCTGCTGGAAGTGGTGCATCGGGCACTTCGGGGCGTTGACCGGCAGTTGGGTGAAGTTGGGGCTGCCGAGGCGCTTCAGCTGGGTGTCGAGGTAGGAGAAGTTGCGGCCCTGGAGCAGGGGGTCATTGGTGAAGTCGACACCGGGCACGATGTTCTGCGTGCAGAAGGCGGACTGTTCCGTCTCGGCGAAGAAGTTGTCGACGGTGCGATCGAGGACCAGCCGACCGATCGGCTCGACCGGCAGCACCTCTTCGGGGATGAGCTTCGTCGGATCGAGCACGTCGAACTCGAAGTCGTCGGCGAAGGCGTCGTCGAAGCGCTGGATGCCGAGCTCCCACTCGGGGAAGTCGCCCTGCTCGATGGCGTCCCAGAGATCCCGACGGTGGAAGTCGGGGTCGGCGCCGTTGATCTTCACGGCCTCGTCCCACAGCACCGACTGCATCCCCTGCTTCGGCTTCCAGTGGAACTTCACGAAGGTCGAGACCCCCTTGGCGTTCACGAAGCGGAAGGTGTGCACGCCGAAGCCCTCCATGAAGCGGAAGGAACGGGGCAGGGCCCGGTCGGACATGACCCAGAGGAGCATGTGGGTCGACTCGGGCATCAGGGAGACGAAGTCCCAGAAGTTGTCGTGGGCCGACTGGGCCTGCGGGAAGCCGCGATCGGGCTCCGGCTTCACCGCGTGGTTGATGTCCGGGAACTTGATCGGGTCCTGGATGAAGAACACCGGGATGTTGTTGCCCACGAGGTCCCAGTTGCCCTCCTGGGTGTAGAGCTTGACGGCGAAGCCACGGACGTCGCGGGCCAAGTCGAAGGAGCCCTTGCTCCCGGCGACCGTGGAGAAGCGGACGAACGCGGGGGTGCGCTCCCCGGCCCGCTGCAGGAGGTCCGCCGAGGTCAGCTTGGACTGGGACGCGTAGTTCTCGAAGTAGCCGTGGGCCCCGAAGCCGCGGGCGTGCACGACGCGTTCGGGGATGCGCTCGTGGTCGAAGTGGAAGATCTTCTCGCGGAAGTGGAAGTCCTCGAGCAGCGCCGGTCCCCGTTCCCCGGACCGGAGGGTGTTCTGGTCGTCGGCGACGGGGACACCCTGCTGGGTGGTGAGCACCACGTCCTCCGCGACCTGATGCGTCTCGCCTCCGTTCGGCCGGCGGGCCGGGGCCTTCGTGGGTGCCTTGCGGGTCGTCGACTTCTTTGCTGCCATCAGGGGCTCCCGAGTCGTCCAGGCCCGACCGTTCGGACCTGCCGGGCTGCCTACCCGTTCCAGTCGGTGGTAGTCGGGCGGCCCCGGCTCCGGGCGGCGAGGCGCTACTCGAGTTGGGTCAGGGCGAAGGCGAGGCCGAAGCCGAGGGTGGTGAGGAGGCCGACGGACCGCCCGCCGTGCTCGAAAGCCTCCGGCATCATCGTGTCCGCCAGCATCGTGAGGACGGCCCCGCCGGCGAAGGCGGTGACGAACGCCAGCACGTGGGGGGACGCACCGTCGAAGACGGCGTAACCGGCCAGCGAGGCCAGCCCGCTCACGAGGGCCACCAGGACCCAGAGCCCGATGATCCTGGTCGGGGTGCCGCCGTCGCGGCGGAGCCCGACCGTGGCGGCCAGGGCCTCGGGCAGGTTGGACAGGAAGACGGCGGCGAGCACCGCGAGGCCGACGCCGTCACCGGCCAGCAGGCCGACGCCGATGACGATCGACTCGGGGATCCCGTCGAGGACGATGCCGAGGACGAGCGGGAGGGGGGAGCCGGCCCCATCGCTCACCGGTCGTCCCGAGCGCTTGCGGTCAGCCGCGCCCCGCCGGTCCAGCCACGTGTCCCCGGCGTAGAAGGTGAGGGCCCCTGCGGCCAGTCCCAGGCCGACGCCGCCCGACCCCGCCGAGGTCTCGTAGGCGTCGAGCACGATGTCGTAGGCCACGGCGCTGATGAGGACGCCGGCCCCGAAGGCCATGACCAGGCCGAGGAGGCGGGTCGAGATCGTCCACCACAGGGCGATGAGGCCACCGATGACGAGGGACGAGGCGGCGATGAACCCCCAGCCGAACGCTTCGGTCACGAGCGGGTTCCGCCTGCCTCAGGCCACCACGCCGGCGGTCCGCAGCTCCTCGATCCGGGCCCCCAGACCCAGCTCGGTGAGGATCTCGTCGGTGTGCTCACCGAGGCCCGGTGAGGGTCCGCCCAGGGCCGCCGGGGTGACCGCGAACCGGGCCGGGTGGCGGGGGAGCCGGGTCCGCCCGGTGACCGGGTGGTCGAACTCCTCGAAGAGGCCGATGGCCACGGCGTGGGGGTCCCGGGTGATCTCGTCGGGGCTGAGGATCATGGCGAAGGGCACCCGCTCGGCCTCGAAGCGCTCGGTGGCCTCGGCCATCGTCAGGTTCGCGGCCATCGCGTAACACATGTCGATCACCGGCTCGAGCACGTCACGGTTCTGGTTGCGCTCGGCGATCGTGGCGATGCGGGGGTCGTCCCACCCCTCGACCCGCAGCGCCCGACACATCCCGTGGAAGTCGTGGTCCGAGGTCGGGGTGACGATGCCCCAGCCGTCGCTGAACGCCATCGGCTTGAAGCCGGCCACGAAGCTGGAGGGCTCGGAGCCGTCGGACTCGATCAGCACCTCGTTGGCCGCCGCGTCGGCCCAGAGGAACGAGACCACGGCGTCGGTCATCGCCAGTTCGATGTGCTGGCCCCCGTGACCCCGCTCCCGGGCGAAGAGGGCGGCGGCGACCGCCTGGCTGGCGAAGAGAGCCGTCACCTTGTCGGCGGCCGTCTGGCGCAGGAAGTCGGGCGTCCTGGTCTCGGGGTCGGCCTGGGCGGCGGCGAACCCGCCGTAGGCCTGGATCACCGTGTCGTAGGCACTGCGGTCCCGGTAGGGCCCCTCACTGCCGAAGCCCGACAGCGAGACGTAGACGACGTCGGGGTTCAGGGCCTTCACGTCCTCGTAGCCGACCCCGAGGCGGTCGACCACGCCGGGCCGGAAGTTCTGGAAGACCACGTCGGCCTCCGCCGCCAGCTGCCGGACCAGCGCCGCCCCTTCGGGCTGGTCGAGGTCGACCACGATCGAGCGCTTCCCCCGGTTGCAGACCAGGTAGAGGGAGGTCAGCCCGTTGACCGAGGCCCCGACCCACCGGGCGATGTCGCCCAGGCCCGGACGCTCGACCTTGACGACGTCGGCGCCCTGGTCCGCCATCAGCGCCGCGGCATACGGCCCCGTCAGCGCGATGGACAGGTCCACCACCTTGATCCCCTCCAGCGGTCCCCCCGGCATCGGGTGATCTTCGCATTCCCCGGGGCTCGCGCGCTCAGCCTCCGGCTGAGCCCGTCAGCAGGCGGCTGATGGTCACAGATCTGGCCTTCTGTCACTGTCCCCTGGGGACAGCGGGAGCTTCCAGAGAAGCAGTCGGGAGGAACGATGAGGGTCTTCGGGAGGTCGGCGGGATGCCTACTGGGTCTGTTGACCCTGATCGTCGGGTTGGCGCAGCCCGTGCCCGCGTCGCAGTCACATCCCGCCGTGGTGTCGGCCAACCCGCTCGACACCACCCCGCACATCGTCCTGAACGCACCCTCCCAGGACGTGCGGGCCTTCGCCCAGGTCGGGTCCACGGTGTACGCCGGCGGCCTGTTCAACCAGGTGCAGGACTGGGCCAGGACCACCACCTACACCCGGCAGAACTTCGTCGCGTTCGACGCCGAGTCCGGGGTCGTGTCCCCCCTCGACCTGTCCTTCAACGGGCGGGTCAGCTCCATCGAGGCCACCGCGGACGGGACCGCGCTCTTCATCGGCGGCGCGTTTTCGCAGGTCGACGGGGTCACCCGTCGGGGGATCGTCAAGTACGACCTGGTCAACGACCGGATCGACCCGACCTTCCTGCCGGTCGGTCAGCGCACGGTGTCCGACCTCGCCCTCGCCAACGGCGCGTTGATCGCCGCCGGCAGCTCCGCGGGGAGGGTGATGGCGTTGAACCCGACGACCGCCGTCGACACCGGGGCGATCGCCATCACGGTCTCCGGAGTGGTCGACCCCAACAACGAGACGAGGGTCAGCCACATAGCGGTCTCCCCGAACGGCACCCGCCTGGTCGCCACGGGCAACTTCACCACGGTCAACGGTCAGAACCGCCGGCGGGCGTTCATGTTGAACCTCGGCGCCTCGGCGACCCTGAGCACCTGGCGAGCCCCCCGCTTCGACGTGAACTGCGCGGTGTCCAGCAGGCAGGAGAGCGCCCAGGGCGTGGACTTCTCCCCCGACGGCAGCTACTTCGTGATCGTCGCCACGGGGGGACCGACGGGGACCAGCGGGGTTTGCGATGCGGCGGCGCGGTTCGAGACCGCGAACGTCAGCAGCTTCGCGGCGCCCACGTGGATCAACTGGACCGGCGGCGACACGCTCTACAGCGTCGCGATCACCGGACCGGCGGTCTACGTGGGCGGCCACCAGCGCTGGCTGGACAACCCCTATGGCAGTGACAGCGCCGGCCCCGGTGCCGTCTCGCGCCCGGGCATCGGCGCGATCGACCCGGTGACCGGGCGGGCGCTGGCCTGGAACCCGACGAAGTCCCGGAACCACGGCACCATGGAGCTCTACGCCACCCCGGACGGCCTGTGGGTCGGCAGTGACGGCGAGCGGTTCGGGCGCGAGGACCACGTCGGCATCGGCTTCGTCGCCCTGGACGCCGCCGCGACCCCGGACACGACCCGGCCGACCACGGTCGTCAACTCCGGTCCATCGGGCTCGGTCGCCTCGAACACGGCCAGCTTCGGCTTCTCCTCGTCGGAGCCCGGGACGCTCCAGTGTCGCCTCGACGACGCGGCCTTCTCCCCCTGCGCCTCACCGGCGACCTACTCGGACCTCAGCGCAGGCTCCCATCGCTTCCAGGTCGTGGCCGTCGACACCGCTGGCAACGTC
>Ga0190271_10001336_pt1 | contig 13945 bp, 6 predicted proteins | sample Popmic356T_FD_133747 | JGI IMG/M metagenome (GOLD analysis project Ga0190271, IMG submission 133747) | Populus adjacent soil microbial communities from riparian zone of Weber River, Utah, USA - 356 T | ecosystem: Environmental > Terrestrial > Soil > Riparian zone | place: USA: Utah | collected...
CACAAAAGTACGCGCAGCGAGCCCGTCGGCGACGATCATCTGGGCCATCGCCCAGAGCAGCAGCAGATCGGAAGCCGGCCGGGGCGACAGATGGAGATCTGCGTACTGCGCGGTCATCGTGCGCCGCGGATCGACGCACACGATCTTGACCGCGGGGTCGGCGCGCTTCCTGGCCAACATCCGCTCGAACAGCGGCTGATGGCACTCGGCCGGATTGGCGCCGATCAAAAACAACAGCGTGGCGTGATCGATGTCTTCGTACGAACCGCTCGGCTCGTCTTTGCCGTACACGCGTGTGTAGCCGACGGCCGCAGAGGCCATGCACAGGCGCGCGTTGCTATCGACGTTGTTGGTGCCGATGCCGCCCTTGAACAGCTTGTTCGCCGTGTAGCTCTCCTCGATGTAGAGCTGACCCGAGCCGTAAAACGCCACCGAGTTCGGCCCGTGCTCCTTGATGGCTGCAGCAAAGCGGGTGGCGATCAACGCGAGTGCCGTTTCCCAGCTGACCGGCTCGAGCACGCCGGCAGGGTTGCGTACGAGCGGCCGGGTGAGGCGCCCCGGAGCCACATTCAGCGCCGGCAGCAGCGAGCCCTTGATGCACAGCTTGCCGCGGTTGTGGGCATTCTCGTCGCCGCGCACCTCGGCCACCTTGCCTTCGCGCATCCCCACCTGGACGCCGCAGCCCGTGCCGCAGTATCGGCACACACTCTTGTGCCACGAGGTCGCGGGGCCCTTGGCCACGACGCCCTCGAGCGCGCCCCAGGCGGCGGCCCCTCCTGCGCTGGCCAGCCCGAGCGCCGAGATGACGGTGAGTAGGTCGCGCCGCCCGAACGTGGTGGGTCCGGTCGGCTCCACTTGCGGCGCTGCGGCGGGGCGCTCTGGGGCTGGGTTGTCGACGGCCATGCCGCCGACAATGAGCGATTCGAAACTCGGCCGCAACATCTGGCCAGCCAGCGGTCCGCGGCGCAAGTCGCGGCGCGTCGTTCAGGCGCCGCGCTACGCTCGCAAGAGTGCGCGCAGGCCGCGCTTCTTTCCGTGCAGCGCGCGCGCGAGCGCACGGTTGAGCGTGTCGATGCTGACCGGCTTCAGCAACAGCTCGCGCACGCCCAGCTGGTCCGCGTGCACCAGCTCGTCGGGCCCCACGTAGCCACTCAACATGATGATGGGAAGGTCGGGTCGCTGTGCGAGCAGGCGCTCGGCCAGCTCGTAGCCCGACAGCCCGGGCATGGCGGCGTCCGTGATCACGGCGTCGAACTGCTGCGGGGCGGACGCGAAGGCAGCCAGCGCCGCGAGCGGATCGGTGAAGCCCGTGGGTTGCAGTCCGAGCAGCTGCAAGAAGTGGATGCCGAGCGTCACCAGCATCTGCTCGTCGTCCACGAACAGCACCCGCTCGCCGCCCCTGAGCGGCGGCACGACGTCGCCAACACCCTGGTCCGCGTCGCGCGCCGCGCTGCTCAGCGCAGGAAAATACACGCTGAACGTCGTGCCCACGCCGAGCTCGCTGCGCACCGTCACGGCGCCACCCAGGTTCTTCACGATGCCGTGCACGACCGACAGCCCGAGGCCGGTGCCCTGCCCGACCGACTTGGTCGTGTAGAACGGATCGAAGATGCGCGGCAACGAGGACGGGGCGATGCCGCAGCCGTTGTCCCGCACGTGTAGCACCACGTAGCTGCCCGCCTGCAGGTCTGGCGTCCACGGGGACGCGCCGCGGGCCAGCGTGGTGGCTTGCAGCTTCACGTCGATCTCGCCACCGGCCGCGCTCACCGCGTGCGCGGCGTTGGTCGCGAGGTTCACGACCACCTGATGGATCTTGCTCGCATCGGCCGCGACGTTCGGCGCTAAACGGTCGAGGTCTGCGTGAATGGCGATGGTGGCGGGCAAGGTGGCCCGGACGAGCTTGAGCGCCTCGCCGACCGCGGCGGCCAGCGAGATGGCGCGCGGCGGCTGTTCGTCCGGTCGGCTGAACGCGAGGATCTGGCGCACGAGATCGCTGGCGCGCGCGGCGGCAGACGTGACCTCGTTTAGCAGGCCGCGCGCCCGCGGGTTGCTCGCGGTCGCGAGCTGCGCGAGCGCGGTGTTGCCCGAGATGGCTTGCAGGATGTTGTTGAAGTCGTGCGCGATGCCGCCCGCCAGCGTGCCGAGCGCCTCGAGCTTCTGCGAGTGCAGCTGCGCCTCGGTGGCATGCTTCTGCTGTGTGACGTCGATGTGCAGCGCCGTGACTCGGCACACCGCGCCTGTCGCGTCGCGCTCGCTCTTGGCGCGCACGGACAGCCACCGCACGTGGCCGTCGGGATGCACGACACGATGCTCGAAGTCACAGCGCGTGGCGTGGGTGGCCAGTGCGCGCATGGCGGTGCGCACGGCCTCGACGTCCTCGGGCAGCACAAAGGCCTGCGCATCGCGCGAGGTTCCGCTCAGCTCGTCGCGGCGGCGTCCGAGTAGCTCGAGCAACAGGTCGTCCATGTGCAGCGCATCGCGGGCAACGTCCCACTGCCACAGCCCCATGCTGCCCGCCTCGAGCGCGGCGACCAGCTGCACCTGCATGGTCCGGAGCTCCTCTTCTGCCTGCTTGCGCTCCGTGATGTCGCGCAAAAACCCGACCCACTCGTAGGCACCGCTCGGCTCCCGCACGGGCGACGCGCTGCTCTCCACCCACACGATGCCGCGCGTTGCATGGCACACGCGAAACTCGCATCGGTAGGGCGCGAGCAAACGCATGGCTTGCTCCTGCGACTCGCGCAGCGCGGCCACGTCTTCGGGCAGCACGCGCATCCAGGCCAGGCGGGCGTCGTGCGCGAGTTGCTCCGGGGACACGTCCAAGATGGCGTCCATGCCCGGGCCCAGCTGCGGGAACGAGCTGCTGCCATCGGGCTCGATGCGATAGATGTACGCGACGCCCGGCGCGGTGGCGATCCAGCGCTTGAGCAGCTCGCGCTCGCGCTCGAGCGTCTCTCGCAACGCGCGTGCTTCGTGGATGTCGGTGTTGTACCCGAACCACTCGACCACGCGCCCTTGGGCATCGCGCAGGGCGCTCGCTCGCGCTTCGATCCAGCGATACACCCCGTCGTGGCGGCGCATGCGAAATTCGCAGCGCAGCTCGCACTCTGTGTCGACGGACTCCTGCCAGCGCTCTGCCACCTGTGCACGGTCGTCCGGGTGGATGTGCTCGAGCCAGCGCGCACCGAGCAGCTGCTCGGAGGGCACGCCCACGTACGCACGCCAGCGCTCACTCAGGTAGGCGCCCGAGCCCTCCACGTCGGTGCACCAGACCAACTGCGGCAAGGTGTCGGCCAGCTGCTGAAGACGACGCCGGGCCTCTTCGGCACCGCTGTGCAGCCAAGCAGGGGGAAGCGCACCGCCTTGCTGGACAAGCGTTTGCCCGGCGCTGTCCCGGTCGGCGTCTGGCACGCGCAGGACTTCTACGTGCGCCACGACGGCGCCTCGCGGGTCGCGCATCGTCGTGCGCGTCCGCTGGACCGGCAGGCGCTCGCCGCTGCTGGTGAGCAGCACCGCCGCGCTCTCGCCGTCCTCGTACGTGGGACAGCCGGGCGCTGCGGCAGGCAGCTCGATGTCGCCAGCGGGGGCACACTCGAGCACCGTCGACAGGGGCTGCCCGCGGAGCGCGCTCTCCGTGTGGCCCGAGAGCAACGCGGCTCCGGCGTTCCAGCCCAGTACCACCCCGTGTACGTCGTACATGATGATAGCCGCCGCCGTCATCGCCTTGTGCCCCCCGGGGCCAGGGTATAGCCAATGGACAGGGGAGGACGAGCCAGATTCGTGTAGACATCGGGCGTTGCCCCCTCCCGACCATGGGACGACGCGAGCAGCTCGACGCTGCGCTTGGACGACTCAGCCGAAGGGGGCGACGCGGGCGCGGTCGAGCGTCAGCCGGCGGGCTTTCGCCGCTTCGTGCTCAGAGAGCGCCGGTCAGGGAGGCGCGCTGGGAGAGCTCGATCCAGTTGCCGTCCGGGTCGCGCACGAACGAAATGCGCGCGGTCTGACCCAGCGTGCTGGGGGGCATCGCCTCGACGGCGCCGCGCTCGACCAGGGTGGCGTGCTCACGGTCGACGTCGACGACCTGAATCGTGAAATAACGAAAGCCCTTCGCGCGCAGCGGAGTGTCTCGCGCGACCCGCGCGTTCTCCTCGAGCATGAGGATCGAGCTGCCGCAGCGATACGCGTTTTTGGCGGCAGGCTGCAGCCGCATCACGCGCCCGTAGAACTCGTGAAAGCGCGCCACGCTGGAGACGGCGAGCTTGAGCGCGATCCCGGTCACGCCGGAAAACCCGTGCGGCACCAGCCGAATCGCGTTCGAGTCGCAATCCCGCAGCGCGAGCGGCTCCGCGACTTCCGTGCTGGCGATCCACAGCTCGCGGTAACCGCTCGACTTGGCAGGGGCCATGGGGTCGCGCACCGAGTTGAGCTTGAGCACGGAGCCGTTCATGTCGTGGCGGTGCTGACGCACGCCCTGGCCGAGCGGCTGCATCGTCTCGAACGGCAAACAGACCTTGGTCTGCCAAAACTCGAGCATGGCTTCGGTCTCGTTCGTGTAGAGGCCGACATCGATCTGGTTTTTCGCAAGCTCCATGGACCTCGATGCTAGCGGGGCCCGGGGCATTGGCGCGTCAATTCGCGATCGACCCCCAAAGTCGCGCGGGCGGCCTCAGGGTGTGCCGCCCTCGCCGGCAATGCTGCCGTCGCCAGCGCCTGCGTCGCTGATCGGGCGCACGGGCGCGTTGCGGAAAGCCTTGTTGAGCGCCCGGAAAAACTCGTTGCCGCCCGCCATCGGGTCACCCTGGGTCATGACCCAGATGTTGCCGTTGGGCGCGGCGACCATGGTCAAGTCCTGCATCAGCGCACGGCGCTCGTAGCCCTTGACGAAGCCCGGCAGCATCACCGTCACCGCGGGCGGACCGTCCGAGTCGTAGTCGTGGCGGTAGTAGCCGGCGTCGAGCAGCAGGTCGCGCAGCGCCGTGTCCGGGAACTCGGCCGCCATGCGCGCCTCGGGTGTGTACGGCGTATCGAGCATGCTCGGAAACACGAACACCCGAAAGCTACGCATGATGAGCTGGGTGGCCCAGCGGTCGGAGCCACCGTTGCCATCCTCGAGGCTCTCCACGGAGAGCCCCGCCAGCACCGACACCACCACCTGCTTGGTGATCGACGGATCGGCCAGGTACGCATCGGCGAGCGTGGTCAGGCCTCCACCGACGACCACCAACAGCGGTCGCTCGGGGCTGGCCAGCTTGGCCTCTTTGACTATCAGATCGGAGCCAGCAGACCCGATGCGCACGGTCTCTGCTGGTTTGCCCGAGGCAGGCTCCTCGAGCGTCGGCCCCTGCGTGCCGTTGGTGTTGTCAGGGATGTTCTGAAAGCCGGCCTCGCGCGCCGCCTGGATCCACGCCGTGCGGGTGGCCGGGGTGTTGGACACCGGGTAGTTGTCGCCGTTCCCGCACTTGCAGTCGTTGCCGCTGGAGATGACGCCGCGCAGCTGAATCTCGCGGTTGGCGGCCAGCGCGTAGACGTACGCGTCGGTGTAGACCGAGCGCGGGTAGTCGTTGATGTAGACCACGGGGTTGTCGGGACCAAAAAACACCGGATTGACGAAGCCCGCATCGCCGGGGCCGGGCAGCGGCGGCAGCGTGTCGAGGGGCGGGCCGCTGACACCCCCCATGTCGACGCCCGTGTCGCGCGCCGTCTGCGCGTCGCCCGAGGGCCCCACCGCAGCCCTGCCGTCGCGGGCCAGCGAGCCATCGCGCTCGACCTTCTCGTTGGACGAGCCGCACGCGGCGAGCGCCAGCCCCATAAAGAGCGAGAGACCAGCCGGCCACGACGCGCGCGCTGCGACGTGTCGCACGGGACCGACAAAAGCGAATGACATGACGTTTCTCTCCAGCCCTCAATGATCAGAAACGAACGTTTCCGATCAAGCCATCTTTGCTCGAAGTCTGGTCTGGGCCGGAGAAATGCATCGTGCGCTGCCTGGAAGTGTCGTACGGACCGCATGGTGCGCAGAAGATGACGCTGTAGGGACAGCTCCCCGCTGCGCTTGGGGCTTTGTAAGGCAGGGAGCGCACGCGGCGTGTGCGCGCTCGGCACGCTCTGACAGTCGACGCAGCGCATTGGCACGAGTTGGCGCAAAACACGCGCCGCCGAGTACCTGGCCCAGACGCAAACTCGGGGAAACACGAGGCCCTGCGAGTTGGGGTGAAAGCGGCACACGAGCTGCATTGGGGAAACGACGTCGGCCCGTCCGACTTCCGGAGTTAACCCATGCGTAAGGTCCACTACGTGCGTCGCCACTGGCTCGCGCTGGCTCTCGTCGCTGCCGCTTGCAGCACCGACACAACCTCCGAGCCTGGCCAGGGCACGCCCCCCAACCCAGGCACGCCCACCGTGCCTGGCTCGTTCGAGAGCGATCTGCCCAAGAGCAGCAGCAGCCGCAGCGCGGGCAAGGCCAGTGGCGAAGGCACCTCGGCGCCCAGCAACGCCGGCGTCCCGGACTCCGACAGCAACCAGGCGGTCGATGCCCAGCGCGCGATCGTCGAGGCCGACATCATTCAGGTCAGCGGCGACCGCCTGTACGCGCTGTCGCGCGTCGCCGGGCTGTCCGTGATCGACCTGAGCAACCCGGCCGGGCTCACGATCGTCGGGCGCTACCGCGAGCTCAACGGCACGCCGTTCGAGATGTACCTGCGCGACGGAGTGGTGCTCGCCATGTACTCGAGCTGGGGCCAGTACAGCAAACAGGCCGACGGTCAGTACGCCTACGTGAGTACCGGCAAGGTGGTGGCGCTCGACGTCAAGGACCCGGCCGCCATCTCCGTGCTCGGTAGCTTCGACCTGGCTGGCGAGGTGAGTGACTCGCGCATCGTGGGCGACGTGATGTACGTGGTCGGCTACCAAAACGGATCCTGCTGGGGCTGCACGCAGAACAAGCCGCAGACCACGGTGCTGTCGCTCGACGTCAAGGACCCACGCGCGGTGCGCAAGGTCGACGAGATGTCGTTTGCAGACGCCACCAACACCTACGGCTGGAGCAAGCGCAGCGTCACCGTCACCCAGAAGCGCATGTACGTGGCCGGTCCGGAGTACGGACAGAGCGAGCCCAGCGGCTCGACCATCCAGGTCATCGACATCTCCGACCCGGCAGGCGACCTGGTGGAGGGCGCCAAGGTCGCGGCGCAGGGCATGATCTCCAGCCGCTGGCAGATGGACGAGCACGCGAACGTGCTGCGCGTGATAAGTCAGATCCCCACCTGGTGGCGCGGCCCGTCCAACGCCCCGTCGGTGCAGACGTTCACGGTCGAGTCGTCGCAGAAGCTGACGGCGCTCGGCAGCACGGCGCTCGTGATTCCGCCCAACGAGACCCTGAACACGGTGCGCTTCGACGGTGTGCGCGGCTACGCCATCACCTCCGAGCGAAGCGACCCGCTGTTCACCATCGACCTGAGCAATCCGGCCTTTCCGAAGCAGGTCGGCGAGCTGGAGATGCCCGGCTGGATCTACCACCTCGAGCCGCGCGGCGATCGCCTGATCGGCCTCGGCTACGACCAGGGCAACACCGCGGGCGCAATCACGGTGTCCGTGTTCGACGTGTCGGACCTGGCCACGCCCAAGCTGCTCGACCGGGTCAACTTCGGCGGCGACTGGGGACACCTGCCCGAGGATCAGGACCGCATCCACAAGGCGTTCCGGGTCTTGCCGGAGCTCGGCATGATCGTCGTGCCCTTCAGCGGCTGGACGAACAGCAATCGTGAGTCCGGCTACTGCTACGGTGCGTACCGCAGCGGCGTGCAGCTGGTCGACTACGTGGGCGACAACCTGACGCTGCGCGGTGCAGCGCCCTCGCGTGGCGAGGCGCGACGCGCGCTGCTGCACGGCCAAAAGCTGCTCACGGTCAGCGACGAGGCCGTGGACGCGTACGACATCAGCAATCGCGACGCACCCGCCGTGCTCGGCAAGCTCACCCTCGCGCGCAACGTCAGTCGCGCGCTGCCGCTCGACAACCAGATCGTGGCGCGCATCAACGAGGACTGGTACGGCAGCCAGAACTCGTCCATCGACTTCGTCAAGCTGGCCGACGTCGAGTTTCCCGACCGCAGCGTCGGCGAGCTCAGCCTGACGCAGCTGCTCGGCAGCAACAGCCAGGACGACTGCAACGGCTACGCGTACATCACACACGCCTTCCACAAGGGTAACCAGCTCAACCTGGGCTACGTCCGCTACAGCTACAACCCGAGCAAAGCAGAGAGCGGCCAGAAGCGCGGACTGCTGACGATCGACGCAACCGACCCCAGCAAGCCCACGGTGCTGTCCAAGCTCGAGACGTCGACCCCGCTCGACAACAACGCCTGGTACGACTTTTACAACTACTACACGTACGGCTACGGCGCCGCGCAGGTCAACGCGCTGCGCACCGACAACGCCATCGCCTTCCTCGAGTCGCGCTGGCTGCCCAACCAGACCAACGACTACAGCCGGTACGAGACGCGCCTGCGCATCGTGAACCTGACCGATCCGACCAAGCCCAGCGAGGTCACCGTGGCGCTGCCCCTGGCGGGTGGGTACGGCGGTCTGGTTGCAGACGGCGCCAGCGTGATGCTCAGCCACTTCGAAGAGACCGCGGAGGGACGCGCGCGCTTTTATCTCAATCGCATCGACCTGAGCAACCCGTCGGCGCCGGTGCTGAAGAACAAGGTCAACGTGCCCGGCCAGCTGATGCACTACGACCGCGTGAACCAGCGCATGCTGACCAACGAGCTATTGCGGACCGTCGTGCCGGACATCACCGCCGAGGCTTGTTACACGCGCTTTGCGTACGCGGACTTCCTCTACAAAAACACGCAGGGGGCGAGCTCTGGCGGGGCGTCGGTCAGCACACCGGGGGTCGAAACGGATGCGCCCGACGCGGCCGTTCCTCCCCCGCAGGTCGGCACCTGCACCGGCTACGGCGAGAAGCTGCACATGGTGAAGTTCGTCGCCGACGGCGCCTCGCTCGAGGACAGCTACCTGCTCGCGGAGGGCGAGCGCCTGTCGTCGTCGAGCATGGGTGACGGCCGCGTGGCCGCCGTGATCAGCCACGGCTACCTGGGCTACGGCCGTGGCCTCGTGGACTGCTTCGACTGCGGCCGCGGGTACGGGTACAGCGTGTCCAAGCCGGTCGAGCTGCTCAGCCTCGGCGGGTTCGACGCTGGCAAGTTCAGCGCGGGCCGGCTGTCGGTCTCCAACCAACAAGACCCGTGGTGGGGCTTCTGGGGCTCGCCTCCGGTCTACGCAAACGGCACGCGCGCCCTGCTCAGTGGTCAGCACGACGCCGTGGTGATCGACCTGCAGAACCCCAGCGCACCGAGCATCGTGCGCAAGGTGCCGCTCTACGCCGCGTCCTATAACCTGGCCGCCAGCGGCGACTTGGTGGTGATGGCGCTCGGCATGCAGGGCGTGCAGTACGTCGACCTGACCCCGTAGGGTAGAGCCGCGAGCACACGGGGCGCCCGCGCCCGACCCTCAGGGCACGGCAGCAGCGCGCCCGTGAGTCAGGGCGCGGAGCACTCCGGCAAGCCCCCGATCAGCGAGGCGACCGTCTCGAACTCGTTGCCGCAGAAGCCGTTGCCGTGGTCGCCTTCCGTCAGCAGCGCGATGTCGCTGGCAAACGGCGAGAACGGATGGCTCGGGTCGGGGTTTTTGCCGTTGTTCACGAAGACGTTGTCGACGACCTGGTTGTCGCTCGCCGCTTGATCGAGCAGGAACTCGGGCGATATCTCCGGATCGGCGGCGCAATCGAACGCTGTGCCGGCGACCACCACGCAGTAGTCCGCGATCACCAGGCCGGTGAAGTCGTGGCCCTCGATCCGGTTCTTCACGAAGCGCGACCCATCGGCGCCGACGTGCAGGATGCCGGTGCCTGCCGGCACGCTCGCGAGGACCGAGCCGGGCCTTGCGGTATTGGGCCGGTTGTTGTTCACGAACAGGTTGTCGCGCACCACGTAGCCGCTGGCGTCTGGCCGCTCGTCGAAGATGTCGGGCAAAAACAGCGACGCCAGGCCCACGGTGTTGTTGCGCGCAACGTTGTGGGCCACGGTGATGTTGCTGCTGTTCGAGATCTCGAAGCCGTTGACGTTGTCCTCCACGAGGTTGTGCGTGACGCGCACGTTCTCGGAGGTCTCGACCCAGATGCCCGAGTCATCGGCGCCGCTGGCCTTGCTGTGCGTGATCACCCCATTGCTCGAGAGCGTCGGGAAGATGCCGTAGTTTTTGTTGCCGATGGACTCGACATCGACGATGGCGAAGTTGTCGACGTTCTCGGTGAACAGCCCGTTGTTGACGAAGTTTTTGATGGTGATGCCGCTGATCACCAGCCCGTGGAGCTTGGGCTCCGTGCTCTTCATTGCCTCGCGGTCGGCCCCCTCGATGAGTGGAAAGGGCGGTGCCAGCTCGGCGTGGCAGCTCATGCACTGCGTGCGGTCGGAGGGCACCGCGACGATGCCGTTGCGCTGGTTGCCGGCGTTTTCGAGCACCACGCGCTGTTGTTTCGTGGACAGGCCAATCAGGTGCAGCCCGCTCTCTGTGATGTTGAGCCCGTTGGTGCGGTCGGCCAGCTCGCGGTACGTCCCGGGCAGGACAAAGATCCAGCCGCCGGGGCGAGCGCGATCGATGGCCCGTTGGATCGAGCGTCCGGGCGCGACGACCTGGAAGGAGCGCGGGTCCGAAGGCGGCGGTTCCGTGGTCGGCGGAGGGGGTGGAGGCGGCACTGGCTCCGTGCCATCCGGGTCGGCCGACGACGCGAGCGTCTCCGGGGGCAGCACGCCGGTGGTTACCCCCGTGCGCGTGTAGAGCGAGTTGGTCGCGCCGAGTGACCAGCCAGGCTGCGTGCCGAGCCCGATCTCGCTGACGTTGTCGGTCTCGCTGCCGTCCGCATCCGAGTCGTCGAGCTCCACGCAGAAGAACGCCTCGGGATCGGAGACCACCGCGTTTCCGTCGAGATCACAGTCAGGATTCTGGAGCGCCTCGCGGATCGCCCAGCCGTAGCTGTTCCAGGGGCTGCCACCGCTGGTGTTGCCATGGCACAGCTGGCAGCGAGCGCGGTCTGCCGACGGGGAGATGGCGCCATAACGCTGCTGCCAGGCGTTGAGTTTGGCGGGAAAGGCTAACGCCTGCGAGGCAGGCAGTAGTACGGCTGTGCTCACGAGGAGCAGTCGAAGCGCGCGGTGCCTCCGCGCGCGAGCGAAGTTTGTAACGACTCGAGACGCAAAAGCATTCACGGCGCGTACCTCCCGTTGTCTTTCAGACCGGCACAATCGTAGACAGATCTGCGCAGCATTAGAAAGACACCACACGGGTAGGAACCACGGCTCTCTGCTAACGCGGCGCTGCTCTTGTGTGTAGTATCGGCGCCCATGACGACGTGGCTGTGTCGCGCTCTGCCAACTCTCGCGCTGGTCGCACTCGGCTGCGCCAGCGAGAGCGAGCGCCCGACGGTTTTGCTCGGTCTGGACGCCGCGACCATGGATGCGAGCAGCCGAGACGGCGGCAGCAGCGAGCCGAAGCCTGTCCACGACCCGGGTGCGATCGGTGCGCGAGACCCGGCGCAGCCAGCAGACGCGGGCGCGTCGCTCGACAGCGGCGCACCCAGAGTGCCTGCGCGGCTGGCCCACAACATCATCGTGTTCATGGGCGACGGGATGGGGCCCGAGCAGCTCTCGACCGGACGGTATGTCAAAAGTGGTGGGCTACGCATCGACGAGCTGGAGGGGCCGGCTTTTGCAAACACCGACTCGCTCACGACCGTGTATGCGAGTAGCCCCGCGCTGAACCCCACCGACTCCGCCGCCGCGGCGACGGCGATCGCGACCGGCGTCCTCGTGACCAACGGCGTGGTGAGTCTGGCAGCCTCGGGTGCAGCGCTCGAGACCGTGCTCGAGACGTGCAAGCGCGCCGGCAAAGCGACCGGGCTGGTGACGACGTCATACTTTTTCGACGCGTCGCCCGCCGCCTTTTCTTCGCATCAGGCGTCGCGCGGTGCGTACGAGTCGATCGTCCGCCAGATGCTGGTCGAGACGCAGCCCGACGTGATCATGGGCGACGGTGCCTGGTTGTTCGACGACCCGAGCTCCGGGCTACACGCTGCAGCGGCCCTGGGCGGCTACTTCGTGGTGCGCGGGGTGGAGGCGCTGGCGGCGTGGGATCCGCGCGCGTCTCCGCGTATCCTCGGACTGTTTACGACCGACTTCGTGCCCGTGGTCGATGTCGGCGAGCGCTTCACGATGACGCCGGCGCTCGAGCGACGCGCGGACTCGCCAGACCCTACCCTGGCGACCATGACCGCGCGCGCCCTCGAGCGGCTAGCCGCCGACCCGGACGGCTTCTTTTTGTTCGCCGAGGACGAGACCTTCGATCAGATCGGCCATCGAGGCCCTTCCGAGGTCGCCTGGTCCAATCGCGCCTATCCTCAGCAGTCCGCAGCGCTCGACGACGCGCTGAGCGTTGCCATCGACTGGGTGCACGAACACTCGTCCTTCGAGCAGACGCTGATCGTGCTGCTCGCCGACCACGAGACCGGCGGTTATCAGTACGACCACAACCTCGGCCCGGACAGCGGCACGTTCAGTGCGCCCTCTGGCTCGAGCGGCAACCACACGCGCACGCGCACCGCCGTCTACGCGCTGGGCCCCGGCAGCGAGCACATCGCCTGGATACGGGGCCACGTCGACACGTACAAGCTGTTGATCGGCGCGCTACGCTGACCCCTCGAGCACTCAGAGTGCAGCGAACCGAACGGAAGTAGCGCACTGCCAGCGGACGGGAGACGGCTTTTGGTGCGCTAGGAAGCTAGTCCAGCGGCCGATGTCTCAGGCCGCCCTTGAGGTGCAGAGGGGTGCGCGTTACCGTGCCTGGGATGTTGCTTATGGGAACCCGGACTTGCCGACGCGGCGCGCCGTTCTTGGCTCGCGCGACGGGCCACCGCACGCGTCGACAGCTCGCCTGGCGTCTGCTCTCTACGACTGGTCTGGGAGCTCTCCTCGCCACGGCGCTGCTCGGGTCCTTGGCCTTGCTCGGGGCGCGCCGCGCCCGCGCCGAGGCCCCTCGGGCCAGCCTCGAGCTCGCGTTCACGCCCACCGACCGCGCGCAGATCGTGGTCTGGGTCGAGCGCGATGATGGTCAGTTCATGGGCACCCTCGCGCTCACCCACTCGGTCGCCGTCGTGGGTCTCGGCAATCGACCCGGCGCGCTGCAGATGAACAGCGGCTTCCGCTGGCCCTACGGTCGCCGCGAAGGCGTGCTGCCCGTGTGGGCGCACCGGCGCGCAGCGGCCCCGGGCGCCAAGCAGTTCAAGCGCATCATCTTCCAGGACCGCAGCTCCGAGGGCGCGGCCTCGCGCACCACCTCGCTGCTCGATCAGAGCACCGACGACTACTACTGTCTCTCGTTCTCGCAAGACAACGCCAGCCGCGACGCGCTCGATGCGGTCAGCTGTGCCAGCGTGTTCTCGAGCGACAAGGGCCGCTTCCTCACCGACAACGATCTACGAGCTGACTACAGCGAGCCCATGCAGACCGAGAGCGGCACCGGAGCCATGCGTCCGCTGTCTGCCGTGTCGCTCTACCCACCACGGCGCGACGTCACGCGCTGTGTCAGCGAAAACTGTGGCGACCACGCCGACGTCGCCGACTTCGCGCAGCACGCGCGCGACGTGATGCCCGAGCTCGACGCCATCGCGCGCGCAACCCCGGAGGGAGAACGCCGCGTCAGCTGGAGCTTTCAAGTTCCGAGCGACTGGGACGCGGGCCGCTCGTACGTGTTGTACGTCGAGGTCAACGTCGAAGGCGACTACAACGCCGAGTGGGGCCCGGCACGCTTCCCGACGCCGGCCGAGCCGACCGATCTGTGGGACACGTGGGCCATGATGTACGGCTACCCGTACCGCGGTCAGCCATCGGTCGTG
>Ga0190271_10001337_pt1 | contig 13944 bp, 8 predicted proteins | sample Popmic356T_FD_133747 | JGI IMG/M metagenome (GOLD analysis project Ga0190271, IMG submission 133747) | Populus adjacent soil microbial communities from riparian zone of Weber River, Utah, USA - 356 T | ecosystem: Environmental > Terrestrial > Soil > Riparian zone | place: USA: Utah | collected...
CGGCGGCCGCACCGCGCAGGGTGCTGATGCTGCACAAGCCGCGCGGCCTGGTGACGACAGCCAGCGACGAGAAGGGCCGCGCAACGGTGTACAGCTGCTTCGCCGACGCGAAGCTGCCATGGCTGGCCCCGATCGGGCGGCTCGACAAGGCCAGCGAAGGACTGCTCCTGTTCAGCAATGATCCGCTGTGGTCCGCCGCCATCACGGATCCTGTGCGCGGTCCGCCGAAAACCTACCACGTGCAGATCGATCGGATCCCCGCTGCGGGACTGTTGGCGCAGCTCGAGCGCGGGATGCCGGTCGGTGAAGAGCAGCTGGCGGTGCAGTCGGCGCGCCTCCTGCGCAGCGGCGCCAAGCATGCCTGGCTGGAGATCGTGCTGGAGGAAGGCCGCAATCGGCACATCCGTCGATTGCTGGAGGCGGTCGATGTGTCGGTGCTGCGGCTGGTTCGCGTGGCCATCGGTGCGTTGCCGATGGGCAATCTGGCGAAGGGCCGCTGGCGGATGCTCACCGCGAAAGAGATGGATTCAATCGCGGAATGAGTCACATCGCAAAGTGGACAGCGGTCGGGCGCGGGTCCGTCGCCACGGACAGCAACAGCCCTAGCCGAACAACTCAAGGCTGCCGGACTCTTCATGCGCAAGTTGCTGGTTGCGCCTCAACGCGCCGACGCGCACGCCCAGCAGCCGCAGCCGCCGGCCCAGCGGCGCGCGCCGCAGACAGTGTCCCGCGGCGCGGCGGATCGCGATCGCACTGTCGATGTGGGCGGGCAGCGTGGCGGCCCGTGTCACGGTGCTGAAGTCGTCGTAGCGCAGCTTGATGCCGACATTGCGCCCGCAGTAGCCCTTGCGCTGCAGATCGCCGGCCAGCTGCGTGCACAGCGCAGTGAAGATGCGGCCCAGCTCGGCGCGGTCGCGCACCGCGTGCAGGTCGCGCTCGAAGGTGGTTTCGCGGCTCATTGACACCGGTTCGCTCTCGGTAACCAGCTCGCTGCGATGGCGTCCCCACGCCGCCTCGTGCAGCCACGCTCCGTACGAGCGGCCGAACCGCGCCAGCAGCGCATCGCGGTCGTGGCGCGCCAGGTCCCCCAGCTTATGGATGCCCAGCGCTTCGAGCCGCTGCGCGGATTTCGGTCCAATGCCGTTCAGTTTGCGGCAGGCCAGCGGCCAGATGCGCGCCTCGAGATCGGCTGCTTCCACCACCGTGATGCCGTTGGGCTTGTCCATTTCGCTGGCCAGTTTGGCCAGCAGCTTGTTGGGCGCAATGCCGATGGAACAGGTCAAACCGGTGCTGTCGCGGATGGCGCGCTGGATGCGCCCGGCCATGGTGCGCGCATCCACACCCGCCGCTGCGGCAGCGGCGCCGAGATCGAAGTACACCTCGTCGATGCCGCGATCCTCGACGCGTTCCGCATACGCCCGGACCACGCCCTTGAACAGCCGCGAACAGCGCCGGTACTCCTCGAAATCTGCCGGCAGCAGGATGGCGTCGGGGCAGAGCCGCGCGGCCTGCATCAACCCCATGCCCGAGCGCACACCGTATTCGCGCGCCGCATAGGTGGCGGTGGTGACCACGCCGCGACCGGCATAGTCGCGCAGTCGCGCGAAGTCTTCGCGCGCGGCGACCGCATTGCGGCGGGCGCCGCCGATCACCACCGGCTGATCACGCAGCTGCGGGAGGCGCAGCAGTTCCGCCGAGGCAAAGAAGGCGTCCATGTCGAGATGCGCAATGCATTCCACGCCGGCAGCATAGCAATGACGATCAGGCAAAAAAAAAGAGCTCCCCTTGCGGGGAGCCCCTCTTCCAGTCGCAACGTCAGATCAGGTCGCGTACTTCATGCTGCAGCCATAGGGCTGGCTGACCGGCGTGGCCACGGGACGGCCCGCGGCGATGTCGTCCAGCGCAGCACGCACGTAGTTCTTGGCGCCCTTCAGGTCGGCCTGGCTGTTGGTCGGCTTGTTATCAATGCCGCCGTTGTACACCAGCTTGCCGGCCGCATCGACGATGAACAGGTGCGGCGTGGTCTTGGCGACATACAGGTGGCCCAGCGCCGCGTTCGGATCCAGCAGCAGCTTGGTCGGCGCCGAGTTGCGGCCCTTGAGCACCAGCTGATCGGCATTGGCGCTGGTCACATAGCCCTGCAGACCGGGAGCCGAAGAGACCACCGTCAGCCACACCACGCCCTTGCCGGTGGCTTCTTTCTGCAGCGCCTGCATGCTGCCCGAGTCGTAGTGCTTCTTGACGTACGGGCAGTCATGGTTGGTCCACTCGATCACCACGGTCTTGCCGCGAAACTGCTCGAGGCTGACGTTCTGACCAGTGTGATCCTTGGCGGTGAAGGCCGGCGCGGGCTGGCCAATAGTCGGCGCGGCGACCGCGGCCTGGCTCATCGCCACGGCAGCGGCAGCAACACCGGCGGAAACTAAGGTACGGCGCAGGGCCGTCATCATCGTAGTCATTAGAACCTCCTGACAATCAGCTGGTGGTTGTTGAAGCAGTCCTGGTGCCGGAAGCCGCAAGCGCTTCCACCACCATGGATTCGGTCAGCAGTTGCGGCAACACTTTCGGTGCGCCGCCATTCGCCGGATACACCACGTACAGCGGCACACCCGCACGTCCAAAGGATTCGAGCAGCCGGGTGATCTCGGGGTTCTGGTTGGTCCAGTCGCCCTTCATGTAGGTGAAGTTGCCGGCCGTCAGCGCGTCGCGGAAGGCATCACCCGACAGCGCCACGCGCTCGTTCAGCTTGCAGGTGATGCACCAGGCGGCGGTCATGTTGACGAACACCGGCTTGCCCGATGCTCGAAGACTGTCGAACTTCGCTGCCTCGAAGGCTTCGCTGATCTCGTTACCGCTGGCGGCGGTCGCTGTGCCCGCGGACGCTGGCGTGCCGGAGATTGACGTCGCCAGCCCGATGCCAGCCACCAGCGCGGCGGCAAAGCCGGCCCGGCGCCACAGGGTGCCGCGCGTGGTGCTGCTGCGCAGACCCAGCAGCCAGAACGCGAACGCCAGCACCACCATGCCAATCAACGCGGTGAACACACTGTTGACGCCGGCCTGCTGCGCCAGCACCCACACCAGCCAGGCCGCCGAGGCATACAGCGGGAAGGCCAGCACTTGTTTCATGGTGTTCATCCACGGACCGGGCTTGGGCAGCGCACGCGCCATCGCGGGAAACAGCGTCAGCAACAGATAGGGCAACGCCAGACCCAGACCCAGCACGAGGAAGGTCAGCATGGCTACTGGTGCCGGGCGTGTGAGTGCGACGCCGATGGCACTGGCCATGAAGGGCGCCGTGCAGGGCGTGGCAACGATGGCGGCCAGCGCGCCCGTGAAGAAACTGCCGCTGGCGCCACCGCGCGCGGCCAGTCCCGAACCCACGCCCATGAAGCTGCCGCCAATCTCGAACACGCCGGACAGATTGAGGCCGGCCACGAAAAGCACATAGGCCAGCAATGTCACCAGCAGCGGATTCTGCAGCTGGAAACCCCAACCCACCGCACCGCCGGCTGCCTTCAGTGCCAGCAGGATGCCGGCCAGCAGCGCAAAAGTGGCCAGCACGCCGGCAGTGTAAGCCACGCCGCCGATCACACGTTCACGATGCTCGGCGCTGGCGTGACTGACAAAGGAAAGCGCCTTCATGGCGAGGATCGGGAACACGCAGGGCATGACGTTCAGGATCAGCCCGCCAAGCAGAGCGAACAGCAGCAGCATTCCCAGCGCCATGCCGGGTGTCGGCGCACCGACAACGAGTGCCGCAGGTTCGCCACTGGAAATGGCGAGCGCAGTGCGTATCACGCCGCCGCCGGTGTTCTCGGCGATGGTGATCACGCCATCCAGCGCGGCGGGCAGCGCCAGATCGCCTCTGGCCACCGTGATCGTCAGCGCGCCATCGGCCACAGCGAGTTGCTGTTTGGCGTTGTGGTTGATGACGCCCCAGACGCCAGGGAACCATTGCGCCTCGACAATGCGCGAGGCGTCGGTGACAGGCATGGCCAATCGCAGCACGATATTCTCGCCCTGCGCGGCGACCGTGGCTGCCCACGGCGATGGTGTGGGCTGAGCGGCGCGCGCGGCAGCGAACAGTGCGGTGAATTCCGCGGCCTTGCTGCCACTGGCCGCTGTGGGCACCGACAACGAAAACGGCACGCTCTCGGGAATGCAGACGTCGTCGCACACCAGCCAGTTGGCGACGCCCTTGATGGGGAACACCTGCCCCACCGGCCAGCTGGCCGGCACGCTGATTTCCGAAAGGAGGCCGACTTGATCGGAATAGCCGTAGTTCGTCAGCACGCCGATGTCGATCCGTTGGGGCGCAGCCCACTGGATGGGCGAGGCTTCGGCACCCGCTGGCAGCTCCCACTTGATGGCGGTGGGCTGCCCGCTGTCGCCGGGGTTCTGCCAATAGGTGTGCCAATGGGGACGAATGGTCTGCTGCAGCAGCACGGCCATGCGTTCGCCCGGAACCACGGCGCTGTTTTCCGACAGGACGCGGATCGCGACATTGTCGGTCTTTGCCGTGGCTTCCAGCGTCTGCGCCAGCACCGGCTGCGCCAGCCAGGTGACAGGCAGCAGAAGAACACCGATCAGGAATTTGCCGGTTGCATTAACCATTTCAAGAGAGGTTTTCCATTAAATCGGTGACAGGTGCAAGCGGCCCGGGGCCATAGGCGACGGGGGCAACGTCAAGAATTGTGACGTAAATTCAAGGGCCTGCTCTGACAGGCCCATGCCGCAGGCACCGACTGCACTGCGGCATGGGTGAGGCAATGATCAGGTCGACTAAAGTCCCGATCAAGGAGCTCATGTGCCCACCACAATCAGAAAACAACGCGGCAAGCTGGGCTGGATATTCCTGTGGCTGATCGGCATACCCGTGCCCATCTTGCTGCTGCTGTTCGTGCTGCGGGGCTGTACCTGATTCAGGCCAGCGCGGTCTTGTACAGCGCCAGCAGTCGCGCCCAGGCCTTTTCGGCTTCGGGCCGGTTGTAGATCGGCATACCGTTCTGCACCGGCATGTCGGGCATGCACCAGCCATGCAGCGCACCGGCGTAGACCTCGATCTCTGCCGGCACCTTGGCCGCGTCGCAGGCCTCGCGCAGCTTGGTCTTGGCTTCAGGACTGGTCATGTCATCGTTGGCAGCGATGGCGATCAGCAGCCGTGCCTTCATCTTCGGAATCAGCAGATGCGGGCTGTCCGGATTGTTGGTGACCAGCCCGCCGCCATGGAATGAGGCTGCGGCGCCCACACGATCGGGCAAGGCCGCCGCCGTCTTCATGATCAGTGGTCCGCCCATGCAGTAGCCCTGGGTGCCCACCTTCTTCGCCCTGTTGGTGGCCTTCTGCGCGTCGAGAAAGGCCACGTAAGCGGTGGCGTCGCGCTCGACGGCGCCGGCTGTATTGATGCCTGCTCGATGCGGCGCCAACTTCTGCATGTCGGTCTGGAAGTTGAACTTGGACGGATCCTCGACGACTGGCGCCTTGGTGGTGCGGTAGTAGGGATTCGGCACCAGCACTACATAACCTTCTCCGGCCAGCCGCTTGCCCATCTCGCGCAGCGCCGGACGCAGACCGAACACATCGGACCAGATCAGCACCGCCGGATGCGTGCCGGTGGTGGGATGGATCAGCGCTGCGTCGCAGGTACCGTCGGGTGTCTTCACCTCGACGTTCATGTCCATCACCGGCATGGCCGCCGAACGGGCCGGACCTGCCGCAACGGCCAGACCGGCGGCCGTCGAAAGCGCCACAAATTCACGACGTGATTGTTCTGTCGACATGACGGTACCCCCGCGATTGATTGGGGGCCGAGTTTACCAGCTCAGTTCAGACCTGCTGCGAGTACTGCATGTGTATCGCCGGCCGTTTGGCGGGACGCTGGAACTCCAGCAATGACCCGGTCCTGCCTTCGAGCAGCAGTCCTGCGCCAATGGCCGCCACCGTGTCGCGGGCGCCGGGAACCTCGTCGGCCGCCAATGGCGCGCACAGCAGGTTCCCCTGCACCGACACGCCCTGCTGCCGCTGCAGCCAGCTGAACTGGGCGCGCCGCTCCACGCCCTCGGCAGCCACCTTCAGTCCCAGTCCATGGCACATGCCGATCAGTCCGCTGGCGATGGCCGCGGCGCGCTCGCCGTTGTCGATGCAGGCAATCAATGATTTATCCAGCTTGACACCGGTCAGCGGCAATTCCTCCAGCGACGAGAGCGCCGAGCGGCCGCTGCCAAAGTCATCGAGCACGATGCCCACGCCCAGGCCGCGCAGATTGCGCAGCGCTGCCAGCGCCGTCGGCCCCACGCGCAACACCGCCTCGGTCAGTTCGAGGTCGATGCAGCGCGCCGGCAGCCGGTGGCGCTGCAACAGCTCCAGGAGCCGCTCGTGCAGATTGCCTTCGATCAACTGCAGCGGCGCCACGTTGATGGAAACGCGCACATCGGGCCAGTGGCCGTGATGCCAACGTGCCGCTGCCGCCACCGCATTGCGCAACACCCAGTCGCCCAGCATCGGCATCAGGCCACACTGTTCGGCCGCACCCAGAAACTCGGCCGGCAGCGCCACTCGCCCATCTGGCAGCTGCCAGCGCAGCAACGCCTCGACCCGGTCCACGCGCATGGTATCCAGCGTCAACTCGGGGTGGAACAGCAGCTCGAACTCTTCGCTGGCCAGCGCGCGCTGCAGGGCCTGGCCGGTGGCTTCCTTCTCGGACGCTGCACGCAGCAGCTCCGGAGTGCACAGGCAGAGTCGGTCGCGACCCTGCGCCTTGGCGCGCGACAGTGCCGCATCGGCGGCATGCAGCAGACCGTCGGCGCTGTGTTGATGTTCGGGATAGATGGCCAGTCCGACGCTGAGACTGATGCGCAGCTCGGCACCGTCGACAATCAATGGCTGGCGGAAGGCCCGCACCAGCTCAAGACCCGCGGTACGGATCGGATCGGCGCTGGCCGCGTTGGAATACACCACCGTGAATTCATCGCCGCCCAGCCGCGCCGCGAATCCGAAACCCTGCGCCACTTCCTGCAACCGCTGCGCGACGGCGATCAGCACGCGATCGCCGTGACGGTGATCGACGCTGTCGTTGATCGCCTTGAAATTGTCGACGTCAATGAAAAAGACGCCCACGGAGCACTCGGCTGCGGCGGCACGGGCCAGCGCCTCATCCAGCAATACAAACAACTGCCGCCGGTTGGGCAACTGCGTCAGCGGATCACTGTCGGCCAACAGCTTCAGCTCGGAACTGCGGCGCTCGACGCACTCCAGATGGTGCCGGCCATCGAGGACGTCGTTGCGCACGCTGACCAGATCCCGCGCCATGGTGCGATAGAGCCGCACCGCAGTGCTGACCACAGCTGTCAGCACTGCAATGGTCAGCGCCGGCACCATCAGCCATTTGCCGGGGTCGTCCAGTGAATTCCAGAACGTCTGCAACATGGTGCTGGCTATTGACGCGAGGCGGAGGAATTTTCTTCGGCCATGTCGCAGTGTTTGCGAACACCCGGAGGTCCCGCAACGTCTGGACAGCAACTCACTTGAAATTCCTACAGGGCCGGTAAAGCCTGTCCTACAGGGCGCGCACGCGGCGCGATCGACCGTCTTCGCCGGGATGAAAATCGCCACATTCAATGTCAACGGCATCACTTCGCGCCTGCCGCATCTGCTGCGCTGGCTCGAAAGGGATTCACCCGACGTGGCCTGCCTGCAGGAGCTGAAAACCGTGGACAGCGGCTTTCCGTTCGCTGCGATCCGCAAGGCGGGTTATGACGCCCTTTGGCAGGGTCAGCGTTCCTGGAATGGCGTGGCGATTCTTGCGCGCAGCAACAAGCTGGTTGAGGTGCGGCGTGGCCTGCCAGGCGATCCGGACGACACCCACAGCCGATACCTGGAGGCGGCCGTCGACGGCATCCTGATCGCCTGCATCTACCTGCCCAACGGCAATCCGCGGCCCGGCCCGAAGTTTGATTACAAGCTGGCCTGGTTCAGGCGACTGAACCAGCACGCGGCGAAGCTGTGGAAATCAGGCAAGCCGGTGGTGCTGGCCGGCGATTTCAATGTGGTGCCCACCGACTTTGACATCTACAACCCGCAGCACTGGCGCCGCGACGCGCTGCTGCGGCCGGAGAGTCGCGAATGCTACGCACAGCTGTTGCAACAGGGCTGGGTGGATGCGCTGCGCACGCTGCATCCCGACCAGCCGCTGTTCACTTTCTGGGATCACTTTCGCAATCACTGGGCGCGCAATGCCGGGCTGCGCATCGATCACCTGCTGCTCAGCCGCACACTGGCGCCCCGTCTGACGCAGGCCGGCGTGGATCGCTGGATGCGCGGGCAGAGCAAGCCCAGCGACCATGCCCCCGCATGGGTGGTACTGGACATGAAGAAGAAGGCCGTCACGAACAGGAAAGCTGCTGCGCACGCCGCGACCGGCCATGCCATGCCGGCGGGCGCGCTGAAACGCGCCGCACCGGCCACGCTGTCGCCGATGCTGGCCACGCTGGTGGACGCGCCGCCATCGACACCGGAGGACTGGCTGTACGAAGTGAAGTTCGACGGCTACCGCATCCTGGCCCGCGTCAGCGGGCGCGACATCCGTCTGTTCACGCGCAATGGCAACGACTGGACCGCAAAGCTCCCGCATCTGGTCAAGGCGCTGCAGAAACTGCAGCTCAAGCCCGGCTGGCTGGATGGCGAGATCGTGGTTCGCACCGCAGGCGGCGGCACCAGCTTCCAGGCGCTGCAAGGCGCCTTTGAGACGGCGCGTACGGCCGACATCGCCTGCTTCCTGTTCGATGTGCCCTTCTACAATGGCCACGACCTGCGCGAGGTGCCGCTGATCGAACGCCGCCGATTTCTGCGGGATCTGCTGGGCGGCGCCACCGATCCCGTCCGCTACAGCGAGGATTTCGTTGCCGCGCCCGCCGAGCTGGTCCGGTCGGCCTGCAAGCTGGGGCTCGAAGGCATCATCGGCAAGCGCAAGGACAGTCCCTACAGTTCCCGGCGCTCGCCGCAGTGGATAAAACTCAAATGCAGCCAGCGGCAGGAATTCGTCATCGGCGGCTGGACCGAACCGGCCGGCAGCCGCACCGGCTTCGGTGCACTGCTGATCGGCGTGCACGACGCTGATGGAAAACTCTCCTATGCAGGGAAAGTCGGTACCGGCTTCAATGAGCGTTCGCTGGCGGAACTGCATAAGCAGCTGAAGGCGCTTGCCGCCGGGAAAAGCCCCTTTCAGCGCAGGGTGCCGCGCGAAAAACATGCGCACTGGGTCAAACCCACGCTGGTGGCCGAAATCACTTTCTCGGAGTGGACGCGCGATGGGCATCTTCGCCATCCGGTGTTCCACGCGCTGCGCACCGACAAGCCGGCGAAGGCCATCATCCGCGAACAGCCCCAGCATGCCCTGGGTCCGGATATGGAACAGTCCACCACCGCGTTGCCGGCCCGGCTGCGCCTCACGCATCCCGAGCGTGTCATCGACAAGAGCACCCGGCTGACCAAGCTCGACGTGGTGCGCCACTACGCGGCTGTCGGGCAACTGATGATGGAACATCTGCAGTCGCGGCCGGTCGCCATGCTGCGCGCGCCCCAGGGCATCGAGGGCCAGCAGTTCTTCCAGAAGCACATGGAACAGGCCCGCATGGAAGACATCCGCCGGCTCGATCGCAGGCTGGATCCCGAGCACGCGCCGCTGATGGAGGTGGAATCAGCATACGGGCTGCTGTCTGCGGCACAGATCAACGTGATCGAGTTTCACAGCTGGAACGCCATCAAGACCGACATCGCTCATCCCGACCGCATGACCTTCGATCTGGATCCGGGCGAAGGCGTGAAGTGGCCGATGATGCAGCAGGCCGCCGAGCTGATGCGGGAAACGTTGACTCATCTACAGCTGCCGGCCTTCCTGAAGACCAGCGGCGGCAAGGGCCTGCATGTGGTGGTGCCCATCCGGCGTCAGCACGACTGGGACACGGTGAAGGGATTCTCGAAGTCCATCGTCGAACAGATGGCGCGTGCCGTGCCGAAAATTTTTGTCGCGAAAAGCGGCCCCCGCAACCGCGTCGGCCGCATCTTCATCGACTACCTGCGCAATGGCTTTGGCGCCACCACCGTCGCCGCCTGGTCGTTGCGCGCGCGGCCCGGCATGGGCGTGTCGGTGCCCATCGCATGGAACGAACTGTCACACATTGAAAGCGCAGCGCAATGGACATTGCGCAATGCGGGCGAACGGCTGGCCATCGGCAACCAACCGTGGGCGGATTACGCCCGTTCTGCACGCAGCCTCGGCACCGCGATGAAGAAGCTGGGATACAAGCTGGGGGCCTGACCCGATTTCATCGCGCCGTAATCCGCGTCCATTGCCGGCGCACAGAGCAGCGACTACAGTCTCGCCATCGTCGGCACAAGCATCTATTGGGGGATGGCATGAGCAATTCGTGGACACGTCGTCATTTCATCGGTACGGCCGCGGCCGGCATTGCAGCGGGCACCGCCATGGCCGGTGAAGCACCCCCGGCAGTTGCCCCGCCGAATCCGGCGCGCGATGCCGCCAATGTCGAAAAAGACATCGTGTTCGGCAAGGGTGCCGACCTCGACCTGAAACTGGATATCTACAAGCCCACCGGCGGCGTCGCCGCCAAGCGCACCGCCATCATCTATCTGCACGGCGGCGGCTGGGGCGGCGGCGACAAGAGTGGCATGGCCAATCACGCGCAGGCGCACAGCGCCCTGGGCTACGTGGGCATCGGCGCCCAATACCGCCTGTCGGGCGTGGCGCGCTGGCCGGCGCAGCTCGAAGACGTCAAGACCGCCATCCGCTGGACGCGCGCCAATGCCTCGCGATTGAACATCGACCCCGCCAGGATCGTTCTCGCCGGCTACTCAGCCGGAGCCTATCTGGCGCTGTTCGCATCGGGCACGCAGAACGAGCCGCGTTACGAGGGCAAGGGCGGCAATGCCGGTGTGCCCACCGCCGTCGCCGCCTGCCTGTCGTATTTCGCACCGACTGGCACAGCGACTGGCCCGCTGTTCCGCCAGGCACTACCGCTACCGCCCGGCAGCAGCGAGGAAGCCTGGCAGGAAGTGGAGATCGAGAAGCACGTCAAGGGCATGGCACCCACGGCGGTCTTCCAGGGACTGACCGATACGCTGGTGCCGCCGGAAGTGTCGGAAACACTGTTCAGACAACTGCGCGCTGCCAACGTGACCTGCGAACTGCACCAGTTCGCCGGCGTGTCGCATGAGTTCGTCACCATCCCGGAGTTCGACAGCCTGTGCGCAACGCTGGATGACTCCTTCGTCGATCGTCACGTGGTCAATCCGCGGACCTTCGCCGGCTTTGGTGGCGGCGGTGCTGGTGGCGGCCGCCGTGGCGGCGGCGCACCCGGCGCGCCCGGCGGCCGCGGAGGCTAGGCGCGCCAAACCGGACTGGGGGACGGAAATGATCGGGCGACACATATTTGGCGTGAAAATTGTCCCGTACGCAGTCGTTGTCGTTGCGGCAGCAACGGGAACCTGGGTTGCGGCGCAGGGCACGGCTCCGCCGCCGCAGAGCGGCTCGTACACCGATGACATTCCCAGGCCGCCGTTCAAGCGGCTCGTCGGCCCGCAGACGCTCAATCCCGGCGAGGGGCCGTATCATTTTCCATATCCCGATGAATACGACTCCGCCGTAGCCGCATCGTCAGTGCACCACATACGTTACGCCGACGCGCATGTGCGTTTCGTGGAGGTAGCCTACTTTCCCGGGGTCCACGGGAAGATGCACGGGCATCCCTATCCTTCGGTGTTTGCCATCGACGCTCCGGCGCCTCGCAGCTACAACGTCAACCTGGTGCCCGACAGCGGCATGATCTTCAGCCGGTCGCAGGCACCGGCCGGCGCGCCGGCCTGGCCCATCTGCGTGGCAGCCGGACCGCAGGCGCCGCACGCCGAAACCAACCAGGACAGCTGGCCGCATCACTTCTATCGGCTGGAGTTCCTGCGCATCGACGGCCATGACTTCGCCGCGCGCTGGAAGGAATGGTACCCACGCATGGCCGATCCACTGCCGCTGGTGAAAGACGTCAAGCCGCCCGCCAATGCACCCAGGCTCTCTGCCGCCTGGCCGTATCCGCTTGCTTACGACTCGGTGGTCGCAGCGCCCAACAATCATCGACTGCTGTACGAGAACGATCATGTGCGGCTGGTCGAGGTGACGATCCGACCCGGCGAGCTCGAGAACATGCATGGCCATCCCTATCCGTCCGTGTTCGCGTACGACGCAGTAGGTAGCGGTCCGATCGGCGCCAGAGGCAATCAGGCTGCAACCATCCAGGATCACTATCTGGATCCGGCAAGCAGGCAGAACGGCCAGGATCGCGTGGTGGCAGGCCTGCCGCAGGGCATGGACGCGCCGGGATGCGCCACCATGGGCCCGCAGGCGCCGCACAAGGCGCGCAACACTTCCAGTGTGCCGCTGCACTTCTACCGCATCGAGTTCAAGCGCATTGATGGCGAGGAGCTGCGTACGCGCTGGCGCGAGTGGTATCCGTGGATGGGACGGCTGGCGGATGCCTACGCGCAGACACCGTATCCCCTCAACTACTGAGTGTGCCTGCTGAGTTAAGCTGCTCCCCATGAGGAGCTGGCTTGCCTGCCTCGTCGCCCTGCTCGGCACGCCGACGGTCACCGCCGCCAGCAGTCCCGATGCTGTGCGCGCGGGGGCGCAGGAGCTGCCGACCACGCCATCGCAATTCTTCGATGTGCGACGCGTCTGGAACATCGAGCTGTCGCTCAGCGCCAAGGCCTGGGAGGAGCTGCAGCCGCAATCCATCCAGCAGCCGTCGGCGGTGCAGCCCTGGAGCCGCTTTCTGGCGCCCGAGGGTGAACGCAATGGCGTCGCGGCCGCGCGGGGCGGCATCGAATTCGACTACGTGCATGCGGACCTGGCGATCAATGGCCACAAGTTCGCCGACGTCGGCCTGCGCTACAAGGGCAACGGCACTTTCCTGAATGCAAACGGCGACAAGAAACCGCTGAAGGTGCAACTGGATCGTTACGTGCGCGATCAGCGTATGGGCGGCATCACCACACTCAACCTGCAGAACAGTGTCACCGACGCCAGCTTCATGAACGAGGCGCTGGCCTACCGTCTGTATCGTGACGCGGGCGTGCCTTCACCACGCACCGGCTATGCGCGCGTCAGTCTTTCGATCAATGGCGAGACGCCGGTGTACCTGGGGCTGTATTCGATCAGCGAGGGCATCGAGCCGGAATTCTTCGCGGGCCGCAATGTGCCACCCGGCGGCGCCATCCTGAAGCCTTCGCTGCAGGTGCCCTTCACGCTGATCGGCGAAGACTGGTCGGATTACAGGCAGGCCTATGATCCGAAGACCGATCTCACCAGGGCACAGAAGCAACGCGTCATCGAGTTCTCGCGGCTGGTCAGCAACGCCGATGACGCGGAGTTCGGCAAGCGCCTGCCCGGGTATCTGGATATCGATCAGTTTGCGCGCTACTTCGCGGTGCTGGCGTGGCTGGGCAACACCGACAGCCTGCTGCGCATGGGACAGAACTACTACGTCTACATGCGGCCGAATGACCAGCGCCTGATCTTCCTGCCCTGGGACCAGGATGGTTCGTTCGGCAACTTCGGCCGGCGGCGTGGCGATGCCGCCGTTTCGCTGGACATCGCGCAGCCGTGGACGCCCGGCATCCGCTTCCTCGATCGCGTGATGAATGTCGAGGCTGTGCGCGAGGCGTACGACCGGCACATGGCCGAGTTCAGCCGCACGCTGTTCCTGCCGGAACGTTTCGCGCAGCAGATCGAAGAGATAGCACCGGTGATCCGGCCGGCGATCCTCGATGAGTCGCCGTGGATGGCCGATGAGTTCGAACGCGCAGTGCGCGGCGAAGTGGGCATCATGCCCTTTGCGCGTCAGCGCGCGGAGTTCGTGAACAGCTGTCTGCAGGAGA
>Ga0190271_10001338_pt1 | contig 13941 bp, 9 predicted proteins | sample Popmic356T_FD_133747 | JGI IMG/M metagenome (GOLD analysis project Ga0190271, IMG submission 133747) | Populus adjacent soil microbial communities from riparian zone of Weber River, Utah, USA - 356 T | ecosystem: Environmental > Terrestrial > Soil > Riparian zone | place: USA: Utah | collected...
CGCCGGAGCGCAACAGGATTTGGATGGCGGAGCCCACGATAACGGCGACGGAGCCCAACACTTCGCGTCGCTTTCAGGTGGGAAGCCCCAAGGCCTTCGCGCGCATGTTCACACTGCTGGCACGGGGCAAGCTGGTCGACTCGACGTCCAGCACCGCGATGCTGGACCTCTTGAAGAGCAAGACCGCCGACTTCATCAAGGAAGCGCTCGAGTCGGACGGGCGTGGCCTCATCGTGGACGGCATTCGAAGCAAGATCGGCGTCATCGCCGACAGTTACTTTTCCCAGGCGAGCTTCGTGCAGCGCAACGTCATCAAAGCGGGCAAGAGAATCCAGTACGTCATCGTGATTCTCAATAACACGAGCGCGCCGTTCCTCAACGACAAAGCCACCATAGGTCCGCTGGACCAATGCATTCTCGACCGCTAGCGAGGGTGGTCTGGAAGACGTTAGCAACTGTCTTGAAAGTCAAGCACCGATCGCTTGATTGATCCGCCGCCATGCCGTGTTAATCCCGCATCATCGCGTTGAGAATCGTGAGGAGCTTCGCTCAACCACAACAGACGGTCAGTATCGTTCGTTCGAGTTCTGGGACAGTACGAGATCGATCGTGATGAGAGATCCTGCCTGGCGGCGTGACCGAGCAACCGAAGATGTGCTGCTGCGACTGGGACTGGGATGCCGTCGCAGAAGGGCGCTGTGTCCGTGAGCCATCCTCAGGTTGGCCGTTTGCCGGAGCAGCCTCTGGTGAGCTCCATCTGCGTCACGGAGGGGCGCCCCGCGTTCATGCCCTGGCTGTTGTGGTGTTTCGACCGCCAGACCTGGCCGCATCGTGAGCTTCTGATCCTCGACAGCTCCGAACGGCCATTCGTGTCGTCGCGCAACGATGTCCGCGTGGTCGCGCTGCCCCCGGGGACGGGAATCGCTCGCAAACGAAACCTTGGGTTGCGGTCGGCTCGCGGCGAGCTCATCGCGTGGTTCGATGACGATGATTGGCAGCATCCGCAGAAGCTCGCCTGTCTCGTGGAAGCGCTGAGGGGTGGGGCCGCGTACGCTGGTTCGGCGTCCGGGTGGTTTGTCGAGTTGTACCAATCGCGTTGCGCGGCGTTCAGGGCCCCACAGGGGTGCATGATCTTCAACAGCGCGGCCTTTAGAAGAGAAGCCGTGTTGCCGGTCGTGTTTCGGGAAGGTGTCGAGAGAGCCAGCGACACGTACTGGATGCGAAAGGTGGCTGCCCACTGTCGACGCAGTACCGGCCTCGAGCGAGACGATTTGTTCTTCTGGCTGTCGCACGAGGGCAACATCAGCAATCCCGCTCGGAAGAAGCACTTTTCACTGCATCTCGACGTGCTGCGCGACCACATCGGAACCGCAGCGTGGGGTGACACGAATGCAGCGCTGGAGTCGCTGCGATTGCGACTCGACGCCGCAGCGTGCGAGCGCCCGACAAACGCCTCGTTGCCATGAATCTGGGTATCGTCGCCGACGAGTTCTTCTGCCAGCAGGTGGGCCGGATGGGCGGCTTCGGGTGGGCCGCGCGTCAGGTTGCCACGTTCTTCAACTCGAGACGCGAGCTTGGGGTGCACGTGACGTTTTTCGCGGCGCGTCCACCCAGCCCCGGAGATCCAGCCAGGATCCACGACACGCCGATCGTGTTTTGCGATCCTCGGGTTGCGAGTCGCGGCTCCCTTGCCGCCTGCCAGCCCGACTTGCTCTTGACCATTGATTTCCGGACTCGCTATCGCCCGATCCTGGACATGTTCGAACGCGCACCCCTTCTGGTGTGGGTGCGGGATCCGAAGCCGCCGGAGATTCAGGCGAGAGTAAAGAGCCTTCGTCTTTTGCACGATCGCTCGTGGCCACAAGGGATCAACGCTCCCGATTGCCGTTCGCTCGCCTCTCTCACTGCCGCGCGGCTCCGGTCACGTGTGCCGGTGTTGTTCGGCACCACTGCACCTTCACTTGCCTCCGCCGTGAGGAGTGCGTACGGGGTAGCGGATGTTGACTGCGCCTTTCTGCCGAACATCGTGGACACCGTCGATGGCCCGGTGACGAAAAGCGAAAAGCCTCGCGTCATCTTCCTTGCACGTCTCGACCCGATCAAGCGTCCGTGGCTGTTCGTCGAGCTCGCCCGATTCTTCCCGGCGGTCGAGTTCCTGATGCTCGGGCAGTCGCACTTCCACGGGCCCGGAAGCTGGGAGGCAGGCGATCTGCCGCCGAACGTCAAACTGCTGGGTCATGTTGAAGGCACGCGGAAACATCAAGTCGTGTCATCGGCATTGGTCCTGGTGAATACGTCGATTCATGAGGGGCTGCCCACGAGTTTCCTCGAGGCCCTCGCGCGCGAGACTCCGCTGCTCAGCTTTACTAACCAGGAGGACGTCGCATCGCGGTTCGGAATCCATGTCCCGTGGCGTGGTGGAGACGGTATGACGGGGTTGAGCGAGTTGGTTGCGGGGTTGCGTCGCCTCCTTGACGACGAGTCCCTTCGAATCGCGCTCGGTCGCGACGGAAGGCGATGGGTCGAACGGACGCACAACGGCACAACCTTTCTACAGGCGTTCGACCTTCTGTGCGCGCGTGCCGGAATCCATCGAGGGTCGCCGTCGCCAACCGGCGAGCGCGCAGCCGCCGCCGATTGACGAGGCTCGACGTATGTCTCTGACCGTCGTCATCACGAACTATCTCAGAGCTGCGAATGTCACGCGGCTCATCGACGCGATCCGCGCCCAGACACTCGAGGCCACGATTTTCGTTTGGGACAATTCACCAGCACAGGCTTTCGACAACCCGAGAGTGGATTGGCTGATCCGCAGCTCGAGGAACGCTCAATGCGCCGCACGCTGGTGGATGGCGAGTCATGCCCAAACGGACTTCGTGCTCGTTCACGACGACGATCTCATGCCGTCCAATCCGAACGTGCTTGCATGGACGGTTGACGTCGCGGCGCACAGCGCCCCATTTGCCGTCGGCGCCAGCGGCGTGGTCCTGAATCGCGATCTCGGATACTGGCGCTCCAGCCACGTCGGCGTCCGTGCCGGGCGCATTCGGCGCGACATGCGTGTCGACATCGTCAAAGGCATGTACTTCTGCTGCCCTGCGGTCCAGCTTGCAGGCGTTGGACATCTGGATCTCGATGGAGAGGACGACATCGAAGTATCCGCGAAGCTCGGAGGCGGGCAGCCGCGTCCGCATGTGGTGCTCGCCAAGCTGCAATCGAATTTTACTTTGCTGTCTGAAGAAGGCGCGAGAAGCTACCGGTCCAGTCATCGCTCCGCACGCGAACTCGCACTGCAGAGATTCTTCAGTCGGACATGATCGCGCTCGAGAACAGACGTCGCGCAAAAATCTTGTTGACGACCTTGTTGACGACAATGCCACGAGCGTATACTGCCGGCTTCCCCTGAGAGTGATGTTCCCCAAGGTTGTCATTGAGAAAGTCCACTGCTTCGTGGGAGTTGAAAGAAGAGACTCCGATACACGGTCGTAGTTCGAACTGAAGCCCCTTCGCGGGAATAAAAAAAGACGTGCGACGGTCCCCTCCACGTGCGGAGACCCTGTTCGCCGTGGCCTCCATCGACGTTAACGAGTCTGTGGTCGGTCAGCTTTGCCGCTTGCTCATCTCGAAGCGCTGGCGAGCGATGAAACGTTCTGGTCACTTCGCCGCGCGATGCGGCTGATGAAGAGGTGGAGTGCGACATGCCGGAAAAGGAAAAGAAAGAGGGTTATCCCACGCCGTCAGACGCAAGACCGCCAGACACGAGGTCGTCAGACGCAAAGGCGCCAGACGCCACCAATCAGCAGGTGGTCCAGGTTCTGCTCGATCTGCTCAGGCAAGCCCAGCAAAGTAGTTCCACGACCGCAGTAGAGCTTCCGCCGGAGGTAGCGCGCGACGTTGCGTTTGCAAACGCTGAGTTCGCGCTCATCGACCGTGCGTTGAGGATGGAGACGCCGTTCACGAACGTACGGATAGAACCCGTCAGCGGCCCCGCCAATGTGCGCACAGAAGTGCGGATCTTCGGGGCCGACTTCGTCCCGCCGGCTTCAATCTTCTTCAATGACAGACAGGCCTCGAGGGAGGCCACGAATGTCACGGTGAAGAGCCCGACTGAGATTACCGCGACTGCGCCGATCCGAATTGAGGGCGATGGCCAGGTTGACGTGGTCATCACCACTTTCGGTGGGACGGTAAGTCTGGTGAACGGTTTCAGATACACCTAAACGCCACTGGTCCGGGACCTCTGTCTATCGCTGCGCAATCGGAGGCACTATGTTTCGCGCGTTCTCACGTCTTCTTAACAATCAGCCTGATACCCAGAACCCGAGACTCTTTCTGCTGCATCCATTGGACCTGACCGCATTGCTGGAACTGGCCTGGGACCGGCGGCTGGAGCAGCCCGTGACGTTGGGGCGGCCTTTTCACCGAAGCGATCTCAACCGCTTCCAAGACACGTGGTTGGGGAATCCGGCATTGACCGGTCCAGCTCCACCAGTCTTTCCTCCTGGACAACGGCCGCTGCAGGTCGACATCACACAACTGCTCGTGGCGATCGACGCCTCCCGAGAGTCCCCCCCGGGTCGTCAGAGTGAAATTCTCTGGGACCACCTGATTTACGCGTACATGATCGAGAACACTCGCGCGTACGAGATTTTTCGGCGCGTCGTGCACGAATTCACTCACGGAGAGAAGCTTGGCTCCGCGAGTCGTGAGACGCAGCATTGGTTGCGGAGCACCGAGGAGTTGTTCTATCGCGATCCGCCGTCGTTTTTCATCAGCGCGATTACCAGTCACGTCCGCCCCGATCAGGAAGCGACTCGCCGCAACGGCTACCAGCGCCTTCTGGGCATGGATCTGAATCATGGCGCGGCGGACAACAAGCCGTATCCGTACGTGCGTGCCGAAGCCTCCAACAAGGAGTTCGTCAGCACGTTCGAAGAGCTGCTGCGGGAAGTCTGGATCGGTATCATCAACGCCGGCAACATCAGCGGAGCAAAGGCCACCGATGATGGCAAGCTCCAGGATCTGACGAAGAAGCTGAATGACATGCTGCTCGCGCGCCGTGTGTTCGGCACGATCTCGCGGGAGGAGTTCGTCGCCGTCTCGATGATGTCGTGGTTTCATCTGACGCTCGAGAGCAATAACTCGATTGTCAAGGATCTGCGGGCGGAAGCTGAGAGCGAGGAGCAGCGTCTCTACAAGATTGCGCAACAGGTTGGCGTGCCCGCGCACGGTCTTTCGGCCAGCTTCTTCGAGATAGCGGACGACCTATCGAGGATTCTTCTCCTCATTGAAACAGGAATCTTCAACGACATCCCTGGCGCGGTTGCGGCGTTGTACAACTCCGGCGCCATCGAAAGGTCGATGCGCAAGATCATCACGCATTGGTCCATCATCTCCGGCCGCGACATGAAGGCCGGAAGGATTGTGCCGAGCGAAGGCGCCAGGCGACCGTCCTAGCCGGCGGCTATGAGGTGAATGCGTATGGCCAACGGCAACTCGTACACGCCCTTTGTCGATATGCCAAGCTTCGTCCGCGAAGAAGGCGAGGTCCCCGTGTCGCCCCCTTCGGGAGGTGCGCCATGGTCGCCGTTCCTCTCCGTCTACGAGCAAATAGAGGGAGAGGCGCCTTTCGAGGACCCGGTTCGCGAGGCGTACGTCTCGGTGGTGCAGGAACTCTACGATGAAGAGTTCGACGAATCGCTCTTCGAGCTGCTGACCGACGCCCGCAACCTGCACTCCGATCATCTCGGGTCCGGCCATTCCCAAGAAGACGCCGATCGCATCGTCGCGCAGCACTTCTCTGATCTGATTCGCGAATCGGAGTCGATGATCGACACGATGGCCAGGGAGTTCGGCTCGCGTGACGATGGACTGGTTCAGCAGGAGATCGAATCTTTCGCCGAACGGTATGCGCCTCCTTCGACGCTCGAGCCGGCGTTCGAGGAATTCCTCGGCAAACTGCTCAAGAAGGTCACCAAAGGCGTCAAGGCCGTTGCGGGAAAGGCGATCCAGGGGATTGCCAAGATCGGCTTGGGACCCATTCTGTCGAAGATCAAAGCGCTCATCCGACCCTTGCTGAATCGGGTGATGCAGAAGGCCATCGGACGGCTGCCGGTCGCGGTGCAGCCTATCGCGCGCAAGCTCGCGGAACGTCTGGGCCTAGCGCCGAAGGCAGCGCCCGCGCCGAGTGCTCCCGACCCGGCAGCGCCCGCTGACGTGACCGCGGCAGGTGGCGACGTCGGAACTCAAGCAGCCGCGCAGGCGACTGCAGCAGCGGCCATCCCGGATGATCCCGGAACGCCCGTTGCCGCCGCGGCAGGTCCCGATGTCACCGAGATGCAGACGGAATTCGACGAGCAGATCGCGGAAGCGCTCCTCGCCGATGATCCGCAGGAACTGGAGCTGGAGATTGCGCGGTCACGATCGGCACCGAGCTCGTCGAGTCCGGTGTTCGCGAATCTGGACCAGGCTCGCGAGCGCTTCATCAACGACCTGCAGCAACTAAAGGAAGGTGAGAGCCCGGCTCCCTACATCGAGAACTTCCTGCCGGCAGTGCTGCCAGTCCTTCGCATCGCCATCCGCCTCATCGGCCGCCCCAAGGTCGTGAATTTTCTCGCCGGCGTGCTTGGCAAGCTGATCTCGAATCTCGTCGGACCCGCGCAGACCCCGGCGCTCTCACGCGCCATCGTCGACGCGGGGCTGAAGCTCGTGAGCCTCGAGGCCAACGATGAGGACGAGGCCCGGCTGGCCCCGGCGGCCGTTGCCGCTACAGTGGAGGAGACGGTCAGCCGCGTTGCCTCGTTGCCCGATCATGTCCTCGAAGATCAGGAATTACTCGAAGCGTTCACCCTGGATGCGTTCGAGCAGTCGGCGGCCGCGAACCTTCCGGCCGTCTTCTCCCAGGCGACGTACAGAAAACGTCCCGACCTGTTGGAAGGCGGTGTCAATGCGACGTGGGTGATGCTGCCGTTGCGCAGACCGCGATATAAGCGATGCTCTCGCACGTTCAACGTGAAAATCTCGCCGTATATGGCAGAAGCCGTCGAGAGCTTCGAGGACACTCCGCTCTCTGAATACCTGCAGGACCAGTTGGCGATCGCTGAAGGCGAGGATGTCGAAGCAGAAGTGCACCTCTACGAGATCCTGCCAGGTGGCACTGCCGGCGATATTGCCCGCAGCGAAAGTGAAACGATCGGACTCGGCGCATCTGACGAGGCCACGCTCTCTCAATTGCAGCCGCTCACGCAGGAGGCAGCGGGGGTTTTGCTGGGCGCCCCTGGTCTTGGGAGGAAGTTGCCGTCGGGCGTGAACATCAGAACCGTGATGGGCGGGCAGCGACTCTATCACCTCAACATCGCCAACAGGCGGCCCCTGACCGCGCGTGGGCGTAGAGGGCGGCGCAGCCGGGTACGTCGATTGGCGCGCGTGTACGCCACGCTCGATCACACGCAGGATGTGATCCGGGTGTGCATCTTCCTCAGCGAAGTGAAGGCCCAGCGACTGGCCGTTCGCCTCCGCCAGCAGTCGCACGCAGGCTCGTTGACGGTCGGCTTTCACAAGCTTCTCAGCCGGCGGCTTCCGTCGATTCTGCACGGCAAGCGCCGGAAGCGGCTGAAGATCGTGCACACCGCGGTGCCGCCAGGATCCGCATCAGAGAGCTATCTGGGGAGATTGCCGACGATCGTTCCACCGGCGTTTGTGACCAGTCTCCAGGAATGGCTGGTGCAGGCGTTTGCCGAGTTCGTCAAGACGCAGTCGCAGAAGTTCATCTCGGCGGCGGAAGATCCCGCCGACGGCGTCACCTTGGAGTTCATCATCGAGCATCCCCCGGGCCTCAAGGAGCTCGGGCAAGCGCTCGCCGAGAAGGGGACGAGCAGCGCGCAGATTGCGGAGACGGTCGCGAAAGGCAGCCGGCCCACCGTTCGAGTCGAAGCGCACTCGGGTCACAAGTGTGCGTGACCCGGTCCAGGCGGTCCGCGCTCAGACTGAGCGGCAGGTGGCGCACTGGTGCCTCGCGACGTCCCGTCTGAACCTGAACGATCTTGCCGCTCCCGAGGCGTGGAGTGGTTTGGAGCAGTACCTCGGCCTCTCCCTCCGCCGGCATCTGCAGGGTGTCATCGATCGGCTCCGCGAAGGTGCGGACGTTCTCACGTCGATGAGCCGCGCCGCCCATAGCCCGACGGCGCTTGCCGCGGTGCGGCAGCGCTTGCTCGCGTTCCGCCGGCAATTCCTACGCGCCGAGACCACGCTCGACTATTTCGCGGACGCGATCGGGACTCGCACGAACGTACGCACGGCAGCGTTGCTGCGCGCCTGCGACACGTTGGCCTATCGCAGCATGGCGCAGATTCTGGACGCGACTGGCCAATCGACGCCTGCCGTGTTGACGTACATCGACCGAGGGCTCGGAGCGTCAATTCTCAAGGCCGGGTTGCGGCTGTGGGACGGCGGTGATCTGAGCCCGGTGGCCGCGATCAAGATCACCCGACACAATCTGCTGCGTCCGACTGCGGCGATTCATGAAGCCGGTCATCAGGTCGCGCACATTACCGGCTGGAATGACGAGCTGGCCTCGAGTCTGTCGCGCGCGCTCTCCGCGACATCCGCCGACCTCGCCGAGGCGTGGTCGGCCTGGTCGTCCGAAATCGCTGCCGACGCGATCGCGTTCGTGCACACCGGCTTTGCGAGCGTTGCCGCACTGCACGATGTGCTCGCGGGAGAAATCCCGTCGGTGTTCAGGCACACACCCGGGGATCCACACCCGATCTGTTACCTGCGCGTGCTCCTTGGCGCCGAGATGTGCCGCCGTTTCTACGGGGCAGGTCCGTGGGACGACATGGCGCTCGCCTGGAAGCTGCTTCACTCCACGCAGCGTGCGCCGAGCGAGACTCGCCGACTGCTCGATGATTCCCTGCCGATCTTGAAGACGGTCGTGAGCGTGACACTCGACACGCCGATGCGCGCGTTCCAGGATCGGCCGCTCCGCGCCATCGTCCGGCCCGAGCGCGTCAGCCCGGGGTCGTTGAGCGAGATGGCCGATCGCATTGGACCGGCGCTGTTCACGTCCTCCCACTGGCTCTGGACGGAATGTCTGCGAATCCTTGCTCTCACGGGTCTGCAACTCGCAACCAGACCGCATGACGTCGCGGACATCCTGAAATTGCAGGAGGAGTCCATGCTCCGGCTGGGCGGCGCGCTCCAGGCCGCCTGAACGTCCGATCCACCCTATGGCTCCGCCGTCTCAGAAGCCACCGTCGAAGAAACTCGTTTGCGGGTTCTTCCTCCCCGACGGCACCGCTGTGTCCGAGGCAAACGTGCGGGCCGCCGTCGTTGCCGCAGCCGTGCGCGAACGCTCGACGTGGCGCGCCGGTACTGCGCTTCAAAAGGAAGATGAGCCCGCGCGGTTTGGCGATCTCGTGCGCTACTGGCTTGCCGGCAGCAGCGGAGGCATACGTCCGGACCGGCTGGTGGCCGCTCAGCAGGCCGCGATTGCATCGAGCGTGTCCTACGGGACGCTCGTTCACACTGCGCTCAGTACTGCCGTTGCCAAGTTCAAGACGGCATCAGCGAAGGCCGATACCGCAATCGCCGACGTCTACACGAAGTGGGACGCGATCGATGCAGCAGCGGTGGTCGTCAACGCAGCAACTGACAAGGTCACGGCTGGCAAAGCGGAGGTGACGACCGCGAAGGCGGCGGTCAAAGCTGCGACTGCGAAAGTTCAAGAGGCTGAAGCGCGCGCGGCCCTTACTTCGGCGAACACCGCGCTTGCGACGGCGCGACGCGAACAGGACGCCGCGAAGCGCAAGCATCAGGCGGCTCTTAAAGACCGCGACGCGGCTCGTGTCGCGCGCGCCAAGGCAATTTCGGCGCGCGACCGGCTCAAGGACGATGCGCGGAAGATCGAGGCTGCGAACCGGAAGGCGGTCCGCGGGACGATCGTCGCCGCGGCGCCATCGGGCAGCGTGCCCGGGTTGGACGGCGCCATTGAGGAAGCGCTGCTGAAGGCACACGACTTCAGCTCGGATATCGACGCGTGGAGCGCGGTGTTCGTCGGCTCGTGCGTGCGCGCGGCGGCAATCACGCTGAAACTCGAAGGGGTGGTCGCCGGCCGTCATGAAGGAAAAGACGGCCTCCTGGCGGTGAGCTTCCGACACGCTGAATACGTCATCGCCGCGCGTGGCCGGAAGAAGGGCAAGCAAGGCGCGTATCTTGCGTTCGAGCCGAAGGGTCGCGTCATCAAGAAGGGCGACATCATCGCCACCGATCGCGCGGAAGAAGTCACGATGACGACCCGCATCACCTTGCGTGGTCTCGCGGGGCGGCGCAATCTGCACTGCGACATCGTCTGTGACGTCAAGACTGACGGCGCGCAGCCGTACGCTGAAACCCTCGGCGGCAACGTGACGCATACCGTCCGCCGCCGCCGCTATCCTCTGACCGCGACAGGTGAGCTGATCGTGTCGTCCACTGACCTCTATATCCAGGAGGACGATACCGGGAAGTTCGGCACGTTCAGCCCGCTGCCGATGCCGCCCTCTGTCCTCAAGCCGCGAAGCACCGGCCGGATCTTCGCCGTCCTGAGCCTTGTCGAGGGATGCGACATGGTGGACGAAAGCGAAATTCAGACTGACGTCAGCGCGCGTTCCCCATGGCGTGTTCCCACTGGCGAAGGGGCCTTTATGAAAAGACTGGAAACACTCGAATCTCCGTTTCTGGACCAGGAGATTCTCCCGGTCGAGCGGCAGGAATTCGATTGGGTGGGCACCCACGAGCAGAGCATCGAGGAATCTGGCAGCGAGTTCCTGGACGAACGCGACGACGACGAAAGCGAGTCGTTCTACGAGGTTGAGAGCCTGGCTCGAGAAGACGAGCCCACGCCGGAGCGCGAGGATGTGGAGTCGGAGTGGGAGGCCGCGTTGCTCGAGGCGGAACAGGGCGACGAGCCATACGCGCAGGAAGAGCCGGACATGCTCCTGGAGCGCGAGGACGGTGACCTCGATCCGGCTGATTCGATTGACGAGGCCGCGGCCCAGTGCCTGTTTCCTCAGACAGTGCGGGATCGTGTCGAACCGCTGCTCGACGCGGCCGCGGCACGCACGGCGTCGGCCTGGAACGCCGCTCGCCATCCCAAGGTCAGCGGTGTTTCAGCGGCTGCGCTGTTGACGCGTCTCGAGCGATACGTCAATCGCTCGGCCATCGAGAGCGCCATGCAGAAGGCGGCGGGGCTGAAAGATCTGTCCGGCAATGCAGGCATCGTGCTCGCGATGGTGGCGCACCAGTTCCAGCAGAAGATCTACACCGCGTCCAAGCCCTATCACGACGGCAAGATCGGCGAAGGCACCCTCGACGCACTGGGCTTCGTGCGCCATCGCGGCGGTGAACTCAACGCCGTCGATGCGCTGAATGTGAAGTTTCACGTCAAAGGACGCTCGAAAGCGTTTCAGCGGCTGCAGCAGGTCTATCGCACCGATCGCGCAGCGTTCGAACAGCTGGGAGCAGATGTTTCGCCGAAGACCTGGTACCGCCTCTTTGTCAACGCGCCGTTTCTGGGGCGCCCGTTCACGAAGGGCATCCACGTCGAGCTGATGCGACGGTTGCGACAAGCCGAGAAATGGCTCCTCGGCCAATCGCTGTACAAGCAGATGAGCCCGGTCGAACTCGGCGCCGCCATGAAGATCGATGAGGATCATCACGGCGGACGCACCACGACCAACAACAGCATGCACACGCTGGGTCTCGCCGTTGATATCCGTTACACCAAAAACCCGTGGGTGGCCGGACAGCACGACAACAGTGGAAAGCTGAACGTGTCCAGGAACACCGCGTTCCAGACCGTCACTCGCAACATATCGCGGCTGCTCGATGGAGCCGACGAAGCGGTGACGCCCGCATGGCTGCACGGCCTCGCATCTGATCCTGCGCGCACGAGCGTGTCGGCGTACAACGAACTCAAGAAGCGCCAGACGAACCTGCAGGTATATCTCTCGTTACAGAACGATACCGAGGCCCTGAAGGCGACGATTGCACGCCGGCGCCAGGGGCCCAAATCCGAGCTCGTCATGAAGGCACGCGAGACCGACGATGCGGCCGTCGCGAGATGGCGTAGAACCATTCGCGACGATCGCGAGCGGCTGCAGCGCGCCTTTGGCTCCGGACGAACTCCCGAAGCGGGCTTCATGAACCTCGAGCGTGCGCTGGTGTGCGCGCTCCGGGATCACGGCTGCCTGGCGTGGGGCGCGATCGATCTGGGATCGAACGCCAGCGGCGACATGATGCACTTCGATTGCCGCGCCACTGGAATTGGCTGGAAGCTGTCCCTCGAGCGGCAGCGAACGGCGGGCGCCAATCATCCGTGTGTGAAATCGACTGTCGCGTCCGAGGCCGAGGAGTGGGAGACGCCGCCCACGCCTTCGGAACAGCCGATGGTGCCGTTCCTCGGGGGACGACTCTGGTCGTTCACGTCCGGTACGCTGCCGATGAAGATCGGGGTGTTCTGCCCCAAGGTTCTCAGTTCGCCGAAGACGGTCGACGTGCTTGTGTTCGTGCACGGCCTTCTCGATCGTTGCGCTCCCGAGCCCAAGACGACCGACGAGCTCATCAAGAACAAACCATTCGAGCTGGCCAAGCTTGTGGACGCTTCGGGCCGTGGGATCGTGCTCGTCGCCCCCTTCATGGATTGGCCGAATCTCAAGACGAACGGCTTGAAATACGAAGCCTGCTTCCGGGACAACATGCACCTGCTCGGGACACCCGCGAGGCTGAACGGCGTCGTACGCGAGGCGCTGCTCGAAGTCGGGCGTGTCTTCGGAACGGCAGCGCCGTCGATTCAGAACCTAATTCTCGCCGGTCATTCGAAGGCCTACGAGTTCTTCGACCCGCTGGCGATGGCGCACGGCGATCCTGAAGTGTCGAAAGGGTGTCTCGCAAAGCTGTCGGACGTGTGGGCGCTCGATACCTCGTATACGTGTCCCACCGATCACTGGCTCTGCTGGCTCTCCTCGAAGCCAAATTTCAAAATGCAGATCTTCTTCCGCAACGGATCGAGCACCGGTGCGTGCGGGCGGCGGTTTGCGTCCGTTGCCAAGAAGACCGGCAAACGCATGCAGGTCTTTTCTGTCACCGAGGGGCACTGTGCCGTCCCTGCCACGCGCTTGCCGAAGCTGCTGAATCCAGCCAGCACGCCTGCCAAGCCGAAGGCGAAGAAGGAGCTCGAAGAAGAAGGCTTCGAGCTGGAAGAGTTCGATCAGGAGGAGTTCGATCAGGAGGAGTTCGAGCCGGAAGAAGCCCTTCGCGAAGATCAGGGAGTCGAATCCGCGGAGTACGACACCGACGAGGCCGAGACGGGCACACAGGAAGGGGCTGAATGGGAATCTGTGGTTGACGAGCCGCTGGAAGCAACTGACGAAGAGCTCGAAGCAGACGAAGCAGACGAAGCAGACGAAGCGGACGAAGCGGACTACGAGCAGGGTCTGGACATGGAGGTCAGCGAGGCTGAAGACGAATACGAGGACGCTGACAAGTCTTGAGTGACGGGACCAGCATCGACTCCTGAGACACGCCGGGACCGGCGGCAGAGTGACAGAAGCCATGAGCAATTCGAAACGCACTATCGCCGCCGACCTCGAGTCCCCGTTCCTCGATCAACAGATCGTCGGACCCGATCCGACTCCCGAGGCTACCGATTACCTGGAGTCTGGCGAAGACGAAGGCACCCTCGACGAGGAGGAGCAGGCTGAGGACAGCGAGGCCGAATCGGCGGAAGAGATGGAGGCTTTCTGGCGCGCTGAGTCAGGCACAACAGAAGAAGCCGAGCGAGACGACGCAGAATCCGAAGACGAAGAGCCAGAGATCAGCGAAGCGTGCGAAGAGGAGCAGGAAAACAGCGACGAAGGCGCCGAGGCCGAATGGGAAGACCTCGAGGACACCGCCGATGAGGCG
>Ga0190271_10001339_pt1 | contig 13937 bp, 10 predicted proteins | sample Popmic356T_FD_133747 | JGI IMG/M metagenome (GOLD analysis project Ga0190271, IMG submission 133747) | Populus adjacent soil microbial communities from riparian zone of Weber River, Utah, USA - 356 T | ecosystem: Environmental > Terrestrial > Soil > Riparian zone | place: USA: Utah | collected...
ATTTAGGCCGCGAGACACTGCTCGGAGGCGTGCGCGCGAGCTGGCGACGCAAGGCAGCGTCGTGGCTCACCGTCGAGCTCGGCTTGGATGCCGAGGTCTCGCGACACAAGTTGGATCGCAACGGCTCAGTCGGCGCCCCTCCGCGCGAAGGCGACGTGCGTGTGTTCGGCCAAGCACCGCCCGATCGCATCAGCGCGGACGTTTGGCAGGTGACACAACTCGGCATCGCACCGTACGTCGATGCAGACGCATCCTTCCTGGATGGCGCTCTGCACGTGATTCCAGGGCTGCGCCTCGACCCGTACATCGCAGAGGTGAGTAAGCGCAGTCCGACGCAGGGCGATGAGCCCGAGCTGGGCGTCGCGACGCATACGTTCGCAGTCGAGCCGCGCGTGTCGGTGCGTTATGCGCTCACCCCGGAGCTGGCCGTGAAGGGCGCGTGGGGCATCTACCATCAGGCGCCGCAGCCGGACGACCTCTCGGCGAGCTTCGGCAATCCGTCGCTGACCAGCGCTCGCGCCATGCACTGGGTGCTCGGCGCGTCGTGGCAAGTGTGGAAAGGCCTGTCCGCCGAAGTCACGGGCTTCTACGAGCACTCGGACAGCTTGCCTGCCCGCTCGCCGCTGTCAGCGCCGCTCGCAGGCCAAGCCTTGCTCGCGACCGGTGAAGGCCGCGCGTACGGACAGCAGCTCTTGGTGCGTCAGGAGATCGGCCAGCGCTTCATGGGCTGGATCAGCTACAGCCTCGTCCGCAGCGAACGTCGCGCCAACGACGCCGCCGCGTACCGCCTGTCAGACTACGATCAAAGCCACGTGCTGACTGCCCTCGCGAGCTACGACTTGGGCCATGGCTTCGAAGTCGGTGCCCGCGTGCGTTATGCGACTGGTTTTCCGCGCACGAACGTCATCGACGCGTATTACGACGTGCGCCGAGATCGCTTTCAGCCCGTGTTTGGTGCGCAGAATGGCCTACGCATTCCAGCGTTTTTCGGCATCGACGTGCGCGCATCCAAGAAGCTCACGCTCGGTCCGACCTCGCTCGATATCTACGTCGAAGTGCAGAACGTGACCAATCACGAAAACGCGGAGGAGATCGTGTACTCGGCGAATTACGGCCAACGCGCCTACGTGACCGGCTTACCCATTCTTCCCATCGCAGGTGTGAAGTGGACGTTGTAGAAGCGCGACGCGCGGTCTCAGGCTTGGCTTTTGTGCTGCTCACAGCGGCGCCGGCGGCGTGCGTTCCGGACCGCGACGATCACGAGTCGCTGGTGACGTCGCCACGCGTGCTCGCGATTCAAATGGAACCGGCAGAGGTCGCGCCGCGGCAGGCGCTGCGCTTGCGTGCGCTGTATGCCGGGGGTGAGCAGTCCGACGTGGACTGGGCCTTCTGCACGGAACAAAAGCCGCTGTCCGAGCTCGGCCCGATCGCCAAGAACTGCCTGGCGCCAGACGGAACGGGCTTGAGCGAGCCATTCGCCAACGGGCTCGAAGCCAGCGGAACGATGCCCGCGGACGCGTGCCGACTCTTCGGCCCGGACCGTCCTCCGCCCAAGCCGAAGGAGCCAGCGGGGCGCCCCGTCGATGCTGACCCGAGCGGCGGGTACTATCAGCCCGTCGGCGTGTTCGACTACGACCAGAATCAGGCGAGCTTGTTCGAGGCCCGCGTGAGTTGTTCGCTGCCGGGCGTGACGCGAGGACAGTTCACCGAGTTCCAGACGCGCTATGTGCGCAACGTGAATCCGCAGATCGACGCGGTGGAAGCCGTGCGCGATGGCGAGGCGGTCGTGCTCGATGCGGGTGGTGAAGCGCTGCACGTGCGGGCGGGCGAAGCGCTCACGTTGCGTGTGTGGACGGTGGGCTGTGCGTCGGACCTCGATGCCGCTGCGCGCTGCGGCGGGGCTGAGCCATACCTGTACTTCGATCTCGGCTCGCGCAGCCTGGTCACGCGTACGGAGAGGCTGAGCGCTGCGTGGTTCGCTAGCGCTGGCAGCTTTCGCGACAGTCGCACGGGCCTCGAGACCGCGGAGGATGGCTCGCTCAGCAGGAATATCTGGATAGCGCCTGTGGAGCCGGAGTCGGTCACGTTGTGGGTCGTGCTGCGCGATAACCGCGGTGGCGTCACATGGCAGAGCTACGCGATCGAGATCGACTAGTCCGACGGCCGCCAGCAGAAGCCGAGGAAGAGTCCATCAAGTCCATGGCCGCCCGTTGGTGGCTGCGGCACTGGCGGCTTTACACCAGCGACCAGCCACCGCCCTTGATGAAGTCGCCAGATATAAGGTCCTCTCCCGCGCGGCGACGCGTCTCGACGTACTAGCCGCGTCGGGTCGCTTTTCAGGTCGGAAACGCCTACTGTCATCACATGAATCGCCTCGCGTCGTGGTGCACAGCGTCGCTCTTGGCAGCTTGCATCAACACGCCGCCATCGGATAGCGCGCCGGCCCTGTCGGCGACGCCCGAAGCGTCGGGTGCGCTAGATGCTGCGGTCGCGCCGCGCCCGCCCGATGCGGGGCTCGACTGCGGCGCTGCGTGCGTCGCCCGGAACGGCAGCATGGATGCCGCCGCCGCAGGTAGCCCTGCTAGCGCGCCGGCGGCACCAGTCGTCGTAGATTCCGGTGCCGCGCGAGACGAAGGCACAGACGATGCGGGGGCTGCCCCGACGCCGGAGCGAGACAGCGGCGTTGGCCCGAACGGTCGCCCAATCGGGGTCGCTGAATGCTACAGCGCAGCGAGCAGCGCGCATCCTGCGACCCAGCGTCACTGGGACGTTTTTCGCGGCGGTGACCTCGCCGCCCGCGGCGAGATGATCCAGGCGCTCTCGGATGCCGTAAGTACGCAGCCCAAGGAAGAGGAGCTCGCTCTCTTGTTAGGCCTGGCAAGTCTGTGGCGTGTCGCCGAGCCTTACGGGTTGGAGTCGCTCGATCCAGTCCTGACACTTCAGACGATTGAGGTCGCGCAGCAGGAGCTCGAACGCGCGTATGCCATGTGCCCTTCCGATCACCGAATCCCAGCGTGGCTCGGTCCGATCAAGATCCGCATGGGCCGCATGCTGCAGGACGACGCCCTAGTCAGCGACGGGTTTGCCGTCTTGAACAAAGGCATCGAGCACTATCCGGGCTTCGTGTTGTTCTCGAAGCTGCTCGTCTACGCAGACCTGCCTGCGAGTGACCCCGACTTCGCGAACGCGATCGACGCGGTGCGCGAAAATGCGGTGTACTGCGGCAGCGTGGCGAGCGGCCTGTCCCGCGATCCTGCGTGCAATAACCATTCGCGCGCAGCCCACAACATCGAAGGCTCTGCGGTCTTCTTGGGCGATATGTACGCCAAAGCCCAAGACCGCGCTGCAGCGCTTGCAGCCTATCAGTCAGCCAAAGCGATGCCGACTTGGTCGAGCTGGGACTACCGAGAGCTTCTCGAAGAACGAATCGCGACGCTCGATGCACGTATGGCTGCGCTCGCCTCACCCAGCACGGACGACGATCTCGAGCCGGCGTGGGAGTCGCAGATACAGTGCTCGCTCTGTCATCGAGACTAACGCCAGAGGGTTAGGAGTGGCTCGCGGCCTCGGCCGGACCGCAGCCACCCGCATCGCTTGGACGCTCAGAGCGGCGACGCGCGCACGATCTGCGGCGTGATGTCGGTGTACGCCTTGACGTCTGCCATGACGCGCGCGGTGTCTGGAGACGCAAAAGACGCCTCGACGGCTGCCTGGTCGCGAAATTTGAGCTCCGCGATGGCGATCGTTCCGACGCCGCTGCTGCCGGTCGCCGGGAAAAACGCGGTGCCACTTTCCAGGCCGGTGGCGCCCCAAACTTCCTGCACCAGCTTCATGTGCTTCGTGAGGTAGTAGTCGCGATCGAAGCGACTCCCCGCGTCGCCGGTGTAGGTCACGTACAAGATCGTCTGCTTCGTCGTCATCATCGGCCTCCAAGGATTGCTGCGACGCGCTGACTTTCAGCGGTCGGCGCTTCACATGCAAGTCACCGCACAGCGATTGGCCGCGTTCCCCTCGCCGCCAACGTTTTTCACGCCGGCGAGCTTGTGCCGTGACCTGGACCAATGCTTTTGACGAACTATGCGGTCGATGGACGCCACACGAGCTTCATGGTCGAGTTGCCTTCTGCGCTGGTTGGCCCCGCGCCACCGAACGTTGCCGTCGCGAGCTCTGGACACGCTGCGTTTGCCCCACGCTGGAGCTAGTGCTGCCAGCGACCGGCGCGGGCAGCGGCGGAACAGCGACACGGCAAGGTATCTGGTCTTTGCGTGCAGCGCAGGGGCGATGCTCGCCGGCGCGTGCAACGCGGCCCGGCCGGTCGCGTCCGAGGCGGGCGCGAGCGCCGTCACGATGCCGGCTGTCGCTGTCGGCGGCGGCAAAGCGGGCATGCAGAACGGTGCGGGAACCGGGGCGTCCGGGAACGCAGCCACGGGAAACGTGACAGCTGGAGCATTCGCGGCAGCAGGCGCCCGAGCCGGCGACGCTGTGTCGGCGGGCGCGGGAGGCGCGGGTGCTGGCGCTGGTGCGCTCAGCGCCGGGGCATCGGGCATGCCAGCGGCCGGCACAGCCGTGCAGAGCGGCTCCGGCGGTGGTGTGCTGGCGACTCCAGCAGGAGCAGGCGCGGCGCAAGGCAGCTCGGGAGCGGGTGCTGCTGCGGCGGGTGCGAACGCGAGCCGCGCGACATTCAGCAACCCGCTGAACCACGGGGATGGCTCGGATCCGTTCATGGTGTACTTCGAAGGCTACTACTATCTGACCGCCACCACGTGGTCGTCAGATCTCATCGTGCGCCGCTCCACGACCATCGACGGGTTGAAGGCCGCGGAACCCGTCAGCGTCTGGACGGGCGACCAGCCTTCGCGGTGCTGCAACTTCTGGGCGCCCGAGCTGCATTTCCTCGACGGCCCGAACGGCAAGCGTTGGTATCTGTACTTCACCGCAGGTCCGAGCGGCACGAAGACTGACAATCAGCGCAATCACGTGCTCGAGAGCGCGGGTACTGATCCGCTCGGTCCTTACACCTACAAGGCGCGCATCTTCGACCCGGGCGCGGACGCGTGGGCGATCGATGGCAGTATCTTGCAACTGGCCGACCGACTGTACTTCCTGTACTCGGCCTGGGAAGGTGACAATCAGAATCTGTATATCGCACCGATGCAAAATCCCTGGACGCTCAGTGGCGCACGCGTGAGGCTGTCGTCGCCTTCGTTCGACTGGGAGCGCATCACGGCAAACGTCAACGAAGGCCCGGTCGTGCTTCAGCACGCGGATCACACGTTCGTGGTGTACTCGGCCAGTGCCTGTTGGGGTCCCGACTATCAGCTGGGCATGCTGACGCTGACGGGCTCCAACCCGCTCGACCCGAAGGCTTGGCAAAAGAGCTCGAAGCCTGTCTTCGCGCGCGCTGACAAGAACGCAAGCTTCGGCCCGGGACACAACGGCTTCTTCAAGTCGCCCGACGGCAGCGAAGACTGGATCGTCTACCACGCGAACGCAGCCGCGTCGGGCGTGTGCGATACCAAACGCACCACGCGCGTGCAGAAGCTCGACTGGAACCCCGACGGTACGCCTGACTTCGGTATGCCGGTGGCGCCCGGCGTCGAGCTGCCTGCACCATCGGGAGAGTGAGCTGCGCGACGCTGACGGCGGCAAGCTCACAGGCGCCACCCCGTGCCGCTGCGCGCTGCCCGAAAGGAACACGCGACCGAACCGTCACCATCGGCGACCGCTGCCGCATCGTTTTTGTCGAGCGGCGCCCCGGCTGGCGCTGGACGCAGCGCCGTCAAATCTTGACGGCGGTGAACGCGTAGGAGCCCATGAATCCGGCCTTCACCTTTCCGGTCATCTGCGCACCGTCGATCACGCCCTTGAACTCACACTTGAGCTTCATCGGCTTGGGCGTGTGATTGACCCAGTAGATGTTGTTGCCGTCGATCCGCGCGTCGGAGATCGGCGAGGTATTGCCGTCGCCGCTCTGCGAGCCCGTCCACGCGCTGTTCGCTTGCTCCAGCACGAGCGTCGTCTGCTTGGGTCCGGTTGGGCCTTTGATCGTGATTTGCCACTTACCCGCTATCACTGTCGACGGCTTCGTTGCGCTCGCAGTGGGTGGTGGAGCCACCTCTGCGGCGCGCAGCGGAAACGACGTCGCGGGAAGCGCCTTCGGGCGCAGCACCGACGTAACAGGTGGCAGGTCCGCGTAGGTGACAATGCCAGGGCGCGCCGCCACGACGCTCGCAATCGCGTTCACAGCCGGACTCGCTGTAATGATGGAGCCGGTTGCGACAAGCTCCTCCATCGGGAGGTTCATGTCGGTCGGCAACACCTCGGCGCGCAGCTTGAGCTGCGGGGTGCCCTGGACCTCGATCAGATAGGCCATCGCGATGTCCCAAGCAGGTTCGATGTCGTCCGACAGCACCCACTGCACATTCAGCTCGATCACCGGATGTCCACCTGCGATGCCGAGCCACTTCGCGATCACCCCCGCCACCGTGCCTCGTCTCACCAGGCGTCTTGGTGACGACGTTCACGCCCGCGCGGAGCACGCGTGCCAGCTCGTCCACGTTCGGATGCAGTGGCATGTACATGACGCAGTCGGGACTCAGTGCCAGCAGCGCGTCGATATCGTCGGTCGCCTTGACGCCGAGCTTTCGACCGAGCTGTATGAGGTCACCCACGTCTTGCCCGACCTTCTCCTTGCTGAAGGCATAAAGGCCGACCAGCTCGAGCTCTGGTCGATCCAGAATCGCCTTCACGGATTGGGTGGCAACTTTACCCGTGGTCCACTGCACGATTCGAAGGGGACGATGATGGCTCATCTTTCGCTTCCTATGTTCGACCCGTCGGCGATAAATGCACGGCTCATAATGAGGTCGCCACAGGGCTTGCTTGAAGCGCGAGCATAGATCGCGCTTGTAAAGCCGCCAACCGCGGCAGGCTACCACGCGAGGCCAAACGCTATACTGCGCGAGGACATGCCAGTCGCCCCTGTCTGCGAAGTGGAGCAGCGACTGCATCTTCAAGCGCGAGTCCTGTCAAATGGGGACGCTGTTCCAGCCAGGCGCTCTGCACGGCGGCCGCCTATCTTTCGGCTGCTCAACGTCAGAGCTGTCCGAGCAAATGCCCGCCGAATTTCGAGCGGGTCGCAGGCTATGGTTTCAGACCCTTGGCCCTTCAGACCGTGCGCACATACAGATAATGCGTAAGCTCGGCAAACTGCTGAAAGCTGCGAGCTGAGGAATGGCTGCGACGCGCGCGTATCGCTGTCAATTGTAATCGTCACACGTGCGGTACGTAAGCGCTACTATCCTTACTGTTTGCCGCAGCGCATCGCGGCTCGTCTTCGTTGTTCTTGCGCGTCCCTGGGCGGTGTCGGCGATATCTCCAAAAGGCTCGTTTCGTGCGCATACGCGAGTCTGCGGATACGGGCGTAAGCTCCCGATTCTCGTCTCGCCTTCGCGCATGCTTTCTCTTAGGCTGCGCGCGGATGTATGGACTCTAATCCGCTTCATGAAACGTCCGGGCTGGACGAGCAGTACGGGCAGGCGCGGATGACATCGATGGCACCAGCCGCTGTCGCAGATGCCGGCGTGGGCGCAGGCGCCTCCTCGCGCAGCTCTGGCGTATCGTCCGAAAGCGCCTGGCGCGGGCGACAGGCGCTCGCGGTGCTAGGCGTCACCAGCGGCGTCATCGTCGCACACGAAGTGCTGATGACGCGCTTGCTCAGTGTCGTGACCTGGTATGGCATGGCGTTCTTCGTGCTGTCGATCGCGATGCTCGGGCTGACGGCCGGTTCGCTCCGGGCCTTGCAGGCGCAGCGCGCAGGTGTGCCGCTGCGCGAGTACGTGGCAGCGCAAAGCGGCAAGCTCGCGGGTGCCATGGTCCTGAGCGTTGTCGTGACGCTGATCGTGCCGATGCCCGCCGACCCGAGCCTCACCTTGCAGCTCTCGGTCCTGGCGGTGGCCGCGGCCAACACGATCCCGATGACGATCGGTGGCTCGATCGTGGCGCGCTTGATGGCCGAGAGCAGCGTAACCATAGGCAGCGCTTACGCGGTCGATCTCGGGACCGCCGCGCTGGGAGCGCTCTGCCCGCTACTCTTGCTCGGTCCGCTCGACGGTGTGTGCGCGTTGCTCGTGCTCGCTGCGCTGCCGGCGCTCGCGGGGGGGCTGATCGCTGCGCCCGACAAGCGCCGGCGCATGTTTGCGATCGCTGGCGCGCTCGCGTTGTTCGCCACGTTGAATAACTATTCGACGTTCGGTCTGCAGGTCCGCTTCTTCAAGCACGCGTTCGTCGACCAAAGCATGACGATGCGTTTCGTGGGTTGGAATGCGCTGTCCAACGTGCAGGCGACCGAGTTCGCCAAGCACGATCGGCGCATGGCGCTGTGGGGCCCTTCGCCCCGCACGCCTGCGGGTGAAGAGACCTTCGCCTACGCGGCTATCGATGGCGAAGCGGGCACGAACATTCATGCCTACAAGCACATCGAAGAGCTGGATGTGCTGCGTTACGACCTGACGAACGCCGTGCACTGGATTCGTCCGACCGGGCCCGCGTGCGTGATCGGCGTGGGGGGCGGGCGCGACATCGAGAGCGCGCTCTACTTCGGCCATAGCTCGGTGTTCGCGGTCGAGATCAATCCGCTGATGATCGACATGCTGCACGAGGTCGAGAGCCAATCGCCGATTTTGTCCGATCCACGGGTGCAGGTGCACGTCGGCGACGGTCGCAGCGTGATCGCTGCGCAGGCGCCACACTGTGAGTCGCTGCAGGTGTCCCTCGTCGACACTTGGGCGGCAACAGGCGCGGGCGCGTTCGCGCACACGGAAGCCACGCTATACACACGCGAGGCGTGGTCGCTCTTGCTGCAGCGCGTCGACCCGGGCGGCGTGCTCACGTTCAGCCGCTGGTATTCGCCCAGCCAGACCAGCGAGACGGCGCGCCTTTTGGCGTTGGCAACAGGCAGCTTGCTCGAGCGCCGTGTGCAGAATCCCGCGGACCACATCGCGTTGATCGCGTGGGCACCGACCGACATCAGCGCGAGCAAAGGCGGCATCGCGACCGTGCTCGTGTCTCCGAAGCCATTTAGCGCCGATGACGTCGCGAAGCTGCGAGCGCGCGCCGCCGAGCTCGAGTTCAACGTGATTACGGCGCCCGGCGTCCCCGTGCAGGATCCAATTCTGCGCAAGATCCTGGCGACGCGCGATGTAGAGCGGCTAGGCGAGGCTGGCGTGAGCGCACTGCTCGACACCTCGCCGCCGACCGACGATCGCCCATTTTTCTTCCAGCTACTTTTGCCGCAGGCCTGGCTCAACCCGGAGCTGATGTTCTCGGCGATGATGGGCGGTGGCGTCATCTACGGCAACGTGCTCGCCACGATCCAGATGTTGTTCACGTTCGTCACGGTCGCGTTCCTGGCCGTGTTCGTGCTTGGACCACCGCTCGCGCGAGCGCGGCGGGAAGGGGCTGCGCTGCCCGACGGTGGCTCCGCGCTCTACTTCGCGATGCTCGGCGCAGGCTTCATGTTGGTCGAGCTGGCCTTGATGCAGCGGCTGCACGTGGTGCTCGGGCATCCGACCTACGCGCTCGTCGTGGTGCTGGCGAGCCTGCTCGTGTGCACGGGTATCGGCAGCGCTCTCTCTTCGTGCCTGATCACGACACGACGCGCGGTGACCGCGGCGGCAGTTGTCGCCGCGCTCCTGCTGCTGCTCTTGCCGCATGTGATCGAGCCGCTTGCCCATGCCACCTTGAGCGCACCGCTCGGGGTGCGGATCGCTTGGACCGGCGGCCTCACGGGCGCGATTGGGCTCGTGCTCGGCACGCTGTTCCCCTCAGGCATTCGCTTCATCGAGCGCGACCGCGGTCTGCCCGTGGCGCTCGGTATCAACGGCGCGACCAGCGTGGTCGGCAGCATCCTGTCCGTGCTGGTCTCGGTGATCTTCGGCATCACTACCAGCCTGTCGATCGCCGCGCTGTTCTACCTGGTAGCGGCGCTCGCCGGCCCGCATCGCTGGCGTGCCACGGGTGCGTCGTAGGTGGTCTGGGCGCTCTGAAGACGACGAGGCGTCGTGGCTCTACTGCGCGAGGCCGCAACGACCAGCCACACACAGAAACGGCGCCCGGCACTCGCTGTCGATTACGCAGGCCGGCTCTTGGCAGCTCGCAGCACCACCGCTGGCCCGCAGCACGGCTCGGTCGTAGTGAATGGACAGTGGCGCCGTGGCTGTGAGCGTGGAGAATAACAGTGCGCCGTAGAGTGTCTGCTCCTCGCTCACGAGCAGCTGGGATGTCGGTGCATACAGGTTGCAGGCCAAGCTGGCTCCGCCCGAGACCCGCACGATGCTCGCGCCATTGACATATAGGCGCAGAGCCCCCGCGCGCGTCGCCGCGATCTGCGCGCCTGGTTGCAGTGTCAGCTGCCCGGAGATCAATACGTCGAGCTCGCCCGTCGTGCCGAGATCGACCGCCAAGTGACCGGCGATCTCGAGGTCGCCGTCGATGAAGACCACACTGGTGTGGTGAGCAACCCAGCGTGCGGTCGTCGCGCTTCCACCTTGCGCGAGGTACCGCCCACAAGGCAGCTCGAGCGCGCTGGAGTACCAGAGTGAGGCGGCCTGCGGCGAGCCGAGCGAGGCGTTGTCATTGTTTGTGCTGAAGCTCAGTCTCAACGCATCGAAGTCGAGGAGAGGTCGGTTCGCGCACGGGCATGGATCGTCGACGACGACTGCTTCGCTGCTCGTGCCCCCGCTCGCGTCAATCTCGCCCGTAAGCTTCGACTCCGGGGATCGACGGAGCGTGCGAGCGACGTGCACGGTGGAATCGGTGGTGGCGATGTTCCTGCCGACCCAGAGCTCGCGGTCGAACGTCGCCTCCGCTTGTTTGAAGACGAGGTCACCTCCCACGAGCGCATTGCCGCCGATCTGGAAGCTGCCGCCGGTGAGCGACGCTAGCCCCGTCGCACCCACGACGAGTGTGCCGCTCAACGCCGCGCCTGCTCGCGCGTCGAGGACGCCGTTCGAGCCGATGCCAGCGCCCGGCTCCGAGCGCATATATGGCCCGCGCGCAGAATCGAACGCATCGCTCGTGAGCTGTGCTCGAGAGGTCAGGACATCACACGCACACAGCGCGTAACGGAAAGCCTTGGCCGCGATGGTCGAACAAGAACTGTCAGCCAGATCGGCGAGTGCCAAGTCGCTGTCGTGGCGCCAGGTCGTGCACGAGTCACTCGCGGTCGCGTTGCTGTCGCTGCCCGCATCAGTTTGGGGCATCGACGGCGTGTCTTCGCGCGTATCCTGCCCATTGCCAGCAGCGGGTAGCGTCGGCTCCCGGACGCCGGTGCGAATGTGGATGTCTTCGCTGCAGCTTGCTTGAAGCGCGACGCAGGTGAGCGAGAGGAAGAGAGCGCGAACGAGGGACGGCGAGCCTGCGCCAGATCGATCCATGGCCGCGTCAATGAGCGAGTGCATCGGGCGAGCCGTCCGGGATCAAACGAGAGAGGAGTGTCTGCGCATCGACAGCGTTCGCGCCCGCGGGGTAGCGCTCGAGGTAGCGACGTAGATCGCGCGCAGCGGCTAGGGGCCGTTTGTGCTCGAGCTCGAGCCTGCCGAGCGCGAACAAGCCGTTGCCCGCCCAGGGGCCGGGCTCGCGTGACAGCGCTTCGTAGATCCGCAGTGCGCGCTCGGGATCGCGCTTCTCGCAAGCCGCTGCCAGCTCGAATCGGCGTCGCTGGTGCTCCGAGACGCGCGCCTTGAGATTGAGATTGAGATCCGGGGAGCGCGCTGGCGTGGCGTGAAAGGCCGGCAGCGAGCTCGTGCCACCGGCTTCCGCCTGGGGGCTAGGCGCGCGTGTCGGATCCGTCGCGGTAGTCTCGGCGTCTGCAAGCTCCACAAGGTCCCAGTGCTCGCCAGCCCGGATGAGCGTCCCCTGACCGGCTTGGACAACTCGAACCGTGCCTTCGTAGGTCTCGACTCGCGCCGTATTCGCGACGCATGTGATTTTGAATACGGTGCCGACAACCTCCACCCGCACGTCGCCCGCGAGGACGGCCAGCGGGTCGTGAGGGCCGCGGTGCACCACCTCGAAGCGGGCTGCACCGCGTGCGAGCCTGTACACGCCGTGAGAGACGACGGCGAGCTCCGACTGAGCCTCGAGCTGCACGGTCACCCCAGGCAGGTCGAGCTGCTGCGCGGAGCCGATTGCGGCGTAGTGTCGCTTCAACGGCGCAGCCGGCTGGGATGCGAAAGGCGCCCCGGTGCTCCACGAAAACAGCACCAGGCACGCGGCCAGCGAGCAAGCCGCCAGCGTTCCCCACACGAACCTCCGGCGTAACCAAGGCGTGGTTTCAGGTGCGGGGGCAGATGCGCTCACTTGCTCGAACACGCGCTGCTCGATTCGCTTCCAGGCTGCGTTCGACAGCGGTTCGATGGGCCACTCCGGCTCGGTATGCTTGGTATGCTTGGTGTTCACGGCACGGGCCTCACGGCTGTCACAAAGTCGCGTAACAGGGGGTCGCGCGCGGCTCGTTCATGCACGAGGTGGCGCGCACGCCAGATACGGTTCTTCACTGCCATTACCGACGTGCCTGTGATCTGCGCGACCTCTTTCAGCGGGCGCCCATCGACCACGTGCAGCGTATAGGCGATCCGGTATTTGGGCTCGACGCGATCGAGCATGGCGTACAGCTGTTGCAGCGCGCGGCGCGCATCGGTCTGCATTTCGAGGTCGCTGTGCGGTGCGGAGTGCTCGTCGAGGCACGACACCGGGGCAAGCTTGAGCGCGCGCCGCGCCAGGTGCCGATACACCACGCGCGCAGCGATGGTGTCGATCCAGGTTCGCAGCGACGAGTCGCCGCGAAAGGCATGGATCGAGCCGAACGCCTCGATGAAGGTCTCTTGGAGCAAGTCTTCCATATTTCGATTCGAGCCGAGCACGCGATACAGGGTGCGGTGCACTTGCGTGCGTTCGCGCTCGAAGAAGGCTTGCTGCGCCGCGCGCTCCCCGGCGGCACAGCGTCGCGCGAGGGACTGGTCGTCCAGCTGCGTCAGCGACGGCGAGGGGGGCGTCAGTTCCATGCGAGATAGTGCGGAGTCGACTCGAACAGGTCTCGACAAGGTTGTAATCGGCGGAAATTACACATGAGTTCTGCCCCTACCACACGGAATAACCCAGCTCGATGGCGGCGCCTACTCGAAAGCGCGCCAGGTCGAAGACCAGCATATCGTCGACCCAGTAGCGCTGGGTTCGCAGCGCGACGCTCAGGTACGCAGACACGCCTACGAACGAGCGCGACGACCAGCAAACGCGCGCGCCGACGAGCAAGTCGAGACCGGGCGTGACCCGCAGCACGTCGATCGCAGTGCGCGGGCGGACCTCGCCCGAAACCCGCGTGAGTTCGACGCGCGGCCCAAGTCCGCCCGCGACCTGCCAGGCACGTGTGGGCTTCGAACGTAAATGCACGCCAAGTGCCAGCGCGGCGTCGAACAAGCGTGCGCCTTCGCCTCTGCCCTGCGCGGCGAGCGGCGGCCCTGCTTCGGCACTGACGCGAACCCCAAGCTGTTTCGAGCTCGGCCACCATGCGGTGCTCAAGCCGAGGCGGGCCTCGACTCGGCGTTCTAGGCGCGCGGCGCCAGCGGCCAGTGACAGATCCAGGCGCGATGCACCGGCTGCCGCGGGCTCGCTGCGTTGGCTGCGCGCTTGGGCCGACGTGTCTAGCGGCGCTGGCTCTGCAGGGACGACAACGCCAGGGGCTTCACCAGCCTCAGCGCGCTGCAGGGTTTTGGCAGGCTGGCTGACGACCGCAGCGCTTGGAACGGGCTGCTGGGTTTGTGGCGTAGGTGCGAAAGGCGCTGTGGATTCTGGTGCTGTGACTGGCGCGTGCGAAGGCACGACCGCCTCCGGCTCAGGTAGCTGCCGATCCTCCGGCTGTCGTAACAGCGTCTTGAGTG
>Ga0190271_10001340_pt1 | contig 13935 bp, 15 predicted proteins | sample Popmic356T_FD_133747 | JGI IMG/M metagenome (GOLD analysis project Ga0190271, IMG submission 133747) | Populus adjacent soil microbial communities from riparian zone of Weber River, Utah, USA - 356 T | ecosystem: Environmental > Terrestrial > Soil > Riparian zone | place: USA: Utah | collected...
CCGGCGGCCGGAAGCAGCCGCATCCCCTCGCGGATCTCGCCGTCGCCGAGCACTCCCCGCACGAGCGTGGCGAGCTGGGGGTGTGCGATCTCGGCCGCAAGGAAGTCGAGGAAGCCGTCGAGCTCGTCGGCGTCGCGGCGCATCGCGGGCGCGAGACGCGCCGGGTCGACGTCGGCCGCCTCGACGGCCCGGACCTGAACCTGCAGCCGACCGTCGAAGCGCTCCACGCGCCCGAGGACGCGGACCGCGTCGCCCTCGGCGAACCGACGGTCGAGGAGCTCGACGTCGTCCCACACGCGACCCTCGATCCGCCCGCTCGGATCGACGAGCTCGACGGCGAGGTACGGCCTGCCGCTCCGGGTCGAGAGCTTCCGCTTGCGGGCGACCGCATAGACGCCGTCGACGGTGCGATCCTCGACGAGCTCGGCGATCGTCGTCACGAGCTGAGTCTAGGCCTCGGGTAGGCTCGCGCCGTGGCCGACGTTCGCTCGTTTCGCGCCGTCCGCTACGCACAGCCGAGCCCGCGCGTGACGGCTCCGCCGTACGACGTGATCGACGACGCACAGCTCGCCGAGCTGCGGGCCCAGGACCCTCACAACGTCGTGCACCTGACCCTCGAGCCCGACGAGCGGCGTGCGGGCGACCGGTACCGGCAGTGGCTCGCGGACGGCGTCCTCGTCCGCGACGACGACCCGGCCGTCTGGGTGCTCGAGCAGGAGTACGTCGGCCCGGACGGCGTCGAGCGGCGGCGTAACGGTCTCGTCGCGTCCCTCCGCGTCGAGCCGTACGCAACGGGAACCGTGCTCCCGCACGAGCGGACGCACGAGGGGCCGAAGGCGAGCCGGCTTCGCCTTCTCAAGGCCTCACGCGCCCAGCTCGAGCCGATCTTCCTCCTCTACGACGGCTCTCCGGCCGAGCAGCCCGACACGGAGCCCGACCTCGAGGCGGAGGGCACCCGCCTCTGGCGCGTCGACGATGTCGACGTGGCCGGGCTCTTCGCGGGCAGCCAGCTGCTGATCGCCGACGGTCATCACCGCTACGAGACCGCGCTCCGGTTCGCGGCGGAGGACGGCGCCGACCGGATGCTCGTCGTCCTCGTCTCGCTCTCCGATCCGGGCCTCGAGATCTTCGCGACCCATCGGGTGTTCGTCGGCCGGGAGGACATCGACCTCGCCGGTAACCCGTTCCCGACGGTCGAGGACGCGTTCGCCGCGCTCGCCGACGAGCCATATACGCGATCGGCCGCAGTCCTCGTGAGGCCCGACTCGACGAGGCTCGTGCACGGTGCGCCGGGCGAGCTCGACGTCGAGCTCGTCGATCGGCTCGGCCACGACGGGATCTCGTACACGCCCGACCGCGTGGAGGCCGTTCGCCGCGTCGAGTCGGGCGACGCCGACTGCGCGCTGCTCCTGCGGCCGACGCGCATCGAGGACGTCTTCGACCGGGCACGCCTCGGCGAGACGATGCCGCAGAAGACGACGTACTTCTTCCCGAAGCTGCTTTCGGGCCTGCTCTTCCATCCGGTCGACCCGTGACCGACTGGCTCGCGTTCTCACGCGCCTGCGTCGCAGACCTGGACGGCGTCCTCACCGACCTGCCGACACGCCTCGAGCGCGAGCCCGTGCTCCGCGCCGGTGAGGGTGGCGACGACACGACCGCGATCGACGCCGCGGCCGAGGACGCGGTCGTCCGGCGCCTCGAGGAGCTCGGCCGCGATCTGACGCTCGTCTCCGAAGAGCTCGGCATCCGCACCTTCGGCGACGGCGGCGAGGTCCGTGTCGTCGTCGATCCGATCGATGGATCCGTCAACGCGAAGCGCGCGATCCCGTTCTTCGCCCTCTCCCTCGCGGTCGCCGACGGCCCGACGATGGACGACGTCCACTTCGGCTTCGTCTACGACTTCGGTTCCCGGGAGGAGTGGGTCGCCGAGCGCGGCCGGGGTGCCTTCCTCGGCGGCAGGCCGCTCGACAGTCCCGGACCGAAGGATCGGATCGAGATCCTCTCGCTCGAGGGCACGACGACCGAGGCGATCGCCGCCGCCGCACCTGGGATGCGCGGTGTCGCCGACCGCGTGCGCGTGATGGGCTCGCTCGCACTGTCGCTGTGCCACCTCGCCGCAGGTCGTGTCGATGCCGTCTGCTGTCTCAAGCCGGCGCGGTCGATCGACATCGCAGCCGCGCAGCTCCTCGTCCGCGAGCGCGGCCTGGCGATCGAGCTCTTCGAGGATCCGCCGTTCGGCTCCGCGCTGCTCGACCTCGGCCAGCGCTCACGGATCGTTGCGGCCGCGAGCGATGAGCTGTGCGCCGCTCTGGCCCCCGCTCTCCCCTGACCGCCTGTCAGAGCCTCGACCGAAGACGCAAACCCTGACCGGGCCTACGCCGGTGCAACGGTGGGCTCACGGGTTACGCCGCGCCAACGTCGCAAACGAGCCTTGTAACGGTCAGTCACAAGTGTCGTCGGCGACCCGCGCCGCCCGCGTCGAACTCGGCGACGAGGCGCTTCGGGGCGACGATCCGGTAGCTCTCCTCGACCCAGTCCCGCAGGGTGGCGAGGGGAACGCCGGCTACGGGCACCGTGACCCAGCCGGCTTTCCCCAGCCCGTAGCCGGTCGGCCTCGCGCCGTCGATCGAGAGGGCGTGGTCGTGCGACTCGACGAGCTTCACCGTGATCGCGTGCTCCCCGCCGCCGTCCGCCGCCCCGAGGAAGACGAACACCTTGGCGCGCACCTTCACGACGCGCTCGTTCCAGGGGAAGTCCTCGCGCGTCTCCGGCAGCCCGAGCGCGAACTCGGCGAGCTTCGAGCGCGGGTCGGCCATCGGCCAGACGCTACGCTGGACGAGCATGAGCCCCGACCGCGACGCGCTCCTCCGCGCCCTCGAGCACGTGATCGACCCGGAGCTCAAGCGACCGGTGACCGAGCTCGAGATGGTGCGCGACGTCGTCGTCCAGCCGGACTCGAGCGTCGAGGTGACGATCGCGTTGACGGTCGCCGGCTGCCCGCTCCGGTCGAGCTTCGAGGAGCAGGTGGCGCGACACGTCGGCGGCGTCGAAGGCGTCACCGGCACGAGCGTGCACTTCGACGTGATGAGCCCCGAGGAGAAGGCCGCGCTCGCGACCCGGCTGCGCGGGGGGCGTCCGGAGCGCGAGCTCCAGCTCGATCCGGCGACACGTGTGATCGCCGTCGCGTCGGGGAAGGGCGGCGTCGGCAAGTCGACGTTGACCGCGAACCTCGCTGCGGCCCTCGTCGAGCGCGGCGAGCGCGTCGGGGTGCTCGACGCCGACGTCTACGGCTATTCGATCCCGCACGTGCTCGGCGTCACGCAGCGTCCGATCGTCGTCGACTCGTTGATCGTCCCACCGGTTCGGGGCGAGCTGAAGGTGATGTCGATCGGGCTCTTCGCGGAGGACAACGGTCCGATCATGTGGCGCGGCCCGATGCTCCACAAGGCGCTCGAGCAGTTCCTCTCCGACGTCCACTGGGGCGAGCTCGACACGCTCGTCGTCGACATGCCGCCGGGCACCGGGGACGTCGCGATCTCGATCGGACAGCTCCTCCCGCGCGCGGAGGCGATCGTCGTGACGACGCCGCAGCCGGCCGCACAGCTCGTCGCCGTGCGCGCCGCGGTGATGGCGCAGAAGACCGGGATGCGCGTCGTCGGCGTGGTCGAGAACATGTCGTGGCTCGTCGGCACCGGGCAGGAGCTCTTCGGCGCCGGAGGTGGAGATGCACTCGCAGCCGAGATCGACGCACCCGTCATCGCGCGGATCCCGTTCGATCCTGCGCTGCGCGAGGCGTCCGACGCCGGCCTGCCGGTGCTGGAAGCGGCGCCCGCATCCGAGGCGGCCGAAGCGATCCGCGGCCTGGCCGAGACGGTGCAGGCAAAGCGCGCAGGCAGCATTCGCAAGGCCCTCACTGTCCTGTGAGCTTGGCGGTGCTCTGAGAAGGGGCGGGGGAGCCGAAGCCCCCCCGCCGTGACGGCAGGCCCAGCGGCGGTGGGCTTCTGCCGTCCTGCACGCCCGCGCCGGGGGGAGGCGCGGCCATCCAGTAGATCCTCACAGGGTCCTGTGAGGATCAGGTAAGGCTACCCCCCGTGTCCTCGAAGCGAAACCCGCCGTTTCGGACGCGGGAGAAACGGACGTGACGGTCGACGAGGCGCGCCTCCGGCTCCGACGGCGAGGGCTCGCGGAGCAGGCCGCCGCCACGGTCGTCGCCCACCTCGAGGCAGCGGACCGGGCGGGAAAGCCGGGCCACGGCCTTTCGCGTATCCCCTGGCTCGAGGGGTTGCTCGACGGTGAGCTCGACGCGGCCGCGGAGCCCGAGCGCCTCGAGCGAGGCGAGGGATACGAGCGCTGGAACGGCCGCGGGGCGCTCGGCTATCTGACGCTCGCCGCGGTCTGCGCGGGGCTGGAGGCAGACCCGCCCGAGCGGGCGAGACTCGTCGTCTGCGAGTCGTGCTTTCCCACGGGCATGCTCGGCGGTTGGGCGAGACGCCTGGCCGAGTCGGGGCTCGTGGCCCTCGTCACCGCGACCTCACCTCGGCGCCTGCCCCACCCCGCGGGCGGGCCGGCCCTGACGGGCACCAACCCGATCGCCATCGCGGTTCCCTCGTCCGCCGGCGCGCCGGTCGTCACCGACGTCTCCATGGGCGCCGTCACGCACGGTGACGTGCTCGCGGGACGTGCGCGCGCCGAGGAGCTCGTGCCCTTCGGCGGGCCGCTGGCGCACAAGGCCTTCGCCCTCGCCGTGGGTGTCGAGCTGCTCGTCGGCGCGCTCGCGGGGCCCGAGCCGGGTGCGATCGTGCTCGCGGCCCGTCCCGACCATGATCCCGTGCCGGGCTTTCGCGAGCTGGCGCGCGGTCTCAGGCTTCCGGGCGACGGCCGCTAGGTTCCGGCAGGGAACCGCGGGTCGTCCCGAAGCGAGGCGAGGTCTTCGTCCTTCGGGGCGTACTCGGCAAACCGGCCTTCCAGCTCGACGGACCGCGTGAGGTGGTCGAGCGCGACGTCGGGGCGCCCCGCGCGGGCGTGCGCGCAGGCGAGGTTGTAGTGCGTGCCGCCGCTGTCCGGTGTCTCCTCGAGGTGTCCCTCGAGCACCTCGATCGCCCTGTCCCACTCCTCGGTGGGCCAGAACTGGAGCGCCTCGGCCGACCGCTCCCAGCCGGAGGGTGTGAACGCTTCGCCGGGCTTCGCGCCGATCGCGAGGATCGTCGTGCCACTGACGCCGGTCGCTCCGCGCTTCACTCGGGGGTCCGGCACGTGGACGATCGTGCCCTTGGGCGCTGCGATCGTCTCGCCGTCGAGCGTGAACGTCGCTTCGCCGTCGAGTACGAGGTAGAGCTCCTCATGGCCCGTGGCGCCCTCGTTCGCCTCGTCGTGCTCGCCCACGATCTGCTGACCGTCCTCGTTCGCCGTCCAGGCGTTGATCCCGAAGGACGAGACGCCGAGCGTCGAGCGAATCGTGTGCCACTTCGTCTGGCTCTGGACGATGGTGCTTCCGAGGTCGTCGAGCGCGACGACCCGATACCGATCGCTCATGTTGCCTCCCGTAGTCGTTCGAGGACGATGGGGTCGATCTCGTCGTCGCCGTCTACCCGCTCCTCGAGGTTCTCCACGCCTGCCCACGAAGCCAGCGACTCGTGTCCGGCGCGCGCGAGCCGCTCGCCGAGCTCCGCGCGCAGCTCGTCGTCCACGCGCAGCCACTGGTCGCGAGGGGTGCGGCCGAAGAGCGCATGGTGCAGCCCGTAGAGGCGACGCAGCTCGCCGAGCGGGTCGGCGTGGTCGTCGACGCGGAGGTCCACGAGCGTGTCGGACAGAGCCGCGTAGCCACCGTCGCGCTCGACGACGAGCAGGGCGGAGGACTGCCGGCCGCGGCTGTCGCCACCCGCCGCCTCCGCGGCGTCGAGGCAGTCGAGGAGTCGTTCGGCGAGAACCTTGCCCCCCGTTGCCTCGAACGTCTCTGCGAGCGCGTCCACGGTAGCGCCGGAGACGAGGATGTTGCCCTGCGCCGCGTACGAGCTCCCCGTGCGCCCGCCCGCCCACGCGTGGCACTCGTCCCCGGTGAAGGTCGCCGCGCGCCCCTCGCCGTCGACGATCCCGAGCTGGCGGAGCGCCCGCCCCTCGTCGGCGCGGGTCAGACGTGCGACGGCCTCCTCGGCGGACAGTCCGTCACCGAGTAGCGCGAGCCCGTCCGGGCCGTAGCGCGGGTTCGCATACGACTGGGTCGCGATCGCGCCGACCTGAGGCGCCGCCCACGTCACGACCGAGCCCACCGCGAGGAACTTCGACTGCGTCGCGACGCCCCACTGACCGGCCTCGAGGTCGCACGCGCAGATGGAGTAGGTCGAGACCGGCTCAGCCATACGTGAGCTCGGGCAGGTCGAGCTCGAGGAGCTTCCGGTCGGAGACGAGCACGCAGGAGACCTCCGGCCGCGCGAGCGCACGCGCCACCGACGCGGCGTCGTCCGCCCGTGTCACGACCGCCTGACCGAGCGCATGGGCGAGCCGCAGCCCGTCGAGGTCGTCCACCGAGTCGACGAAGAGCGCGTCGGCGACGTCGACGGTCCCCTCGAGCGCGATCGCCGGCACGCGCCGGCCGGTGGCGCCGAACCAACGCTCTCTCACAACACGATCGTCTCCCCCGGCCCGGACACGAGCAGCTCGATGCCGGGTGGCAGCAGCGGCCGCAACGCGTCGGGCGTACCGGTGAGAAGCGGGAAGGTTCCGTAGTGCGACGGGACGACGCGCGCAGCCCCGACGAGCTCTGCCGCCAGGGAGGCCTCCTCGGGCCCCATCGTGAAGTGATCCCCGATCGGGAGCACGGCGACGTCGGGTTGGTAGAGGCGCCGGATGAGCGCCATGTCGCCGAAGACGTTCGTGTCGCCGGCGACGTAGATCGTCGGCCCGTCGTCGAGCCGCAGAACGACGCCGCAGGGCTCGCCGAGGTAGACGAACGTGCCGCTCTCGTAGGCACTCGAGGAGTGATTCGCGTCGGTGAGGGTGACGCGGACACCACCGAAGCGACCGGTGCCGCCCTTGTTCAGCGCCTGGCCCGTGTCCTCGGGCAGGCCCTTCCCGGAGAGCCAGCCGCGCACCTCCACCGGCGCGACCACGGGACATCCGAATCGCGTTCCCAGCGCGACCGCATCACCGACGTGGTCGCTGTGCCCGTGCGTGAGGACGACGAGGTCGCATCTCTCGGGCTCGCGCTCCGACTCGGGGCAGGTGGGATTGTCGGAGAGAAACGGGTCGACGTACACGCGGGTCCCGCCCGCGGTGTCGAGGCGGAACGCCGCGTGCCCCAGCCAGGTCAGCGTGGTCGGCATCGTCGCGAGCCTACAAGCTGATGCGTTCCCGGATCACCTTCGCGCTCGTCCGGGCGCTTCGGCCGGCCGGCGTGGCCGCAGCTTCGATCAAGCACCCGTTGTCGAGGACGACGAACCCACGCTTGTGACCGATAGTTACAAGCGGCAAGGACGCACTCCGTCTCTCGCGACGTGCGAGACGTGGGCTTCGAGCTCCCGGCCTCGGCTGCGCCTTCTGGACGCCGCCCGGGTCGTTCGGTAGCTCTAGAACGGCAGTGACGCAGCCGCGTCACGCGCGAGGTCGACGATCGGCTGCACCGCGAAGAACGAGCCGATCGTGACGACGAGGGCGAGGCCGACACCGGTATTGAGCAGCAGATCGCGGGGCGGCGAGCCGCCCGCCGCGACGACGGTGCCCGTGACCTGGCTCTGTCGCATGTAGAGCGCGCGCACGATCGCGAGGTAGTACGCGAGGCTGAGCGCGGTCGCGACGACGCCGACGACGACGAGCCACCAGTAGCCGGCGTCGTAGGCGGCGGAGAAGACGAAGAGCTTGCCGAGGAAGCCTCCGGTGAGGGGGAAGCCGGCCATGCTGAGCGCGAACGCCCACATCGCGACGCCCAGGAACGGTCGCTCCCAGCCGAGGCCTTCAAGTGCCGAGAGGGACACCGGACGGCGCAGCTCTCGCTCCCGCGAGGCGACGACCGCGAAGAGACCGACGGTCGCGGCGGCGTACGGGACGAGGTAGTAGAGGAGCGCCGTGGCGCCGTCCTCGGTGTTCGCGACGACGGCGATCAAGAGGAAGCCGGCGTGCGAGACCGACGAGTACGCGAGCATCCGCTTCACGTCGCGCTGGGCGATCGCGGCGAGGTTCCCGATCGCGAGCGAGGCGACCGCCAGCACCGCGACGGCCGTCGTCCAGATCTCGCTCTGTTCCGGGAAGGCGGTGACGAGAATGCGCAGCGTGACGACGAGGCCCGCGACCTTCGTCGCCGCGGCCATGAACGCGGTCACGCCCGTCGGTGCGCCCTGGTAGACGTCCGGCGTCCACATGTGGAACGGCGCGGCCGAGATCTTGAAGGCGAGCCCGGCGAGGATCATCGCCATGCCGGTGACGAAGAGCGGGTCGTCGGCGCCCGTCGCCTGCTGGATCGCCGAGAAGCCGAGCTCGCCGGTCGCGCCGTAGACGAGCGCGCAGCCGAAGAGGAGGATTCCCGAGCCGAAGCTGCCGACGATGAGGTACTTGAGCCCCGACTCGAGCGACTCCTTGCGGTGCGTGTCGAGCGCGCAGAGGACGTAGAGCGAGATCGAGAACCACTCGAGCGCGAGGAAGAGCGTCATCAGGTTGGCGGCGGTGACGAAGAAGACCATTCCGGCGGCGGCGGCTGCGACGAGCGCGTAGTACTCGCCCACGTGGTCTCGGCGCTCGTCGCCGGCGGAGAGGAGCACGACCGCCACTCCTACGACCGCGATCACGACCGCCGCGAGCGCCCCGAGCCGATCACGGGTCATCGACTCCGCGATCAGCGAGGTGCCTTCCTCCGAGCGCTCGAAGACGATCCCCGCGAGGACGGCCGAGGTCGCGAACCCGAGCAGCGAGACGACGACCGAGAACGCCCGCACGCGAGCGCGAGGGACGATCACGGCGCCCAGCAGCGTGACCGCCGAGAGCGCGAGGAGCGCGAGGGTCGGCGAGAGGGCGAGCCAGTCGACCTTCGGGGTCGGGATCACGGCGTCCCGAGCCCTTCACCCGACTGGGCGCCGATGAAGGCGGCCGGCGCGTCGGCCGGGAACGAGCGCTCGCTGATCCCGGCGGGCCAGGCCGAGAGCACCGCGAGGATCGCGACGAGCGGCACGACGAGGATGAGCTCCGAGCCGACGAGATCGTCGGGCTCCTCCCGCACCGACCGGCCGCGCCGCTCGTGGAGGACTGCCGAGATGAGCCGCAGCGCGTACAGCGCCGCAAGCACGATCGCACCCGCACCGACGGCGGCGTAGCCCCAGCCGTGCTCGAAGACGCCGGCGAGGATCGCGAACTCGCCCGCGAAGTTCGCCGAGCCGGGGACGGCCAACGCGAAGATGCCGAGCACCATCACGAGCGTCGCGAGGATCGGGCGACCCTTCGCCATCCCGCCGAGCTCCGAGAAGACGCCCGTTCCGGTGCGCGTCTCGATCATCCCGGCGACGAAGAAGAGGCCGGCCGAGACGAGCCCGTGGTTGATCGAGTGCAGGACGGCGCCGTCGAGGCCGAGGTCGTTGACCGCGAAGATGCCGAGCACGATCAGGCCCATCTGGCCCATCGACGAGTACGCGATCACCCCGCGCACGTCCGGCTGGCGGAAGGCGAGGACGGAGCCGTAGACGAGCGTCGCCGCGGCGAGGGCGAGCACGACGTTGCGCCAGTCGTCGACGGGTTGGGGGAAGTGCGGGAGCACGATCCAGACGAGGCCGAACACCGCCGCCTTCGAGACGACACCCGAGAGGAGCGCCGCAACCTCGGGCGGCGCCTCGGTGTACGCGGCGCGGAGCCAGCCGTGGAAGGGGAGGAGCGGCGCCTTCACGGCGAAGGCGGCCATGAAGCCGAGGAAGATCAGGTCGTTCGAGCTCGTCCCGATCTCGGCGAGCAGGAACGTCCCCTGCGAGATCCCGAACGCGATGATCGCGGCCAGCATCAGCAGCGAGCCGGCCATCGTGTAGAGGACGAACGTCAGCGTGGCCTTCATGCGGCCCGGCCCGCCCCAGACGCCGACGAGCACGTAGATCGGGATCAGCATCGCCTCGAAGAAGACGTAGAAGAGGATCAGATCCTGCGAGGCGAAGACGCCGACGAGCGAGCCGATCAGGAAGAGCATCAGGCCGAAGTACGCTCGGGCCCGGTCGCGGTTCGCCCAGGCGCCGTAGCCGATCGCGCACGCGCCGACGACGACGGTGAGGCCGACGAGCCAGAACTGGAATCCGTAGAGGCCGACGGCGTAGGAGATCCCGAGCTCCTCGAACCACTCCTGGCTCGCGGAGTACTGCTGCACGTCGCTGCCGAAGTCGAAGTTCCGCGTGCTCCCGAGCCAGAGCCCGACCTCGGCGAGTGCGACGAGAAGCGCGAGCCCCGCCGTCGACTCGCGGGAGAGCGGCGCGATCCAGACGAGGAGCGCGCCGACGAGCGGGACGAAGATCAGGAGCGTCGTCAGCATCAGCGCACGACCAGGAAGACGAGGGCGAGGACGGCGACGGAGATCGTGATCGCGAGCGCGTAGGTTCGCAGGAGCCCGCTCTGCGCTGCGGAGGTGGCCGCGGCGCCGCGAAGGGTCCCCTCGGCGACCTCGTCGAGGCCACCCTGGACGACGGGCGTCTCGAAGCGGTCGCGCAGGGTGACGGCGATCGCCTGGCCCGGCCGCGAGAAGACGGTGTCGTACAGCTCGTCGAACCAGAGCTTGTGCTCGAGCGTCGTCCGCACCGCACCGTCGGGAACGAGCTCGCGGCCCGCCTTGAAGGCGCGCCATGCGAGCAGCGCGCCGAGGACCCCGAGCGTGACGGCGAGACCGCTCGTGAGCCACTCCTGGCGCGTCGACGGCTCGACGAGCGGCTCGGCGACGTCGTGCAGCCAGTCCTCGAACGGGTGCCAGACGCCGGGGATCCCGAGCAGCCCGGCGACGGCCGAGCCGACGGCGAGCACGGCGACCGGGATCGTCATCGAGCGTGGGCCCTCGCCGTGGTGGGCATGCTCGGCGTGCGGCGCCTCGGCCTGCGCCGCGGGCTCGCCGTGGAAGACGAGCAGGTAGAGCCGGAGCGAGTAGAGCCCGGTGAGCAGCGCCCCTACGAGCCCGCCTACGTAGAGCACCCAGCCGAGCACCCCGCCCTCCGCCAGCGTGGAGGCCAGGATCGCGTCTTTCGACCAGAAGCCGGAGAGCGGCGGGATCCCGACGAGCGCGAGCGTGCCGACGAGGAACGTCAGGTGCGTGAAGCGCATCGAAGAGCGAAGCCCGCCCATCTTGCGGATGTCCTGCTCGCCGGAGAGGTGGTGGATCACGAGCCCGGCCGCGAGGAAGAGGAGCGCCTTGAAGAAGGCGTGCGTGACGAGGTGGAACATCGCGAACCCGTACGCGCCGACCCCGGCCCCGACGAACATGTAGCCGATCTGGCTCATCGTCGAGTACGCGATCACCCGCTTGATGTCCCACTGGACGAGGGCGACGACGCCGGCCACCAGCAACGTGATGAGCCCGAGGATCGCGGCGAGATGCTGCACCTCCGGCGCCGCCTCGAAGACGGGGTGCGTGCGGCAGATGAGGTAGACGCCGGCGGTGACCATCGTCGCCGCGTGGATCAGGGCCGAGACCGGCGTCGGGCCCTCCATCGCGTCCGGGAGCCAGGTGTGGAAGGGGATCTGCGCCGACTTCGCGACCGCACCGCCGAGCAGCCCGAGTGCGACGAGCGTCGCGACGGTGTCCGAGAGCTCACCCGACTCGGCGGCCTCGAAGACGACGCCGAAGTCGAGGCTTCCGACCTTTGCGATCGCCAGGAAGAAGGCGAGCGCCAGGAGCGCGTCGCCGAGGGCGTTGATCACGAACGCCTTCTTCGCGGCGGCGACCGCCGAGGCGCGCTCGTGGTGGAAGCCGATCAGCAGGTAGGAGGCGAGCCCGACGAGGCCCCACCCGACGAGGAGCAGCAGGAGGTTGCCGCCCATGACGAGCAGGAGCATCGAGAAGACGAAGAACGCCATGTAGGCGAAGTAGCGGCGCTCCTCGTCGTCGCCCGCCATGTACCCGTTCGAGTAGAGGACGATCAACCCGCCGATCCCGGTGACGACGAGCATCATCACGAGCGAGAGGGGGTCGATCAGGAGCTCGAGGCCGACCTCGAGCTCGCCTGCCTTGAGCCAGGTCCACGCCGTCGTCAGCTCGCCTCGCTCCTCCGGCTCGCGCCCCCACGCGTCGAAGAACGCGACGAGCGCGCCCGCGAAGCCAACGAAGACCGACGTCGTCGAGAGGATGCCCGCCTGCCGGCGCGTGATCCGCGTCCCCGCGAGGAGAATCGCGAGGAAGCCGACGAGCGGTGCCAGGAGGCAGACCCAGGAGCCGAAGATCATCCGCGGAGCTCCGTGAAGGCGTCGACGTCGAGCGCGAGGTTCCGTCGCGCCATCGCGACGATCAGGCCGAGCCCGACGCAGACCTCGGCGGCGGCGACGGCCATCACGGAGAGCGCGAACACCTGGCCGTCCATCTCGCCGAACAGCCGCGAGAAGCCGACGAACGCGAGGTTCGCGGCGTTGAGCATGAGCTCGAGCGAGAGGAGGACGATCAGCGGGCTCCGGCGGAGCAGCACGCCCGCGACGCCGATCGAGAAGAGCATCGCCGAGATCGCGAGGTACCACGGGATCCCGGGGCCCATCACGGCTGTGCTGCCTCCTCGGCGTCCGCGAGCGCCTCTGCCTGGGAGCGCATCCCGAGCACGACGCCGCCGACCGCCGCGACGAGCAGCACGATCGAGGTGATCTCGAATGCGAGCAGGTGGTCGGTGAGGAAGAGCCGTCCCATCTCGGCCGGCGAGCCGAAGGCGCGGTCGACGTCGGACTCGTCGGAAAGCCGACCGCCGGCGTCCAGCATCACCGCGACGAGCGTGACGGCCATCAGCGCCGAGGCCGTGACGACGGAGGCCGCCTGGATGAGCTTCGTGCCCCCCGCCCACGGCGCGTCGGCGCGCCCACCGAGGTAGGCGATCACGAAGAGGAACATCACCATCACCGCGCCCGCGTAGACGAGAATCTGCGCCGCGGCGATGAACTCGCCGGAGGCGAGCAGGTAGAGCGTTGCGAGCGAGGCCAGGTTGCCGATCAGGGAGAGCGCGGAGGAGAACGGGCTCGTCGCGATCACGACGCGGACCCCCGTGAAGAGGCACGCCGCGGCGGCGACGAGCCAGATCACCCAGACGACCACGTTCCCCATCGAGCTACGAGTCGCTCTTGTAGGCCGGGATCGGGGTGTCGTAGAGGTCGGCGTCCTGCACCGGGATCCGCTTGATCGGCTCGGCGAGGAGCATGTCCTTCGTGTAGATCAGGTCGTCGCGCGAGTACTCGGAGAGCTCGAACTCGTTCCCGAGCGTGATCGCGTCGAACGGGCAGGCGATCTCGCAGTAGCCGCAGAAGATGCAGCGCGAGAGGTTGATCTCGTAGATCCGCGCGTAGCGCTCACCTGCGGAGACGCGGTTCTCCGGCGTGTTCTCGGCCGCGACGACGCGGATGCAGTCCGACGGGCACGCCGCGGCGCAGAGCGAGCAGCCGACGCATTTCTCGAGGCCGTTCGCGTGCGTGTGCAGGCGATGGCGGCCGCGGAAGCGCGGGTAGACCGCTCGCTTGAACTCGGGGTACTGCTGCGTGATCGGCTTCTTGAAGATGTGCTTGAAGGTGACCCCGAAGCCCTTGAGTGTCCCGAACGGCTGCATCGGCGCGAAACCCTAGATCCAGACCACGAGGAGCGCGGTGATCACCGCGTTGACGGTGGCGACGGGCAGCAGCACCTTCCAGCCGAACCGCATCAGCTGGTCATAGCGAAGTCGAGGGAGCGTCGTGCGCATCCAGATGAAGAGGAAGAGGAGCACCGCGAGCTTGAGGAGGAACCACACCGGCCCGGGCAGGATCGGCCCG
>Ga0190271_10001341_pt1 | contig 13935 bp, 14 predicted proteins | sample Popmic356T_FD_133747 | JGI IMG/M metagenome (GOLD analysis project Ga0190271, IMG submission 133747) | Populus adjacent soil microbial communities from riparian zone of Weber River, Utah, USA - 356 T | ecosystem: Environmental > Terrestrial > Soil > Riparian zone | place: USA: Utah | collected...
CCGACCTCGTCGTGCAAGCGCCGCAGCCACTGGCGGAGCTCCTCGCGCACCTTGGCGTCGACCGCGCCGAACGGCTCGTCGAGGAGCAGTAGCTTGGGCTCCGGCGCGAGCGCGCGTGCGAGTGCGACGCGCTGCCGCTGCCCCCCGGACAGCTGGGACGGGTAGCGTGCGTCGAGGCCCGTGAGTCCCGTCAACGACAGCAACTCTTTGACGCGATTGGCGATCACGGGCTTCGCGATGCGGCGCACCGACAACCCGAAGCCGATGTTCTCCGCGACTGTGAGGTGACGAAACAGCGCGTAGTGTTGAAACACGAAGCCGACGCCACGTGCGCGCGCGTGCAGGTCGGTCGCCGCTTCGTCGTCGAACCAGATGTTGCCCGAGTCGGCGGACTCGAGGCCGGCCAGGATCCGTAGCAACGTGCTCTTGCCACTGCCGGAGGGGCCGAGTAGGGCGACTAGCGAGCCGTCATGCACCTCGAAGCTGACATTGTCGACCGCGGTAAAAGTTCCGAAACGCTTACTGAGATTCTCGACTCGGATCCGCATACGCTAGAGCTTCCTTCTGCGCTTGGCCCATTCCAGCGCGAGCAAAAGACCGATGCTGAAGAGCGCCAGCAGGACGGCCATGCCGTACGCACTGCCGGTTGCGCGCTCCTCGATGGCGTCGTGAATGAATGTGGTGGCGGTCTGGGTCTGTCCAGAGATGCTGCCACCCAGCACGAGCACGGCGCCGAACTCGCCCATCGAGCGGGCCAGCGTCATCAGCACGCCGTAGCCGAGCGCGAAGCGAATGTTCGGCAGCGTGACGCGCCAGAAGATCTGCGCCGGTGACGCGCCCAAGGTAGCCGCCGCTTCCTCTTCGCTCGTGCCGAGCTCCTCGAGCACGTACGCGACCTCGCGCACCGTGTAGGGCAGCGCGACGAAGAGCGTGCCGAGCAACAGGCCACCAAATGCAAACACGACCTTGAGGTCGAGCTGTTCCAGCGCGGCACCGAACCAGCCGTCGCGCCCGAACAAGAGCAAGAAGGCCAAGCCCACCATGACTGGCGAGACTGCCAGCGGCAAGTCGGCGAGCGCGTTGACGACGCGGCGCATCGGAAACTGGTGCCGCACGATGGCGATGGCGAGGCTCGTGCCCACCACCGTGTTGATGGTGACCGACAGAGCGGTCAGCACGAGCGACATACGCAGCGCCGACAACGCCTCGGGCTGCAGCAAGCTAGCGAGCGCGCTGCCGATGCCCATGCTGCTGAGCTCGTACACGATGGCAGCGAGCGGGGCGACCAGCACGAGCAGCAGGTAAAAAGCCGCTGTGCCGGTGAGCACTTGACGCCCGAGCCGCGCTCGCCAAAGACGCGGCGGCGCAGCGCGTTGGCTCGTGGCATAGCGCGAAAGCTCCGCTGCCAAGCGGTTGTCGTCGGCGACGGAGTCTTGCGTCGCTTCAGCCATGCCGCGCTCCAATCCGCCGTTCCACGAAGCCGGCGGTCGTATGCAGCAGCAGCGCGATCGCCAACAGCAGCACCGACATCGCCGACGCCATCCGCGGCGCGCCGCCTTCGATCTCGCCGAGGATGAACACCGGTGCGGTGAGCGTCTTCATCGGGATGTTGCCCGCGACGACCACGACCGAGCCGAACTCGCCGAGGGCACGACCCAGGCTGCGGATCCCGGCTGAAAGCGCCGCGGGCGCTAGCGCGGGCAAAAACACCGTGCGAAAGGTCTGCAGCGGCGTCGCGCCCAGGATCTTGGCGGCTTCTTCTTCCCCGACGTCGATCTCACTCAGCACTGGCTCGACTGCGCGCACCACGAACGGCACGGTTACGAACAACAGAGCCAAGATGATGCCGGGTTGCGCGAAGATGATCGGCACGCCCAGCCCTGCGAAGTGTCGGCCCAAGAACGAGGTCGGTCCGTACAAGATCCCGAGCATCACACCGGCGACCAGCGTCGGGATCGCCAGCGGCAAGTCGAGCAGCGCCGACACTACCGCGCGCCCGGGGATGCGATAGCGCACCAGCACCCAGGCCGTGATCGAGCCAAACACCACGTTGAGTACCGCCACGAGCGTACTGGTCCAGAAGGTCAGCCACAGCGCGCGGCGCGCCACCTGGGAGCGCAGCAGCTGCGACAACGACTCGAGCCCGTCGCTCACGCCGAACCAGAGCAGCGCTGCCAGCGGCAACGCCACCATCGCGAGCACGTACAGCACGCTGCTGTGACGCAGCAGGAGCTCGCCGCGTTGCGGAGCCAGTGCGTACGCAGCCGGTTTCATCACGAACCCCCGTTAGCCAAACCGAGCGCACGGTCGTACCCCGCACCCGTGTCGAAAATGGACTTCTGCGTTCCCGCCCAATCGCCGAGGTCGCGGATGGTGAAGAGGTCGGCGGGGGCAGGGAACTTGTCGGCGGCTGCTTTCTCGGTCGACTCCAGCACTGGTCGCAGCCCGTGCTGCACGTAGACCTGCTGGGCTTCCGGGGTGACCAGGAACTGCAGCAAAGCTTCCGCGGTTTCGCGGGTCCCGTGCTTGTCGACGTTGCGGTCGACGACCGCGATGGGATTTTCGATCAGGATGGTCGAGCGCGGGACGACGTACTCGTACTTCTGCCCCTTTTGCTTGCCGACCAGAATCTCGTTTTCGTAGGTGATGATGGCGTCACCCACGCCACGTTCGAATTGCAGGAGCGACTCGCGTGCCCCGGCATCCATGTTCTGGACGTTGTGCAAGATGGCGCCGAGCAGCTTGATCGCGCCCTCGGCATCGCTCGTCTTGGCATTCGCCTTGCCGCGCACGGCGGCGCCCCAGATCGCTGCGATATTCCAGCGCGCACCGCCGCTCGTCCGGACGTTGGGCGTGAGCACCGACAGGCCCGGACGCGCCAGATCTTCCCAGTCGCGAATGTTCTTCGGGTTGCCCTCCCGGACGCCGATGACGACGATCGAGCGCGTGACCACGCCGCCGTACGGCGCACTCTTCCAGTCGTGCGTGATGAGACCCGCCTTCTTCACCACGTCGATGTCTGGCTCGAGCGAGAGTGCCGCGACGTCGGCCTCGAAGCCCCCGACGATGGCGCGCGCCTGAGCGCCGCTGCCCAGGTATGACTCGCGAAACGTCAGCTCCTTGCTGCGCGGCTTCGCCCACTGGTCGCGAAACGCTGGCAGCAGCTGCCCATAGGCCTCGCGCGGCGTGGTGTAACCGCCCAGCGTGAGGTTGATAGGCCCGGCGTTCGGCTTCGCCGCTGTATCGGCATTGCTCGACGCCGCCGGTTTGGAGCCCGAGTTACAAGCACTGAGACCAAGCCAAAGCAGCGTCGCGGTGCAGGCGGTGATGAGCGACGCCCTGCGACGGTGAGAGGGGACATTCATACCCCGCCGCCAGAGCAGGCTGTATGCCAGACTGCACAATCCCGTGATTGTCGATACTTACGAGCAGCGCCGCTCAAGGGGGCGGAAAATCCAGATAGATTCGCGGTATATCCGTCTTATATCACGGATAAGCCATGGTTAGATCTGGGCTTCCCGGACCACCGCCTCGACCTCTCCACGGATCTCCGCCAACCTTGCCGGGCTGTCGGCTTCGAAGCGCAGCACGAGCGCAGGCTGGGTGTTGGAAGCCCGCACGAGGCCCCAGCCGCCGTGAAAGGAAATGCGCGCGCCATCGACGTCGAGGACTGGATGCGTGGCTTGGTAGTGCGCGAGAACGCGGCGCACGATCTCGAACTTGATCTCGTCTGAGCAATCTACGCGCAGCTCGGGCGTCGAGTGAGTTTGCGGGACGTCGGCGAGCAGCTCGTCGAGTGAGCGATCCGTCTCGGACAAGATCTCGATCAGGCGCAGTGACGCGTAGATCGCGTCGTCGAAGCCGAAGTAGCGATCCGCGAAGAAGACGTGGCCGCTCATCTCGCCGGCCAAGAGGGCACGTTCCTCTTTCATCTTCTTCTTGATCAGCGAGTGGCCGGTCTTCCAGATGATCGGCCGGCCGCCTTGCTTGGCGATGTCGTCGTACATGCTCTGCGAGCACTTTACTTCGCCGAGGATCGCAGCACCCGGGTGTCGCTTCAGGATCTGTCGCGACAGCAGGATCATCAGGCGATCCCCGAACACGATGTTGCCGCGATTGTCGACGACACCGATGCGATCGGCGTCGCCGTCGTAGGCGATGCCGAAAGCCAGCTTGTCGCGCTGCACGCGCGCCACGAGCTCCTCGACATTCTCGGGCATCGAAGGGTCCGGATGGTGGTTGGGGAAGGCCCCGTCCATCTCGCAGTACATCGTGATCGGAGACAAGCCCAATGCTTGCATCGTGGCAACGGCTGCAGGGCCGCCTGCGCCGTTGCCGGCATCGATCGCGAAGCGTAGGTCGGTGCGCGCCAGCTTGACGTTGCCCCGCATGAAGCCGACGTAGGCGTCGAGCGGGTTCCATAGGCTCTGGGTGCCGCCGGGTCGCAACGCAAAATCGCGGCGCTCGATCAGCGTGCGCAGCTCGCGTACTTCTTCGCCGGCGAGCGTGGCCTTGCCGCTCATCAGCTTGAAGCCATTGTCGGCCGGAGGATTGTGGCTGCCGGTGATCTGGACGCCGCCGTCCGCGTCCAAGTGAAACACGGAAAAGTACATCATGGGCGTCGCGCCGACGCCGATGTCGACCAGCTGAAGGCCCGTCTCGAGCAGCCCTGCCGTCAGTGCCGCGTGCAGTCGCGGCGAGCTGAGGCGGCAGTCGCGGCTCACCACGATGCGCTGCTGGCCGCGACGCGCGAGAAAGGTTCCGAAGGCGCGACCCAGGTTCGTCGCCAGCTCGTCGGTAAGGTCGCGGTCGGCCAGTCCACGGACGTCGTATTCGCGAAATATCAACGGGTTCATCAGGGCAAGTTCCTCAGAGGTGCTTGGTGGTGTCGCGCCGCGCAAGCTCGTCGATGACCCGCCGCACATCCTGCGCGCGCTCTCGTGGCATCACTAGCAGAGCATCTTCCGTGTCGACGACGACCAGATCCTCGACCCCGATCAGTGCGATGATCTTGCCCGGCTTGCCGCGCACGTAGCAGTTCTTCGCGTCTATCAGGCTTGCTTCGCTCAACACGGCGTTGCCCTGTGCATCTTTGTGAGCCAGCTCCCATGCGGTGGTCCAGCTGCCGATATCGTACCAGCCGAACGAGCCCGGGACGACGCGGACATCGCGTGCACGCTCCATGATGCCGTGGTCGATCGAGACCGACGTCAGCTGCGCGTAGTGCGCCGCCACGTGGGCGTCGGCCGGTCCGTGCTTCAAGGCTTCGCAGTAGGCGCGCGCAAAGGCGTGCAGATCTGGCAGTTGGCGCTCGTACTCGGCCAGGATCACGTCGCTGCGGAAGAAAAACATGCCGCCGTTCCACAGAAAGCGACCGTCCCGTAGAAACTGCCGGGCCCGCTCGAGGTCGGGCTTTTCGACGAAGCGCTGCACCCGCAGCACACCCGCATCCACGTGATCGCCGGTTTCGATGTAGCCATAGCCGGTCTCAGGCCTGGTAGGTGAAATGCCGATAGTCACGATCCCCCCGGGCCGCGCCGTCCGGCAGGCGAGCTCGAGCAGGGCACGGTACGCGGGCTCATCGCCGATGTGCGGATCGGCGGGCAAGACCATCATGACGGCGCGTGGGTCGCGGGCGGCGATGTGTCCTGCCGCCCATGCGACGCAGGGGGCCGTATTGCGCGCAGCCGGCTCGGCGAGCACGTTCTCGGGTGGCAGCTCCGGGAGCTGCCGTCGCGTCGCCTCGCTGTGCAGCTGCGAAGTGACTATCAAAATACGCTCACTCGGCACGAGCCCCTGGATGCGTCGGACCGTGCTTTGCAGCAACGACTCGTTACCGTCGTCCAGCGCGAGGAACTGCTTCGGCCACGCGCGTCGGGACAGTGGCCAGAAGCGTGTGCCCGAGCCTCCCGCCATGATGACCGCGTACACGTCTTGCATCGTCGACATCCTCCATGGCCTCCAGGCGGGCGAAAGCTATGCAGTCTGTTGACCGAGCGCAAGCGTCTCACCTGGGCGGCGCGCAGCCCGGGTTAGAGATCGCGCCGCGCCGAGCCCAGATTTAGAAGCCTGCGCGTAGCTCCAGGGACAGCACCTGGGCCAGCGTATTCGGTACTTCCGCGCGGTCGTAGTGAAAATCGTCGAAGAACGACTTGAGGACGTCCCCCTTGAGGATGAGCTCGAAGCTCGAGAGGACGGCCAGGACGTTGCCTTGCGCATCGCTCGGGGCGCTCCAGCGCACCGACAGCCCGAAAAGCACGCTGCGCATGGGCGACAGCTCGCGGTCGCCGGTGAAGTAGCGCCCGCGCGGGGCGAAGATGTAGTCGTCGCTATAGAAGGTCGCCGCGTCCTGCGTGTAGTAGCGCCCGCGGGCACGCAGCCTCACCTCGCCAAAGAGCCGCTGATCGTAAGCCAGCTCGCCGGATAACGAGGTGATCCCCCAAGTGTCGCGGTAGGCGCGCGCCTCGACGCTGGCGGCCGCGGACAGCGGCGCGATCCAGTAGCGGGCTCCGGCCACCAGGGCGTAGCGCGCGCGGTCGGGCGGCAGATATTCCTGCGCGGCGGTCTTGCCGATCCGCACGGCGCGGTACGGATTCGATTGGAAGCCGTGCAGCACCTGCGCGAGCAGGCTGAGCTGGGTCGTCAGCTGTGGCGTGAGCGCTTGCGTGATGCCGGCCGAGACGCTGTGGATGCTCAGCGAGCGTGCCGTGACAGACCTGTCGTTCGTAAAACAGGCTTCCGAGCTCGAGAGCCGTGGCTTCATGACCGGCTCGAAGCTGCCCGCCACGTCACAGACGCGGTCGAATGCGCGAGCGTACGAGATCTCGACGCTCGTGTTGTGGTCGAACAGCTCGGTGTGCGCGGTCACGGCAAAAGAGTCCGAGCGGTAGTCATGCTCGAACGCGTGCGCGTAGCTGGCGCCGACCGAGCTGTTCGCGTCGCGTAGGGTGAACCCGCCATTGAAGACGTGTCGCGTGTCTTGCACCGTGGCGCTCGAGATCGCATCGACGCTGGGGGTGGGCGCATCGACCACGGCCACGCTGGCGCCGCTGACGATGTCCGCGGCCCAGCCCGCGTGCAGGCTCACTGACTCGGCGAGCGCCACGTCGGCGCTGGCCGAAGGCATGATCACGGTCATGCGCAGCGGTCCGCCTGTTTCGTGGAACAGACTGCTGCCAGCCGCGACTTTGGCGTCGGCATGTGCGATTCCGCCGCCGGGCACGACCAGCCAGCAAGCCAGCGCGCAGCTGATGGCTGCGAGCGCGCCGTCACGCGCCGCACGCCCGAGCGGAAGGGTCAGTTGCATCCGCAGCCGCCTCCGTGGGTGTTGCCGCCGCCGGTCGAGCCTTCGCGGTTGTCGAGCACGTGGCGCTCGTGTTCTTCCGCCATGCCTTCGCCGCCCCACGTGAGGGCCGGCTCGGCGAGGTATTCGCGATCTTCTGGGCGCACCTGGGCGCAGCCCGCGAGTCCGCTCGCGGTCAGGAGCGCCAGGGCAAGCAAGGCGCGCGCACATCGGTCAGAGAAACACCGTGAGTCCTGCACTGAGTTCCTCCTCTCGAACGTAACGATCCGTCTCGAAAAACACGTAGCTCCGCGCTTCGAGGCGCAGCGTCAGGCGATAGCGAAAGCTGATCCGCAGGCCACAGCCCGCTGATAGGCCCGTGAGGTAGCCTGCGCGCAAAAGGAATGTGTCGGCGTTGGGGCTGCTCGCGATGACGCCGCCCGCCAAGTTGAAGAATGGAACAACCGGCGAGCTGGGAAACAGGTTCACCACCGGTCCGAGCATCGCCAAAAACAGCCGGCCGCCGCGTGCGACTGCCGCGCCGCCGGTGAGCTCCACGCCGAAGCTCGGTGCGAGCAGCCACGTGGGCCGCAGCGCGATCAGGCCGCCGCCACCGAGCACACCACCGAGCAGCGCGACCTCTGCGCGGGCGCTGGGCAGCTGTGGCGGCGAAAATAGTGCGGGTAGGGGAGCGTGGCTCGGCGCATCGCCCGCGCCGAGCTCGTGGTTGTAGACAGCGTCGCCTTGAATGAAGCCGGTCGTACCGTCGGGAAGCTCGATCTGGAAGTAGTAGGCCAGGGTGGCGCGTGCGCGCACGGGAAACACGTCGTCGCGGCGCGCTTCATAGATCTTGCGATAGCTCACGCTCGGACCCGCGCGTACGGTTGCGCGGTCGATGACGACGCGGGCGAAGACCGTGGGCGCCGCCTGGTCCTCCGCCATGGCATGTTCGGGCGCTAGCAGCTGATGGCTGCAAAGGTACGCGATCGCGCACGCGAGCGCGCGCAGCGTGACCAACCAAGCAACGTGTAGGTGGTCAGCGCGCACCAGCGGAGATCCATTGTTCGATGAGTTGTGCGGCCGGGTCGCCTTCGTCGAACACTTGCCGCGGATGCGATGTGCGCTGAATCGGCCGTAAGTACAGCGGACTGGTCAGCGGATCGCTCTGGACGAAGTAACGCACCGCCTCGAGGTTTTTGCTGTAGGCATCCGGCGGATTACCGATCACACGCCCGGTGCCGTCACAGCTGGCTGGCGTGTCGCTAGCTATCAGACGCAGCGCGCTTCGACTGTTGTGGCAGAGGCCCTGCTCGCCAGCCGCGCCGCTCGCGCAGCCGTGGCGCTCGATCACCTCGGGCTCGATACGACAGTAGAAAAAGCTCTCGTCCAGCGCGAGATCGGGCGCTACGAAGTTCGCGCCCGGGTCGACCGTTCCGCTCACGCCGTTTTGCGCGGCGCAAGCCTGCGCGAACACGATCCCCAGCAGCGCTGCGCGCACCATCACTGTGAGCGTGCCAAAGCGTCGGCCCGCAAATCAATTCAGGCCGCATGCATGGCCGAAGATTGGGGCGCGCATGCATGTGATCTGACTACGTTTTAGCGTTGGGCGCGTAGAGTGTGCAGGCCTCGCCTTGAGCAAGGTGCCGTCATGAACTAGTGTATCAGGGGCTGTGGGTGGACAGCCTAATAGTCTCCCCGTCTCTGTTGTTCGGAGGAAAGAGGAACCCCGATGAAGCGATTGTCGATCGGTCTACAGCTTCTGTGCGCGTTGCTGCTGTCGGTAAACGGCGTGGCGCACGCGGCCCCGGCGCACGCCGGGAAGAAGAAGGCTAAGAAGGGCGCCGTCGAAGCGGTGCCTGTGAGCGCCGAGATTTCGAAGTCGATGAATGAGCTTTCCTGGGGCATGACCAAGGACGAGCTGCAGAACCAACTCATCACGAAAATCAAGGAGAAGTACCGACCTTTGGTCTCCAAGACGCGCGATGCTGTCGAGGAGGATCGGCTACGCACCGCGGCCAGCGACGAAATGAAGCGCATCCGCGACAGCTTCGTGGACTTCAAAGGTACTTCGACGGGTTGGGACGTTAGTTTTCTGCGGGGCGAGTTCACGCACGGCAACGCCGAATCGATGCTCGTGAGCCGCGATCAGAACTCGCAGAACTTCTACTTCTTCATCCACGGGAAATTGTGGAAGTGGTACAAAGCGTTCGACGCCGAGGTGTTTCGCGCGGGCGACTTCCAGACGTTCGCCAACTCGGTTCAGAAGCGCTTTGGACCTGCGCGTGACGCGTCGGGCGAGTTGTCGGCTTCGTCCGGCAAGCGCCACTGGTTGGAGTGGCAAGACGACAAGACGCGACTGCGCGCCGTCGACCAGAGCGATTTCTACGGATTCTATTGTTTGGTCTTCGAACAGAAGGCGACAGTAGAGAATCTCGCGAAGCTGCGCACCCACACGCGTGAAGTCGCCGAAAAGCAGAATGCACTGGTAGATGCGGTCACCGCACCCGCCTCGCAGGACGACTCTGACCGGTCGCCGGATGTCGTCGATTCGATCACGGGCAAGTCGCATGGAAACCGCGACAGTGCGACGGCTTCTGCGAAAGGTGCCAAGGGTCGCAAGGCTGCTGCTGCGCCTGCTGCGCCGCCGCGTGGTGTGACGAGCGACGACGATCCTCTAAACGGCCTGTGAGCCGCGCAGTCGCGCCGACTCGTTGTCGGTCGCCCGGCTGTCGGCACTCGCCGCATGCGACGCTAACGCTACATACCTGACCACCAGACAGCGGCCCTCATCGAACCTCGATTCGGTGGGGGCTTTTTGCTGTCTGGGCTGCACTGACGGAGCCGATCTGCTGCGCGCGGCGCGCCGTCAGTTCTCGCTCAACTCGACCTTGATGTCGGGCCCCAAGGCTTTGTGGGCCGCTCGCTCGACGACGCCTCGCAGCGTGTAGGGACGCCCCGGGCAGCCGGCACAGGTCCCCGCCAGACGAATCACCAGACGCTCCGCGCTGATGCTCACCAGCTCGATCTCGCCGCCATCAGCGGCGATAAGTGGACGCAGGACCTGCTCCACCAAGGCTTTGGCCCGCGTTTCGAGCGCGTCGGCCGCGGCGGTGTTCGACTTGGATTCGCGTGTACTGCCGCGTTGCGCACGGGCCATAGAGTAAGAGTATCAGAACGGCGAGCATCCACCGAGACTCCGCGGCGTAGTGGATGCGCGCGTGATGTGTCGAAGACTGTGCGCGGGCCCACGCGGACCCATAAACGCACGAAACCCGCGCGTGATAGTCACGCGCGGGTCGTTTGGAACCGCGAGAACGGTGCGAGGGACAGCCCTCGCTTAGCTCAGTCGCTCATCGAGGAGATGGGACCGAGGTCCTTCAGCAGGCGACCCTGCACCTCGACGGTCTTCTCCATGCGGCCGTTGAGCTCCATCAGGTCTCCGCGAAACTTCGCAAACAAGTTCGCGGACTCGCCCAAGATGGTGCGGCTGCGGACCTTGTCGACCAGGAACACATACTTCTCGAACGACTCGCCGACATCGTTCTGGCCCGTGAACAGCGCGCGCTCGACCTCTTGGCCGCCCTGGCTGGACGAGACCTTCACCTTGATGGCTTCGGCAGCGTCCTTGCCCTTCTTCTTGCCCTTGCCGCCCTTCGCGGCTTTCGCATCGGCAGCAGGCTGCTGCTGCTCGGGGGGCACGACATTCAAGAAGACCAGGCCACCAGCAAAAGCTTCGCCGCTCTTGCTGAGGACGAGGCCGTAGTCGGTATTCAAAAGGCCATCCGTGGCGATCGCCGACTTCTGCAGCGCGTCACGCCGAGCGGCACCGCCCGTCTTGGCGCCCAACGCGGTGAAGCCGTCCCACAACAAGTTGATGTTGTTGTAGTACTCGAACAGGTTGTCGACGACGTTGTCGCCGAACGCGCGGTACAGGCGACGATGGAACTCGTTCGCGGAGAACGGACGCTTCAGGGCAACGAGCTGCTCGACCGACGTGAAGTCAGCAGACGCCTTCTTGCCGGGACCGCCGGTCGAGGCATCGACTGCCTTCTTCAGCAGGTCCTTGGCGACTTCGACGTCCTTGGAGACCTCGGTCACCTTGGCGTAGATGTCCTTGCCATCGTGCACGGCCATCTTGAACTGGCTGCGCGTATCGGCCGTGTTGCCGACGCCGAAGCCGACAGCTGCACCGAGCACGCCGCATACGCCAGCGACGGCCAGCATGCGGGCGCCCGACTTACGGCCGATCTCGTCTTCCTTGACGGCCGAGTCGTCGATCACCAACGTGACGCGCTTTGCGCCGCCGGCATTGGAAGCTGACGCGGCAAACGGATCGATCCGGGGGCTAGCGCCGCCCGTCGCGGGAGAGCCCGAACGACCGGGGCCACGTGCGCCGGCCTGAGCGCCGGGTGCGCCACCTGCCGCGGGGTTTGCGGACGGAGCGCGAACTCCAGAGCTTGGTGCTGGCAATGGACGCCCGAATGGCGAGCCTGGGCCCGCAGCTGGCGCGCCGGGGAAGCCACCACCGACGACGGGTGGCGGAACGGAAGCTCCGGGAGCGCCCGGGTGTCCTGCTCCGCTTGGCATAGCTCCCGGTACACCACCCGGTACCCCTGGTACGCCTGGTGCCCCCGCAGCGCCTGGAAACGCGCCGCCTGGCGTCCCCGTCTGACCTGGCGTGATCGTGCGACCGAGTCGCGCTTTCAGATTCTTGATGTCACGGGGTTTGTTGCTCGGAGTTGCCATGCGTCGCCCTGTGGGTAGTGATTACAGCTCGCGCTCAAGTAATAGGTCGATTTGTCGAGTGTCAGTGACTCGCGCACACAACGCGACCAGCGAGCCCAGCAAGCTAGACGTGCCGTCTGCGCGATGTCAAGCACACGTGCGATCAAGTGTACGAAATCGCGCAACGGCCTCGTTTGGTGATAATAGGCATGTTAATACACGGTCCTAGTTTCTGCCTAGCGCTTCGTGATCGTTGCTAGTCGCGACGAGCGTAAGACAATGCTCTGGCGGCCCGATACTTCAGTGTAAAGTGCGCATCGGCTCATGAGGTTTCTCCAGTGGGAAAGTAAGCGTGCCCGGCTCGTCGATCAGCGAGAGCTGGTCTACGAGGTCGTCGGCCGCGGGATGCCTGTCTTGTTACTGAACGGGCTCGGTGGATCGCGGGAAGTGTGGGAGGAGCTGATAGAGCACCTGCAAGACCGATACCGCTTCATCGTGTTCGACTACAGCGGGCTTCGTGTCAGCTCCGGCAGCGACGGCCAAACGCACTCGGTGGCGTCGCACGCGCGAGATGCGCGTAGCGTCCTCGATGAGGAAGGTGTCGCGCGCTGCGCGGTAGTCGGCTGGTCGATGGGCGTGCCCGTCGCGCTCGAGCTGTTTGCCCAGGCCCCGAACCAGATCGCGTCCCTCGTTCTAGTGGGCGGCGCGGCTCGGGCCCCTTGGACTCACGGTTCCCTGCGCGCGCTGCCGGCTGTGTTGCTGTTGAAGGCGCTACAGCTGATGCGCCGTCGACCGCACGCCGCGCACAAACTGTTGCGGCTGGGTCTGCAGTCCCCCGAGGCGTTCACCTGGGCGCGCCGGCTAGGACTGATGGGCGACCAGATTTCATCGGACCTGTTTGCGCGCATGACCGCGGCGCTGCTCGAGTTCGATCTCGTGAGCTACGTATCGACTTTGGACGGCCTCACGCACTACGACGCGAGTCACGCGCTGCCTCACGTAGATGTACCGACGCTCGTGATCGGCGGCGGGCACGATCCGTTCACCACGCGCGCCAGCCTGGAGACGCTCGCCCAGGGCATCGCGGGTGCCGAGTACCTGTTTCTACCGGACGGGACGCACTACCTGCTGCTCGACCAAGCCGAATGGGTCAATCTTCGCATCGAGAAGTTTTGGAACGAGCGCGGCTACTCCGCGGCTTGACGCGCGCCGGTCGTGACGAGATGGAAGAGCGATGATTCTGGTGATCGACAACTACGACTCGTTCACTTACAACCTCGTGCAGTACTTGGGCGAGCTGGGTGCAGTCGTAGAAGTGCATCGCAACGATCAAATCACGGCCGACGAAGTGGCCGCGCGCAAACCCGAAGCGGTGTTGATCTCGCCGGGACCAGGCAACCCGGACGAAGCTGGTGTCACGCTCGAGTTGCTGACTCGCTTCGCGGGAGCTTGGCCGATGCTCGGCGTGTGTCTCGGGCATCAAGCCATCGGGCAGGCGTTTGGTGGCAGGGTGATCGGCGCGTCGCGTCTGATGCATGGCCGCACATCGCCTATTCACCACGCGGGCGTCGGCGTGTTTTCAGGGCTGCCGACGCCGTTCACGGCCACTCGCTATCACTCGCTGATCGTGGAGCGCAGCTCACTCAGCGCAGACTTGCTGGTCACGGCCTGGAGTGACGACGGCGAGATCATGGGGCTGCGCCATAAGCAGCTGCCGATCGAAGGTGTTCAGTTTCATCCCGAGTCGTTCCTCACGGAACATGGTCACGCGATGTTGGATAACTTTTTGAGTCAATTGCCCGGACGCGGCCGCGCGGCAGCGGAGGCCTCGTGAAAACTGCGATTGCTGCCGCCATCAGCGGCGAAGACCTCAGCCCCGTCGTGCTGCGCGCCGCGCTCGCGACCGTGTTCGAAGGCCAGGCCACGCC